>Ga0062379_10000015_pt1 | contig 24913 bp, 15 predicted proteins | sample DOMMetBare2Fresh_2_FD_59484 | JGI IMG/M metagenome (GOLD analysis project Ga0062379, IMG submission 59484) | Wetland sediment microbial communities from St. Louis River estuary, USA, under dissolved organic matter induced mercury methylation -... | ecosystem: Environmental > Aquatic >...
GAGGGTCTGCTATAGTCTGCCCCTGTCTCCCGCGCGGAAGGTTCCCTCTTGATCGGCGGCGCCCTCTCTCATTACGAGCTCCTCGACGCCCTTACCGAGGGAGAGGATGCGGTCTGGCAGGCGCGGGACACGCGCAACGGCCGCCTCGTCCGCCTGCGTGTCTTCCCCCGCGGGGAGGCGGCCGACCTGGGGGCCGCGAGCATCGCCCGGGGCCTCGTCCATCCCAATCTTTCAGCCCTCGAAGAGGTCGGCGAGACCGTCGGCGGGCTCTTCGCCGCGTGGAGCTGGACCGCCGGGGAGACCCTGGCGGAGCGCCTCGCGCGCGGGCCGTTCCATCCCGGCGACACCGCGGACCTGGCGGTGCAGGTCGCCGCCGCGCTCGCCGCGGCGCATGCCCGCGGCCTGTTCCACCGCCGCCTGGAGCCGGGGAGCGTGCTGCTCGCCGAAGGAGGGTGGGTCAAGGTCCTCGACCTCGGCCTGGCCGATCTCGCCGGTGTCGCGGCGGAAGGCTCCCCCTGGCGCGCGCCCGAGCAGCGGCGGGGCGAGCCCGGGGACGCGCGGGCCGACGTCTGGGCGGTCGGCGCCCTGCTGCACGCCCTGCTCACCGGCCTGCCGCCGGGTCCCGAAGGTCTGGTGCCCCTGCCGGCGGAGGGAGAGGCGACGCGCGGCCCGGCCGGCGAGATGCGGCGGCTTCTGGAGAAGGTGCTCGCGCCGCGCCCCGAGGACCGTCCGGCCGAGATGGAGGAGCTCCTCCTCGAGCTCCAGACCCTCGCCGGCACCGGCGCGCCGCCGCGGCGCCGCCCGCCCCGTTCCGGCTCCGCCACCCGCCCCCGCGCTGTGCCACAGCCGCCGCCTCCCGCGGCCGGAACGCGCCGGCCGGCCGGCCTGATCGGCCGCGTGGTCGACCACTACGAGATCCGCGAGCCGCTGGGCGGTGGTGGCATGGGCGTCGTCTACAAGGCCGAGGACACCCGGTTGCAGCGCACCGTGGCGCTCAAGTTCCTGCCGCCGGAGCTGACCCGCGATCCGGTGGCCAAGGCGCGCTTCCTCCAGGAGGCGCGGGCGGCCTCGGCGCTCGACCATCCGAACATCTGCACCATCCACGAGGTGGCGGAGACCGACGACGGCCAGCTCTTCCTGGCGATGACCTGCTACGAGGGGGAGACGCTCAAGAAGAAGATCGAGCGCGGCCCCCTGCCGATCGACGAGTCGATCGACGTCGCCCGGCAGATCGCCGCCGGCCTCGCCAAGGCGCACCGCCTGGGCATCGTGCACCGCGACATCAAGCCGGCCAACGTCATGGTCACCGACGACGGGATCGTGAAGATCCTCGACTTCGGCCTGGCCAAGCTGGCCGGTGCCGCCGGCCTGACCCGCGCCGGCTTCTGCCTGGGCACGCCGGCCTACATGTCCCCCGAGCAGGCGCGCGGCGAGGTCGACCAGCGGACCGATCTCTGGTCGCTCGGCGTGGTCCTCTACGAGATGCTCTGCGGCGTCGCTCCGTTCGGCGGCGACACCGACCAGGCGATCATCTACGCCCTGCTGACCGAGGAGCCGAAGCCGCTCCACGAGCGGCGGCCGGAGGTGCCGGAGGAGCTCGAGCGGATCCTTGGCGGCATGCTCGCCAAGGACCCCGCCGACCGCTATCCGACCGTCGAGGTCGCGCTCGCCGACCTCAAGGTTCTGGCCGGCTCCACGGCCGGCGCCACCATCCCCTCGCTGGCTCTGGCGCGCCGTTCGCGCTACCCCCTCTGGGTGCGCATCGCGGCCGGGGTGGCCGCCGCGGCGCTGGTGGGGGTGGCCGGCTGGTTCCTGCTGCGCACGCCGCCGGCGCTGCAATTCAAGTTCGACGCGCTGACCGACCTCGAAGGGCGCGAGTCGTTCCCCTGCCTGTCGCCGGACGGCGTCTACTTCCTCTATGCGAAGACCACCGCGGCGGGCGGCTCCGAGATCTTCCTGCAGCGGGTCGGCGGCGGCAATCCGATCAACCTGACCGATGCGCCCTGGGACGACACCCAGCCGGCCTATTCGCCGGACGGCAAACAGATCGCGTTCCGCTCGGAGCGCGACGGCGGCGGCCTCTTCGTGATGGGGGCGACGGGGGAGTCGGCGGTCCGCCTGACCGAGGCCGGCTACAACCCCGCCTGGTCGCCGGACGGCCGGTCGATCGTCTATGCCACGGAAGGGGTGTTCGACCCGACGCGGCGCGGCTCGCGCAGCGAGCTCTGGCGGCTCGACCTGGCCGGCCGCCGGGCGCGGAAGATCTCCGCGGGCGACGCGGTGCAGCCGAGCTGGTCGCCGGACGGCCGCCGCATCGCCTACTGGGGGCTGCCGGAGGGGACGGCGAAGCGGGCGATCTGGACCATCCCGGCCGACGGGGGAGAGGCGGTGCGCGTCACTCCGGACGACGACTATTACTACTGGAACCCGGTCTGGTCGGCGGACGGCGAGCACCTCTACTTCATCAGCAACCGCGGCGGCAGCATGACGCTCTGGCGGGTGCCGGTCAGCCCGCGCTCCGGCAAGCCGCGGGGCGAGCTCGAGGCGTTCACCACGCCCGCCTCGTCGAGCGGCTTCATCTCCGTCTCCGCCGACGGCCGCCACATCGCCTATGCCACCGATGACAGCCGGAGCAACCTGGAGAGGCTCGCCTTCGACTCCGCCGCCGGCGCGGTGCGCGGCGATCCGGCTCCGGTGACCCAGGGCACGCGCGCGGTGCGCGACGGCGACGTGGCACCGGACGGCGCCTGGGTCACCTACGACGTGGCCGGGCAGCAGGAGGACCTCTTCCTGATCGGCGCCGACGGCGGCTCGCCGCGCCAGCTCACCGACGACGTCTCCAAGGACCGCAATCCGCGCTGGTCGCCGGACGGCACGCGCATCCTCTTCTACTCGAACCGCGGCGGCAAGTACGAGGCCTGGACGATCTTCCCGGACGGCAGCGGCCTCGAGCGGACCGCCTCGGTGCCGGGGACCGATCTCTATGCGCCCATCTGGTCCCCCGACGGGAAGAGCCTGGCCTGCGGCCTGGGGTTCGGAGCCGCGGCGCTGCTCGACCTGGCGGCGCCGGAGGGGAAGCCCCGGATGCTGCCGACGGTGGCGCCGGGCCAGTACTTCGCGGTGAGCTCCTGGTCGCCCGACGGCCGGTGGCTGGCCGGGGTGGTCCAGCGGGACAACGGCGCCTCCCTGCCGGGCATCGTCCTCTACTCGCTGGAGACCGGCCGCTACGAACGGCTGAACGGCCGGGGGACGACGCCCGCCTGGCTGCCCGACAGCCGCCGGCTCGTCTACCTCGACGGCGGCCGGCTCTTCCTGCTCGACGCCACGGCACGCCGGGCGCGCGAGATCGCGGCGCCGCCGCTCGGCTCGACCTTCACCAAGGCGGTGGTGAGCCTCGACGGCCGCAACCTCTTTCTCGTCCGCTCCACCGATGAAGGGAACATCGGATTGTTGACGTTGCAGTGATCGTTCTGGGATATCCTGTCGGGAATTCCTTTTTCGAGGTGATCCATGCCCTTCAAGCTCAAGGATCTGATCATCAGTCTGTCCGCCCGGCCGGGAGAGAAGTGCCCGACCGCCTCGGCCCCCTTCGCCTGTCCGACCGCCTCGGCGTTCGATCCCCGTTTCTGCCCGACGGCGTCGGCGATCGATCCGCGGTTCTGTCCCACCGCGTCGGCGGGCCTCGTGCTCTGCCCGACGGCTTCGGCGCCGATCCTCGTGATGCCCGCGGCGAACTTCTGTCCGACCGCGTCCGCCGCCGGCTTCTGCCCGACGGCGTCGGCCGGCTCGCCGGGCGGGGCCGCGGAAGCGGCCCCGGCGTGCCCGACCGCCTCGGCGCCGGCGCAGCAGGCCGGCCGGGAAGGGCTCGCGGCCCTGAAACAGCAGCTCCAGCAGGCGCTCGCCGACGTCGAGGCGCAGGAGAAGGCGCTCGCGGGCTCCGAGCTGCCGGCGACGCTCGCCGAGGCGGAGGAGCTGGAGGCCGGCCTGCGCGGCGCGCTGGAGGAGCTGTTGCAGCACAAGGAGTCGCTCAAGAAGAAGGGGTGAGAGCCTCCCCGCCCCTGACCGCCCGCGACCCAGGAGCCTCCGGTTGATCGGCACCACCGTCGCGCACTACCGGCTCCTCGGCCCGTTCGGGACCGGCACCGGTCTCTACCGGGCCGAGACCGAGGCGGAGGAGCCGGTGCTCCTCCTGGTGTTCGTCCCCGAGCGGCCGGAGCCGGAGGCGGCGGAGCGCTTCCGGCGCACCGCGCTCGCGGCGGCGGAGGTCGGCCATGCCGCCATCGCGCCGGTCCTCGAGGCGGGCGCCTGCGACGACGGCCGCCTCTTCCTCGCCCTCGCTCCGTCCACGGGAGAGACCCTGGAGGACCGCCTGGCGCGCGGCCCTCTCCTCCCCGGCGACGCCCTGGCCGTGACCCTGGCGGTGGCGGACGCCCTCGCCGCGGCGCGCTCCGCCGGGCTGGTCCACGGCGATCTCCGCCCCTCGCGCGTGCTGCTCGCTCCGGAAGGGCCGCGCCTGGTGGCGTTCGGGCTCGGCGAGGTCGCGGCCCCCGGGCCGGCGGCCGACGAGGGTGCCACCGTCTACCGTGCGCCCGAGCGGCTCGCCGGCGAGCCGCCGGGGCCGCGCGGCGACGTCTGGTCGCTCGGCGTGCTGCTCTACGAGATGATGGCGGGCCAGCCGCCGTTCCGCGGCGCCGACGAGGAAGAGCGGGCCGCCGCCGTGGCCGGCGCGCCGCCCGATCCCCTCCCCTCCCCACCGCGCGGCCTGGAGCGGGTGCTGCTCAAAGCCCTGCGCAAGCGGCCGGAAGACCGCTGGCGCGATGCCGGGGAGCTGGCGGCCGCCCTGCGCGCCCTGCCGGGCGTCGCCGCGACCGGCAGCGAGCTCGCGCCCACCCTGGTCGACCTCCCGGCCCAGCCCGGCGGCACACCCCTCTCGTGGAGCGGCGCCGCCGCCGCGGCGCCCCCGTCAGGCGTGGCCGCCTGGACCGGCCGCGACGTCGAGAGCTACCGCCTCGGCGAGCGCCTGGGCAGCGGCGGCATGGCCGTCGTCTTCCGCGCCGAGGATCTCCGCCTCGGCCGCACCGTGGCCCTGAAATTCCTCGTCCCCGAGCTCTCGCGCGATCCGGTGGCCAAGCAGCGATTCCTGCGCGAGGCGCGCGCCCTCTCCGCCCTCGACCACCCGAACCTCTGCACCATCCACGAGGTGGGGGAGACCGGCGACGGCCAGATTTTCATCGCCATGCCCTGCTACGAGGGAGAGACGCTGCGCCAGCGCATCAAGCGCGGTCCCCTCGGGCTCGACGAGGCGGTCGACGTCGCCACCCAGGCCGCGCGCGGGCTCGCCAAGGCGCACAAGAGCGGCATCGTGCACCGCGACGTCAAGCCGGCGAACCTGATGCTCACCACCGACGGCGTGGTGAAGATCCTCGACTTCGGGCTCGCCAAGCTCGCCGGCACCACCAGCGTGGCGCGCAAGGAGACCGGCGGCGGCACCCTCGCCTACATGTCGCCGGAGCAGACCCTCGCCGAGGACGTCGATGGCCGCGCCGACCTCTGGTCGCTCGGGGTCGTCCTCTACGAGATGCTGACCGGCGTCAAGCCGTTCCGGGCCGACCGCGAGCAGGGCGTGCTCTACGCCATCCGCAGCGCGGCGCCGGTGCCGCCCGCGGCGTTGCGGCCCGAGGTGCCGGAGGCGCTGGACCAGCTCGTCCGCCGCCTGCTCGCCAAGGACCCCGCCGGCCGCCCGGCCACCGCCGAGGCGCTGGTGGCCGAGCTGCGCGCTCTCTTCGGCGGCACGCCGACGGGCGAGCCGGCCGTGCTGGCCGCGCCCCCGGTGCGCCGCGGCCGGCTCGGGCGGCGCGCGGCGCTCGCCGCCGCCCTCCTCGCGGCGGCGGTGCTCGCGATCCTCTTCCTGCGCGCGCGACGCGAGCAGGCCGGCGGCTCCGGCCCCGTCGAGGCGCGCTTCGCGCCGCTCACCTCCGAGGCCGGCGTCGAGACCTTCCCGAGCCTCTCGCCGGACGGCGAGTTCTTCGTCTACGCCAAGGAGTCCGGGGGCGACCTCGACATCTTCTGGCAGCGCACCGGCGGCGGCAATCCGCAGAACCTGACCGAGGACTCGCCCGGCCCGGACACCCAGCCGGCCCTCTCCCCGGACAAGCAATGGATCGCCTTCCGCTCCGAGCGCGAGGGGGGCGGCCTCTTCCTCATGGGGGCGACGGGAGAGTCGGCGCGCCGGCTGACCAGCGCCGGCTTCAACCCCGCCTGGTCGCCGGACGGCCGCGCGCTCGTCTATGCCACCGAGGGCGTGACGGTGCCGGGCAGCCGGGCGACCAACAGCGAGCTCTGGCGGCTGGACGTGGCGACGCACGTGAAGCGCCGCCTGGAGACCGGCGGCGACGCGGTACAGCCGAGCTGGTCGCCGGACGGCGGCCGGATCGCCTACTGGAGCGTCCGCGCCGGGGCCGCGCGGCGCGAGATCTGGACCGTCCCGGTGGCCGGCGGCGAGCCGGTGCGCGCCGTGGCCGGGAGCGGCGCGGAGCTGCTCTGGTGCCCTGTCTGGTCGCCGGATGGCCGCCACCTCTATTTCGCCGGCGACCGCGGCGGCACCATGGGGCTCTGGCGCGTGCGGATCGATGCGCGCACCGGCGCGGTCCGCGGCGAGCCGCAGCAGGTCCTGGTGCCCGCCACCTGGAGCGCCCTGCCGAGCCTGTCGCGCGACGGCCGCATCGCGTTCGTCCGCCAGGAGGAGCAGAGCCGCCTCCTGCGCACCGGTCTCGATCCGGCCACCCTGGCGCCGCGCGGACCGCTGGAGGCGGTCCCGATCACCGCGCGCTCCGTCGGCTCCGTCCACGTCGCGCCCGACGGCCGCTGGATCGCCTACGGCACCACGCTCCCCCAGGAGGACCTGTACCTCGCGCGCACCGACGGCACCGCCGAGGAGCGGCTCACCGACGATCCGGCCCGCGACCGCGTCCCCCGCTGGTCCGCGCCGGGGCGGAGCATCCTCTTCTACTCCGAGCGCGGCGGCGAGGGATACGAGGCCTGGATCTGGCGGCGCGGTGCCCCTCTCGCGCGGCTGACCACCTTCCGCGAGAAGGTGCTGGAGCCGATCGAATCGCCCGACGGCACGCTCCTCGTCTGCAGCCTCGACTACCGCGGGCCCTTCCTCATCGACCTGCGCAAGCCGCTCGCCGAGCGCACCCCGCAGCCGCTGCGCACCGCCGGCGGCGCGGTGCCGCCGCCGTTCGGGGTCACCTCCTGGTCGCCCGACGGGCTCCGCCTGGCCGGCTTCGACGAGCAGGGGCGGATCATCCTCTACTCGTTCGCCACCCGGCAGCTCGAGGTGCTCCCCGAGCGGGGCACCCTGGCGACCTGGCTGGGGGACAACCGCACCCTCCTCTTCCTGCGCGATGGAGCCGTCTGGACCCTGGACAGCGCGGCGCGGCAGCCCCGCCTGGTGATCGCGCCGCCGAAAGACGCGGCCTTCTCCTGGTTCTCCGTGACCCCGGACGGCCGCGAGCTCTTTCTCGTGCAGAGGAAGGACGAGGCGGACCTCGGGATGCTGACTCTGAACTGACCTATACTGAGGCCGCAACTTCACTGCGTATTGCGAGGGAAACCATGAGATTTCGCATGCAGGACCTCCTGATGGACGTCGGGCCCGGCTTCGAGCTCGCCAATGAGCGGTGTACCTGTGCGGCGTCGGCGAACCCGCCCGGCGCGGAGCGGGAGCCGGGAGGAGAGCGCGAGCGGAGCCCCCATCCGGAGCGCCCGGGAAAGCCCCCGGGTCCGCCGAAGGGGCAACCGGACGGCCACGAGCCGCATCCCGGCGAGAAACACCCGCGGCAACTGGCGGGTGCCGCCGTTCTCGCGGCGCTCCGGGCGCAGCTCCATCGGAGCCTGGCGAACCCCTGAGCCTCGAACCCCTGAGCCTTTTTGCGCGGGTGCAACCCTTGCGGCGCCGCGTCCGTATACCTCCACACCGATTCCGGTGAGGACCGTCAACGGACCTGGTCTGACCAGGCTTTTCGACAAGGAGAGACGATGTTTCGAGTCAGGGATTTGAGCGTCAAGGTATCCACCGAGGCCGAGATGGCCGTGCCCCTGTTCGCCTGCGGCTCGACCGGCTGCAACGTGTGTGATTCGACGCCGGGCATCCCGATGCTCGCGACCGCCTCGGGGGCGCAGAACGTCAGCCTGCCGCTCCTCCGCCAGCAGCTCCGGCACGAATTGGCCCACCTGAACTGACGGGGAACGGCCGGGGGGCGGCAGAGACGGGATATATACTCCGTCCATTGTGAGGCTTTTGACATCCGGCCCCGGCGGGCTCGCCCCTCCCGCCGGGCCACCATCGACCGCGGCACACCGGGGCCTGCGCAGGGGGCCCGCCGGTTGATCGGCCATACGATTTCCCACTACGAGATCCTCGAACGGTGCGGCGCGGGATCGCTCGGCACGGTCTACAAGGCCCGCGACCTGGAGCTCGAGCGGACTGTGGCCTTGCGTGTCGTCTCCGGCGAGCTGCTCGCGGCGGCGGGCGTGCGGGAGCGCGTCGTCCGCGATCTCGCCGCGGTCGGCACGCTCGACCATCCCCACGTCTGCCCGGTGTGGGACGTCGAGGAGATGGAGGACGGCGGCCTGCTCGTCTCGCTGGCGCTCTGCGAGGCGGAGACCCTGGCGGAGCGGCTCGTGCGCGGTCCGCTGCGGGCCGCGACGATGGCGGACCTGGGCATCCAGATCGCCGGCGGTCTCGCCCGCGCCCACGCCGCCGGCATCGTCCATGGCCGCCTGCATGCCGGCAACATCCTGCTGACCGCGGACGGCCAGGCGAAGATCCTCGACCTCGGCCTCGCCGGGCTCGGGCCGGCGGTTCCGCCGGGCGAGGAGGGGAGGGCCGACCTGGACGCCCTGGCCGCTCTCCTCCACCTCATGCTCCCCGCGGACGCGCCGGTCGAGCTGCGGAAGATCGTGGCGCGCGCCCAGTCCGGCGCCTTCAACGGCGCCGAGGAGCTGCGGCAGGCGCTGCGCACCCTGCGCAGCTCGGGCACCCGGCCGACGGCCGCCCCGTCGTTCGACACCGGGGCGGACCAGCCGACGGTGCGCCAGATCCCGACCTCGGCGTTCCTCGGCGGCCCGCGGCTGCCGCGCGAGGTCGGGCCGTACCGCCTGGGCGAGCAGCTCGGCGGCGGCGGCATGGGGATCATCTACAAAGCCGAGGACCTCCGCCTCGGCCGCACCGTCGCCTTGAAGTTCCTGCCGCCCGAGCTGACGCGCGATCCGGTGGCCAAGGCGCGCTTCTCGCAGGAGGCGCGCGCCGCCTCCGCCCTCGACCACCCGAACATCTGCACCATCTACGACGTCGGAGAGACGCCCGACGCCGCCCTCTTCCTCTCCATGCCCTGCTACGAGGGGCAGACGCTGCGCGACCGCCTGGAGGAGGGGCCGCTCCCCCTGGCGCTGGCCGCCGACGTCGCCCGCCAGGTGGCGCTCGGGCTCGCCAAGGCGCACCGCCAGGGGATCGTCCACCGCGACGTCAAGCCGGCGAACCTGATGATCACCACCGACGGCGTGGTGAAGATCCTCGACTTCGGCATCGCCAAGCTGGCCGGGGCGGTGGCGATCACCCGCACCGGCGTCGCCGTGGGCACGCCCGCCTACATGGCGCCGGAGCAGATCCGCGGCGACGAGGTGGACGAGCGCGCCGACCTCTGGTCGCTCGGCGTGGTGCTCTTCGAGATGCTGGCCGGCCGCCGGCCGTTCCCGGACGAGAACGACGTCCTGGCCTTCCATGCCGTGCTGTTCCAGGAGCCCGCCTCACTCCCGGCGCACCGCCCGGACACCCCGCCCGAGCTCGCCGGCCTGGTGGCGGACCTGCTGCGCAAGAACCCGGACGAGCGGATCGCCACCGCCGAGGACGTGCTGGAGCGGCTCGTCCCGCTGACCGGGACGGCCGGGCTCGCCACCCTCCGCTCGGTGCGCTCGCTGCCCGCCGCGGTACCCGCGCCGCCGCGGCGCTCCTGGAAGCTCCCGGCGGCCCTCGCGGGAGCCGCCGTCCTGGCGCTCGCCATCTCCCTGGTCTGGCGCGGCGGGCGCGGCGATCCCGGGGCGGTGCCGCCGTTCACCTCCAGCCGCCTGACCCAGCAGGGCGGGGTCGAGCGGTCGCCGAGCCTGTCGCCGGTGGGCGATCTCTTCGTCTATGCCAGCCAGGCGGATGGCGACTGGGACGTCTACATGCAGCGGCCCGGAGGCGATCCGTTCAATTTGACCGAGACGTCGCCGGCCGATGACACACAGCCGGCCTTCTCGCCCGACGGCTCCCGGATCGTCTTCCGGTCGGAGCGCGACGGGGGTGGCCTCTTCCTCATGGGAGCCACCGGTGAATCGGTGCGCCGCCTCTCCAACGTCGGCTACAACCCGGCCTGGTCGCCGGACGGCAAGACGATCCTCTATGCCACCGACCAGGTCGAGGACCCGCGGACCCGTGGGGGGCGCAGCCAGATCTGGCGCATCGACCTGACCACCGAGGAGCGGCATCTCGCCGTGCCCGGGGATGCGGCGCAGCCGAGCTGGTCTCCCGGCGGGATGCGCATCGCCTACTGGGGTGTCGAGCCCGGCAGCTCCCGCCGCGTCGTGTGGACCATCCCCGCCGCGGGCGGCAAGGCGGTGCCGGTCACCCGGGACGCCTCCCTCAACTGGAATCCGGTCTGGTCTCCCGACGGCCGTTTCCTGTACTTCGCGAGCGACCGGAGCGGGAGCATGGATCTGTGGCGGGTGCCCATCGACGAGGAGACCGGCGAGGTGCAGGGCGAGCCCGTTCCTCTGCGGGTGCCGACGCCGTGGGCCGGCCCGATGGCGATCTCGCCCGATGGCCGCCGGATCGTCTTCGCCACGCTGGACGAGAAGACGAACCTGGTCCGGGTGGCCCTGGACCCCACGAGCCTGCGAGCTTTCGGCGATCTGGTGCCGGTCACCCAGGGCTCGCGCTTCGTCAGCTCGGCCCGGGTCTCTCCGGACGGGTCGTGGATCGCCTTCCGTACCAGCGCCCCTCAGGAGGATCTGTTCGTGGTCCATCCGGATGGCTCCGGCCTCCGCCAGCTCACCGACGACAAGGCGCGGGACCGCGGGCCGGTCTGGTTTCCGGACGGCCGCATCCTCTTCTTTTCCGACCGGTCCGGGCGCTACGAGGCCTGGTCCATCCGGCCCGACGGCAGCGGCATCGAGCAGCTCACTGCAACGCGGGGCGAGCCGATCTTCTCGCCGTTGGGCGCGCCCGACAGCCTCCGCCTGGCGGTGACCCTCGGCTTCACGGGCGCGGGCCTCATCGACCTGACCCTGCCGCTGGACCGGCGCATCCCCGAGACCTTGCCCCGGCTCGCGGGAAGCGCGTTCCTGCCGACGTCCTGGTCGCGCGACGGCTCACGGCTCGCCGGGTCGGACCTCGCAGGGCATCTCGTCCTCTTCTCGTTCACCAACGGACGCTACGAGGTCTTTCCGGCCCGCGGGGCCGATCCGGTCTGGCTGCGGGATGGCCGCCGCCTCTTGTTTCGGCAGGAGGGGCCGATTCTCCTGCTCGATACGGCGACGGGCCGGACGCAGGAGGTCCTGAAGCCCCCTCCCGGTTCTTCGTTCAGCTTTTTCGACGTGGCCCCGAACGACCGGACCCTCTACGTGGCGCAGCAGACCTGGGAGGGTGACCTCTGGATGTTGACTATGCAGTCAGAGGATCGCTGAGATACACTGCGATTCGCCCGGAGCATCGAATGTTCGACTGTGGCCGGCCCAACCGGTGTACCTCGTGCGGCCTGGGCTAATGGAGGTGCTTGTGAGCTTCGAATCGAGAGACCTGACCACCCACCTGATTCCCGGAAACGAGGGGCACGGCCTTTTCGCCTGCAACCTCTGCAATTCGAGCCCCGGCGGAGCGCCCAAGCCGGCCTGCCCGCCGCCCTCGAAGTGCCAGGGCGCCTCGGTGAAGCCGCCCAAGAAGCGCGACGCGGAGCTGCACGCTCACGCTCTCTCCGCGCTCCAGGGCCAGCTCCGCGAGACTCTGCAGTCAATGCGGTGAGCCCGCTCCTGCATCACGTCTTCCGGGCGAGCCCCGCCTACGAGCTGGTGCTCTTCGACCGCCTGTCCGCGGAGGAGCGCAAGGCCCTGGCGGATCTCGCCCGGGATCCCGATTTCTACGGTGTGCTCCGGCCGCGTGGAGAGCCCGGGCGCGGGCTCAAGTCCGCCGACCGCGACACCGCGCTCCTCCTCCTCACCCTGCGCGAGCCCGGTCCCCTGCCCGCCTACGCCCTGACCCAGCTCGGCGAAGGAGCGGAGCGCGCCGTCGCCCGCTTCGTGGCCGACGGCGTCCTCGAGGTGGCGCAGGACGGCACCTTCGTCTCCGGCCCGGCGGCGCTCGGCCTGCTCGCCGGCAGGGCGGCCGATGCAGGGCCCGAACGCCCCCAAGGGCGCATCGCCGCCCTGTCGCGGGCGGCGCTCCTCTGCGCCCAGGCGTTCCCGTCCGACGATCCGCGTCTCCTCGCGCTCCGCCTCTATGCCTACAACCGCGTCCCGCTGACCCCCTCCTGGAAGCGGCGGCTGCCCGATACCGCCGCCGTCGAGCGCCACCTGGGCATCGCGCCGGGCGGGCCGCACCGCAGGACGCTCGACCGTGCCTGGCGGCGGCTCTCCGACCGCGAAGGGTGGATCTCCTGGGCCTCGCGCGCCGTGGAGGGGGGCGAGGAGAGCGCGGACGCGCCGACCTGGAAGCTCTACGTCAGCCCGCGGCCGGAGAGCCTGGCCGAAGAGGGGGCCGCGGCCTTCGGTGACGTCCTCGCGGCCCTCGCCGCGGCACGCGCCCGGCAGTTCAAGGTTGGGAACGAGGCCGGCGGCCTCCTGCGCGCCGACAAGATCGTCGCCTACTTCCCGAGCTTCGAGCGCCTCGCGGCGGCGGCGGACGCGGTGGTGGCCCGGCTCGCCGGGGCCCCGGCGCAAGGGGTGCCGTTCACTTCCGAGATCGGCGGCGGCGGCCTCCTCTCCTGGGGGATGGACCCGCCGCGCTCCGAGCGCGCCTGGAGCCTGGGGGAGAGCTGGCGCGCCTGGCTCGCCCAGCGCCTCGCCCGCGACCTCCTGGCCGCCCGCCACGCCGCCGGATCGGCCACCGGATCGAAGGCCGAGCCCTGGCGCTTCGCCCTCGACCGGCTGCGTCTGGAAGGGATCGATCCCGCCACCTGGACGCCGGGTGCCCTCCTCTGGCGGGAGGGCTGATTTCCGCGATGGCGATCACCGATCCCCTGGTCCTGCCCAAGGACGTGATCCTGGTGCCGGTGGCGGAGCTGCCGGAGGAGACCCGCGCCCGCTTCACCCACGACGAGGGGGACTGGGCGATCACCCATCCGCGCGCCCGCACGCCGTCGCGCGTCCTGGACGCCTCATCGGCCGCCCTGGTGGAGCAGTTCCGCGCGCCGCGGACCATCGCCGAGGCGGTGATCCGCTTCAGCCGGGAGCGGGAGATGGACCCGGAAAAGACCCTGGAGGAGGCCTATCCCCTGCTCGAGCGCCTGCTCGCCTCCGGCTTTCTGGTGGAGGAGGGAGCCGCCGACGCCGCGGGGATCAAGCCCTCGCTCCATCCCGGGGAGGAGGTGGCGGGCTGCACGGTCGTCGAGTGCGTGCAGGGGCTGGAAGACACGGAGCTCTATCTCGTCCGTACCCCGGAGCGCGGTGCCGGAGCCTTGAAGATCGAGCGTCCCTCCGTGGCCGGCCGTCCCGGCAGCCTCTTCGAACGGGAGGCGGCGATCCTCCGCCACCTCGCCGGCGCGGGATGCCCCCGCCTCGTCGCGAGTGGCTTCCTCGACGACGGCCGCCGCTGGCTGGTGACGGAGTGGTTCTCCGGCGTCGACGCCGCCACCGCCGCGGCGGAGTTGCAACGCCAGGGGAGCGAAGGCCGTGCCGGGCTCCTGGCCCTCGCCAGCCGCATCGCCCGCGCCTACGCCGCCCTCCATGCCCGCGGCGTGCTGCATGCCGACGTCCATCTGCGCAACGCGCTGGTGGGGGCGGACGGGAGCGTCCACCTCCTCGACTTCGGGTATTCGCGCTGGGACGCCGCGCCGGCCGAGCTGGCCGACCCGCCGCGGGCCGGCGTCGCCTTCTTCTACGAGCCCGAGTACGCCGTCGCCGCGCGGGCCGGCCGGGATCTTCCGGACGCGACGCCCCCGGGGGAGCAATACGCGGTGGCCGCCCTCCTCTACGCGCTGCTCTCGGGAGCCCATCCGCGCGATTACTCGCTCGACAAGGACGAGATGCTCCGCCAGATCGCGGAGGAGCCGCCGCTCCCCTTCGCCGAGCGCGGCGCCGATCCCTGGCCGGAGGTGGAGGCGGTGCTCCGCCGCGCCCTGGCCAAGGACCCGGCGGAGCGCTTCCCCTCCATGGCCGACTTGGCTACGGCGCTGGAAGGGGCCGGGCTGCCGGAGCGCACGGCGCCGCGCTCCCGGGCGAACGATCTGGCCGATGCCGAGGCGCTCCTCGAGCGGATGCTGGAGCGCGTCCGCCCCGGTGGCGACCTGTTCGAGAACGGCGTCGCCACAGCGCCCACCGCCTCGGTCAACTACGGCGCGGCCGGCATCGCCTGCGCGCTCCACCGGATCGCCCAGGGACGGGCCGACGGCGAGATCCTCGCGCTCGCCGACCTCTGGGCCGAGCGGGCCGCGGCCCTCGTTGAGAGCCCGGGGGCCTTCTACAACCCGGAGATCGAGATCGGCGAGGAGCTGATCGGCCCTACGGCCCTCTACCACACCGCCACCGGCGTCCACGCAGTGCGGGCGATCGTCGCGCACGCCCAAAGCTTCGAGGGCCTGCGCGACCAGGCCGCCGGAGCCTTCCTCGACGCCGTCCGGGAGCCGGGGCCGAACCAGGACCTCACTCTGGGCCGCTCCGGGCTCCTGCTGGGTGGAGCCCTCCTGCTCGACGTCCTGCCGGAGGGGGAGACCCGCCGCCGTCTCGCCGGCTGGGGAGAGTGGCTCCGCGAGCGCCTCTGGGACGAGCTCGACACCCAGCCGCCGATCCGCGACGAGGACCTCGGAATCAACCTGGGCCTCGCCCACGGCTGGGCCGGCCACCTCTACGCCGCCCTGCGCTGGAGCCGTTCCGCGGGCAAGGAGCCGCCCGCCCGGCTCCCCGCGAGGCTCGAAGAGCTCGCCGCCTGTGCCCGTCCCTGGGGGCGCGGCGTGCGCTGGCGCTGGCAGGGCGTCGAGGGGGCCGAGAGCATGCCCGGTTGGTGCAACGGCAGCGCCGGCCACCTCTTCCTTTGGACCCAGGCCGCCGCAGTCTACAGAGAGCCGCGCTGGCGCGACCTCGCCGAGCGCACCGCCTGGAACACCTGGGAATCCTCCGACACCGTCCTCAGCCTCTGCTGCGGCCTGGCCGGCCGCGCCTACGCCCTGCTGCACCTCTGGCGCCAGGGAGGGGGAGAAGAATGGCTCCAACGCGCCCGCCGTCTCGCCAACCGGGCCGCCCGCGGCGCCGCGCATCCCGGCGCCGAGACGCCCCAGAGCCTCTACAAGGGTGCGATGGGCGTCGCCGCCCTCGCCGCCGACCTCGCCCGGCCCGAGGGGGCGGCGATGCCGCTGTTCGAAGCGGAGGGGTGGTAGGGGGGTGCGGTATACTTCCGAAAGACGCCATGGTGACCAGCATCCACATCCCCAAACCGCTTCTGGATGCCGTGGACCGCAAGGCCCGGTCCCTCGAGATGAGCCGTGACCGGCTGATCGTCCAGGCGATCGAAAGAGAGCTGGCGCCGGGAGCCGACTGGTCCCCCGGGTTCTTCGAGCGCCTGCGCGCCGTCGACCCCGGCACCGTCGCCGCGGTGGATGAGCTTCTGGCCTCGGTGCGGCAGGCCCGAACGTCGAAGCCCCCGAGCGCCCTGTGAAGCTGATTCTCGACACGAATGCGGTGTCGGCTCTCATGAAGGGAGACGCCCGGGTCGTCGAGAGGCTCCGCCAGCACCGCAAATCCGAGGTGAGCGTACCGCAGCCGGCCCTGGCGGAAATCGCCTACGGGATCGAACGGCTCCCGCCCTCCAAACGGAAGAAAGCCCTGCAGGAGCGCTTTGACCTGGTTCGGGCCGAGCTCGCGCGAGCGGAGTGGACGGACGAGGTCAGCGAGTGCTTCGGAAGGATCAAGGCCGCGCTGGAGAAGAAGGGCCGGCCCAACGAGGACTTCGATGCCGCGATTGCAGCCCATGCGCTCGCGGCGGGCGCGGTTCTGGTCACCGCGAACCTTGATGACATGGAGAGAGTCCCGGGGCTCCAGGTGGAGGATTGGACGGCCGCGTAAGTCTTTCCAGTGGGCCGCCGAACGGCTGGGCTGTTCCCTGGCCCGCCTCCTCACCCCGGCGATGCATGCCGCCTGCAAGCGAGAGCTGAGCCGCCGCTTCGACTGAACATTTTGGCCCGCTTCCGTGTCTAAAGAGAAGAGACCGAGAGTCCGGCCCTTGGAGGGCGGACGCTGCGGCAGGGGGGACGCCCGAGCATGAACACCGCGACAGAGCTCCGGAAGTCGCTTTCCGAGGACGGGACCACCGGGAGCGGCCACGGCCACCCGTCCATCGAGACTCTCCGAGCTTACCAGAAGGGCCTGCTGCCGGCGGCGGAGAAGGAGCGCATCCAGGACCACTTCGTCTTCTGCCGGGATTGTTCCGAGACGATGCTCGACCTGGACGTGTTCTTCAGCAAAGACCCTGCACCAGGCCGGCAAGATCCCGAGAAGCTCGTCGCCGCCTGGAACGACCTGGTCCACAACCTGGATCAGGCACCGCGTTAGACCTCTCCTGAATGTCCTCCTTTGAGGCTGCCGTGGAGGGCCTCGACACCCTCCCGCGGCGGATCTTCCTGGAGGGTGCGCGCGAGCCCCACGCCGATCCGGATGGGTTCATCCTGCGGGCCGGCTCCGTCCTCGAGCCCCGGGACCTGCTGGCGGAAGCGGCCGTTCTGGTCGCCGGGCCTCCCTGGATCGGCAAGACCACCGTCGCGAAGAGGCTGTCTCGATTCCTGCAGGAGACCACGTCCTTCTCCTGGCTGACCTCGTTCGACGAGCGCGAGAGCGGGGCCTCCGAACCTCTCTGGTGGCCCGACTGGCTGGGCGGCACGGGTTCCGCCGTCTGGATCATCGACGCCGTCGACGAAGATGCGCGTAAAGACAGACAGTGCTTCCGTATCCTGAGGTCGATCCGGGAGCTGTCTCCGGAGATCCGCGCCCGGCTCCACCTGATCGCCTTTTGCCGGATCAACGAAATTCCCCCGGGGTTCGAACGAGACCTCGAGGAGATCTTCGGGGCCTTGCGGCGTGTGCGGCTCGCCGGGCTCGACCGGGACGCGGCGCGCGAGCACGTCGGGCCGGGCCGCTTCCGCCGCGTCTGCGAGCTGGTGCGCGGCAACGACCTCCAGCCGCTCGCCCCCTATCCGGCGGTCCTCACCTGGTTGGCGGAGCGCGGGGAAGGGGAGATCCTCACCAAGCCCGATGTCTGGGAGGGTGTGCTGAAGGACCTCCTGCGCGAGAAGCGGGACGATCCGGCCCGCCCCTCTTTCCACGTCGAGATCGGTGAGCGCCTGGGCGTGGCGTGCAAGCTCGCGGCTCTCACGACGTTCTGCGGGATCGGGGACGTCGATCCGGAAGAGGGGCTGGAGAGAGCCTTTCCGGAGACGGCGCATGGATTCGCCGAGAACCGCCGCGCCGTGCGAGAGGCCTGGAGGGGATCGCTCTTCGAGCGCTTCGGACGCGGGTACCGGTTCTGCCAGGACCACGTGCGCCAATGGCTCACCGCCTTCGCCCTGCGGGAGATGACGCCGCCCCAGCTCAAACCGTTACTCACCTTGGAGAACGGGGATCCCGACCCGAGCCACGAAGGAGTGGCCGGGCTACTCGCCCAGATCAGCCGGCACCCGGAGGTTAAGGACTGGCTCGTGGCCGCTCATGGAGGACTTCCGGTTGGGGACACGCCATGGTCCTTGCACGAGGCGTCTCGCGCTCTCGACACCTTGCAGGACCTCGCTCGCTCCTCTCCCTGGGGATTGAGCGTGTGGAGGCAGGAGGGTCTCAAGTCGTTCGGGAGAGTGCACGGCATGGGCGAGGAGATCGCCCGCCGGCTGGAACTGGACCTCCATCCGACCGAGCAGCAACTCCTGCTCGAGCTGGCTCTGGTGATCGACGCGCCGGAACCCGTGGTCCCTGCCGCCCAGATTCTCCAGGATGGCCGCCAGGAAGAACGGGTAAGGGGGCGGGCGGCGAGCCTCGTCGCGGCCCTTGGAACTGCGGAGCAGCTAGGGCCTCTGGAGGTGTGGGTCGAGGCGATGCAGGAGTACCACGGGAAGGCCGTCCTCTCGACCCTCGAGGTGGCGTTCTACAATAAAGGGCTTTGGGGCTTCGAAAAGGCTGCCGAGCGTGCCCTCTCGGGAAATGCCTTGCGTAAAGCTTTGCTGAAGTACGTCCTACCTCCCGCTCCAGTGCAGTACGACTTGCGCAGCGAGTGGCTGCAGCACAGTTTGGTAGCAGACTTGACCCTCGACCGCGCGCGTTGGTTGCTCGGAAACCCACGGCTCCCGAGGACGAATCGCCAATTGTATCCCCTGTTGGCGAGCGCCTTGGCAAAGGTCTTGGAGCAAGACACCCCCGAGGAGGCGGATGTCGCGATTCTGGTACCCCTCCTTCTCGAAAATGCCAACGATGCCAACTTCGAGGAGGAAGGAAAGATCCGCCGGTTTCTCGGCAGGAGTCCGGAGACCAGGAGGGCGCTGTTCCAGGAGGGCTTGTTGCGCGATCCGCAAGGCGAGGGCGCAGAGACCTGGGTCTGGAGCAGTGTCCTGAACGGCGAGGATGTGGCCTGGTTGCTTGATCTGTTTCGTACACGAGAGGAACAGCAGGACTGGCTGTTGGAGCCCCTCTATTTCACGGCTTACCGCGAGGGCGCCACCCCGGTGGTCCGTCGCCGTGTCCGGCGGGAGTTGCGTCGCGCGGATGCCGAGAGGCTCGATGCTCTGGATCGAAAACGAAGGAGTTGGCGCGCATCCAATCAGGCATGGCGGCGGAGAGAGGAGGGAGAGGCGCCCCCTACGTTCGAGCTTGCACCGCTGGTGCGGGAGGCTCTCGATTCTGCAGAGATCGAGCTGCGCCACAAGATGCTCAACCTTTCCTGGTACTGCTTCGAGCCGCCGAGCCAGCGGCCGAGCAACTTGAGTGGCCGATGGGAGGACCTTCCGGCTGAGCTGCGCGGTGAGGTGCTGGCGGTCTGCCGGGAGGCGCTCGCGCAGTGTTCGGCGACCCCCATCCCCGATGGCTCCAGCTACTCTCGCTGGACGAGTTGGGAGGCAGCTTGCTTCGACCGGCTCTTGAGCGAGGATGCCGCCTTCGTCCTGACTCCCGAGATGATCGAGAAGTGGCTTCCGGCCCTGCTGAGAAACTGGGTGTCCGGCTCCGGCTACGAGCCGGCCCTCCGGCGGTGTTTCGAGGTCGACCGGAACCTTGCGGAGGGCTTGTTTCATGAGACAGTGCGCCGGTCGGTACTGTCCGAGAAGAGCACCTACGTCCTTCAGAATCTGCCGCCCGAGCTGTGGAGCGAGCGCTTCTCCGGCCTGCTGGAGGCGATCGTCGCGGCTGAGGAAGCTGTTCGGGAGATGCGGATCGACCTGCTGGCGCAGATCGGGAAGGTCTTTCCGGTGCGCGCGCGGCCGATCGCCCTGGCGTGGGCCGAGGGACCGGACGTGCCTCTGCGGGAGGCAGGAATCGATCTCCTCCTGATGGTGGCTCCCGAGGAGGGCTGGCGGCATCTGAAGGAGCATCTGAAGGCGCTGGCCGAGCGCGAGACGCCCAAGAAGGACGTTTTCCTCCGCATGCGCTCCCTTCTGCCTCACCACTACGGGCCCTCGGCGGCTTTCAGCTCCTGGCCTGCCGTGCAGCTCGCCGAGCTTGAGGAGCTTCTTCTTTCGTGCGTTCCCTCGGAGAGTGATCCGGTGTGGGAGGAGGGGGAGGGCCGCAGCCTGGGTGGGGAGAACGACCTGCGCGCCGTGCGGGACCACCTCCCCCAACTCCTCTATCAGCGGGATGGAGAAGGCGACCACGAAGCCCTCGAAGCCCTGGCGGCCAAGCACCGTCGCATTCGCGAGTGGCTCGACGACGTGCGCGCCCATCAGGGGGCGGAGAGCGTGATCGCCGGGCTTGGTCGGGGAAGCCGCCCGCCGACGGGGCGGCGGGTCCCACCGGCCGATCTTTTGAACCTCCTGCAACACGCGGAGCACCGCCTCCTCGGCTCCGCCGATGATCTCCAGGATGCTCTGCTGGAGGAGTTGGGGCGCATCCAGCTCGATGCGCGTCAGCACCTCTCGATGCTCTATCGGCCTCAGCCTGCCAAGGGGCAGAAGCGCGAGCATCTCCACGAGGACGCCCTCCAGGCCTACCTCGCCTGCCGGCTGGCCGACCGCCTGCCGAGGGTTCTCGGAGAGAAGGGGCTCAAAGTCGAGCCCTCGGTCGACCGGGAGACCCTGGCCGCGGGCAATACGCGTAACGACCTCAAGATCCAGTCCCCCTCAATGGACGGGAGCCGGCTCACCGTCATCATCGAGATCAAGTGGTCGAGTAACGCCAAGGTCAGGACCAGTCTCGCCGGCCAGCTCGGGAAGGACTACCTACTCCGGAATGGCCTCACCCACGGAATCTACCTCGTGGGGTGGAACGGCCCCACCACGCGTTGGCCGAATCGTGAGGCGTGCCGTGCGGAGTTGCTGGAGCAGGCACAGCGGTTCCGTGCGGAGCATCCAGGGAGGCACATCGACGCCTTCGTGATGGACCTCGCGGTGTAGGGGCAACCCTTGTGGTTGCCCTTCCGGGGCCACCGTGGTCGCGGGGCTCCGCAGGGCAGGCACAAGACCTGCCCCTACGAAAAGACCGGTTTGGCCGGCGCCTCACCTGGGCGGCACGGCCCGAGGGGAGGGGGCGGCGATGCCGTTGTTCGAAGCGAGGGGGTGGGATCGATCCGTCCAATCCGTCCGATCCGTCCGATCCCAATGGCTCCCCCGGGCCTGGGCGCCCTCTCCCGCTCGTAGCTCAACGACCCGCAGGCGCCACGCTCAAGATCCGCTCGATCTTCTGCGGATCCGCCGGCAGCAGCCCCGCCGCCGGCAGGCGGGGGACGAGCCGAGCCCAGCGCTCCTCGCGGGTGAAGACGTCGCGGAAGAGCTTGAGGGCCTCATCCTCCTTGCCGGCGGAGAAGAGGCTCACCGCCTGCCAGAAGGGGAGCTCGGCGATCTCCGGGGCGAGGGCCGCGGCGCGGGTGTAGTGCTCCACGGCCTTGGGGATCTCCTGGAGCGCCACCGCTTCGTCTCCCTGGTTCATCTCGGCGTAGGCGCGGTGGAGGTTGAGGAGGCGGCGGAGCTCGACGAGCGGCGCGGGGTTGTCGTCCACCCGCAGGTCCACCAGGCGGTCGTTCCAGGGCGCTCCGGTGGAACGGGCGCGGACGACGACGAGGGCCGCGCTCTGTCGGCCGCGGATGTCGCCGCCCTCTTCCTGGGCGGCTTCGAGCGCCGCCAGCATCCGGTCGGCGAGATCTCCCTTGGCGGACTCGAAGGCCCGCGCCATGGCGGGCCAGACCGTGGGCTTGTCCATGAGGTTCGCCTGCACGGAAAAGCCCGCTCCCGCCTGGTTGCCCGCGGCCGCGATGCACGAGGGCCCGGTCCAGGCCGCCACCCGCCCCTGGGCATCCACCATGGCCACCTGGCGGACGTCCTTCTGGGGATCCTGCGCCAGGAGCAGGTCGAGCGCCTCGCGGGCCGATTTCCCCTCCTTCATGAGCTGCAACCCTTGCGGCCCGTACTCGATCCGCGTGAACGACTGGGTGGCCACCGCGCCGACGCCGGCTTCCGCCCAGGGGACCCCGGTGCCGACCTGGAACCAGTGGCTCTGCACGGCGACGCCGAAATCGCCGGTGACCGGATCGCGCGCCACGATCGAAAACGTCGCCTGGACGGGAAGGGGAAGGATGGCGATCAGCAGGAACAGGACGGCGGCTCGCTTCATGAGACCTCCGGAAGGCTGCTCTTTCGCCAAAGAGAAAAAGCGCCTAGAATTGTAGGGTTATGCGGTTTCTTCCGCTGGGTGGGGCGCTCGCCGCGACCGCGGCGCTCCTGGCCCTTCAGATCGCCCTCGGAGCCGAGCGCATTCCGCCTCTCCTGCTGGCGGCCGGCCTCGCCATCGTCTGGCTCCTGGCGCTCTCCGCCTTCCTGGGCGCCCGGGCGCGGTTGCGGGGGATTGCGGCGGAGCGGGCACTACGCCAGCTCGGCACCGAGATCGCGGAACGTGCCCGCAGCGTCGAGGCCCTGCGGCGCGAGGAGGAACGCTACCGCCATCTCTTCGAGCGCAATCCGGGTGGAGTGTACCGCAGCACGGTGGACGGCAAGCTCCTCGATTGCAATGAAGCCTTCGCCCGCATCTTCGGCTATCCGGACCGGCAAGCCATCCTCGCCCAGCCGGCGCCGGTGCTCTACGCCGATCCGGCCGACCGCACGGCCCTGATCGCCCGGCTGCTGGAGGAAGGCTCGCTCCTCCAGGTGGAGGTGCGCTTCCGGAAGGCGGACGGGGAGGACTTCTGGGGGCTCATGTGCGAGAGCCTGCTGCCTGCCGAGGACGGCGCACCGTCGATCCTCGAAGGGACCATCATCGACATCACCGCGCTCAAGCAGGCCGTCATCGAGCGGCGGCAGGCCGAGGAGGCGCTGCGCGAGAGCGAGTCGGGCATCCTGAGCCTCTACAACATCGCCTCCGCGTCGAACCTCACCTTCGAAGGAAGGATCCAGGCTTTGCTGGACCTCGGCTGTCAGCGCTTCGGCCTGGAGGTCGGCATCCTCGCGCGTGTCCAGGGAGCGCGCTACGAGGTGGCCGCGGTGCGCTCGCCCGACAACTCCATCATCCGCGGCGTGGTGCTCGAGCTCTCCGACACCCGCGACCGGGAGACCCTGGAAGACCGCGCCATCGTCGCCTACGAACGGCCGCGGACCTCGCCGCGGGGCATCCATCCGGCCTTCGCCGCCTGGGGCATGGAGTGCTACCTCGGCGCCCCGGTGCGGGTGGCCGGGCGCATCTTCGGCACGCTGAGCTTCGGCGCGCCCGACCCGCGCCCGGCTCCCTTCAGGCCGTCGGATCTGGAGTTCCTGAAGTTGATGACCCTCTGGCTCGGCGGTGAGCTGGAGCGCGAGCAGCGCAACCGCGAGATCGTCCTCTTGAGCGAGCTGGGCGGGCTGCTCCAGACCTGCGCCACCATCGAAGAGGCCTACCAGGTCATCTCGCGGCAGGGGCGCAAGCTCTTCCCCGACCTCGCCGGTGCCGTCTACCGGCTGAGCGTCTCGCGGACCGACCTGGAGCTCGTCGCCTCCTGGGGCGAGCCGGGATCGCTGCCGGACGCCGACTTCTTCCGCCCCGAGGACTGCTGGGGCCTCCGCCTGGGGCGCGACCACTGCGTGGAAGACCCGGAGAGCGACCTCATCTGCCGGCACGTCGGCGAGCAGGACCCGCCGCGCTACATCTGCCTGCCCATGATGGCGCAAGGCGAGGCCCTGGGCGTCCTTCACCTGCGCATCGATCCGGCGGTCGCCGCGGCCGGCGGCGTCTCTCCCCTGAACGAGGGGCGGCGGCGGCTGGCCTCGGCGGTCTCCGAGCACACGGCGATGGCCCTCGCCAACCTGACCTTGCGGGAGACGCTGCGCCACCAGTCGATCCGCGACGCCCTGACCGGCCTGTTCAACCGCCGCTATTTCGAGGAGTCGCTGGAGCGGGAGATCCGCCGCGCCCGGCGGCGCGGCGTGCCGCTCGGCGTGATCATGCTCGACCTCGACCGCTTCAAGGTGGTCAACGACAACTTCGGCCACGAGGCCGGGGACGTGCTGCTGCGCACCCTGGGCGAGCTGTTGCGCCGCAGCGTACGGGGGGAAGACGTGGCCTGCCGCTGGGGCGGCGAAGAATTCGCCGTGCTCCTCCCCGAGGCGAGCCTGGAGGCGACGCGCCAGCGGGCGGAGGAGCTGCGTGCCGTGGTGCGCGGCCTCCAGGTGCCCTACCAGGACCGCGTCCTCGGCCCCATCACCGTCTCCCTCGGCGTGGCCATCTTCCCCGACCAGGGGCTGTCCGGCCAGTCCGTCCTGCGCGCCGCCGACGCCGCCCTCTACCAGTCGAAGGCCGCCGGCCGCGACTGCGTCACCGCGGCGCTCCAGATCGCCGGGTGATGTATAATTCCCCCACCGAAGCAGCACCGGCTCGTCGAGCATTTCCATTGCAATTGAAAGGGATGGGGTTCAGATGGAAGGACGGAAGTTTGTCATTTTCTGGAGTCTTGCGATTGTGCTTCTCTTCGTCGGCCTGGGGATCTACACCGTCTCGAACGTCAACCAGTTGCGGTTGGACGCCGTCGCCCGGCACAACGCCCGGATCGATCCGCACGCCGTGGAGCCCGGGCGGACCGCGGCCGAAGACACGCTGCCGGCCGGCGCCCATCCGCGCAAGGTCACGGTCGGCATGTACGTGGACAACATCGCTTCCATCTCGATCCTGGACGCCAACTGGACACCGGTCTTCTATATCTGGTTCCGGTGGACCGGCGATGACATCGACCCGGGCGAGACCTTCAATATCGTGGAAGGGGAGATCCTCTCGAAAGTGAAATTGAACGAGGAGGTGATCAACGGGGAACACTATGTCCGGTATCTGGTGAAGGCCCAGATCACCAAGTTTTTCAGCCCCGCGCGTTTCCCGGTCGACGATCACCTTCTGACCCTCGCGATCGAAGACGGGAAATCCCCATGGCGAGATCTGGAATACGTGGCGGATACGGAGGCGTCGAACATCAGCTCGCGGGTCAAGATGCCGGGGTACGTCGTGCACAAGTCGGGCATGGTGGTGAAGCCGC
>Ga0062379_10000016_pt1 | contig 24840 bp, 18 predicted proteins | sample DOMMetBare2Fresh_2_FD_59484 | JGI IMG/M metagenome (GOLD analysis project Ga0062379, IMG submission 59484) | Wetland sediment microbial communities from St. Louis River estuary, USA, under dissolved organic matter induced mercury methylation -... | ecosystem: Environmental > Aquatic >...
GATCGCACTCTCCGCGCGGGGAAATCGGTCCGATGACGGTGCTGGGAAAACCGGTGCAGAGGCGCTCTGTCACGGTGCCTATGTCGATCGGCAGGAGCGACACCGCGCCGGGATCGAGGGTGAGTTCGATCGTGCCGGAGTGGAGAAGCGAGGGATCCTCGCCGGCGGCGGCGGACAGCGGGAGGGCGAGCAGGCAGCAGAGCGAGAGGCGCAGGGACAGAGACATGTGAAAGTCCTCCTGATGAGCCCTTCCGGGCAGAGATTCAAGCTCCTCGGACGCTCCCGAAAGTCTGGAGCGGCTCTCTACGCGGAAACGCGGGGAAAAAGGGCTCACGGAGCCGGCGGCACGCGTTCGAGCCGCGCCAGGAGCTCGTGCGCCGCGGTGCGCTGCGGCTCGGTGCCGCCGATCGCGGCGAGGAGCGCGATCCCTTCCCGGACCCCTTGCACCGCGGCCGCCGTGTCGCCCCGGTCGCGCCGGACCACGGCCAGGCCCTCGACCGCGTGAAAGAACCCCTGCGGATCGTCGCCGACGTGCCGCCGGAGGAGCGCGACCGCCTCGGTGAAGGCGGCTTCCGCCGCGGGAAGGTCCTCCTGCCGGCGGGCGACCGCGGCGAGGCCGCCCAAGGCCGTCGCCATCATCCTCTCCTGGGGTGGATCGAGCCGCCGGCAGAGGGCGAGCGCCTCGCGGAAGGAGGCCTCGGCGGCCGCGAGCGCGCCCTGTTTTTCCTCGACGATGCCCAGGCTGTTGAGCGTGCGGGCGACGTCGGGGTGGTCCGGCCCGAGCAGGCGCCGGCGCAGGGCGAGGATCTCCCGGTAGGCGTTCTCGGCGCCCGCGAGGTCGCCCTGCTGGAAGAGGACGGCCGCCAGATTGCTGCGCACGCGGATGGTTTCCGGGTGATCGTCGCCCAGCACCGCCCGGCTGAGGGCCAGGCTCTCGCGGAAGCGCTCTCCGGCGGCCGCGAAGCTCCCTTGCCGGCGGGCGAGCCATCCCTGGTTGTTCAGGCTGTCGGCGAGAAATTTCCTGCCGCCGGGGCCGGCGCGGCGGGAGATCTCTTCCGCCGTGGCGAAGCGAGCCGCCGCCTGCGGCAGGTCCCCGGCGTCGGCGGCGACCAGGCCGAGGCCGTTCAGGTCCTCGGCGAGCGGCAGGGCGCGCGGACCGAAGAGGCTTCGCTTGGCCGCGAGCGCCTGCTCGTAGCGCTGCCGGGCCACCTCGTTGTCCCCGCGCTGCCAGGCCACGTGCCCGAGCAGGGTGAGGAGGGCGGCGGACTCCCGCTCCGCACCGCCGCCCGCGGTGCGGGAACGCAGGGTGAGGGCACGCTGCAGATACGTCTCGGCGTCCTCGTAGAGGCCGAGATTGGCGTACACCTCCCCCACGGTGGCGAGGGAGTCGGCCTGCCACTCCGGTGCCTCCGCCGGCTCGGCGAGCAGGCGGCGCGCGCCCCGGTCGAGCAACTCGCGGACGGTGAGCGTGTTGCCGCGCGTCTGCTCGGGATCGGCGCCGCGGAAGAGCCCCTGCAAGAACCCGGAGAGCGCCTCGGCCCGGTCGCGCTGCCGGTCGATCTCGTACGCCTGCCACAGCGCGGTGGCGGCGGAGAGGGCGAGGGTCAGGGCGAAGGCGGAAGCGAGCTTGTGGCGCATCACCCCGCGGCCGAAGCGGTAGGCCAGGGTCGCCGGCCGCGCCGCCACCGGACGGTTCGCCAGATGGCGCTCGACGTCCTCGGCCAGGGCCGCCGGAGTGCCGTAGCGGCGGGCGGCGTCCCGTTCGCGCGCGGTGGCCAGGATGGTGTCGAGATCACCCCGCAGCCGGCGGGAGAGCCGCCGCCCCTCGGCGCCGGGGGTGAGCGCGCGCACCGCCTGGCTCGGCGGCCGCTCCGCCCACCCCGGCCCCAGGTGGCGCTCGACCGCCGCGGGGCTCCTGCCCACCAGCAGCTCGTAGAGAAGGACGCCCAGGCCGTAGACATCGGTCGCGGTGGTCACCGCTCCCCCGGCGAGCTGCTCGGGGCTGGCGTAGTCGGGCGTCATCGGCCGCTGGTGGACCTCGGTCAGCCCCGCCGACTCGGTGGAATCGGCGGGATCGAGGAGCTTGGCGATCCCGAAATCGAGCAGCTTGGGCGCGCCGTCCGCTCCCACCAGGATGTTCGCCGGTTTCAAATCGCGGTGGACGATCAGGCGCTGGTGGGCGTATTGAACGGCCGAGCAGACCTTGAGGAAGAGCCCGAGCCGGGCCTCGACGCCGAGCCCGCGGGCCGCGGCGAAGGCGGTGACCGGCTCGCCCGCCACGTACTCCATGGCGAACCAGGGGCGGCCGTCGGCGGTGGAGCCGCCGTCGAAGAGGCGGGCGATGTGCGGATGCGCGAGGCCGGCCAGGATGCGCCGCTCGTGGAGGAAGCGCCGGACGATCCCGTCCGTGTCCATCCCCCGCTTGATCAGCTTGAGCGCGACCTGCTGCTCGAACCCCGCCTCGTCGCGGGCGGCGAGGTAGACCGCGCCCATTCCACCCCGGCCAAGCTCGGAGACGATCCGGTACGGACCGATCCGCAGCCCCGCGACCGCCGTCTGGAGATCCTGCCAGACTCCGGGGGCCACCGCCGCGGCGCCCTGGTCGAGCCGGTCCTCCTCCGGATCGTAGGCGGCGAGGAGGGCCTGGACCTGGGCGAGCACCGAGGGATCGTCGCCCGCCGCGGCTTCCAGCCAGGCGTCGCGAGAGAGGGGGGATTGGTCGAGCGCGTCGCCGAAGAGCTGCTTGATCCGCTGCCAGCGCCCGGCGTTCATCGCCCTGTCCGCCCGCGGGACCTCACCGGCGCGCCCGGTCCAGCTCGATCGTCAGCCAGGCCTTGGCGACCGCCCAGTCGCGCTTGACCGTGGCCTTCGAGATGCCCAGGGCCTCCGCGGTCTCCTCCACGGTCAACCCGGCGAAGAAGCGCAGCTCGATGATCCGGGCCTGTTGCGGATCGAGCGCTTGCAGGTCGTCGAGGAGGCGGTCGATGGTGAGGATGTCGACCTCTTCGGGCGCGGAGGAGGCGAGCGCCGCCTCGGCTTCCAGCTCCAGCGCCACCCGCACGCCGCCGCGCTTCTTGGCGACCCGCGCCCGGCACTGGTCGACCAGCACCCGCCGCATCACCCGCGCGGCGATCCGCAGGAAGTGAAGGCGGTCCTCCCAGGCCATCCGGCGCTGGTCGAGGAGGCGCAGGTAGACCTCGTGCACCAGGCTGGTCGGCTGGAGGGTGAGGTGGGCGGCCTTGTCACGGAGGAGCAGGCCGGCGAGGCCTCGCAGCTCCTCGTAGACGACGGGAATCAGAAGGTCGAGCTGGCCGCGCTCCTCCGGCGGTTCGTCCATGTACCGGAATCCTACCGCGAACATCGCAGAGGGGCGTCGCGCGGTCAGATAAGATCCGGCCCATGAAGAAGATCATCGCTCTCGCGCTTCTCCTCGCCTCCACCGCCCTGGGATCGGCCCGGGCCGACATCCAACTGCCGCAACCGAGCCCCGGAGCCACCGTCAAGACGGTCGTCGGCGTCACCGGCGTGACCATCGAATACCACCGTCCCGGGGTCAAAGGGCGGAAGATCTGGGGCGACCTGGTGCCCTACGGCCAGGTCTGGCGCCTCGGCGCCAACGAAGCCACCACGATCACCTTCGCCGGCCCGGTCAAGGTCGCTGGGAAGGACGTGCCGGCCGGCACCTACGGCCTCTTCGCCCTGCCCGGGGCGGACAAGTGGACCCTGATCCTCAACAAACAGCCGAAGCAGTGGGGCGCCTATTTCTACAAGGCGGAGGAGGACCTGCTTCGCTTCGACGTCCAGCCGCAGGCCGGTCCCTTCACCGAGTGGATGGTCTTCCAGATCACCCCGTCCGGCAACGGCAAGGCGGTCGTGGAGATGGCCTGGGAGAATCTGCGGGTCCCCTTCACCGTCGAGACGGACCCGGACACCGCCACCTGGAAGAGCATCGACGACACCCTCGCGGGAACACCGAGCTGGGAGGACTACCAGACCGCCGCGCACTGGGCGCTCGAAAAGGATCAGCGCCTGGGCGAGGCGATGATGTGGATCGACAAGGCCCTGGCGCTCGACAACAGCTTTTGGAACCACGAGACCAAGGCCCGTCTCCTCCAGAAGGAGGGAAAGACCGCCGAGGCGCTCACCCACCTCGACCAGGCCATGACCCTCGCCAAGGGCAAGGCGCCCCAGGCGTACATCGACGGGCTGGAGAAGGTGAAGGGGGAGTGGAAGAAGGGGGCGTAGGGGGGCCTTTTCTCTTGTCTCCGCGACGGGCCTGCGTTACTCTGGCGTACGTGCAGATGTCTCAGCTTTCCCCTCGTGAGCTTCCCTCCCGGCTCGAAACGGAGCTGGCCGAGGTGGCGCAGGCCCAACACAGGAGTGCATCCGAGCTTCTCGAGGAGATCGTACGCGAGTGGCTGTATCGGCATCAGGAATCCCAAGAGGCCGATGAGGAGCGCCAGCGTCAGTTGCAGGCCGCAGCCGTGAGGTTCATCGGGGTCATTGAAGGAGATGATCCCGACCGGGCCCAGAATGCCAGCGCCCAGGTCCGGGAAGAGCTCCTGCGGCGACATGGGCGATAGGCCGCGAGGGTTGGCCGACACGGGGGCCATCCTGGCTCTCCTGGACCGCAATGACCGCTGGCACCAGCGCTGTGCCGGCGCTTTTTCCTCGCTACCGCTACCCCTCGCGACTTCCGCAGCGGTGATCACTGAGTTATTTCATTTGCTCAAGGGCCGCGCTGACGCGGCCACTCTTTGGCAGTTTCTCCGCTCCGATATCGTGACCGTCCTGCCGATCGGGGATGCGGATCTGCCCGAGCTCGAAGCGCTGATGCTCCGGTATCGGGACCGCCCGATGGATTTCGCGGACGCCACGCTGGTGCATCTGGCGAGAAGAGAAGGCCTGTCGACCGTATTTACGATCGACCACGACGATTTCGAGACGTACCGCATTGAGGGGAGGAGAGCCTTCCACATCGTCCCGCCGCGCCGGTGAGATCAAAGCTCGTCGAAGCCCATCTCCCTGGTGCGGCCGGCCCGGAAATCCGCCAAAGCCCGATCCGCCAGCTTCTCCAGGGCGCTCGCCGAGCGAGCGAGAGTCTGATCCCACTTCTCCTCGCCGTGGATGTCGTCGAGGAGTTGTTTCAGGTGGGGACGGTTCATTCGTTCTCTCGTGAGGTGGCTCCGCCCGGAAGACGGTGCGATCGGGGTCGGCCACCGAAGGATCGTTCAGTACGCCTTGCCCCGCGGCAGAACCCGCAGGATCTCAAGAACCCCTCGGGGATCGTTTCGGCGGAAGCGGACCCTCCAAGGCCCCACCCGCAACCGCCATTCCAGGGGCTTGACGCCCGTCAACCTCAAGACATCGCCCTGCCCGGTTCTGGCGAGGCGTACCACGGCTTCGATGACCCGCTCCTGATCAGGCGGGTCGAGCCGCCCCAGGTCTCTGCGCGAAGGCGGCTGCCACAGGATTTCCCAGGTCATGCAAGGCCGAGCTCGCGGCGAAGTTGCGCGGTCGTGAGACCCCGGTCTTCTTCGGCGGCGCGGCGGGCTTCGCTCAGCCCCCCGTCGAAGTCGTCGTCATCGGGCTCGTCGTCGAAAGGTGCCTGGTCGAGGGCCCTTGCTACCGGATCATCCACCGTGGCCCGCAGGGCTTCCAGGACCCGGCTCACAGTGGGGAGGTCCTCTTCTGGCAGCTCGTCGAGAAGTTGGTGGAGTGCTTGGCGAGGGCTCATGGCTTGCTCCTGGGGCTCATCTTCTGATGATACCGCGCGCCGCAGGTCACGGACGGGCTCCGGACGTTGGCCGCTCCCCGAGCGCCGCCCGGAAGACCGCGTTGAGCGCGATGCCCAGCAGGATGGCGATCACCACGGCATTGCCGAGGAAGAGCTTGGCGGCGGGTGGGAGCGCCGCGAACCAGTTCTTCTGCGCGGCGGAGGCGGCCGGCAGGGTGAGGGCGGCGATGAGGGAGATGGAGGTGGTCAGGAGCCAGGCTTCGTCCTTCGGCCCCACGGAGAGGAGCCGCAGGCCCACGGTGGCGATCATGCCGCAGATCACCAGGAAGACGGCGCCGGTGATCGGCCGCGGGATCAGCACCAGGAGCGATCCGAGCTTCGGCGAGAGGCCGTAGAGCAGGAGGATCAGCGCCGCCACCTGCACCACCCGCCGGCTCGCCACGCGAGTGGTGGCGATGACTCCGGTGTTCTGGCTGTAGGTGGTGAGCGGCAGGCCGCCGATGAGCGGTCCCAGGACCGAGGCGATCCCCTCGACTGTGATGCCGCGGCGCATGTGGTGCACCCGGTAGGTGATGCCGGAGACGGCGCAGGTGCCCGCGTAGTCGCCGATCGACTCGGCGATCGAGCCGACGTAGCCGACCAGGATGCCGAACACCGCCCCCGCCGCGAGCTCCCAGCCCAGCCCCGGACCGCCGAACGCGAAGAGCCGGGGGAGGCCGATCCACCGCGCCTTGGCGACGGAGGAGAAGTCGGCGAGCCCCATCACGCCCGCGAGCACCACGCCGAACAGGATCAGGCTGAAGAAGAGCGCCCCGCGCGCGAGGATGCCGAGCCCGAAGCGGTGCCCGATCACGGTGAGCACCAGGATCGAGAGGACCGCGCCCAGGGCGAGGCCGAGGAGAGCCGGATCCGGCTGCGCGAAGATCCACCCTCCGGCGACACGGGCGAGGGAGATCCCGATGGTCAGGACGACGATGCCGCAGACGTAGGGGGGCAGGAAGCGGCGGAGGGATTTGAGCACGCCGCTCGCGCCCACCACGATCTCGAAGAGGCCGCCGATGAACCCGGCCATCCACATGGCGGGAGCGCCATAGATCGCTCCGGCGGTCGCCATGGCCCCGGTATCGGTCGCCGAGGGCCCGAGCACCGAGGGCAGCCGGTTGCCCCAGGTGGCATTGGCAAACGTCGAGAGCCCCATCACCACGAGGCAGGCCGAGATCATCGCCGCCGTCTGCTCGGCGCCATACCCCACCGCACCGGCCACGATCATCGGCAGGACATAGGGCGAGACGTCGACCAGCGTGTGCTGCCAGGCATAGAGGAGCGTCTCCAGGGGAGGCGGCACGTCGTCGACCCCGTACACCGGGGTGACGACCTCCAGGTCTTCCTGCCAGACGCGTTCGCCGTCGCCAGATTCCGGGGTCATGAGGGGGGATCGTAGCGCACTCGCGGGGCTGTGAAGCCAAAGGACCCAAAGGACCCAAAGGACCCAAAGGACATCAAGGACGGTTTCGCTTGTCCTTGCAGTCCTTGCCGTCCTTTGGGTCCTTGGCTTTCCGCCCCTACAGCGGAGCCACCAGCCCCGCCTCCCCCTCGGTCGGCTGAAAAGCCGCCAGCCCCACCGTGCCCGGACCCGCATTGGCCCCCACGGCCGGCCCGACTTCGACCTCGATGATCTCGGCGATCTGGAAGCGCTCCCGGAGCGCGCCTTCCAGGCGGTCGGCCCAGGCGGGGGCTCCGGCGTGGCCGATGATGGCGATCAGGGGTCTTTGGGGATCGACCCGTCCCTGAAGGAGGTCGAGGAGGAGGGGCTGGGCGTTGCGGCCGCCGCGGGCCTGGCCGGCCGGGGCCACCTCGCCGTCCTGGACGCCGAGGATGGGCTTGATCCGCAGGAGGCCGCCGAGGAGCGCCCGGGCGCGGCCGATGCGGCCGCCGCGCGCGAGGTATTCCAGGGTGTCGACCGCGAAGAGGGTGTGCACCCGCGGCGCCATGTCGCGGATGCGCCGGATGATCCGGTCCGCCGGCTCGTTGCGCGCGGCCATGCGGGCGGCGAAGAGGGCGAGGAGGCCGAGACCGGCGCTCACCTGTCCGGTGTCGAGCACGGCGATGCGGCGCGCGCCCTCCGGCCGCGCCAGCTCGGCCGCGGCGGCGGCGGAGGCGTTCTCGAAGGTCTTCGACAGCTTCGCCGAGATGTGCAGGGAGACCACCTCGTGGCCCTGGTCGAGCAGGTGGCGGAACGGTGCCGCGAAGTCGGCCGGCGGCGGCGGTGCGGAGGCCGGGTGCTCCTTGCTCCGGGTGAGCATCGGGTAGAACTGCCCGGGTTGCAGGTCGATCCGGTCGCGGAACGTCTGCTTCCCGAAGGTGACGGAGAGCGGCACGACCGTGATCCCATGGGCGCGGGCGAGGTCCGGCGGCAGGTCCGAGGTGGAATCGGTCACGATGCGCACCTGCGCCTCCGGCTCCTTCTGGAGCAGCACGCCGGTCTCGGCGAGGCGGTGGATCTCGTGGGCGATGGCGCCATCGTGCGCGGCGACGCCGTCGAGGATCTGCTGCGCCGTCGCTCCTTTCTGGGCGAGTGCGAGGATCTGCTGCTGCACGGGCGAGAAGGGCGTCGAGAAGAAGGCCGGCTTCAAGTCGATCTCCAGCCGGGTCCGCGGATCGGGCAGCTCGCCGAGGGAGTCCTCGATGGCGGCGAAGATCAGGGTGCCCAGGTCGTCCTCGATCTCGCGCGGCGCGCCGGCCGGCAGGTCGCCGGGGATCAGCTTGACGGGGCCTTCGTGGAGGCGGCCGAGGCGGCAGAAGGCCTTGACGCCGCGCACCGGGCCGGCGGCCACGGCCACCACCCGGCCGCGGTCGAGGAGCAGGGCGCCGCTGCGCAGCTCCACCCGGCCGCTCACCATGGCGGCGGCGAAGCCGCGGAGCAGATCGAACAGCGGGGAACGGGAGAGATCGCCCACCAGCACGGTCAAGCTCGCGTCGGGCTCGAGATCGAGCTCACGGCCGAGGAGAACGAGGCGCACGCGGCGGGCGATCTCGTCGGGGCGGAGCCCGGCGGCGAGCAGGAACGAGGCGCTCTCGGGGAGGCTCTCCTCCTCTTCGGGGCGCTCTCCCAGCACCACGAGGGTCCTCTCCGAGCCGTCCGCCGAGGTGGCCAGCTCGGCCAGCAGCTCGGCGGGATCGGGGACGCTCCGGATCGCCTCGGTCGTGGCCACGGTGAGCGCCGCGGCGAGCCCCTGGGCGAAACGGCGCCCGCGCGCCGCGTCGGCGAGCGGCACCACCTCGTAGCCGGCGGCGGCCAGATCGTGGCTCAGGCCGCGGAGACGGTCGGCCCGGGGATCGAGCAGGAGGACGGTGGGGCGGAGCATGGTCGGCGTGGCCGGGCGGCGCTCAGCGCGCCTTGCGGGGGTGCAGGAGGCGGAGGAGGCCGAGCAGGCTCTGCGGCGCGTGCGAGCTGGTGCGCCACTTCCGGCTCCCCTGGACGAGCTCGGCGGCGGCCTTTTGCGCCGCGGGAGCGCTCGCGACGACCAGGCCGGTCGCGGCGAGGCCGCTCGCGTCGAGGCGTTGCACGGCGCTCCGTGCCGCCTCGGGCGCCGCGGCACCGGAGAGCCAGATGAGGACGCCGGCACAACCCGGCACGATGGCCGCGATCTGTGGCTGCGCCGCGGCGGTGAGGATCTGGACGTGGAGCGCCAGCTTGCCGCGCGGGCTGGTGAAGGTGGCGCTCCCGGCGCGCCGCGCCTCCACCTGCTCGACCAGCTTGCGCAGCTCCGGATGATGGGAGGAACCGGGGACCTCGTCGAGCAGGCGGCGCAGGTCCGGCCAGGCCTCGGGCTCGACGAGCGCGAGGTAGGGGAGGGCCTCCGCCGGCAGGCCGGCCGCGGCGGCGGCGTTGATCAGCTCGGCGACGCCCACCTCCAGAAGGAGGGCGGTCGAGATCTCCACCGTGCTCTGCGGCGGTATCCCCGCGGCGGCCTGCTCGCCCGCCGCGACATAGCCCTGCTCGACCAGCCAGGCCAGGGCGACGCGGGTGGTCAGGGGTGCTTCGGCCTCGTCCATGATGAGGTCGAAAAGGCGGGTGCCCGGCTGCCGCCAGATGCGCGTCATGAGGCGCCGCAGCGGCAGGTGCTCGAGGTCCGGCTGGGGCGGCAGCTCTTCCACCGTGGCCCGCAGGGGCTCGCCGGTGAACGGCAGGAACTGCCGGCGTTTGGCCAGCTCGTCCTTGAGCCAGGCCGCGCGCATCAGGAGCTCGTTCATCGGCAGGTCCTTGCTCCCCTCTCCGATGGGATCGCCGGGATCGCCGGGATCGACGCGGAAGCTCCCCTCTTCGATCGACAGCAGGGTGAGGAGAGCCTCCTTGCCGCGCAGCCCCTGCCAGCGTGCGGCCACGAGCTGGCCCTCGCGCAGGTCGATGGTGCCGGAGCCGGCGCCGCCGCGCACCCGCAGGTGGCCGGTCTTGTTCACCTGCTGGAGGTATTGCAGCACCGCCCAGAGCGGATGGCTGGCGAGGTCCCCCTGGAGCAGATGGAGGCCCGCGGTGCGGCTGCCGAGGAGCCGTTTGACGCGGATCTCGAGCTCCTCCGGATCGAAGGGACGGACCAGGCAGTCGTCGGCGCCGGCGCGCAGGATGTCCATGCGGTGGGTCGGATCCTGGCTGTCGGAGAGCGCCACGATGGAAACCGACCGGGTGCCCGGCCGGGAGCGCAGCTCACGGATCGGCTCCAGAGCGGCCGGCCCCTGGCCCGGCATGTCGAGCACCACCAGATCGATCTGGCGCTCGTCGACCAGTTCGGCGGCCTTGGAGGCGTCGTGCAGGATCTCCACCTGATAGCCCGCGACGCGCAGGCGGTCTTCCAGGACCGCGGCGGAGAGCTGGTCCTTCTCGATCAGCAGGAGCTTCGCCATGACGAAGATCATCCTACCGCGGGTACATCAACCGCAGGATGCCCAGGAGGCTCCGTGGTGCGTGCGAGCTGGTGCGCCACTTCCGGGTGCCCTTGGCGAGCTGCTCGGCGACGGGCTGGGCGGCCGCGGTGGTGGCGATGAGGAGGCCGGTGGCGGCGAGCCGGCTCGCGTCGAGGCGCTGCACCACGGGGCGGGCCTGGTCGCGGGTCTCGGCGCCGGCGAGCCAGATGAGGACGCCGGCGCAGTCGGGCACCAGGGAGGCGAGCTGCGGCGGTGCGTCGGCGGTGAGCACCTGGACGTGGAGCGCCAGCTTGCCGCGCGCCGTCGTGAAGTGGGCGCTGCCGGCGCGGCGCAGCTCGACGTGGTCGATCAGCGCGTGCAGCCCTTCGTTGCCGGGGAAGCCGGGGGCGGCCTCGATGAGACGGCGGAGCTGCGGCCAGATCGCCGCGTCCACCAGCACCAGATAGGGGAGGGTCCCTGCCGGAAGGCCCGCATCGACGGCGGACGCGACCAGGTCGGCCACCGCGAGGTCGAAGACGATGGCGTTCGAGATCTCCATCGTGTTCTGGGGCGACGCCATCCCGGCGGCCTTGTCGCGCGGCAGCAAAGCGCCCTGCTCGCAGAGCCAGGCCACGGCGAGGCGGGTGGCGAGCGGCGCCTCGGCCTCGTCCGCCATGAGGTCGAACAGGCGGACGCCGGGCTGCCGCTGGATGCGGGCGAGGACGCGCTCGAGCGGCAGGTGCGCGAATTCCGGGCGCGTCGGAGGGACCTCGGCGACGGCGAGGAGCGGCTCGCCGGTGGCGGGGAGGAAGTTCCTGCGCTGGGCGAGCTCGTCCTTGAGCCAGGCCGCCTGCATCATCAGCTCGGTCATCGAGAGCTCCTCCGCGGGCTGCCCCGCGAGCTCGGCGGCCTCGGAGGAGTCGAAGCGGAAGCTCCCCTCTTCGACCGAGAGGAGGGTGAGGAGCGCGTCGCTGCCGTAGAGCCCCTGCCAGCGGGCGGCGACCAGCTCGCCGGAGCGCAGGTCGATGGTCCCCGAGCCGGCGGCGCCGCGCACCCGCAGGTGGCCGGTCTTGCTCACCTGTTGCAGGTACTGGAGCACCGCCCAGAGCGGATGGGTGGCGAGGTCCCCTTGCAGGAGCTGGAGATTGGCGAGACGGCTGCCGAGCAGGCGCTCGACCCGGATCTCCAGCTCCTCCGGATCGAACGGGCGCGCCAGGAAGTCGTCGGCCCCGGCGTGGAGCGCCGCGACCCGCCAGGCCGGCTCGTTGCTGTCCGAGAGCACGATGAGGGCGACGGAGCGGGTGCCCGGGTTGGCGCGCAGCTCGCGCAGCGGCTCCAGGGAGCCGGAGACGCCGTCTGCCAGATCGCCCGGCAGCTCCAGGACCACCAGGTCGATCTGCTGCTCATCGACCAGGGCGGCGGCCCGGGAGGCGTCGGAGAGGATCTCGACGGAATAGCCGGCCACCCGCAGGCGGTCCTCCAGGACCGCGGCGGCGACCGGGTCTTTCTCGATCAACAGTAGCTTGGCCATGGGATGCCGAAATGTCCTCCTCGCGGACGCCATTCTATCCATGAGCGCGGTGATAAGCTCCCTGTCTCGACGCACGGGCTGACCCGAGGGAGAACGGAGACGAGGAGGAGAACCCCTCTTGAGCGAGTTTCTGAACGCGATCCTGGCCTTCCCGACCGTCCTCTATACCATCCTTCTCGGCGTGGTGGTCTGCTACTGGCTGTTCGTCCTGCTCGGCGCTCTCGACATCAACCTCCTGGGCCACGCGGACGTCGACGGCCACGGGCACGTCGACCTGGGCGCCCACGGGCACGACGTCCACGTCGGAGGCCATGGCCACGACGTGCCCGGCCATGCCGGGCATGCCGGGCATGGGCACGACGGCGGTGACGGCGATGCGGATGCCGAATCGCCGGGCGGGCTCGGCGGCCTGATCCAGTCGCTCGGCCTGGGCGGCGTGCCGGTGACGCTCATGCTCTCCGTCCTCATCCTGGCCGCCTGGGGGTTTTGCATCGGGGCGATGCGGCTCTTCGGTGCCGCGGCCTGGGCGGCGGTGGCGGCGCCGGTCGCGTCGCTGGCGTTGGCGATCCCGGTCACCGGGGTCCTCATCCGGCCGCTGCGCCGGCTCTTCTCGACCGTGGCGGCGCCGCGGCACCGCGACTTCCTGGGCAAGATCTGCACCATCACGACCCTCCGGGTGGACGCGCGCTACGGCCAGGCCGAGGTGGCCGACGGTGGTGCCGGCCTCGTCGTGCAGGTGCGTTCCACGGACCCGGACCGCCTCCGCCGCGGCGACCGGGCGCTGATCTTCGACTACAAAGACGGGGTCTTCTACGTAGAGCCGGTGAATCAGGCGCTGCAACGGGACCTCGAGAACCTGGAATCCTAGAAAGGGGTTCGACGGCATGGCTCTTCCTTTTGTGCTCGTCGCGATTGGTGTGGTCTTCATCATCCTGCTGGGCTTCGCGGCCCTGCTCGCCAAGTTCTACCGGATGGTGGACCAGGGCAAGGCGCTCATCGTCAACAAGGTGGGCGCCGCCGAGCCGGAGGTCACCTTCACGGGCAAGGTCGTCATCCCGCTCCTCCAGAAAGCCGAGATGATGGACATCTCGATCAAGACGATCGAGATCGACCGCCGCGGCAAAGAGGGGCTGATCTGCAAGGACAACATCCGCGCCGACATCAAGGTCACCTTCTTCGTCCGCGTCAACAAGACGAGCGAGGACGTGATCAAGGTCGCCCAGACCATCGGCTGCGTCCGCGCCTCCGACCAGGGGACCCTGGAAGAGCTGTTCAACGCCAAGTTCTCCGAGGCGTTGAAGACGGTCGGCAAGCAGCTCGACTTCGTCGATCTCTACACCAAGCGCGACGAGTTCCGCGACCAGATCGTCCAGGTCATCGGCCGCGACCTGAACGGCTACTTCCTCGAAGACGCCGCGATCGACTTCCTGGAGCAGACGCCGGTCGGCTCGCTCGATCCGAACAACATCCTCGACGCCCAGGGCATCCGCAAGATCACCGAGCTGACCGCGATCGAGAAGGTGCGCACCAACGAGTACTCGAACACCGAGCGCAAGCAGATCAAGAAGCAGGACGTCGAAGCCGCCGAGACGATCATGGAGCTGGAGCGCCAGCAGGCCGACGCGCTCAACAAGCAGCAGCGCGAGATCCTGACCATGAAGGCGCGCGAGGAGGCGGAGACCGCCAAGATCACCTCGGAAGAGCATCTGCGCTCGGAGCTCGCGCGCATCAAGGCCGAGGAAGAGATCGCCATCCAGGACCAGAACCGCCACCGCCAGGTGGAGGTGGCGGGGAAGAACCGCGAGCGGGTGGTCAAGGTCGAGACCGAGCGGGTGGAGAAGGACCGCGCGCTCGAAGCCATCTCCCGCGAGCGCGAGACCGAGCTGCAGCGGATCGCCAAGGAAAAGGCCCTGGAGATCGAGAAGAAGGCGATCGCCGAGGTGATCCGCGAGCGCATCGCGGTCGAAAGGACCGTGGCCGAGGAGGAGGAGCGGATCAAGACGCTCCGCGTCGTCGAGGAGTCGAAGCGCACCAAGGACGCCACCATCCTCGCCGCCGAGGCCGAAGCCCAGGAGACGTTCGTCAAGGACATCAAGGCCGCCGAAGCCGGCGAGCAGGCCGCCAAGCACAAGGCGGCGGAGCGGCTCACCCTGGCGGAGGCCGACCTGGAGTCCGCCGACCGTCTCGCCAAGGCGAAGCTCCGCCTCGCCGAAGGCATCCAGGCCGAGTCCGCCGCGCCGGGCCTCGCCCAGGTGAAGGTCCGTGAAGCCGACGCCCTGGCCATCGAGAAGGTCGGCCAGGCCGAGGCACGGGTCAAGGAAGCGTCCGCCGCCGCCTCTGAGAAGCAGGGCCTGGCCGATGCCTCGACGCTCCGCGAGCGCGGTCTCGCCGAGGCCGTGAGCATCCGCGAGAAGCTGACCGCCGAAGCCGCCGGCATCGCCGCCAAGGCCGAGTCCATGCGCGCCCTGGACGATGCCAGCCGCCAGCACGAGGAGTACCGCCTGCGCCTGGAGAGCGAGCGCATCGTGCAGCTCGCCGAGATCAAGTCCCGCCAGGAGGTGGCCGAGGCGCAGTCGCTGGCCCTGGGCGAGGCGTTCAAGTCCGCCAAGATCGACATCATCGGCGGCGAGAGCCTGGTGGTCGACCGCATCCTCGGAGCCGTCTCCATGGGCAAGGCCGTGGACGGCTTCGTGGGCCGGAGCGACTCCGCGCAGAAGCTGCTGCGCGACTACCTCCAGGGAGACGCCAGCCTCGCCGAGGACCTGAAGGAGATCCTCACGCGGCCGGCGCTCTCCGCCCAGGACGTGCAGAGCCTCACCCTGACCGCCGTCCTCGGGCGGCTGATCGGGAAGAGCCACGGCCATCAGAAGGATGGGTTGAGCAAGCTCCTGGAGACGGCGAAGGAGCTGGGGCTGGATCAGGAGCGGGTGTAGGAGGGGCCGGCCGGTTCGTGGCCCCGCGGCCCCGATGAATGGCGCTCTCGCCCCGGTTCGTGGCTCTGCGGCCCCGATGAATGCCCCTCGCGCCCCGATGAATGGCCTTCTCGCCCCGGCTCGTAGCATCGCGGCCCCGATGAATGCCCGTCTCGCCCCGGTGCGGTGGATCGCCGCCCCGGCTCGTGGCGCTACGGCCCCGATGAAAGGCCTTCTCGCCCCGATGAATGGCCTTCCCCCGCATCGGGGCGAAAGCGCCACGAGCCGGGGCGAAAGGGCCACGAGCCGGGTCCGCAAGCGCGCTGCTTCCTCGGCCCCGGGCGGACCGGGCATGGCCTCTCTCCATCGCCGCTCCGCCCGTTCCAACCCTCTTCGGTCTTCCCGGCCGACTCCCGTGGGATCGAGGAGGCGCGGAGCGGGCTCGCGCGCGTGCCGGCCGGCGCAAGTGGCGCCGTGAAGCAACTGTAATCAAAGGAGTTGACCGATCTAAGATTCAATCTTAGAATGGTCAGGATGTACGTCACGCGCGGTCTTGCCCCCATTCTTGCCACGGCACTGGCGCAGTTCCCGGCGGTCCTGGTGACCGGTCCCCGGCAATCGGGGAAGACGACGTTTCTGCTGCATGAATTCGGCGAGGGGGCGCGGTACCTCAACCTGGATGACCCGCAGGAGCGGGAGTTTGCGCGCAGCGATCCGAACGGGTTCCTCGACCGCTTCGGGGAGGCGCGGGTGGTGCTGGACGAGATTCAATACGCCCCCGAGCTTCTACCGTATCTGAAGATCCGGATCGACCGCAGCCGGCAATCCGGGGCGCATCCGGAGGGGCGGTGGCTGCTCACCGGCTCGCAGCAGTTCCAGCTCATGGCGAACGTCAGCGAGTCGCTCGCCGGCCGGATCGCGCTTCTCGATCTGCTGCCGTTCAGCCTGCTCGAGACCGCGGGGGTCCGTCCGCCCGATCTCCAGGACGTGATCTGGAACGGCTCCTACCCGGAGCCGGCCCTCGCGCCGGAGAAGCGGGACCTGTGGATCGCCTCTTACATCCAAGGTCTTCGCGCTGCAGGGGAGGAGGGCGGATCTCTTCTTCTGGCGCTCTCACGATGGGGTGGAGGTCGACCTGCTCGTGCGCCTCGCCGAGGGCCTCGTCCCTATCGAGATCAAGCTCACCGCGACGCCGACCCTGAAGCATGCCGAATCCCTCGAGCGGTTCAAGGCCTTGGCGGGGCGGGTTGCGGCTCCTGAAGGGGTGATCGTCTGCTCGGTTGCCGAGCCAAGGCGGCTTCCGGGGAACAACGTCGCGATCCCCTGGCATCAGTTCCCGGAGTGGCTGTCGGAGCGGGCCGGGTACACTAAGACCCCATGACCGACCCCCAGCCCCCCTCCGTCGACCGCGGCACGTACGAGATCATCCGCGACCGTCTGGTCGTGCAGGCGCGCCAGCTCGGCGAGAAGGTCGATGCGCTCAATGCGCGCCGGCTCGAGCTGTTCGGCGGCGGCGAGATGGCCGTGCTCGGCAGCGAGCGCATCCGCACCGAGCACAACTGCGTGCCGCGCGACATCACCGGCGTCGGCAACAAGCTGCTCTTCGGCTATACCGTCTTCCTGGGCCTCAAAAGCCGGGTGCAGGTCTCCGACGTCCTGAGCCTCCACACCTTCAAGCCCGCCAAGGGGCCGGATGGCAAGACGGCGCTGGAGTTCACGCCGCTGCCGCCCGGTGCGCCGGGGACCTTTCTCGACGATCCGCAGTTCGTCCGCGACTTCCAGGAGCTCTACCAGTATTACAAGGACGCCCGGCTGCTCCTGCTGCGCCGGCTGCCGGACGGCAAGCTCCTCGCCGTCTTCAAGATCGGCGCCGGCCGGCAGGACGTGCGGGTCTTCCGCTGGGCCGTGGACCCGGAGGGGAACGCCACCTACATCGACAACCGCGGCGAGCGCGACCACGTCTATCCGCCGTCCCACGACTTCGAGTGGACGGCGACGACGCGGGAGAACCACCGCCGCGGCCGGCACCCGCACGTCTCGATCCTCGACGAGGTCTTCGTCGAGACGGTCGGCGGTGACCTGACCGTCAAGGTCGAGGACAACACCGAGACCGGCAAGGGGATCTGGAGCGAGCCGGTCGACGATCCGAACCAGTCGCTCGACGATGCGCAGGTCCACTGGGCGCGGCTCGGCTCCCTGATCCTCCTGAAGATCCTCCCCTTCCGCGAGGAGACCTGGCGCCATCTCGTCTTCAACACCCTGACCAAGCAGGTCAACCGGATCGACGCGATCGGCCAGGCGTGCGTGCAGCTCCCCGAGGACCACGGCCTGATCTTCCCCGGCGGCTACTACCTGCGGAGCGGCGAGACCAAGATCTTCGACCTGCCGAACCAGGGGATGGAGCTGAAGCGCGTGCTCCGCTCGCCCAACGGCGAGGACGCCCTCTACCTCTTCCAGAACCCGGACGAGGGGCTCACCGTGATGCTGCCGTACAACATGATCCGGCGGCAGGTGCAGAACCCGGTCCAGTGCCACGGCTTCAGCTTCTTCCGCGACGGCAAGATGGTCGTCTTCCGGGCCACCTCGAACGAGCCGGTGCGCGTCCACACCATGCAAGTGTGGCAGACCCCGTTCGCCACCGAAGAGCACGCCGCCGCGGCGCCGCGCACCGGCTCCGCGCTGGAGCGGATCGGCAACGCGGATCTCGTGCGCGGCATCTCCGACCTCCTGTCGCTCCGCCGCGCGATCGAGGAGCAGAAGCCGACGCTCGCCATCTACGAGGACCTGATCGCCTCCACCACCCGCACCCTCGACGCCTACCACTGGCTCGGCGACACGGAGGCGGGGAACCTCCTCGCGACCCTGCGGGAGATCCTCGCCACCGCCGAGCTGATCGTCGGCGAGTTCGAGAAGGTGGAGGCCCTGCAAAAACAGGCGGCCGGCGCGGTCGCCGGGGTGGAGGCGGAGCTGGCGGCGCTCGTCCGGTCGTTCCGGCCGGCGGACTGGCAGGAGGTCGACCCTTTCGTCACCGCTTTGCGCGACCTGCGCTCGCTCCGCGGCCGGGCGATCAGCCTGCGCGAGATGCGCTACGTCGATCTCCCGCGGCTCCAGGCGCTGGAGGCGGAAACCGTCCGCCAGAGCGAGGCTCTCTCCGCCGCCGCCGTCGAGCTGCTGCGCACGCCGGCCGCCCTCGACCCCTACCGCCGGCAGCTCGCCGAGCTGGAGGCCGCCATCGCGCCGATCGCGACCGTGGCCCAGGCGGGGCCGGTGGGAGAGCGGCTGGAGGGGCTGGGCGAGGCGCTGGAGCTGTTGACCGAGGTCGTCGGGGCGCTCCCCATCGCCGACGCCACGGTGCGCACGGCGATCCTCGAATCGATCGCGGAGGTCCTGGCACAGGAGAACCGCGTGCGCGCCCTGCTCGCCGGCCACCGCAAGGCGCTGCTCGAAAAAGAGGGTCTCGCCGAGTTCGGCGCCCAGCTCAAGCTGTTCAACCAGTCCGTCGCCGGCGCCATCTCGCTCGCGGACACGCCGGAGAAGTGCGACGCCCAGCTCTCCAAGCTCATGTTGCAGCTCGAGGAGATGGAGAGCCGTTTCAGCGAGCTCGACGAGCTGCTTCCCCAGCTCACCGCCAAGCGGGAAGAGGTCTTCGAGGCGGTCTCCGCGCGCAAGCAGGCGCTTCTGGACGCCCGCCAGCGGCGCGCCCAGAGCCTGGACCAGGCCGCGGCACGCATCCTCGAAGGCATCCGCCGCCGTGCCCGGACCTTCACGAGCGAGGACGAGGTCAACGCCTTTTTCGCCTCGGACCCGATGGCCGGCAAGATCCGCGAGCTGGTGGAGAAGCTCCGCGGCCTCTCCGATTCCGTGCGCGCCGACGAGATCGAAGGGAAGCTCAAGGCGGCGCGGCAGGAGGCGGCCCGCGCGCTCCGCGACCGGCGCGACCTGTTCGAAGAGGGGGCGGCTGGCGCCGTCATCAAGCTCGGCCGGCACCGGCTGAGCGTCAACACCCAGCCGGTCGAGCTGACCCTCGTGCCGCGCGGCGACGGAATGGCCTTCCATCTCACCGGCACGGACTTCTACGCGGCGATCGACGACCCGGGGTTCGAGGCGACGCGTCCGTATTGGGTGCAGACGCTGGTCTCCGAGACGCCGGAGGTCTACCGTGCCGAATACCTGGCCGCCTCGATCCTGTTCGACGCCGAGGAGGGGAAGGGGGGCCTGAGCCTCACCGCCCTGCGGCAGGGAAATCTCGCGGAGATCGTGCGCGCCCGGGCCGCCGAGCGCTACGAAGAGGGGTACGAGCGGGGGCTCCACGACGCGGATGCGGCGCTCCTCCTCGGCAAGCTCCTGGGCCTCCACCACGGAGCCGGCCTGCTCCGCTTCGGTCCCCGGCCGCGCGCCTTGGCAGCCCTCTTCTGGGCCTTCTGCGAAGACCGGCCGCGCGCCGCCTGGGAGCTGCGCGCACGCAGCCTGTCCCGCCTGCGCGCCGCCTTCGCGCCGAGCCGCGAGAGCGCCGAGCTGACGCGGGAGCTGGCATTGGCCATCCGGCAGTTTTGCGAGCAGCGGGAGATCCCCGCGGCCGGCCTGGGACCCGAGACGATCCCCCTGGCCGGCGCCTATCTGGCCGAAGAGCTGGCCGTGCACCCGGTCCGCTTCACCACCGGCGCCGAGGCCATCACTCTGCGCGAAGGGCTCCTGGCACGCCTGCGCGAGAGCGGCGAGGAGCGCGCGCTCGCCGACGACCTCAAGGGGCTCGAAAACGAGCTGGGCGCCCGCTACCGTCTGGCGCAGGCCTGGCTCGAGGCCCATCTGGGCACTCTGCCGCCGGAGCAGGCGGACGTGCTGCGCCCCGCCCTCGAAGAGGCGGCGGTGCTCCTCCTGACCGACCGGCGGCTGGAGCGCCACAGCTTCAACGCGCCCACCGCGGCGCGCGTCGAAGGGCTCCTCGGCCAGCATCCGCGCATCGCGCAGCGGGCCATGGACCTGCGCCTCGACGAATTCCTGGCGCGCCTCGAAGCGTTCCGCCGCGAGCGCATCCCCGGATTCCGCGCCTGGCAGGCCGAGCGGCACCGGGTGCTGGAACGCGAGCGCGAGCGGCTCCGCCTCGCCGAGCTGCAACCGCGCGTGATGACCGCCTTCGTGCGCAACCGGCTGCTCGATCAGGTCTACCTGCCGCTCATCGGCGACAACCTGGCGAAGCAGCTCGGTGGCGTGGGTGAGGGGAAGCGTACCGATCTGATGGGCCTGCTCCTCCTCATCTCCCCGCCGGGCTATGGCAAGACGACGCTGATGGAATACGTGGCCAACCGCCTCGGCCTCGTCTTCATGAAAGTGAACGGTCCGGCCCTCGGCCATGCCGTGCGTTCCCTCGATCCGGCCGAAGCGCCCAATGCCACGGCGCGCCAGGAGGTGGAGAAGATCAACCTCGCGCTGGAGATGGGCAACAACGTCCTGCTCTATCTGGACGACATCCAGCACACGAGCTCCGAGCTGCTGCAGAAATTCATTTCGCTGTGCGACGCGCAGCGCAAGATCGAAGGCGTCTGGCGCGGCAAGACCCGCACGTACGACCTGCGCGGTAAACGTTTCTGTGTCTGCATGGCCGGGAACCCCTACACCGAATCGGGCGAGCGCTTCGAAATCCCCGACATGCTGGCCAACCGCGCCGACACCTTCAACCTCGGCGACGTCCTGGCGGGGAAGGACGACCTCTTCGCGCTCTCCTATCTGGAGAACGCCCTGACCTCCAACGCGGCCCTGGCGCCGCTCGCCGCGCGCGATCCCGGGGACGTCTACAAGCTCGTGCAGCTCGCGCACGGGGAAGAGATCCCGGCGGACCAGCTCGCGCACCCCTATTCGGCCCTGGAGATCTCCGAGATCACCGGCGTCCTCCGGCACCTGATCAAGGTCCAGAAGGTGCTCCTCCAGGTGAACCGGCAGTACATCCTCTCCGCCTCGCAAGACGACGCCTTCCGCACCGAGCCGCGGTTCCAGCTCCAGGGGAGCTACCGCAACATGAACAAGCTGGCGGAGAAGGTCGTGCCGGTGATGAACGAACAGGAGCTGGAGTCGCTCCTCGACGATCACTACGCGGGAGAGGCGCAAACGCTCACCACCGGAGCCGAGCACAACCTCCTGAAGCTCGCCGAGCTGCGCGGCCGGATGACGCCGCAGCAAGCCGCCCGCTGGGAAGAGATCAAAAGAGGCTTCGCGCGCGTCCAGCTCCTCGGAGGCGCTTCGGACAGCGATCCCGTCGCGAGAGTCACCGGCCAGCTCAGCCTCCTCTCCGAGAGGATGGGAGAGATCGCAAGGAACATCGAGGCCGCGGGTCACCGAACCGACGGGCCGGATGATCCCAAGGACGGCCTCGCCGCCGCCCTGACCCCGTTCCTCGAGGCACTCACGAAGAAAGAAAGCGACGCGGAGTCCTCCCTGGTCCACCACGCCGTCGAGCACCTCGGACAGCTCGGCGCGCGCCTCGACCGGATCGGAATGATCCTCCAGGCCCGGCCCACCGCGGCCCCTGCCCTCGCCGCGCCGCCCCCCGCCGCGGACGTGGCCCCTTATCTGGAGCAGCTCAACCACACCCTCGCCGCCCTGGCCACCGCCCCGCGCGGTGCCGAGATCGTCCAGAGCCTCCCCCCGAACGTCCTGGAGCTGCTCGGCTCCCTGGTGCAGGCCGCCGGGGAGAACCTGATCCCCCTCCTGCGCAACGTCGGCCGTAAAGTGAAAGGTAGCGAGCTCGCCGCCGATCCCCACCTCGGCGACATGATGGACCGCACCTTGAAGAGCTTCGATCAGCTCAAGGATCTGGCGGAGGCGCTGCGGAAGATTGATACGCGGCGGTAGGGGGGAATCGGACGGATCGGACCGATCGGACGGATCCGTCCGATGACTTGAGCTCCCAACCCCAGTAGCGATATGTTACTCTTCGAAGCGAAAAGAGCGACCGCATGGGGGAACAGCGATCACAGAAACCCGCCTGCGCCGGGCCGGAGGGACGCCTGCGGCTCCGTCCCAGCGGTGGCTATCGCAACCTGCGATCCTTCCAGGTCTCTACAGTGGTCTACGATGCGACGGTCGCGTTTTGCGACCGCTTCCTCGACAAGCGTTCCCGCACCGTGGACCAGATGGTGCAGGCGGCGCGCAGCGGCCGGCAGAACATCGCCGAGGGTAGCCGCCACCTCCTCGCAGACCGAGCTGCGTCTGGTCAACGTGGCCCGCGCCAGCCTCGACGAGCTTCTGCTCGACTACGAGGACTTCCTGCGCCAACGCGGCAAGCGCCAATGGGAGAAGAACGACCGCGAAGCGCAAGCCGTGCGGGCGGTCGGCAGGGTAGGCTCGACCGAAGCCGCCCCCTATGCCCCCTGGCTGACCCACGCCGACCCCGGCGTGGTGGCCAACGCGGTGATCTGCCTGATCCACCAGGCCAACTACCTGCTCGACCAGCAGATCGCCGCCCTGGAGCGAGACTTCATCCACCAGGGAGGCTACAGCGAGAACCTGGCGGCGGCCCGTCTCGCCGAGAGAGCCCATCAGAGGCATGCGGGTTCTGTAGATCGGACGGATCGGACCGATCGGACGGATCCGTCCGATGACCCCACGGCCGGCGGCGCCACCCCGGTGTGCCCGCTGTGCGGCAAAACCATGGTGCTACGCACTGCCCGTCAGGGTGCCAAGGCCGGGTCCCGGTTCTGGGGATGCACAGGCTATCCGCGGTGCCGGGGAACCCGGCCGTAGTCGCCGCGCCGCCACTGGCGCTCCCGGTGCTGCCCGTGTATTCTGGTGGCAGGGAGGCGAAAATGCATGGCAGAACGGCTCGGGCTGGCGTGTTCGTGTCTCTCCTGCTCCTCGGCGTTTCCGCGGGCTGCTACAAGGGGTACCGGCAGGTCGTCGTCATCGACGGCGCCAAGGCCGAGACCATCACCGTCGGACCCGCGCCCAAGGAACCCCAGGGCCTCTGGGTCCCTGACCGGGTCCTGGTCTTCCGGACCACCTCTCCCGTGCCGGGCGCTCCCACCAAGGCCGTCGGGACGGCCGGGCACGTCTACCGCCTCGACGACGACCTGAACATGAAGGAGATCGGGACCTTCGAGCTCAGCATCCCCAACGATACGCTGGCCTATCGCTGGGGAGGCTGAAGCCGCAGGCCTTCACCTATCTTCTCGGCGGCGGGAAGCTCCAGAAGGGTTCCGGGGCAGGACGGAGCTGCTACACTGAGGCCCCGGATGTTCGCCTCGACCCTCCGCAAGCTCGCCGCCCTGCTCTTTGTGGTGGTGCCGCTCGTCCCGCTCGCCGGGCTGTTCGGCGAGCCGCATCACTGCGCCTGCGGGATGAGCAAGGACGCGTGCTTCTGCGAGCTGCTGGCCGCGCAGACGGGCGCGCATTGCGACATGGCCGGCCGCCGGTCGTGCTCGATGCGGCCCGCCCGCGACGTTTCGGGGGTGGCGCTTCTCGCCAGCATCGACCTGCGCGGCTGGGTGCGCAGTGAGGTCAGTCCCCGGGCCATGGAGCTCCCGAGCCCCTCCGGCTCCGCCCCGCTCCTGGATCTCCGCGCTCCCCGTTCGTTCTCCCGTCCTCCCGAGTCTCCTCCTCCGCAGTCCCTGCCGTCCGTGTAAGGCCATCCCGCCCCTCGCGGGCGGACCGATCGCTTTTCACATTTGATCCGGATGGGACCGGACAAGGAGAATTCCTATGAGGACCTTCTATCGGAAGGTGTGTCTGTACAGCCTGCTCGTGGTGCTTCCGGCCGTGCCCGTGGCGTCACGGGAGCAGGACGAGACGAAGGAGGCGGCGCCGAGCCGCTATGAAGACGAGATCACGGTCACCGGGGCGGACGAGCCCTCGCTGACACGTGGCGGGCCGGCGCGGCGCTCCCACCGCTGCGGGGGACACGACCTCGAGCAATCTCGAGCTCTATGCGGAAGAGCATCACGAGCTGCGCTCGGGCCTCTCGCTGATCCTGGGCGTCCAGGCCGCGCGGGCGGAGCGCGCTTTCGACGACGATTTCCGGAGCGACGGCGACCAGACGGACCGCCAGGATTTCTCCGGTGTCAGCCCGAAGCTGGGCGTTCTCTATGCGCTCCCCTCGGGGATCACCCTGTTCGCCAACGCCGCCCGCTCGTTCGAGCCGCCCACGTTTGGGGAGATGTCGAACCTCGGCGGCTCGGGCCTGCTCCAGCTCGATGCGCAGACCGGCACGTCGGTCGAGATCGGCAGCCGGGGCCGGACTTCCCGGGCGCGATCCGAGCCTGCGGCCGGGGGCGGACGGAGCGCTGCACATCGCCTATGTCCAGGAGCAGCCCGGAGGCCCGGCCGTGTTCTATCGGCGGCTGGGTCCCCGCTCTCTCGAACCCGTCCGGGTCTCGCCTGCCGGGCTGGAAGCGACGGCGCACGGCGAGACGCCACCGGCTCTCGAAGTCCTGCCCGGCGGTGCCCTGATCGTCGCCTATCCCGTGGCCCTGCCGGGGAAGTGGAAGAACGAGATCCGCGTCCAACGATCGGCTGATGGCGGAGCGCATTGGAGCCCGCCGGAGCTTCTCCACGCCGAACGGCACGGCGCCCACTCCTTCCTCTCCTCCGCGGTGTCTTCCACGGGAGAGCCGGTCTTCGCCTGGCTGGACGACAGCACGGGCCACATGGGGCTGCACGTCCGCCGGGGAGACGCAACGCCGGTCACGCTCGACCCCGAGACCTGCGAATGCTGTGGTACGGCACTCCTCGCCGGCCGCAAGGGGCAGCTCTGGCTCGCCTACCGCGAT
>Ga0062379_10000018_pt1 | contig 24655 bp, 21 predicted proteins | sample DOMMetBare2Fresh_2_FD_59484 | JGI IMG/M metagenome (GOLD analysis project Ga0062379, IMG submission 59484) | Wetland sediment microbial communities from St. Louis River estuary, USA, under dissolved organic matter induced mercury methylation -... | ecosystem: Environmental > Aquatic >...
CCGGGCCTTCGGCCCGTTCTCTTGAATGCCGGCGAGACGCCGGCGCTCCCAGGGGGGCGCGCGCCGGCACTTTGGGGCTCGTCGTCGGTCGCGGGAAGTCCTGGCCATGGAGCAGATGCGGCCACCTGACCAATGCCATCGGGTGAGCAAGTCTCGAGGCTTTGTCTGTTGATGAGCCGATCGGCTCACCTGATCAGGTAATCGGGCGGCACGATTGGGAGACTTGGCGGACTGATCGCGGGAAGTCCTGGCAAAGGAGCAGATGCGGCCATCTGTTCAGCCGATCGCGCGAGCGAGTCCCGAGACTTTGTCCGCTGATGAGGCGACCGGCTCACCTGATCAGGCAATCGGGCGGCGCGATCGGGAGACCTGGCGGACTGATGGCGGGGAAAAAAGAGGGGACGTGCGGTGCACGTCCCCTCAGATGAAGCGGAGCTTGGTCTACGAGCGGTCGGTTGCGGTGGTGGGCTCCGGGGCGGGCGGCTCCGGCTCCGGCGGGGCGCCGGCCTTGCGCGGCCGGCCCCGGAACGGCTTCAGGCCGAAATCGGCGAGCGGAACTGCTGGGTGGCCTCCTGCTTTTTGGCCGTGTAGAGAGCCTGCCGGTCGGCAGCCTCCTGGATCTGGCCGAACAGCCCCTCGAATCGGGCGCGGCTCGGCTCCACGTGCTGGAGCTCCTCGCGGTTGCTGTTCAACCTCGCGAGCAGGCGCTGCAACTTTCCCACCCTCTTGTCCTTTGCCATGGTCCTTCTCCTTTCCGGGCCTGGAAGACCCGTTGAATCTCCGGAGCCGGGAATCGGTACCGGAGGGACTCGACCTGCCCCCTGGGCTCCCGGGCCGCCACCGGGTTCCCGTTTCCCGAGGTGGCAGGCGGTCCGAGGGCGCCTTCTGCATGCAGGTACGATCCAAGATCGCTGCATGCATGTCAAGCAGGCTGACAGATAGGGGCGGCCTGGACCATCGCATCCGCATTGTAAGAAGAGAGGTCGATGTCGTCAGAGCGTGAGACCCGGGCGAGACACCGGCAAGCCATCCGGTCGGCGATATGGGAGGCCGGCGCCAGAAACTACTCGTGAGGTTCGAGTAGATCCCGAGGCTCCAGAAGAAGGTACAGCCCATCCAGGATCTCTTGGACTCGATCAGGAGAGAGTGTTCCGATCTTCTCAGTCAGATCTTCCTTGTCGAGGGTGTAGACCTGGGACACGTTCACGACACTGCGCTTCGGCAAATTCGCCTCCCCGACCTCCAGCAGCACGTTCCCCGGAGCTTCAGCCAGGTGCGGGGTCGAGCTCAGACCACACACGACAACGGTGTCGATGTGGCTCCGGTTGAACACGTCATTCTGCACGACGACATAAGGGTGCAGAAAGCCGGGGCCGGATCCGGAAGGCCTTCCCATGTCGGACCAGTAGACATCACCCTGGCGGATCACCACTCCCCCTTCACCATGTCTCGCTGCTTCTGCTTCATGAGGCGCCGAACCTCTTTCTCTTCCGGGGTCGGTGAGTAGTTCTCGTAGACGCGGTTGAGGGCTTCCAGGAGAGCCTGACTCTCATGACGCCGAAGGAACTCCTCAACGGCTCGTGCGAACAACTGGCTGCGCGAGATGCTCTGCTGCCGGGCGAATGCGTCGGCTCTCTCGAACAGAGGTTCTGGCAGCGAGATCGCGGTCTTGACAATGGGCATGACGGCCTCCTTTCAGCCCTTCTAGTATGAACTCTGTTTATACCGGGTTCAACCAGAAGCCACCCCACACACACCCAGAAGCTCCGCCAGCCCCAGCTCCTCCGCCCGCACCCGCTCCCCCACCCCGGCCGCCGCCAACACCGCCGACGCCTTCTCCTTCCCCCAGCCGGCCGCCAGGGCGTTCCTCAGGGTCTTCCGCCGCTGGCCGAAGGCGAGGCGGACGAAGGCGATGAAGGCGGGCATCTGTTCAGGCGGCAGCGGGGGCGCGTGCAGCTCGAAGCCGACGAAGGCGCTGTCGACTTTCGGCGGGGGACGGAAGCTGCCGGGGCGCACCCGGCCGAGGATCTTCGCTTGCGCCCAGGCCGCGACGAGGACGGAGAGCGAGCCGTAGGCTTCGTCGCGGGGGCGGGCGACGAGGCGGTCGGCGACTTCTTTCTGGACGAGGAAGGCGGCGCGCGGCACGGTGGTGTGGTGCGGCAGCAGCCGTTCGAGGATCGCGGTCGCCACGTTGTAGGGGAGGTTTCCCGCCACCAGGGTCGGAACGGCGAGGCGGTCCCAGGCGATCTCCAGGGCGTCTCCCACCACCAGGGAGAGGGCTCGCCCCGCCTCCGGATCGATCTGCCGGCGGCGCAGCTCGGCGGCCCAGGCGAGATCGAGCTCCCAGCCGGTCACCCGCGCTCCGGCGGCGAGGAGCTCGGCGGTCAGGACGCCGCCGCCGGGGCCGATCTCCAGGACCCGCTGGCCCTCCGGTTGAAGGAAGTGGACGAGCGGGCGGCAGATCGACCCGTCGACGAGGTGGTGCTGGCCGAGAGATTTCTTGAGGAGCGGTGCGCGCACGGCGGAAACCTCCGCGGCCGGAACCGTATCAAAGGCCGGCCGGGGATGCCAATTTGGCCTAAGATCGCGAGCCACCGCGCCGGGGCGGCCCTGCCGGGGGTCTCACAGACCACGATCTCCCTGGAGAGCGGCTCGCTTTTCCCGTGGCACCTCACTTGCACCTTTGGGGGCCTGACCATGGAACTGGACGTTGCCACCCTCAACCGTGACGTAGAGCGGGAGACGCTCACCCTCAAGCGGATCGAGGCCGAGCTCCGCAAAGTCATCGTCGGGCAGGACTATCTGCTCGACCGCCTGCTGGTCGGCCTGCTCGCCCGCGGCCACGTCCTCATCGAGGGCGTGCCCGGCCTCGCCAAGACCCTCGCCGTCAAGACCCTCGCGCGGACGCTCGCCATCGACTTCCAGCGCGTTCAGTTCACCCCCGACCTCCTGCCCGCGGACCTGGTCGGCACGCTGATCTACGACCAGCGGAGCGGCGAGTTCCAGCCGCGCAAGGGGCCGGTGTTCACCCACCTGCTGCTCGCCGACGAGATCAACCGCGCCCCGGCGAAGGTGCAGTCGGCTCTCCTCGAGTCGATGGAGGAGAAGCAGATCACCCTGGGCGACCGGACGTGGCGCCTGCCCGAGCCGTTCATGGTGCTCGCCACCCAGAACCCCATCGAGCAGGAGGGGACCTACCCGCTCGCCGAGGCGCAGGTCGACCGCTTCATGATGAAGCTGAAGGTCGACTATCCCAGCCGCGCCGAGGAGTCGGAGATCCTCGACCGGATGCTGGTCGAGCGCCACCTCGAGCCGGCGCAGGTGATCGACCGCGAGCATCTGATCGCGCTCCGCGAGGTGGTGGACTCGGTCTACCTGGACGGCAAGATCCGTGGCTACATCCTCGACCTGGTGATGGCGACGCGCGATCCGCGCTCGGCCGGCCTGGGCGAGCTGACGGATCTGATCGCTTTCGGCGCCTCGCCGCGCGCCACGCTGTTCCTGGCGCGGGCGGCCAAGGCCATGGCCATGGTCCGCGGGCGCGGCTTCGTGATTCCCGAGGACGTCAAGGAGCTGGCGCCCGACGTTCTGCGCCATCGTGTCATCCCCACCTACGAGGCGGAGGCCGAGGAGATCTCGTCCGACGCCCTGGTGGCCAAGCTCCTCGACCGGATTCAGGTTCCGTAGGAACCGCAGGTAGCGCGATGCCCGGTTTTCTCGCGCGGCGTACCAAGCCCTCCTCCCCGGCCGTCGTTTCGACCCAGAATGGGGCCCGGGGGGGCCTGCGGCTGCCCGCCGATCTGATGCGCAAGGTGAAGCGCATCGAGATCGCCACCAACCGGCTGGTCGACCAGGGTGTCGCTGGCGACTATCACGCGGTCTTCAAAGGGCTCGGCATGGAGTTCGCCGAGGTCCGCCCCTACCAGCCCGGCGACGACGTCCGTTCGATCGACTGGAACGTCACCGCCCGCATGGGCACCCCCTTCATCAAGAAGTACGTCGAGGAGCGCGATCTCACGGTCTTCCTGGTGATCGACGTCTCGGGGAGCCTGTCGTTCGGCTCGCGCGCCATCCTCAAGCGGGAGCTGGCCGCGGAGATCGCCGCCCTCCTCGCCTTCGCCGCGGTGCGCAACCAGGACCGGGTGGGTGCCGCGCTGGTGAGCGACCGGATGGAGCTGTTCCTGCCGCCGCGCCGCCGCCGTACCCACGTGCTGCGGCTGGTCCGCGAGGTGCTGGACCGGCCGGCGCACGGCGGGACGGACCTGGAGCGGGGGCTCGACGCGGTGCTCGCCGCCTTGAAGCGGCGGTCGGTCCTCTTCGTCATCTCGGACTTCCTCGGCTCCCCGTGCAGCCGGGCGCTCAAGGCCGCCGCGGCCCGCCACGACCTCATCCTGGTGGAGATCGTCGACCCGCGGGACCAGGAGGTGCCGGCGGTCGGCCCGGTGGTGCTGCGCGACGCCGAGACCGGACAGGTCGCGCTGGTGGACGGCAAGAAAGCCGCCCGCCGGCACGCCGAGGCCCGGCTCCGCGAGCGCGAGGAGCTCTCCCGCCTGGTCCGCCGCCTCGGCGTCGACCACCTGGAGCTGCGCACGGACCGGCCGTATCTGAAGACCATCCTCGGCTTCTTCGAGCAGCGGCGGCGGAGGCTCTCGCGGTGAGGCGGTGGCACGATCGGGATCGGACGGATCGGACCGATCGGTCCGATCGATTGGCCTGGGCGGTGGCTCTGCTCCTCCTCGCCCTCCCGGCCGCCGCCCAGACGGCGCCGAAGGTTGAGGTCTCCCTGACGCCCCCGGGCGAGCTGACGGTCGGCGACCGGGTGGAAGCCGTGCTGACGCTGCGGGCCGATCCGGCGGCGCTCGGCGGCGAGCCGCGCTTCCCGGTGTGGGGGACCACCTGGGGGGACGCCGAGGTGCTGGAGAAGGGCGCGGCGCAGAAGGTGACAGGGAAGGGCGGCACGCTCTGGCGGCAGCGGATCGTCCTCGCCGGCTGGCGCACCGGCCGGATCGCCCTGCCGCCGGTCGCGGTGGCGGTGCCGCTGCGCGATCAGACGATTCAGGTGCCGACGCCCGCCGGCCTGGCGCTCACCGTCCGCTCGGTCCTCCCCGCCGGCGAGGAAGAGCCGGCGCCGAAGCCGCCCGCGCCGCCGCGCCAGCTCCCGGTCGGCGAGGCGTTCTGGTGGACCCTGGGCGGCGCGGGTCTCGTGCTGGCGTTCCTCGGCTGGCTCCTCTGGCGCCGCCGCCGATCCGCCACCGGCGCGGAGGAGGCGGCCCGGCCGCGGCTGCCGCCGTTCGACGAGCTGCTGGGAGAGCTCGACCGGATCGCCGCCGAGCCCTCGGCCCTGCGCCTGCACACCCGGCTCAGCCTGGCGCTCCGCGCCTACCTGGGACGGCGGATGGACTTCCCGGCGGCGGAGAGCACGACGAGCGAGATCCATCGCCTGCTCCTCGCCCGGCGCATGCCGGGAGCGCTGGTGCGCCAGGTCGTCGAGCTGCTGCGCACCTGCGATCTCGTCAAGTTCGCCCGCCAGGAGGCCGGACCGGAGCGCGGCGTCGAGCGGCTCGGCGCGGCGCGCCTGGCGGCCCGCGAGATCGAGACCTGGGCGCGGCCGGTGGAGCCGGCGGACGTCCCGGGCGCCGGACCGGCGGCCGGCGAGCGGAGGGCCGCGGGATGACCCACGGGGTCCCCCACCTCGCCCACCCGGCCTGGCTCCTCCTGCTGCTGGCCTTGCCCCTCCTCGTCTGGTCCCATCACCGCCGCGCGGCGCTCGGCGCCCTGACCTACAGCCGCCTGCCGGCCGGCAAGGGCGTGGGCGGCGCCTGGCGGCTGCACCTGCCGTTCTACGCACGCCTGCTGGCCCTCGCCTGCCTGGTGGTGGCCCTGGCCCGCCCGCAGCTCGGCTATGCGCTGGAAGAGAGCCAGATCGAGGGGATCGACATCGAGATCGCGCTCGACATCTCGGGGAGCATGGGCGCCGAGGACTTCAAGCCGAAGAACCGCCTCACCGTGGCCAAGCGGGTGGTCCGCGAGTTCGTGGCCGGCCGCTCCGGCGACCGCATCGGCCTCGTGGTCTTCGCCGGCGGCGCCATGACCCGGGCGCCGCTCACCACCGACCGGGACATGCTCGACACCCTGGTCGACGACGTCCAGCTCAACGCCCAGCCCGACGGTACCGCGATCGGCGTCGCCCTCGCCAACGCCGCGGCACGCCTCAAGGACAGCCAGGCGAAGAGCAAGGTCATCGTCCTGGTCACCGACGGCATCAACAACGCGGGTGAGATCGACCCGCTCTCCGCGGCGGCGGTCTGCCAGGGGCTGGGGATCAAGGTCTATACCGTGGGCGTCGGCGGCGCCAAGGGATACGTGAACGTCCCCATGCCCGCGCGCGATCCGCAGACCGGCCGCTCCGAGATCCGCAACGTCCCGATGCTGCTGCCGGTGGACGAGAAGCTCCTGCGGGCGATCGCGGGCCGCACCGGCGGCCGGTTCTTCCTGGCGGTCGATGCGCAGGGCCTGCAGCGGACCTTCCGCGAGATCGACCGGCTCGAGAAGACGCCTCTCCAGGTGCGCCGCTACGTTCACTATCGTGAGGCGTTCCCGCCCCTCGTCTGGACCGGGCTGGGTCTCCTCGTCCTCCCCTTCGCCACCGCCTTCCTGCGGATCACCGCCGAGCCCTGACGATGACGCCGACCTGGGAGACCTGGGCGCAGTGGTTCGCCGAGCCTCGCCTCACGGCCCTCGCCGCGGCCGTTCCTCTCGCCGGAGCTCTCCTGGCGGCCTGGCTCTGGCGCCGGCGCCAGGCGGCGGACGCGGCGTGGGCGGCGCGCGGGCTGTGGAGCCGCCTGTTGCCGACCTGGTCGCCAAGGCGCATCCGCTTCTCGATCGCCTGCCTCACCCTCGCCCTCCTCGGCGCCTCCCTCGCCCTCGCCCGGCCACGCTGGGGCTCCGGCCGGCAGGAGGTGGAACGGCGCGGCGTCGACGTGGTCTTCCTGATCGATTCGTCGCTCTCCATGGGAGCGCGGGACGTGGCCCCGTCGCGGCTCGCCGTGGCCAAGGTGCTCCTGCTCCGGATGGCGCGCGCCATGCCGGGCAACCGGGTCGGCCTGGTGCAGACCGAAGGGACCGGCGTCGTGCTCGCGCCGCTCACCCTGGACGGTGCGGTGATCGACGTCCTGCTCGACACGGTCGAGGCGGGCTCGCTGCCGACGCCGGGGACCGAGCTCGCTCCGGGGCTCGACACCGCCCTGCGCCTGTTCCCCGAGGAGAGCAAGAAGCACCGCACCCTGATCGTCCTCTCCGACGGCGAGGACCACGGCGGCGGCCTGGAGGCGGAGGCCGCCCGCCTGCGCGACGCCGGGGTCGTGGTCCACGCCTTCGGCATCGGCACACCGGACGGCGCGCAGGTGCCGGTCCCGGGGAGCGGTGGACGCCTCTTCAAGCGCGAGAGCGACGGCAGCCTCGTGATCAGCCGCCTCCATGAAGAGGTGCTCGAAGCGATGGCGCGCGCGACCGGCGGCTCCTACACCCGGGTGACCGGCGCCGCCGCCGATCCCACCCCGGTCCTCCGCAAGATCGACCACATGGAGAAAAAGACCCTGGAGAGCCAGGTGTCGAGCCACCAGGCGGAGCGCTTCCAGTGGCCGCTCGGCCTGGCCGTGGCGGCGCTCCTCCTCCACCTCGCCGTGCGGCCGTTCGCCGCCGCGGGCACGGTGGCCGAGGCCGCGCCGCCGCGGGAGGAAGGGAGGCGCCGTGCCGCCTAAGGCGCTCCCCGTCCTGCTCCTCGCCGGTTGGGTGGCCGCGCTCCCGTCGCTCGCCGATCTGCCCTGGAAGCCCCACCTCCCCGTCTGGGCGGAGCGCTGGCTGTGGAACCCGCGCGAGCGCACCGGCCAAGCGATCGAGGCATGGGAGGCCAAGGACCCCAGGAAGGCCACGGAGGACGCCGCGGCCGCCCTGCGCCTCGCGCCGGACGATCCCCGGGCCGAGTACAACGCGGGGACCCTCGAGCTGGGCGCCCGTCACGAACGGCAGGCGGCGCAGCTCCTCGAGAAGGCCGTGCGCTTCGCGCCGGCCGACCTCGCACCGGCCGCCTGGTACAACCTGGGCAATGCCCGCCTCGCGGCCGGCGATGCGGCGGGTGCCGTCGAGGCCTACAAGCAGGCGCTCCGCCGCGCGCCCGGCGACGCCGCCACCAAGCACAACCTGGAGATCGCGCTGCGCGAGCGGGAGAAGGAGCAGGCGCGGATGAAGAGCCCCCGCGAAGGCTCGCGCGGCGACCGGCCGGATCCGAAGAACGCCTCGAACCAACCCGGCGCGGGCGACCCGAGCCAGGGAGAGGACCAGCGCCGGTCGGACGCCAACGATCCGGGCCGCGACCAACAGAAGGGGCAGCCGGGACCGCCGCGGCAGGCCGGCCCCCGTCCGGCCCAGCCGGGCGAGGGGCAGCAGCCGCTGCCGCGGTTCCGGGATCAGAAGGACATGAGCGCCCGGGAGGCCGCCGCCCTCCTCCAGTCGGTGGAGAACCTGGAGCGCCAGCAACGCCGCAAACAGGCTGCCCAGAGGGCGGAGCAGCGCGGCACGCAGGAGAAGGACTGGTGAAGGCAACGTCGATGATCGCCCTCTTCTTCGCCGCCGCCCTTCCCGCCGCGGCGACCGAGATCCGCGTCGAGGCCCGCCTGGAGCCGCCGGTGATCGGGATCGGCGAGACCGCCACCCTGATTTTCGAGGCACGCACGGACGACGAGAACAGTCCGCGGTTCCGGCCGGACTTCGAATACGACAACCTGCAGATCGTGGCCGGGCCGTACCGCTCCAACGACGTCAGCTTCGTCAACGGCGCCATCTCCCGGTCTTTCCGCATCGCCTTCCGCGTGCGGGCGCTCGCCACCGGCAAGGCCCGCGTCCATTCCATCGTCCTGGAGATGCCGGGCCAGACGGTGCGGATGGGCAGCCGGTCGATCACCGTGCAGGCCGAGCCGACCCGGCGGCAACAGCCCGGGCAGGATCCCCGCTTCGAAGATCCGCTCGACCGCCTGTTGAACGGGCCGTTCGGCCAGATGATGCCGCGCCGCCCGCCGCGGGACCCGGCCGTCCTCCTGCGCTCCGAGGTCACCCCCGCGCGCCCCTGGGCGGGCCAGCAGCTCACCTACACGGTGTATCTCTACACGCGGGACGACATCTCGGCGATCATGCCGCGCGAGCTTCCCACCTTCCGCGGCTTCTGGGTGCGCGAGATTCCGCTGCCGCAGAACGGCCGCCCGGAGATGGTGGACGTCGACGGCGTGCGCTATGCCCGCTTCGCGATCCTGCAGCGCGCCCTCTTCCCGCTGCGGGCGGGCCGGTATTCGATCGAGCCGGCGACGATCGACGTGCTGGCGCGGGTGATCGAGCCGCGCTTCTTCGGGCCGCCGTTCACCCACTCCGAGCAGGCCCGGGTGTCCACCGCGCCGCAGGTGGTCGACGTGCAGGCGCTGCCGGCACCGCAACCGCCGGGCTTCGCCGGCCCGGTCGGCCGGCTCGGCCTGGAAGCGCGGCTCGATCCGCCGCGGCTCCACCTCGGGGAGGCGGCCACGCTGACGGTCAAGCTCGCCGGCCAGGGGAACCTCCAGGGCGTGGGAGAGCCGAAGATCACGCTGCCGGAGGGCCTCACCCTCTTGCCGCCACAGCAGCAGGCCGAGGATCAGATCCGCGGCACCACCGTCACCGGGGAGCACACCTGGAGCTACGTGGTGGTGCCGGAGAAGGCGGGCCGCTACACCCTGCGCGTCCCCGAGATCCCCTACTTCGATCCGGCGAGCGCGGCCTACAGGATCGCCGCGGCGCCGGAGCTGCGGATCGAAGCCCTCCCTGCGCTCCCGGCGTCCGGGATCGCCGCGCCGCGGCCGATCCATACCGCGGCCCTCGCCGCCGCGCCCTTCTCCTTCCGCGGAGGCGGATCACAATGGGCGCCCTGGCTGTTCGCCCTCCCCTGGGGAATCGCGTTCGCCGTCTTCCTGGCGCGCCGCCGCCGGCCCGCCGTGCCCTGCATCCGGTTGCTCCCCGCGGGAGACTGCGCGGCGGTGGAGCAGCGGCTCCGCGAGGCGGAGGGCGAGACCCGCCCGCGCCAGGCGGCCGCCCGCATTGAAGACGCCTGGCGCGAGCTGCTCGCCACGCGCTGGGAAATCCCCTCGGGAACCCCGGCCACCCGCTGGTGTGAGGCCCTCGCGGCGCGCGGCGCCGAACCCGCCATCGCCGCCGAGCTCCGCCGCCTGGCCGAGGAGCTGGACTACCTGCGCCATGCCCCCCAGCTCTCGGAGACCGGCGGACTGGTCGTCGAGGCGGTGGACCGCTCGCGCCGGCTGCTCCGCCGGCTGCGATGAGGGGGCCGCTCCTCCTCCTTCCCCTCCTCCTGCTGGGCCTGGCCGCTCCGGCGGCCCGCCCCGATGCGGCGGCCGCCCTGCGCGAAGGGAACCGCCACTTCCAGGCCGGTGACCTCGAAGGCGCCATGGCGGCCTACACCACCGGCTGGGACGGCTCGGACGCCCTCCTCGCCTACAACCTCGGAACCACCGCCCACCACCTGGGCCGCCTGCCGGAGGCCCTGCTCTGGTACCGGCGGGCCGAAGCCGCGCATGCCGACGATCCCTGGCTGCGCGAGAACCTGGAGCTCGTCCGCGCCCGTCTCCCGGCCGGGAGCCCGGACCCGCCGCAGGCGTCCCTCTGGACCTTCTGGATGGACCACCGGTGCCACCTGCTGTGGACGGGCGCCTTCCTCGCCTGGACCGTCCTGCCGGCCCTCCTGCTGCCGCCCCGGCTCCGCCGCGCCGCCCTCCTCCTCCTGGCGCTCGCCGCGGGCCTCCCCTTCGCCGCCGGCCTCCTCCTGGACCAGGCCGGCCCGCGCGCCGCGGTCCTCCTCGCCGACTGCCCCGGCCCCGCCGGCAAGCTCCCGGCCGGCCGCGAGGTCCGCGTCTTCCCCTCCGGCGGCAAGGGCTGGCGCATCGCGGGGACGGACTCGGTCTGCCCGGCACGCGCCGTGGGACTGATCGATCCCTGACGCTTTCCGCGTTCCCGGAATCTCTGCTATCGTCCACGGAAGGACGCACCGCATGACCGACGCCTTGCGGAAACCGGAACCGACGGGGGGACTCCCGGTGAGCATCGAGTGCCATAGCCTGGACCATGTCCAGCTCGTGCGCTTCTTGGAGCGGCGACGCGCCAAGACGATGTTTCCTTTGGAGCTCAGCCTGGCGGAGAACCTCGCCGAGGTCCTGCGCCGCGCCAATGGCTTCGTCCCTTCGGCGTCCGGCTCGATCCTCCTCGACGATCCGCAGGCCAAGCAGGACGACCGGCGCAGGAACCTGCTGACCTTCATCGCCCTCTTCGGCGACAAGTCGGAGGGGCTGGTCGGCCGCACCATCCCGGGCGACCAGGGGATCGCCGGGCGGGTCTACATGACGGGCGAGACCTACGTCACCTCGCACGCCCCCACCGACCGCTTCTTCTACCGCCGGATGGACGAGGAGACGCGCTACCAGACCCACTCGCTGATCGCGGTCCCGATCCGCATCGAGCAGGAGGTCTGCGGCGTCCTGGAGCTGATCAACCGCAAGGACGCGCCCGGCTACAGCCAGCAGGACCGCAATCTGCTGGAGGTCTTCGCCGGCTACATCTCGATCTCGATCCAGAACGTCCTCGACGGCCGGCAGGCGCAGGAGATCGCCAAGCGCGACAACCTGACCGGCCTCTACAACGACCGGTTCCTCCACATCGCCCTCGCCGACACCATCAGGCGCTGCCAGAGCGAGGACCACGACCTCGCCGTGGTGTTCATGGACCTCGACTACTTCAAGCGGGTCAACGACACCCATGGCCATCTCGCCGGCAGCCAGGTGCTGCGCGAGGTCGGCCACCTGCTGCGCGGGCTGGTCGCCCGGTCGAACGGCATCCCGGCGCGCTACGGCGGCGACGAGTTCGTGCTCCTGTTCCCCGACTGCGACCTCGACCAGGCGATCGACATCGCCGAGGAGATCCGCGAGAAGGTGATCAGCACCGTCTTCTGTGCCCAGCCGGGGGAGATCCAGCCCGAGCCCCTGTCGCTGCGCGGCCTCACCTGCTCGATCGGCGTGGCCACGATGAAGCGCCATCTGACCGACGACCTCCTCCTCGAAGAGAAGAAGAGCGCCCTGCTCCGCCTCGCCGACACCGCCATGTACGTCGCCAAGGAGACCGGCCGCAACCGGACCGCCATCGCCGGCCAGCCGGTCCGCCGGCGCATCCCCGACCCCGACGCACAGCGTTGACCCTCTGCGAAAGCGGGTGCTACGATGCCCCGGCTTCCGGGGGACGCACCTCCGCTTCCTACCCCACCACAACTTGACGGACCGGGGATGGTTCCCCGGCCCGGGGTGTGCGACATGACAGAACACTACAAGATCGTCATCGCAGGATCGGGCGGCATCGGCTGGGCCGCCGGCCTCATCCTGCGCGAGCTCGGTGATTTCACCTGCGACCTGTTCCTCGGCGACATGGATCTCGAAAAGGCCCATCTGGAGGCCGACCGGATCGAAGGCGGCTCGGAGCGGACCGGCCGGGTCGACGCCTTCCTCCTGCCCGCCGAGGGGACGACCCCCGAATTCGTCCGGATCCTCCAAGGCGCCCACATCCTTCTCGACTGCCTGCCCGGCGGCGAGGCGCCGCGCATGGCGCGGCTCGCCCGCGAGCACCGGCTCCACTACGTGAACCTGACCGAATACGTGGCCGAAACCCGGCAGATCGAAGAGATCGCCCGCGGCGCGGACCGTGGATTCCTGCTCCAGACCGGCCTCGCCCCCGGCGTCATCAACGTGCTGGCGCACCATCTGTTCCAGGCGTTCTGCCGCCGCCACGACGTGGAGAAGGTCGGCCGCATCTCGATGCGCGTCGGCGCCCTCACCCCCACCGCCGAGGCCCCTCACTTCTACGGCTTCACCTGGAGCACCATCGGAGTGGCCACCGAGTACGTGAAGCCCAGCATCGTGGTGAAGGGCTACGAGACCCTCTCCGTCCCCTCCCTCGGCGAGGTGAAGCCGCTGCTGATCCGCGGCGTCCACTATGAAGAGGCGTTCACCTCCGGCGGCGCGGCCAACCTCCCCGATGCCCTGGCCGGACGGGTCGAGAACCTGGACTACAAGACCCTGCGCTATCCCGGCCACTACGCCTGGGCGCAGCAGGTCCTCGCAGAGGTCCCGCCCGGCGCCGACAAGGTCGAGCACCTCCACAACCGGATGCTCGCGGAGGTCCCCCGCGTCGAAGACGACGACCGGGTGGTCATCTACGCCGCGGTGGAAGGGCGCAGCCGCAAGGACGTCCTGCACCGGATGGAGTACTCCCAGGTCGTCCACCCCTGCGTGGTCGGCCGCCACCGCCTCCAGGCCATTCAATCGACCACGGCCGGCGGCCTCGCCGAGTGCGCCCGCCTGCTCCTGAAGACCGGCCGCACCGGCGTGATCCACCAGACCGACATCCCCACCCAGACGTTCCTCCTGGAAGGCCCCTTCGTCCGCCGGCTCTACGAGCTGGACGTCGAGAACCTCAAGGCCATCGCCCGCTGATCCTCACACCGGCCCCCCGGGTTTCGCCCCGGGGCCGGCCGCACCCTCTGGAGCCCCCGCTAGCACAGTCCGAGCCCCGTCCACAACCTTTTTTTCGCGGCGGAAAACTTGCGCCTGACGCACGCCTCTCCGAACTGTGGAAAAACCCGCCGTCCGCGGCTCCTTCCCCTGTGGTAAAACCTCCCATGGATCTCGTCGCCTTTTTTCAAGTCTCTGATTCCAAATCACTTGCCGGAACTGCACAGAGAATTGGGCAAAGTGGACCAAAGTGCGGTCACACCGAGTTTTCCGAGCTGTCACAGGCCACTTTCCCACAAGGTTTTCCACAGGCGTTGTGGAGATCCGGGGGGCGCCTGTGGAAGCGCTCAGCGGGTGCGCGGGCTTCGCCCAAAGGATGAACGGTTTACAGCTGCCGGACGCACACGGAGGGGGCAAACGAGGAGGCCGGAGCACCGGGCCGCGAGGTCGCCGGACCGATGTCCTGGAGCCTGGCGAGAGGATCGCCGGCCAGGGGGATGACCGGCCACTCTGCCGGCCAGGGACGGCGGCGGAAGACGAAGAGGGAGACCGAGGCCGCGGGGTCGACGTCCAGCTCGAGAGCGAGCCACTGCCGTTCCCCGGTCCATCCGCCGCGAGCGGGCACGGCGGCGAGAAACGCCCGGGTCCAGGCCGCGTCGATCCCCGGCCAGGCGCGGACCTCGCCCAGGGTACGGGCGTAGAGATCCGGCTGCCGCGCCCAGAACGGAGCCGCGGCGAGGCGGGGCTCGGCCAGCAGGGCATGCGCTCCCTGGCGGGCCGCGGCCGGCCCGGAGGGCTCGGCGAGCATCCCGAACCATCCCGGAAAGGGGCTCAGAGGGTCGAGCGCACAAGCGGTCTCCAACGCCTGCGGAGCCCAGGGCCGCGCCGCGGCCTGGCCCAGGATCCCTGCCACGGTCCAGAGCGCGGCCACTCCCCGGCCATCCGCCGCGGCACGATAGGCAAGCTCCGCGGCCCGCCGCCTCTCCTCCCCTCCCGTCTCCTGGAGAAGAGCCAGGCGGAGGCGGTAGAGCGGAAACGCCGGATCGAGAGCGATCGCCTGCTCCAGCCGCGCCCGGGCCACGAGGCGCTCGCCCCTCAGCTCCGCGGCGAGAGCCCGGTCGTACAGCTCCTGCGCGAGGAGAAGCGGCGAGAGCGCGAGAGCGGCGAGCACCGCGTAGAGACGGACGGCGCCACGCCCACCCACCACGCCGGAAGCCTGCTCCACCGGCTCGCCTCCCGCGAGGGCCGCACCGGCCACCACCGCGAGAGCCAGGGGCAGGGCGGTGACGCTGAGAGAGGCCGTCCCGAGGAAGGCCACCCCCGCGCCGGCACAGCCCGCGAGAGCCGCACGGAGCAGGGCCGGATCGGCCGGCCCTCCCCGGAGCTCCCGCCACCGCCGGACGGCGAACGTCCCCGCCAGGGCGAGGCTCAGCAGAAGGCCGGGAGCACCCAGCTCATAGGCCAGCTGCAGAGGCAACGAGTGCAGCTCCCCCACCGCCTCTCCCCAAGGATTCACCCCAGGGACCGGAACGAAGAACCGCGACACCGTCCAGGCCGCCGCGCCCGGACCTTGCCCGAGCAGAGGACGGTCGAGGAACCCGGCGATCCCCGCCTGCGCATACGCCGTCCGTGCCTGCGCCGAGGTGTCCTGGCCACGGAGGATCTGGAGGAGGCGGGGGGCCTGGACGGCGAGGAGGGCCAGCACGAGCAGGAGCAGGAGGCCCCTCACCCCCTGGCCCCCTCTCCCATCCCCTCCCACCCACCGGGAGAGGGGGGACGTCCCCGGTCCAGCCGAGCCGATCTCGTCACCATCCTCCCGGCCTCGTTCCCCCTCTCCCGGACGGAAGGGAGGGGATGGGAGAGGGGGCCAGGGGGTGAGGGGCCACACGACCGCAACCACCACCACCGCCGCCGCCCCCATCAACGACCGGCTGGCCAGGACCGCCACGACCGCCAGAAGCCCCGCCCCCACCCCCAGCCAGCGCCACGGCCCCTGCTCGCGAGCCGGCAGCAGGGCGACCGGCAGCAGGGTGGCCAGCCAGAGGGCGAGCAGGTTGTGGTGGCCGAGGGGCATGGCGGCCCGCGGCGTGCCCAGCAGGAGAACGTCGAGGAGCGCCCAGAGCGCCACTCCCGCGACCACGGCCGACACGGCCCGCAGCCCCTCGCGCCGGGCCGCCTCCTCGCGCCAGCAGCGCGCCACGGCACCGGGGAGACCGAAAAAGGCCGGCAGCAGGAGGAGGCCGGCCACTCCGGCCCGCGGCACCGGGGATGCCACCGCGCTCACCACCGCGAGGCCTGCCAGCGCCACCGGCAGCCAGCGTCCATACCGGCCCAACCGGAGAGGATCGCGCCACGAGGCGCCGCGCCAGGCCACGATCCCCAGGAAGGAGACCGCCAGGAGCGCGCTCCCCAGGGACGTCGCTCCCCCGGCCAGGGTGCCGCACCAAGCCGCCGACAGAGCCAGGAGCAGGGCGGGGGCGAAGCGCGCCATCCATCTACGATATGCTTGTTGTCCCCTCTGCGGGGACCCCATCCACCAGGAGATCCCAACCATGACCGTCGATACCCTCAGCAACGTATCCCGCCTCCTCGACTCCCTCGGTCTGGAGGCTGAGAACCCCGGCGCCTTTGCCGGCGCATGGATCCCGACCCACGGTGAGCGGGTCGAATCGCTCAATCCGGCCACCGGCGAGCCGATCGCCGCCGTCCGCATGGCGAGCGTCGACGACTACGAGCGCGTGTCCGCCGTCTCTCTCGAAGCCTTCAACGAATGGCGCACCTGGCCGGCGCCAAAGCGCGGCGAGATCGTCCGCCAGCTCGGCGAGGAGCTGCGCCACCACAAGGCGGAGCTCGGCCACCTGGTCAGCCTGGAGGTCGGCAAGATCACCTCCGAAGGGCTGGGCGAGGTGCAGGAGATGATCGACATGGCGGACCTCGCGGTCGGCATGTCGCGGCAGCTCTACGGCCTCTCCATGCACTCCGAGCGGCCGCAGCACCGGATGTACGAGCAGTGGCATCCGCTGGGCCCCATCGGCGTCATCACCGCCTTCAACTTCCCCGTCGCCGTCTGGGCCTGGAACGCCATGGTCGCCGCCGTCTGCGGCGACTCGGTCATCTGGAAGCCGTCGCACCAGGCGCCGCTCACCGCCCTCGCGGTGACCCGCATCGCCGACCGGGTGCTCAAGGCGAACAGCGCCCCGCCGATCTTCAACCTCGCCTTCGGCGGGCGCTCGGGCGTGGGCGAGCGGATGGTCGCCGACCGGCGCCTGCCGCTCATCTCCGCCACCGGCTCCGTGCGCATGGGCCGCGAGATCGGCAAGGTCCTGGCCGACCGGCTCGCCCGGGGGCTCATGGAGCTCGGCGGCAACAACGGCATTCTGGTCACCGACGACGCCGATCTGGATCTCGCGCTCCGCGCCGTCCTCTTCGCCGCCGTGGGCACCGCCGGCCAGCGCTGCACCACCACCCGCCGCCTCTTCCTGCAGAAGGGGATCGCCGCGGACATGAAGCGCCGGCTGGTCGACGCCTACCAGTCGATCCGCGTCGGCGATCCGCTGGAGCCGGGCACCCTGATGGGACCGCTCATCGACGAGGCCGCGGTGACCAACATGCTGAAGGCGATCGACACCGCGAAGGCCGAAGGCGGCAAGGTCCTCGCCGGCGGCAAGCGCATCGACCGCCCGGGCTTCTTCGTCCAGCCGACCCTCATCGAAGCCACCGTCCACATGCCGATCACCTGCGAGGAGACCTTCGCCCCGATCCTCTACGTCTTCGAGTTCGAGGACCTGGACGAGGCGATCCGCATGCACAACAGCGTGCCGCAGGGCCTCTCCTCGGCCATCTTCACCTTGAACATGCGGAGCGCCGAGCGCTTCCTCGCCGCGACCGGCAGCGACTGCGGCATCGCCAACGTGAACATCGGCACCTCGGGAGCCGAGATCGGCGGCGCCTTCGGCGGCGAGAAGGAGACCGGAGGAGGCCGCGAAGCCGGCTCCGACTCCTGGAAGATCTACATGCGCCGCCAGACCTGCACCCTCAACTGGGGTACCAGCCTGCCGCTCGCGCAGGGAGTGGAGTTCAAGGTCGGGGAGTAGAAGTAGAGAAGGGGGGACCGGCGCCGGTCCCCCCTTTTGCAACATTTTAGCGGCCCGTCCGCCGGCCGCGCATCCTCCGGATCGCCATGAGGATCTGATAACCATCCGAAGGGTGCCCGAAAGCCAGCTGCCGCAGGGGGATCAGGTTCAGGACCAGAATCAGGATGGCGACCTCTGCCCCCATCGAGAGGACGCCGTGCTGAAGAGTATCCGGTGACGACCGCAACAGCCCAGGCAGGTCAAACGGGCTGAAGGCGAGAAAAGCACCGAGCAAGAGAGCCGTGGCGGCCGGACCGCCGAGGGCGAAGACGAGGAGCTGTCTGGGCGAGAGGCTCTCGAGCGGGCTCTTGATCTGCACGAATCCACCGAAGATGGAGATCCACTCGCGCGAGAGATCGAGGCTCCAGCCGCTTCCCTCCTTCGTCATCTCGAGAGGGCCGATGATCATGCGGCCAACGGGAAGCCGCATCACGCGGGCGGCGGCGAAATGGCCGGCCTCGTGGACGGCGATATTGGCCATGAACGCCAACCAGCCGACGAGCGCCTTGAGAGAAAAGTCGAGCGCTTCACGATCATTGGTGAGTGCCCCAACCAGCAGATTCAGCAGAGCGAGGGTGGGAATGAACAGCGACCAGACGCGCGGCCCCAGCCGGATCAACCAGCCCAGCACCACGTAGAAGATGCCATTGTGCCGGCTCCGGCCACGCAATCCTTGGATCACCCAGTTGAGGCCGAACAAGCCAATCAAAAAGACCGGAATCCCGGTCATCAGCCCGGGGAAACGGCCCCAGTAGAGACTGACGAACGTCAGGCCAAAACCGAACGCCGCGATCGAGGATCCCACAAGCACGCAGAAGAGGCGCTCGCTCCATGGCTCCCTGGAAGGAGCCTGGCTCGCCTGCCGAGGACGCCGGGAGTCCAGCCGGACGACATTGGAAGGTTCTATGGGGGGATTCACGGCGGGTCACCCGGTCCGCGAAGCGCGGCGCAGATCCGCTCATGGAGCGCCTCGAAGCTCATCGCGGCATACTCCTCGCCCGTCAGGAGCAAAAGCGTGCTCGTGTACTCCTGGCCGTTTCGCGGCGTTCCCTTGGGCGTTCCCGCTCTCACGATGACCACGGCTCGCAGGTTTTCGTGCTCGCCATTCTCATCGGTCTCCAGGGCCGGCGGCAGAAACTCGGCGTAGGGATCACCGTCTTCATAGCCACAGCCCGGCGTCGGAGAGCCGATGTGAGGCGGCACACCTTGGGCAACGACCTCAACCCAGTCACAGTCGAACCAGTCATCGCCCACGCTGGGGAATTTCAGCTTCCACAGCGTGGCGTAGATGCTCATGGTGCTTACCTCCCGCGAAACCCGTTCAGCCTCGTTCCCGCTCGGGTCAGCTCGTCGAGAAAGGCCGGCCGAGTCATGCCTGCGGGCAGGTCAATCGTCACTGAAACCACCGGCATGATTCGTCATCCTACCAGGAGCGGAGAGGGCGCTGATCGGACGGATCGGTCAGATCCGACGAATCCGTCCGATTCTCCCCTGCGGGAAGAGACTCCCGGCGTTGCCCCAGGTGGGCCGAGCCACTCCGCGGCTCGGGAGCTTCGCCAGGCGGCTCGGCAACTTTGCGGCGCGGCTCGGGAGCTTTTTCCCGCGGCTCGCCTACCCCGCCACCGCCAACCCGCCGGCCATCACCTCCAGCACGATCCGGTCACCCGCCGGCACGCGCCGGATGGGCTCTCCTCCACCGTAGAGATCGACGTCGCGGTCGAAAGTGATCTCGGCCCGGCGGGTGGTTTCCAGGAGGAGGGCGGGGTGGCCGACGTGCTCGCCTTTGTAGACTTTGGGGAAGACCGAGAGGAAGGTCATCCGGGGGACCGCTTTGAGGATCAGGAGGTCCATCAGGCCGTCGTCGATGCGGGCGGCGGGGGCGATGCGCATGCCGCCTCCGTAGCTCGGAAGGTTCGCGGCGTCGACGAACATCACGGGGCCTTCGAAGGTGCCGCCGTCCCAGACGATGCGGGCATTGGGCGGCACGAAGCTCATCAGGGCGCGCAAGGCGGCCCAGGGATAGATCCAGCGCCCCCGGAAGCGGCGCACCTGGTTGGCGCGGCGGGTGACCTCGGCATCGAAGCCGGCTCCGGCGTAGCCGACACAGTACGTATCCCCGGCGCGGATCAGGTCGATGCGGCGCACCGGCGCGGCCAGGGCGTGGCGGACGGCGTCGTCCAGCCCTGGCGGCGTCTGCAAGGCCCGGGCGAGGTCGTTGCCGGTCCCCATCGGGAGGAGGCCGAGGGCGGTGGCGGTGCCGGCGAGACCCTGCGCGACGTGGTGCATGGTGCCGTCGCCGCCCGCCACAAGGAGGCGCTCGATGCCGTCGTCCGCGGCGCGCCGGGCCTGCTCGGCGAGGTCCTCGACCCGGCGGGTCACCACGAGGCCGCCGCCGAGGCGTCCCGCCAGGACGCGCACCCGGTCCACGGCCGCACGTGCAGCCCCGTTTCCCGCTCCCGGATTGACCAGAAAGCGGAGCGAAGGGGTCTCGAGGTCGCTCAGAGCACCCGCACTCTACCCGATCCGCCCCGCGACGGGAAAGGCGGGCCCCGCCTGGCGGAACGCCGCCAGCATCTGGTCCAGCAGCTCGGGGTGCGCCGCGAGGAGGTCGAGCGCTTCGGACTGGCTCCGCGCCTGGCGGACGACTCCGCGGGTGCGCCGGGTCTGCTCCTCCCAGGCGGCGCGGTCGAGAGCGGGCCGCGGCCGGTAGCCTTCGACGCCCTGGCCGAGCAGGATGGCATCGATCCCTTCCGGTCCCCAGAGCGGATCGGGATAGTCGAAGGCGGCGCGGGCGGCCGGGTCGTAGGTCAGCGGACCCCTTTCGCGGAAGGCGGCGAGGAGGCCGGCGTGGTGCGAGACGTCCACCTCGGCGCGGCAGGCGCGCCAGAACGGGCTGTCCACCCGGCGATTGAACTTGTAGTGGAGGGCCAGGAACCAGCGCAGGTAGTCCCACCAGGCCCCCACCTTGCGGCTCAGCTCCTCGGGCAGCCCGCGCTCCCCCCGGCGCAGCGGGAAGACGCGCACGAGGAGGCCGATCTGGCGGATGAGCAGGTGGAGCGCGGTCGATTCGAGCGGCTCGACGAAGCCGTAGGCGTTCCCCAGCGCCACCACGTTCCCCTTGAAGAAATGGGCGTGCCGGCCGGCGCGGAAGCGCACCAGCCGCGCGGCGCCCATGCCGGGATGCGCCCGCCGCATCTCGGCCTCGGCGTCTTCCGGGCTCTGGAAGGCCGAGGCGAAGACGTAGCCGCGGTGGTCGCAGTCCTGCTGCGGCGTGCTCCAGCACCAGCCGGCGCTCATCGTCTCCGCCGTGGTGTACGGACGTACCACACCGCCGTGCGGCACCGGCCCCACCACGGCGCGGTCGGTCCACAGGCTGGTGTCGAAGCCGGTCCAGGGCGAGCCGAGGGCGCCTTCCAGGAGGAGGGACCGGAAGCCGGTGCAGTCGAGGAACAGGTCGAAGGCGAGGCGCCGGCCGTCCGTTGTGAGGAGCACGCGCACCTCTTCGCCGTCCTCCGAACGTTCGACCTCGGCCACGGTGGCCTCGATCCGGTTGACCCCCACCTCCTCGGCCCGCCGTTTCAAATAGGCGACGAACCGCTCGTTGTCGAGGTGGTAGGCCGCCTCGGTGCCGAGTGCGCAGGTCCATCCATCCCCCGAGGGATAAACGGGAAGCGCGTCCGCCGCCATCAGGAGCGACTGGAGGGAGACGGCCTTGGGGTCGCCGCCGTAGACCGCGGGCTCGAGGAAGCGGACGGGGCCGAAGGGGTAGTGGAAGTCGCCGGTCTCGGGCAGCCCCCAGAGGAAGCGGATGCCCAGCTTGAAGGTGGGCTGCACCTCATGGAAAAAGCGATGGACGTCCAGCCCCAGATCGACGTGAAGGAACTGCGGCATGAGCGGCGTCGTGGCCTCGCCGACGCCGATGATCGGCAGGTCCGGCGATTCGATGAGGGTCACGGCGAGCCCGGGGACCTTCCGCCGCAGGGCGAGCGCCGCGAGATAGCCGGCGGTGCCGCCGCCCAGGATGCCCACCGAGGTGACGCGGCCTTCGGGCTCCGGCGGCTCGATCCGCGGCGGACGCCGCTCGGCGGCCTCGATGCGGAGGCGCTCGGCCTGGCGGGCGCCGGGCACGTCGTCCCCGGCGGGGAGGGTGCCGCCGCAGAGCGGACAATCCGGCCGCCGCTCGACCGGCAGCCGGCGAACCGCTCCGGACGGGAGGATCTGGAGGATCTGGAACAGCAGCTCCGGCGTGCCGTGCGGATCGAGGAAGGCACGGATCTCCGCCCCCAGGAAGGCCAGGGCGCGGTCGAGGTCCGCCGCATCGAAAGCGCCGCTGCGGAACCCTCCGGCGGCGGCGAGGGTATCGCGTGGCGCGAGCCGCAGGCTGCCGAGCGCCGCGAGCTGGGCGCAGCCGAAGCAGGGGCTGATCCCGGGGACGTTGAGCGGCCCGAGGCGCAGACCGTCCGGATCGGCGGTCAGGAAAAGGCTCGGCACCTCCGCCCCGAGCCAGAGGGCCTGGAGCTCCAGCAGCTCGCCGTAGGAGGTCTCCGCGAACGCCGCCACGGCCAGACGCGCGTCGAGGAGGGGCAGCGGCGGATCGAGCGCCAGTCCCAGGCCGGCGGCGAGGCGGCTCGCGGCCGCTCCGGAGCCCCCCAGATGGACGGGCGGCGCCGCGCCGGCCGGCGGCACGATGCGCAGCAGGTCGCCGGCCAGATGGGAGAGCAGGCCGCGGACCGCCGCGGGATCGTGATCCTCCAGCGCTGCACAGATGCCGCCGACCGTGCGGGTGCCGTCCGCCAGGTCGAGGACGCGCTGCAGATCCTCCGCGGCGACGCCGCGGAGCAGGCTGAGGCCGGCGCCGTGGCGCGCCACCACGCGGCCGTCGGGGAGCGGGACGAGCTGCGCCAGAGGATCGCGCGCCAGGATGTCTTCGAGGTTCAATGGGCTCATGGATGTGACAGAAATCCCGGACCCGTGCCCGAGCCGGCGCTGCGAACGGTATACTGCCGCCGACCCATTCGTCCATCGGTGACCAAGATGCCTGACCGGCGGCTTTCTTCGAGGCGGAATGCCGGGAGCGATCCGCTCCCGGGGACACTTCGCGCCCTGGGCCGGGGACGGACCCCGGGCCTGGCGGCCCTGGGAGCCATCGGTGTGGCCTTCCTCTCGACCCTGTGGGGGGCGGTCCGGGCGTGGCGCGGAGACACCCCGGCCTGGCTCTGGCTCCTGGCGGCCGGCGCGGCGCTCGTGGCGGGTGTGCTGGTCACTCTCGCCGAGCTCCTCCACCGCCGGACCGAGCAGGCGCTGATCCGCGAGGTGGCCGAGCGCAAGGAGGCGGAGCAGCGGGCGCGCGCCGCGGATCTGGCCAAGAGCGATTTCCTGGCCAACATGAGCCATGAGATCCGCACCCCGATGAACGGGGTGATCGGCATGGCCGAGCTCCTGGCGCGCGCCGACCTGCCGCCGGAGCAGCGGCGCCAGGTCGACGCCATCAACTCCTCCGCCGAGACCCTCATGCGGCTGGTGGACGACATCCTCGACCTGTCGAAGATCGAGGCGGGACGGCTGGAGCTTCATGAGACCGATTTTGCGCTGGCCTCCGTGGCCGAGGGGGTCGTCCGGCTGCTGGCGCCGCGGGCGGCGGCCAAAGGGCTGGAGCTGCGCCTGGAGATCGCCACCGGAATTCCCCCGGGGCTGCGCGGAGACGCCTCGCGCCTGCGCCAGATCCTGCTCAACCTGGTGGGCAACGCGATCAAGTTCACCTCCCGGGGGCACGTCCTCCTGCGCGTGGAGGTGGAGGCGGCCGAGTGGCTCCTCTTCCGCGTCGAGGACACCGGGATCGGCATCGGCCCCGGCGACCAGGAGCGCCTCTTCAAGCCGTTCAGCCAGGCGGACAGCTCGGCGGCCCGCCAGTTCGGCGGGACCGGCCTGGGGCTGGCCATCTCCCGGCATCTCGTCGAGCTGATGGGCGGGACGATCGGGTTGAAGAGCCAGCGGGACAAGGGCTCGACCTTCTGGTTCCGGCTGCCGGCGCGGCCGGCGGGGCTGGGGACCATGCCCATGCCGCGCCTCTCCGCCGGCGTCCTGCCGCCGATCCGCGCGCTGGTGGTGGAGGACAATCCGGTCAACCAGGAGGTGACCCGCGCGCAGCTCGCCGCCCTGGGGATCACCGCCGAGGTCGCGGACGACGGCCGGTCCGCCCTGGAGATCTTCGCCACCCGGCGTTTCGAGGTGATCCTGATGGACTGCCAGCTCCCCGGCATCGACGGCTACGAGACCACGCGCCGCCTGCGCGGAATGGAAAAAGACCGGCGGACTCCGGTGATCGCGGTCACCGCGCATGCCCTGCGCGGCGAGCAGGAGAAGTGCTACGCCGCCGGCATGGACGACTACCTGGCCAAGCCGTTCCGCCTGGAAGACTTGCGCACCGCGCTCGGCCGCCTGCTGCCCGAGATCGCCCGGGCGCCGCTTCCGGGGGACGGGGCCATCGCGCCGGAGGCGGCGCCCGCCTCGCTCGACGCCGGCCGGCTCGCGGTGCTCCGCCAGCTCGAGAGCCGGACCGGCGAGCACCTGGTCCGCCGGCTCGCCAGGAGCTTCCCGGCCCACGCGCGTCTGCGCCTCGAAGAAATGCGGCAGGCGGTTCTCGGCAGCGACGCCAAAGCCCTGGAACAGGCCGCGCACGCGCTCAAAGGAGGAGCCGCCAACCTGGGAGCCCTGGAGCTGGCCAAGGGATGCGCCGAGCTCGAGCTCCACGCCCGCGAGGGCGCCACCGGAGGGACCGAGGACCTGGTGCAGCGGATCACGCTGGAATGCGCGCGGGTGGAAAAGGACCTGGCCGCGCTGGAGTGAAGGGCTACGGGCAAATACCCCTCGGATAAGCCTGCCACCCGGCGATGAATCGCCGGGCTATCAGCAGCGCCCCATGAATGGGGCTTGAAAGCC
>Ga0062379_10000019_pt1 | contig 24437 bp, 8 predicted proteins | sample DOMMetBare2Fresh_2_FD_59484 | JGI IMG/M metagenome (GOLD analysis project Ga0062379, IMG submission 59484) | Wetland sediment microbial communities from St. Louis River estuary, USA, under dissolved organic matter induced mercury methylation -... | ecosystem: Environmental > Aquatic > Freshwater...
GTAGTTGTGGCGAGCTCGGGTCGGCGACTCGGCATAATCCGGGACTCGGCATAATGGCGCAGGATGTGCGGCGAAAGCCGCCGTCCCGACGCCGTGATCCCCACCTCCGCACACCGGTCGAGAAAGATGTTGCGCACCGCCCCCCGGGTCAACGGGCGCCCCCACAGAAACCGCCCCCCTCCTTGCCCGGATCCATGCCCCGGACCCCGTGTCGCCAGCCACACCCCGAGCATCCGGGACACCGGCCGATCCAGCGGCAGACGCACATCCTGCCCCGACCCCTTCCCGCGCCGCACCAGAATGCTGAAGATCTGGCCGGTCTCGTGCCAGACCACCCCTTCCGCCTCCAGAGGACCGATCTCCGACGCCCGCAGTCCCGCCACATACGCGACCCCCAGCAGCACCCGGTTCCGCATCTCCAGAGGATCTCGCGGCAGCGTCCCCGGCGACTCTCCCCAGAGCAGTCGTTCCACCTCTGCGACGGTCAACACCTTGATCTCCCGCCGGTACGGCCGCGGTCCCGACAGCGCAGCGCCCGGGTTGCTCTCGAGGATCCCGTGCGCCAGACACCATTCACCCAAGCTCCGGATCGCCACGACCACTCCCCGGCGAACACTCTCCCCACGCCCCGCCACGTGCAGGCGCCGCAGGTGCTTCTCGATCCACCTCTGGTCGAGCTGCGCAATCGGCTTTCCCACATCCGCGAGCAGCCGCTCCACGAGCCCCCGATATCTCCGCGCGGTCGCTTGCGATCGCCCGCGAACGCTGACCAGAGACGATGTCCAGGCATCAAGAATGGCCAGATCATCCGTCCACTCTTCCGCACCGGCGTCATGGGCATGATTGTGACCGCAGAGAGCCTTGGTGGATTGAGCTTTGGTGTCCATGCCAACACCCTGTCTGGCGAGGCCAGCGTCTGTCAAGTGAGCTTGGTCAGGGGTGATCGGAGGGGTCAGAAGCCGGCTTATTTCGGCCGGATCGCTCCCATGTGCGGAAGGTATCCTCCCGGAGGGTAACAGGTTGCCCTCACTCGCCTTCCCCTGTAGACTTTCCCAACATCTAATACTTCCGGGCGATGGTCTGACCTCCCTGGAACCAAGTTTCGTTGGCGGTGCATCGCATGAGGATGCTGACATACGGCGATCGTGAGTCTCTTCTTGCAGAGCTTGAGAGATTCAGCGATGCGGAGACGTCGAACGACACCGAGCTGATGCAGCAGGCCTCGGCTGCTGTCGCGCGAGTGTTCTCCGACTTTGGTTTCGTTCACATCCTCAGTCGCGAGATTGCCGCCCTTTGTGGCCTCCTGCGCCAGGTTTTGGAGGATGGGGCACGCCGGCGGGCTCGCGGTGTTCTGGCGTTCGTGGCTCAGAGGTTCACCGGCCAGGATACGAGCATCGCTGATCTCGGCGGCGTTCAGGCCGCCGCCTTCCTCGCCGACCTGGTAGCACACGAGATTCGCAGTGCGTTGGGGCAAACCAGCACCTATGAGCCCTACTCCCTGAGCCACCGGGATCGAGAGAAAGCCGAGGATCTTCTGCTCACCTTCATGGAGCAGCCACTTCTCTCCGACCATGACCTGATGCGTGGAGCAGCGCAATTCCGGGAGGTCCACAGGGGCCTGCGAGGATCCGGTATATTCGGCCGGCTCCTGCGGAATATTGAGATCCTGACCAGTGCTCTCGGCGCACCCGATGCCACGGCGGAGCACCAGGCATGGTCACGGGCCGCGCTCAGCTATCTCATTGAAAAGGACGACGCGATCGAGGATCGCCTCGGGCTGGTCGGCCTCCTGGATGACGCCTTCGCTGTCAATACGGTCGTGGACATTCTCAACCCGGACTGTGCACCCTGGCTCGAGCTGCTCGATGCCACGGTGGAAGCCTGGCCCTTTCTCAACGCCCTGATTTTTCACGACGACCACGGCGGGCACACGGTTTCGGAGCTCCTGATCGTCAACGCGGCTCTCGCTTGTCCGGCGCTGCGTGGTAACGGAAGCGCGAAGCGAACGGCTCTCATCCTGCCATCGGTTGGGCCGACCCCATTGATGGTTGGGTTGCTGGCGTCTCTTGGCGTGCTCCAGGAATGGCTGCTCTCTGAAGACTCCCCGATCGTCTTCACGAGGGGCGAGACGGTTTGCGTAGACAACGACGGCTATGCCCACTTTGACGGCTTGGTGGATTGGGAGGGTCAACGCTGGATCGTCCTTCGCTACTGGGATCGAGCGGGGCGGGAGAGAGCGCAATGGCTGCCGATCGGCCATCTCCAGCGGCTGACACCCGCCCCGTCCCGGCAGCGGCCGCAGGGGCCGGTCCCACCCCGCTGGGAGAAAGGCAAGGGCCGCCTGAGTGCCCTTGAGTACCTCTTCCATCTGGAACACCCCAGGCCGGCCAACAGGATCGGCAAGCGCGTCATCCTGGTGACGCCGGCCGGGCGGGCGCGGCGCCTGGCAGCCAGCATGCGCCTCTGTGGCCTGCCGATTCAGGACTGCTTTCCCATGGGCCACACGACGGTCGTCGATGGTCCACCGGCGATCTGGTCGCCCCGCTTTTCCTCGTTGGCAGAGCCTGTTCTGCTTGTCGTGCCGGACCTCGCTGACGCTGCTGAGATCGTGGCGGATGATCCTGCTCAGGCATCCCTGGTCATTCTCGATCTCCGTGGTGCCAACGCCGGCCGGTTTGCCGACCTGGACCTCCTTCTTCGGGCGCCGGCTCCGATCCTGGCTGTCAGCGACGAGGTCGAGCAGCGCGCCATCGAAGCACTTCACGAGCGTGGCTTCGCCTTCTGGGATTGGTCGAAGGACGAGCTCCAGCAACTGGGCTGGCCAGCCTCGCCGGTGACGAGCCCGCTGGCCCGCTATGACCGCAGAGTTCACTGGCTCACCTCGGTCGATCCCATGATCGAGGAAATCGCGGAGATGGAAGAGCCGGGCCTCTCCCAGATCTTTGAGGCTCTCCAGCGCCTGCAGGACCTCGCCCGGAATCGTGGAGAGGATCTTCCCGATGAGCTCTCGCAGGCGCTCGCACTCGGCTGGTCTGCCTTCAATGGCTTCCTGCGACTCGGGAACCTTGGAGCACTGGGGGATCGCCGCAGGTCGCACGAAGAGCGGCTCGCGCACTTGGAGAGCTGTAGCTCCGGTACATGGCTGCTCGATGAGGAACGTCAGGCGATCCGTAACTTGTGCCGTGACTGCCTTCACGCCCTGGCGGCGATGGAGCAGGGCAGCCCCCGGGCGAGGCACCTCGATACACTGCTGGTCCGCCAGCCTGCCATGTCTGTGATCGTCCGGCACGATCGAGAGCGTGAAGAGGTCCTCTCCTCCTTCGGCCTGGCTCCTGGCAAGGTACTCACGCCGAACGAGGTCCCGGAGGATGGTGTTGACTCCGGCGCGACGATTGTCGGATGGATGGGACGAGCCGCGATGACCCGGTTGCTTCACCCACCCATCGCGGACCCGCTGACCCTCTTGCTGTATCCGATCGAGCTGCGCTGGCATCGCTCTCTTGTGGGGTCGCTGGAAAGAGCTCGGCAGCGGCGCCGTCTGCCGATGTCGAAACAGGCGTTCTTCCCGCAGGTTTCGTGGAAGCCCCCGGGGAGACCGGGCGCCTCCGTCAGGCAGGCTGAGCCCCAGCCAGTCCGGGATCTCGAGACGGTGGACTGGTGTGAGGTTTTCAGCCGCCGCACCGCTGCATTTCGCAGCGCTACGGCGAGAGCCGATCTGGGATCGAAGGCCGAAGCCTGCCTGGTGCTCTTTACCGACGAACGGTTCGCCTTCCTCAGCCCTCATCGCAGACTCGCGGTCGTGACCGCACTGCTCGACCGGACGGACACCATCGCCGAGCCGGAAGTCGAGGAGAAAACCGTCGCCGAGCTGCGCTCCGGGGACGTTCTGTTGTTACCCACCAGTGCCGATCGTGACGTGATTCGCAATGCCGCGGATCGCCAGTTGGCAGAGGGCGACCGCGACCAGGCGACTCTGTGGCAAAAGGCCCTCAGGCAACACGCCTCAGAGCAAGGGCTGACGGTCGAGCAGTTGCGCGATCAACTCGCCGCGACAGGTTGTCGCCGCCACGCTCAGACCATCGGCCATTGGCTGCGGAGCGAGGACTTCATTGCGCCGCAAAACGCCTACCGCGGGGATCTGGAAGCGATTGCAGAGGTTACCGGCTCTCTGGATCTCAAAACCAACCTGGAGGAATGCAAGGCTGCGATCGCGAAGGTGCGGAATGCTCACTTCACGGCTCGCAGGCGTTTGGCCGACGCAGTTCTGAGGCAGCTCGGTGCAGAGGCGGTGGCGTTCGGGAGACTGCCCAAGATTCCAATTGAGGGCGATCTGGCGCTGGTGCGTGTTGAGCTGGTCGACGAAAAGATATCCCACATCCCACGAAGTGTCGTAAACCGACTTCTGGAGCCTTAGAGATGGAGCCACGAGTGGAAGTTCGTGAGTCGTTGATCAGGTTCCTACGCCGGGAGCTCTATGGCCCGACCGGCGACGAGTCGGAAGTGCTCACCGACCCGCCAACGAATCTCTACATTACGGGCGTGCTCTTTCCGGCCCAGCAGATCACGGATCCGGAGGACGGCCAGGTGGGAGAAGAAGACGAAGGCGGTGAGCCCATCTCGTCCGGTGCCCCAGATGCCCCCGAGGCGTCCGGCGAATGGGGGCCGGCCGAGGATTCTCTTGACACGCTGCCGCATAGCGTTGGCGACGAGGTCTCCTATGACGAGCCCACGCACGACGATCCGATCCTCCTCGCCAATGCTTATCAGCCGTCGGCGATCGGTCTGACCTGCATGTTGGCGCCCGGAGAGAACGATCTGATCGTCACGCCGTATGCTGCGGTTTATCACTCGCGGAAGGCGCCGGCGCAACCCAACGGCTACGAGCCGACGGAGTGGGTGCGAGAGTCTCTCGCCCTTGAGGCACAGCGCTTGAAGCTCGCGGATGGCCCGTTGCAGACTCATCCCCTCGGGCTGGTCCCCGGTCGGCTGAGCTTGCGGGTGGTGGCCCGCAAGCTCAGCGATGGAGCCCGCCTGGTGACGGTCTCCCTCTACAATGAGACGCCGGGACAAAAGGACAGGCCCGTCTTCGCCAAGGATTGCTTCTACCAGGTCGGATTCGAGGTAACCGGCCCGCCGGGCAGCCTGCCGTTCTGCGAGTTGTTGCCAGCCCATCGGCCATTGGATGATCGCGAGGCTGAATCCCTCGTGCTCCTATACCAGAGTCGCAGGACCTTCGCACGCGGCCATGGCTGCGCCGCCGATTGGGGTGACGACCACGACGGCCGGACTGACAGAATCTTCACGAGCGTCATTCCGGCCCCTAAAGTGCGCCCCCTCGAGCCGATGAAGGGCAGCGAAGACTGGTTGAGCATGGAGGTGCTGAGCCGCGAGTCCGCCGAGGGTAAAGGCTCCATTCGGAAGTTGCTTCGAAAGCTTACTCTCGACTACCAGCAATGGATCGAACGACGGCAAGCCGAGGTACCGGCATTGAGCGGGCGCTTCCAGGCAACAGCGCATCGTCACCTCGATCTGTGCCGAAAGGCCCTCGACCGCATGGAGCAAGGGATTGAGCTCCTGGAGCACCAGCCCCTGGCTCGGCAAGCTTTCACGCTCGCCAACCGAGCGATGCTGATGCAACAGTATCACTATCAGCGATCTAGGCGTTCGCTGGCCGACCCATGGCAGCCGCTGCCGGAAGAGTATCGTTCTCACTACAATGATTCCCAGGTCACCGGCTACTGGCGTTCCTTCCAGCTCGCATTCATCTTGATGAACCTGACGGCCTTCGTCGAGGAAGGAGCTCAGGCTCGTGAGATTGTGGACCTGATCTGGTTCCCAACTGGTGGCGGCAAGACCGAAGCCTATTTGGGTCTCGCCGCCTACGCAATGTTCCTCCGCCGCCTCGAGCGGCCCTCGAACGCCGGGTGCGCCGTCCTCATGCGCTACACGCTACGCCTCCTGACGGCGCAGCAGTTCCAGCGCGCCAGTGCCCTGCTCTGCGCCTGTGAGTCGCTGCGAGCCGGGCGTCCCGCGCAGTTGGGGGATACGCCCTTCACGATCGGGCTCTGGGTCGGGAGCCAACTGACTCCCAACCGGCGCAGTCATGCCATTGAAACACTGAACAAGCTGGCAAGTGGCGATAGCCGCGCCGAGAACCCATTCCAACTCCTCACCTGTCCCTGGTGCGGCACGGCCCTCGATCAGGAGCAAAGCCTCGGCTACCGGCGGGTTTCCTTACGACCCGGAGAGCAGAAGCATACGGTGAAGTTCATCTGCCCCGAGCAGCGGTGCGGCTTTTCGACACGCGCGAGACCTCTGCCTGTCCTGGTGATCGACGAAGACATCTATGCAACGCCGCCTACGCTCCTGATCGGAACGGTGGACAAGTTCGCGATGCTCACCTGGATCCCGGAGGCCGGGGTCCTGTTCGGTGACACCGATCCTGGCAGGAACGGCCCTCCGGAGCTGATCATCCAGGACGAGCTCCACCTCATCTCCGGCCCCCTCGGCTCGATCGTTGGCCACTTCGAAGCCACCATCGATGCACTGTGCAGCCGTGGCGGCCGGCGGCCGAAGATCGTGGCCTCGACGGCTACCATCCGGCGCGCGGGCGAGCAATGCCGCGCGCTCTACAACCGCAAAGCCTTTCAGTTTCCTCCTCCCGGCCTCAATGCCTCGGATTCCTACTTCGCCAGCGAAGACGACAGCGCAGCCGGCCGAGTCTACGTTGGCGTCTTTCCTGCAGCCGCTTCATCGCCAGTCACGGCTCACGTTCGTGTCGCCGCGGCGTTGCTTCAAGGAATTCGCCTTGTGCCGCTTCCCGAGGGTCTCGATGAGTCGGCCCGGGACCCCTACTGGACCCTGGTTCAGTATTTCGGGAGTCTCCGGGAGCTCGGCCGCGCCGCGAGCCTGATGGAGGATGAGGTGCCCGAATATCTGGATGCCATGGGGCGCCGGCTCGGGTTGACGGGAACCGAGCGCCGTTGGCTGGGAAGGCCCTTCGAGCTCACCAGTCGCAGGGGTCCGTCTGAAATTCCGGAAATCCTCGAACACCTGGAAATCTCGTATCCGGCCGCCCAGGACGGCCGGCGCCCATTGGACACATTGCTTGCCACCAATATGATCTCCGTCGGTGTGGACATTAAACGGCTGGGCCTCATGCTGGTCGCAGGCCAACCCAAAACCACCTCGGAGTACATTCAGGCGAGCAGCCGAGTCGGCAGGTCCGTGCGGGCTCCCGGTCTGGTGGTGACGCTCTACAACACCGGCAAGCCGCGGGACCGCTCGCACTACGAGCATCACCGGTCCTACCACGACTCGTTCTACCGCCACGTCGAGCCGACCAGCGTCACCCCATACTCCTTGCCGGTGCTGGAGCGGGTGCTGCCAGCTCAATTGATCATTGCGGGTCGCCATCTCGCGCATCTTGAGTCTCCCGAGGATCTCGACCTGGAGGATGCCTCGCTTTTGCAGTTTCGAGACGAGCTTGCTCGTCGGGTCGCAGCCATCGACGAGGATCACACGCAGGCGCTCGCCCGAAAATTCCAGACTCTCCTCACGGAATGGAATGACACGAAACCCCGGGAATGGGGTCGATTGATCGACATACCGGAAAGCCAGCCCCTCATGTATCCCGCCGGAAGCGAGCCCCGCGAGGAGTGGGACGGCTTCGCCTGGAGCGTTCCGACCTCGATGCGGAACGTCGACACGGAATGCCAGGCGAGGGTTCTGCCCCGCTACCCTGGCGAGGAGGAATGACCATGGCGAGACGATCCATCCGGCGTGGGCAGGCGATCTCGTTGTTCGGGGTTGGCTCACTCGTCGACTTTCCGGGAGAATCGCTGATGGCCGCCGGTCTCGACGCATGGCCCCGCGACCCCGAGTGTCGCCTCCTGGATGACCGTCTCCAGCAACGCCTCGGCGTGTCGTACTTCCGGCAGCCGCCCCCATGGACCCAGCGGCAACACAGGTTCCTGCCCTTCGTGCGCTTTCCTCTCTGGCATTTCTGCCCGCGCTGCCGATACTTGGCGAAGGCAAAAGCCAACGATCCGCACCCGCCCCGGTGCTCGAATGGTCAACCCACTCGGAGGGGCGACCGGCCGGCCTGTGGCTCCCTACCGGAAAAGCGTCGTCCCCGCATGTTGCCCGTACGCTTCCTGGTCGCCTGTGAGGCAGGCCACGTTGACGATTTCCCATGGATCGAATGGGTCCACGGGGAGCGCAGGAAGGGATTTACTCTCGGCGCGGCCTGCAAGGCGCCGGTGCTCTTCCTGGAATCGGCAGGTCATGGCGGTTTGCGTGGCGTCTTTGTTTCTTGTACGGGCTGTGGAAGATCGCGAACGCTGGTCGGTGCCGGTGGTCCGAAAGGTCTGGCTGAGTTGACGTGCACAGCCAGGCGGCCCTGGCTCGGCGACTGCACGGCGGCCTGTAACCAGCGTCCCCGAATGCTGCAGAGAGGCGCCACCCGCCTGTATTTTCCCCGGACGATCAGCTCAATCCTGATCCCGCCCTACTCGGCGCGCCTTTACGGTCTCCTGGAAAACCAGGGGGTGCGCAGAGCACTTGACCTGGACGGTGCAACAACCGAGATCCATCCAGAGGCGATCAAAGCTGTGGCCAGAACACACCGGGTCGATCCAGAAGACCTCGCGGCGGTCATCGCGCGCAACCGGCGATCGGCGATCCAGGTCGAGCCGAGACTCTCTGAAGCGGACTACCGTTACGACGAGTATCGAGCTTTGCTCTCCCGCACTCCGGACACAGATGGGAATCTGGTCGTAAACCAGCAGCCACTCGATCAATACGATCCTCTGGTCGCCGCGTGCTTCGACCGGCTGGTGCTCGTGGAGAAGGTCGCCGAGACCCGGGCGTTGGTCGGCTTCTCACGCGTCAACCCACCTTCCCGTCCTCCCGATGAAGTGCAGTGGTCCCACCTGAGCCGGCGGCGCCTGCCGTGGCTTCCGGCCTGCCGGGTCTTCGGAGAGGGGATCTTCCTGACCCTTCAGCGAGAGGCTCTCAAGAGCTGGCGGCGGCAGGAGGGCGTCCTGGCTGCGGCGGAGCGCATCCAACGCCACTCCGACAGGCGTTCAAATATCGCCGGACGCCAAGTGACGCCGGAGCTCCTCCTGCTCCATTCCCTGGCGCACCTTCTGATCCGGCGGCTGAGCTTCGAATGTGGCTATGGGACCTCTTCACTGCGCGAGAGGCTGTATTGCCGCATCCCACCCGGCGCGTATGACCAGACAGGGCCGGCGTTCAGTCCTGGCCACGACGGTTGGATGTGCGGTCTGCTGGTCTACACAGCAGCCGGCGATTCCGAAGGAACTCTGGGCGGGCTCGTCCATCAGGGCAAACCCGGCCGCTTCGAAGCCATCTTGAAGAATGCACTGAGCGAAGCCTTGTGGTGCGCCTCCGATCCGCTGTGCCGCGAGAGCGACGGCCAGGGATCCGACTCGCTGAATCTGGCCGCGTGCCACACCTGCACGCTGCTCCCCGAGACGAGCTGCGAAGAAGGCAACCGCTTCCTCGACCGGCTGCTCGTTATCGGCAGTGCTGGCGAGGGCCGCTCAGGTTACTTCGGCAAGCTTGTCGAGGCTCTCTTGAGCCAATCGACCGGGGCCCACAGACTACGGCCATAGACACACGTCCATGCTTGGTCCGTGTTCGTCGGTCCTGTCAGTCCGTATCTTTCCGTGCCCGTCGCGCCTTTCTCCCCTCTCCCGCTCGCGGGAAAGGGGCCGGGGGAGGGCAAGGGGTACTTACTCGCAGAGTGTGCGTCGAATGGCGGTGGCCACGTCCTTCAAGTTCTGGTTCGAGACGCGGGCACCGATGTCGGCAGCGTAGGCCCACAGCTTGTAGTCGGCCGCATCGACCTTCTTCTCGGGCAATCCCGCCGTGACGAACTCGATGAACTGACCCGCCAGCTCTGCGGCGCCGGGGGGAGCGAGCTTGCCCAGATAGATCGCCGCCATCGCGTGCTCCACTTGCGGCGAATTGTCCCGCAGCTCGGCCCTGAAGCCAGTATCCTTGGAGATGGATCCCGTGTAGTACTTTCCGCGTTTTCCGGCGCGCCTCAGCCAATCTTCCCCCACGATCACCAGCCGCATGTCCTCCAGCCAGGCGCCGGCGTCCGGAGCTTTTCCAGCGGCAAAGGCTGCGATGTCCGCGAAGGCTCCGCACTGATTCCCGGGATTCGCCTTCAAGGTGTCCTCCGCATATTTCTTCAGGGCGTTGCGGCGGTCATCGACCGGGTCTGCGGAGGCTGCCCCGTTTGCGGCTAGAACCAATCCGAGCACCAAAGCTGCACACATTCTCATGAGGATCATCTCCCTTCTAAAAACGTATCATCCCTCGATCTCCGCCATGAGCTCTCGATAGAGGCCGGCCGCCCGCGACCAGGCCGAGAGCTTCAGGCCGTAGGAGAAGCCGCCGATACCTGCCAGCAACGCGGCGAGATCGCCGGCGCTCGGCGCGCCACTCGACCGCGGCCAGAGGCCCAACGTCAGCTCGCCGCCCCGGCTCGCGATCGTCATCCTCCCGGCAGGCTGCCGGCTCGGATCGATCCGGAAGTGAAAATCCATCCGTTGTGCCCCGACCTCGTGATGCTCGAGCAGCACGGTGCCGCGCGCGCCGAAGCAGAGACCGCGGCCGAGCGTGCGGCCACCGAACACCCGCGAACTCACCGGCTGCCCGCCCAGCCAAGCGGCGGCGGATTCGAGCGCCTCGGTAGCCAGCCAGGCCGCCTCCCCGCGCGACCGCGCGACCAGCTCCACGGCTGTCGCACCGGCAGCCGGCTCGGGACAGAAGCCCGCGGTCGGGCGGCTGAGAGAGTAATACAGCGCCGGCACGATCTCGACCTGGTCCGCACCGGCGGATGCGAGCTCCCACGGCATCGGTCGCGTCAGCAAGACCGTGCGGCCCGCCGCGAGGGCCTCCCGGGCGAGGGCTGGCATCGCGGGCGCCGGCACCGCGAGCACCACGGCCTGAACGTTCGGGGCGGTGAAGAGCCGGCCGGCTTCCTCGAATCGCGGCAACCGCGCGGGCAGGCCGGCGAACGCGGCCGAGTCGAGGTCGCACACCCCCTCGATTCCCAGGCCCTGCACCGCCGCGGACGCGGCCAGAGCCCGCCGGCCGCGCTCGCCGAGCCCGACGATCCCGAGCCCCGCGGCCTGCCGTTGCGCCCACGCAGAGCCACCCCAGAGGAGCCCCGCGGAGGCCGCGGCGCTCCAACCGAGGAACTGGCGGCGGGTAAGTCCGCCGCGGCTGTCCATAGAGTCAACAGGAGCTGGCGTGGTCATTTCGCCTCCACCTCGAAGGGACGGGAGATGCGGACGATGCGCCCGCGCTCCCGATCGGGCGTCTCGATGCGAAAGAGCTTCGTCCAGAGCTCGGCGGCGTCGCTCAGGGGGGGCGCGTCAGGGTGGCGTTGAACCTCGAGCAGGCGCGCTTTCAGGCTGCCGCTCCCAGGGGCTGCCTGTGCGCTGCGCCCGATGAGGCTCTGACCGCTTTTCACGAGCGGCCCGGCGACGGTCAGGTAAGCCTCCTGATCGCGGCTGCCGGTCACGTCGAACACTTGGCGGGTCAGCACGGCATAGAGCTCGAAACCCTTGCGGTCGGTCTCCCTGAAGGCTCCCGCCGCCTCGATCTCGAGCCTACAGTCGGCGGCGAGGCTGCCGTGAAGAGGCCCGGCGCCGATCCATTCTTCCTCGACCCGCGAGATGGCCGGCAGGAGCTGCACCCAGAACGGCGCCGTCGGCTCGCTGAGCAGCGGTTCGGCCCGGCCCCCAATCCGCAGGCTGCGCCGCAGACGAATCTGATAGAGCCAATACCCCACATCTTCGGCTTGCAGAGTCTGGCCTGTGTTGCGGTCGGAGATCCGGGGCGGACGGATCACGAACGACGAGGCGAGGATGTGCGGCGTCGTGTCCGTGAAGTCGCGGTGGTGGCCGACCGGGCCATGGACGGCGTCGAACTCGACCGCGTACAGCGCCGCGTCGAGCGCGCGGTACTTTGTTGCGGTCGGGGCGGGTTTGATCAGTTCGAGGACGCCCTTGCCGGTCACGATCGGGTCGGGACCGAGCTGGTGGTAGCAGTAGTCCTCCTCGCCCTTGCCGGTGGGGCAGCTCCCGGGCTCCGGCGGTTTGCCGTCCGTCCAGGCGACCGAGGGGCTGAGCGCGCCCAGGACCTCGACCTCCAGCGACTCGGCAAGCCCTCCGACCGCGAACCACTCCTCGTCGAGCACCACGAGCCATCCGGGAGCGCCGCCGCGCTCGACATCACCCTCCTGCAGGGGCTGGTGGTCGGTCAGCGGCAGAATGAGGCGCACCTTGGGCGCCGGGACCTCGCCGCGGAACCGGCAGGGCACGAACAGGCTGCGCCAGAGGCTCCCCGAATCGCCGGTGTCTCGCGCTTCGACGCGGCCCTGGCCGACCGGGAGGATCGGGGTATAGCGGCTGATGACGTGGACGCCGAAGCGGTGATGCCCGGCACGCGGATCGAGAATGCCACCCGTCTCGAGCGGCTCGTCGAAGACGAAGTCGGAGGGGATGCCGGGTTGGTCGCTACCGGTGCGTCGCAGCATGGCAGCGCGCCGGCACTCGAACTCGCGTCGGTCTCCGAGATTGGCGAGCTCCCAGGCGAGGTAGCGGTTCTGCTCGGCCCGGGCGTCGAGCGTCCCGGTCACCGTGCCCGCTTCCAGGTCGGGGTGGGGCGACGCCAGCGGGCGCCCGCGCCAGCCCCAGGCCTGGTGGCGCAGCTCCGCCTGGAAGGCCTGCCGGGCGAACCGCGAATCATCCTTCCAGCCTCCGAGGGTGACCCGCAGCCGGCCGGAAGAGGCGGCCTGGCGATCGGGGATCAGGCGCTCCCAGAGCCACCGCTCCAGGACAGGGCGCTCCTTCTCCTCGAGGAAGGGCTCGGCGACTTCGATCGCCAGATGCCAGGGAGAGGTGCTGGCGGCATCCTCGATCCCGGTTTCGAATCGCGGCCGCGTTTGCGGATCGAGCCGCGCCCGCAGCGTCAGACGGTAAAGCCTGCCCTCGCGGACCTGTACCCGTAAGCCGGGGCTCAGCGGGACCAGGCCGGCCTGATCGGCTACGCCGATCTCGACCGGCGCGAGGCCCCGCTGCTCGCGCAGCAAGGACTCACAGTCCACCGGAGCGCCTTCCCGATCCGGAAGCGCAGGCCAGGGCACCTGCGTGGACATGATGGGCTGGGGGGCAGGATTTCCTGGAACCATCTCCCACAGCTCCGCATCCAGCCCGACGACCGCCGGGTCGTCGAGGCTCGCGTCCAGGGCGTCTTCCGGCCCGCGCTCGAGGTTCTTGAGATTCAGCCCGTGCACGCTCTCCCAGACCCGCTGGCGGCGTGGGTCCTCCTTGCCGTCCGGGCTAAAATCGAGGGCGAGAAAGCGGTCCCAGGTTTGCAGATCCACCGCCGGTGGCCGGACCCCGAAGCGGAACGAGCTCGCGACGCGGACCGGAGCGGCGTCCGCCAGGGCCTTGGACGCCAGGAACAGGCAGGGCAGCTGGTGCGACAGGCTGTCGCCGGAAGGACGGTCCTTGCGCGCCAGCTCCGGATCTCCCGGCAGCCAACTGGCGAGCGGCAGGTCACGGGCACGCAGCGCCACCCCCTCGGGAACCGCCGGCAGCTCGAAAGGCGGGCGCTTGCCCGGGGCATCCTCGACGAGCCCGACCCGCAGCGGGCCCACCGGAGTCAGCCGCTTGTAGACGACGGTGCGGATCTCCTTCTTCGCGTCGCCGAGGTCGCTGTCCGCGACCTCCTTCGTCCCTCCCCACGGCAGGCCCGCGGAGGCGAGAGCGCTGGGAACCGCCCCGTTGTTGGCGACGAGGAACGGCAGGATCTCGTAGGTGGCGCCGTACGCGAGAGCGGGGACCCTGGCGTCGGATTCGATGAAGCGCACGGCCGGATCCTTCGACTTCTCGTTCTCGACGAGCGCGTCCGCCAGAGCGGAGGCGATCGGCGATTCGATGCCGAGCGGCTCGTTGTCGTAGGTGACCATGGCGTCTCTCAGGCCGTTGAGATAGGCGAGACGCGTCGGAACGAGAACCCGGTCGCCAAGGACGGCCGGCGTCTCGCGGCTGCCGCCGGGCAGACATGCCCTTCCGACGTTCAACGGCAGCCAGGGCTTCGGCTTTCCCGGCCCGGAGCGGCGCATCAGGAGCCCCACGCCCTGGATGCGCTCGAGGAAGTCGCTGCCGTCGCCGAGATCGCACGCGATCGTGTCGACCTGGACGGTGAGCCCGCGGGTTCGCCGCGGCTGGGCGTCCTTGCGGATCGCCGGCTCCGGAAACACACGATCGAGGAGAAGATCCACGTGCTTCCCCGCCTCCTCCTTGAGAAAGGCGAGGCTTCCGGAAGGCATGCCCAGGCGTCCCGGCTTGATCATGAAGCCGAGGAGATCGGGCCTGAGCGCCGCTCTGAGCTTCGAGGGATCATCCTGTGCGTCGAGCTGCTTGTTGAAACTCTTGCGCAGGTCTTTCCAGGTCAGCCCCAGATGATCCCAGAGCAGCTGCCTCCGCAGAACGTGGGCCGATGGCCGGGATTGCTGCAGGTGCTCGAGGAGCTCGCCCGCGCCCCGCGGCAGAGAGGAGGGTTTGAAATCCCTCCAGTGCTGCACGTAGAGATCCGCGGCGCGGTCGCCGGCCGCCAGATCGGCCTCCAGGCTCAGGAGCCTGGAGAAGACTTCCTCGATCGTAAAGGTCCCAGGCCGCTTCAGAAGATCCTTTGCGTGGCCGCGATCGCCCAGAACGAAGTCGACGCGCCCGGCCCAAGCGAGCAGACGGGAGTCTTCCGCGGCAACCGCCCTGCTGCCGAAGTCATATCTCCCGTCGCCGTAGAAGTCATCCGCCATCGTGCTCGCCAGTTTCGCGACGTCCTCGTCGGAGATCGGCTGCTTTACGCGGAGCTCTTGCGCCGCATGCGAGAGCAGGCTCCCACCCGGCGCACCCCCGCGCACTCCCGGGCCATGGATGTCGGCGAGCATCGCGAGCCCCTGCACCGCGACCGCCGGCAGGACGTCCTGGATCTCTTTCTCCTTACCGCGGGCCTGCGAGAGCTTCTGGACGAAGACCGGCAGAAGGTGCAGGCCCTCCGCCAGGCGGTCCTCGACCGCCGACCGCCAGTCGTCGCGGAACACGTGCGTTTCCTTGCCGGGCTTTTTCACCCAGAGCGTGCCGAGATCGAAGAAGCAGCCCTGCTGCGCCGCCAGGGGGATCGGCTTCGCCTGGGCCACGATCTCGGGATCGGAGTGCAGGGCGGTCACCGGGCGCTCACCGTCGCTGGCCGTGCCGGCTCCGGCTTCGGCGTCCGCGAACCGGAAGTACTCGATGCGAACGATCTCCGGAGCGTCCTGGCCGCAGGGGATCGGCCATAGCTCGGGCCAGCCTTCCCCGAGGAATCCGGCAGGAAGCACCGGTGCGACCACCAGCCGCGCGGCGCCCAGCTTGCGGGTCTTGAAGAAGAACGACAGCCCCAGGGACTGGGGCAACGGCCATGGCAGCAGGGAGAGCTCGCCGAGAAACGCCGGCCAGTATGTGTTGCCCTCCTGGAGCTCGACGAAGCCGCCGGCCCCGGACCAGCTCCAGCGGGTCTTGCCCTTGGCCGAGCTGTCGAACGAAGCGCGAAGCTGCTTGTGCCACGCCTCATGGCTGCCCCGGCGCTTTTCGATCAGCTTCTGTGCCTCAGCGAATCCTTTGAGATCGACGGTTTCGGGCTCCTCCTCCAGGAGCCGGCCCTCGTCATCCACCAGCATCACCCTCGCTTCGCGAGGCGGTTGTTTCCATTTCCAGGGCTGGAGAAACGTCGCGTGGCGTTGGCGGTCGAAACCGACTCCCGCGCCGAGCGCTGCCTGCAAGGTCAGGCCGAAAGCCATGCCCTTGCCGTCATAGGGTCCCAGCCGGTCGAGGGTGGGAAGCAGAACGAGCTCGCTCATCTCTCGTCAACCTCTCTTCAGGCCAGCATGGCCAGATGCCTGCGGACCTGCTCGCGCAGGTGAAGGAATTGGCTGTCTTTGAGGCAGGCGTCGGATTCCGCCATGCCGCCGGCCGCGGGCAGCACGGCCGGCGAGCCGAGGCTGGCAACCCGGGCCACCGGCCGGGGTCCCCATGCCGGGGCGTCCAGGCGGGAGCTGCCTCCCCCGCTGTTCAATTCGTAGGTGACGTCCTTGCTGACGCGCAGGGTGAAGCACCAGCAGATCTTGATCTCGAGGCTCACGTGCCCGTGGCCCAGGAGTCCCCCGTCCGGGGTGTATTCGGCCGCCAGGGACAGGCGCACCGAGGCCGAGACGATGCCCAGGACCGAGACCCGGCCGACGATCAGGAAGAGGACTCCGACGTAAAGACCTCCCTGGCCGGCGGTATAGCGCGCGGTGATGCCGAAGTAGACGAAGACGCCGCCGCTGATGACGCGCAGTGTGATGGCCAAGCTCGCCGAGGCGGTGATCGCCATGCTCACCTCGGTATTGACTGCGCCCGTGGTCGGGAAGTACTTGCTCTCCACCGTGAGATAGCCGCCGCCGCCGAGGATGAAGATGGTCAGCGCGAAGGGGCGGTCCGGGAAGGCGAGGTTGAAGGCGAGGCCGATCGAGAAACCCTGGCGTCCCTGCGGGTCGGAATCGATCCAGCGCAGCGCCAGGGTGGCGCCCAGCGAGAGCCCCGAGATCCCGAAGCTGCCGGCCTGGATGTCGGGCAGCGGCAGGCTCAGGATCGAGCTGATGCCCGTGGGCTCGATCCTGATCGTCAGGCCGCTGGCGTCGTCGGAGAGCTTCGCCAGCAGCTCGCTGATGAACTTCATCGCCGCCGGCAGCTCGATCTGTTCGGGCCGGATGCGGAAGTGAAGCTGGCCGCCTTCGTCGAATTCGAGTCGGGACTTGTGGATGATGAGGATCTCGGTGCCGCCGATCGTCATCTTCCAGTCGCCGCTGATCTCCCCTTCGACCTTGCGGCGCACAGCGCCGCTCTCGTCGACGTCGGCCCGCACGCGTCCGGAGAAGATCGGCTCGACGATGGCCAGCGAGAGCGGGCCGGTGGCGAAGACTACGGCCTCCTTGTCGATCTTCGTGTTGATCTCGGCGTGGAACCAGGCGCGGCGGGTCTGGATGTCGATGCCATGCTGGACCTTCACGCTCTCGCCGAGGTCGGGCATCTTGAGACCCGAAAAGAGCTTGTCGAGGCGCAAGCCGGCGAAATTGGGGAAGATGCTCGCGAGATCGAAGTTCCTGAGATCGGCTGGCAGGAGCTTCTCGCCCAGTTCCTTGACCGGCAGGTCGACTCCCAGGGGCTCGAGCACGTCCCCCACGGCACGGCCGATCGCCGCGGCCTGGGCCACGCGCCCGATGACGGGGGTGATGCCGACCTTGTTGTCGAGCTCTTTGTAGAAGAAGGCGACCTCGGGACGGTCGAATTGCAGGCCGCCGACCTCCGGCGGCGTGCCGAAGGCGCGGATCAGGCGCAGCCCTGGCTCGGCTTTGGCCCGGACTTCTTCCGCCTTGGCCTTGAGCTTCTCGAGCACCCGCAACTCGTCGCCGAAGTTGCGCTCGAGATCGGCGAGAAGGAGATCGCGCTCCTGCTCAAGCTTCCGCCGGATGTCTTCGGCCTTGCCCTTGAGCTCGCCTTTGAGCGTCTCGGCCCTGGTCTTGACGTCGTTGACGGCGTTCTCGACTTTTTGGGCCTGCGGCTTCCAAACCTCCGCGACTTTTCTTTCGAGCACCGATGCCTGTTCCTGGATCATGCCCTCGGTGCAGGTAAGCCAAGCCCGTGCGGGCTCGATCCATGTACCCACCAGCGCGTTCACGTCTCGCGCCCCGCCGACGATCTGCTCAATGAGGATGCGGCCCTGTTGCATCAGCTCCTCTTCGAGGACATCGATCAGCGCGCGCTTCTGCCCCTCAAGCTCCTCGATCCCTCCCTCGATCTTTTTGGCTTCGGAACGCAGCTCCACACCGAGCTTGCACAACTGGTCGAGAGCTGAGGTCGCGGTCGTGACCGGCGTTTTGACCCGCTCTTCGAGCTCCGTGGTGATGCCGGCGAGAGCGACCTTCTTGAGCACCACCTCATGGCGCAGCCAATCCGCAGCTTGGCGGCACAGGTTGACCCGCTCCACCAAGCCGCCGCGGATCTTGTCGGCGACCGGCCGCGCAAGTCCGGGAATGGTCAACCGCTTGTCGCCGACCTGCACGGTCGGGCCCGCCTGGCTGGCCGCAGCGACGCTGTCGAGCACCCGCTCGATCTCTTCCAGCCAGACGCGGATCTCACGTTCAAGCCGCTCCGGCGTGGCCGCCGCCTCGTTCCAGCCGGCTTGAGCTTTATCCCGAAGCTTCGTGCCGTCCTCACAGATGTGCTCAAGGCCGGTGACGGCCGTGCGGATCGGCGGAAGCATGGCCGTCGACAGCACGAGCGGCGAAGGCACAAGCAGCGTCACCTTCTGGCCGACGCCGGCGACGACGGCGGCGAGCTCCTGCTCGAGAATGGCCTTGAGCCGGTCGGCGGAAATGAGGTTTCCATCGCGGAGCATCTGTTCGACGACAGCGCGTAGCGCCTTCTCGAGCTCGGAGTCGCCGGAAGCTCCGACGAGGCGTTCCAGCGCCTGGCTCGCGGCCTTGCTGCCCGCATCCTGCGCCGTCTTGATCATCTGCTCGGGTGACAGATCCTGGATACCCTTGCGGGCTTGCTCGATCTGGCCTCGGAGATTGCCGGCCTCCGTGGCGACGCCACCGAGCGCCTTACTGATCTCGTCGAGCTGTTCCTTGCCGAGCGCACCCGATCCCGGAAGCTTCGCGAGCACCTTGGCGAAGCTCGCCTCGACGCCGCGGGTCACGGCTTCGAGGCTGCTGTCTTCCGGGGCGTCGGCCGTCTGCCCGGCCGGCTCCGCGGAGCGTGTCATCGTGAAGCTGCGCACGGCGGCGGCCATGGCCTCGCCTTCGCGATGGACGGTGAGGTTGGCGCCGTGCGGCGAAGGCTCGAGAAGGAACGTGGTCGGGGCGTGGCCCGCCGGCACCAGCCGGTCGCCGGCAGCGCGCTGGTCCAGCCGACCTTCCTCGAAGGCCGGGTCTTTCTGAGTCCGCGGTCTGGCACGGTCGACCCAGTCAATGCCGGGCACGGGCGGCCAGCCGTTGGTGTCCGCGGCCTTGTCGTCGCGCTTGGGATCCGTGGTGCGGGTGAAGAAGACCAGGTTCTCCGGGTTGTCGAGATAGCGCTCGACCTCGCGCGTCTCGCCGTCGATCACCGACAGCACCGTCACCCGCACCCGCGGGCGAGGGAAGACGTCGACCGGCTCGGCGCCCTCGATCCAGAGCGGCACCTTCCAGCCCTTCTCCTCGACGTTGCCGTTGTCGAAGCTCAAGTCCGTGCCCCAGGCACTCTTGACGTGAAAGCGCACCACTTCGTCAGGCTGCTCGGCGAAGGTGACGCGACGGATGAAACCCACCTGCCTTTGAGTTGCTTCGGCGGTATCCGGATACGTGCGCTTGTTTTCGAGGATCTCCACGTACTCGCGCACCTTGCGCAGGATCGGCCGTCCGCCGAGAGGGTTCTGATCGCCCACGAACTGACGCGAGGGCACCACCGTCCGCTCGTAGATGATCACGTGCTTGGCGCGGTGCCAGAAGCAGCCGATGCGCCCCAGGCGCTCGACGCGATAGGCATACGTGCGGCCCATCGCCACGTCGCCGTAGATGGTGGTGCGGCCGGCGTCGAAAGCGGCCATCTGATGGCCCCAGGCGCCGAGGGCCGAAAGGCGCAGGTCGGTGAGCTCGGCCGCGGTCGAGCGCGGCCATTCCTCGCTTCTGGGCGGCACGACCGCTTCGAAAACGTTGCGGCTTTCAAACCCCCAGGTGACGCCGCCGCAGAGGCTGCCGTCCTCGGGCGAACAGAGATCCGCGGGCGCCTTCGTGTTGGGTCCGGCCTGGGGTGAGCGGCTGCCCAGTGTCTCGATCGGATGCGCGAGTTCGGCGGACGGCACGGAGCCCAGCTCTTTCGGTGGCTTGCGCTCCATGTGGTCCAGAAAGAGGTTCTTGGGCGCCCGGATCCAGCACGTCACACCTTCGCGCCGATTCAGCGTGGCGAGCCGGGCGGCATCCCAGGTTTCGAACACGGCGAGCCGGGCGCGCAGCTGGCGGTGGAACCGCGACCAGCGCAGGCGGGCGCGATCCCAGGCTTCCCTCTCCGGACCGCGGCTCTTCAGCCACTTTGACGCGACCGAGCTCCATGGAGCGTCGGGCAGCGGACCGGGAACGTCGCCGACGAGCGTCAGCACCTCGGCGAGGCGCACGAGGTCGCGGTGGACGTCGAAGTGACAGGAAAGGCCGTAGAGCAGCTCGAGCTGGGCGATTTCCAGCTCGGCTCCGGGAAGCTCGCGGCCCGGGTTCGTGAGCAGGTTCCGCAGGTTCCAGGGCGCCTCGGGGAAGCTCTGCTCGAAGTAGGCGGCGCGCATCGAAAGCCGTGCCGGCGGCGCCAGGCGGAAATCGGCGAGATCGTCGTTCCCCAGGGTCTGGTAGCGCTCCATGGTCTCGCCCACACCCTGCGGCGGCAGCGTCAGGCAGAAGCCCTGGCGCGATGGCAGGTGCAGGTGCCAGGTTCCCGCGGCCAGCCCGTGGCTGCTCCAGTTGGCGACCTCGGAGCCTGTCTCGGAGCGCAGGCTTCCCAGGGGTTCGTAGGCCACGACGGCTGTGAAGAACGGGTCCGGATCGAGGACGGCCACGCGGTCGAGCGGCCGATCGGAAGTGCAGATATCTTCCGCGTTGCCGGCGGCGTCTTTGTTCTCGGGAGAGTCGGCGAAGATCTTGAGATCGAGCCGCAGCCCGGTCGATTCCGTGCGCTCCTCCTTGATTTCCAGGACGAGGTCGGACGGAGACGCCGGGTTTTCGCTGAACGGATTGGGGATCACCAGGGGTTGCTGGCGTGCAAAGGCACAATCGATGGCCGCCTCGCGCTCCGCCGAGGGCTCGGGCAGCTCAAAGCGATCGAGATCGACCTCCTCGCAGGCGAGGGGAAAGGGATCGGCGCTCTTGTCCTGGCCGCCGGGAAGAACGCCGGCCAGCCGGAAGCGGGTGAGGATGCTCACTTCCGCAATGCCCTGAGGCAGGCGTCTTCCTGCCCAGTTTTTGCTCGGCTGCAGCTTCATCCGCACATGCGGTGCCATCACTTCCCTTTCCGGCTCAACCCCCAACTTCCTCGGGGCCTTTGCGCTCAGCACGACGTCGAGAGCACCGATTCTCATGTTCCCGGGCCGGCTCGCCTCGACAACCCACTTCTCTTCGGCACGGAAGTAGAGGCCGCCGCCGCCGCCGACCGCCGCGGCCAGCATCTGGAGCTCTGCCTGCGGGCAGGTGCCGCTCCCGCTCGGATCGATCCTGATTCGCCCTCTCGGAGAGATCCCGTCGTGAGTCTTCAACGAAGGGAACTCCGCCTCCAGCTCCTGCGAGGCTGTGCCCGACCCGACTCTCGGAACGAACGCCCACGAAGCAACCTGTATGTCCGCCCTTTCTGCGCCAATCTCGCCCACTGCCGCGAATGTGGGCCGAGGCCCGGGCCCGCTGTAGGGTCGCAGCTGTTCGTCGAGGCGATAAGCCAGAGTCCACGAGATGCCCGACCCTGGCGTGTCGTGGAGCCGCGGCACATGTGTCGCGGGTGCCCCGGGGCTGAGTAGATGAGCCGAGCGCAGCAGCTCTTCGACGGTGTCGTTCCACAGCTCGAAACCGGGTTCCGCGGGTAGGCCCGCCATCGCCAGAAACCAGGAGCGGCGATCGCCGGCGCGCTCCTTGACGACCAGTTGGGCTGGTACCTGCAGGAGCGTCACCGGCGCCAGCAGCTGACGGTCGGGACCTGCAACTTCGATCCAGCGGTCGAACGCTCTCAGCCGGGCTTTGTCGTTCCCTTCGCTCTGAGCGGGCAGAGCCTTCACTTCAAAGACCGGCATCAGCGGCAACGGGTCAGGACCGCACGGACGCCAAAGGTAGAGGTTCAACGTCGGCGACTGCGCCGGCCGAAAGCTTCCGGGACGCCACAGCGGGTTGTTCCAGACGAGCTGCGAGCTGATGAGCTTGCCAAAGAAATCTGCCTCCTGAACCGCAACCTGATCGTCCACCTGGATCGGGCCTATCCCGCCCTGCCCGGAGAGCATGCCGAGCTTCACCTCTTCCGATTCGAATTCGAGCTTCGACAGGCCGGAAGCGTGATCGATTTCCCACGTGACCTCGATAGACGAAGACGGAACGGAGAGGACAGACAAAAACGGCTCGAAGAAGCAAGGCGTCCGCGTCTCGAGCTGCGTGGTGTGCGAGTTTTTCTTGGAGATCGAGAGCCAACCCGGGATCGTCGGCACCTCGAGGAGCACGGTCGTGCCCTGGACGACGCGAATCTTGTGGACCGGCAGCCTCTCTCTCAGCTCAGCGAGCGAACCTGGCAGCCGTATCGGCTTTTCCTTCCCCACGAGATGAAGCTCGAGCTCCAGTGCCATACCGGCTCCTCGTCCTTTCAGCCCGGATCGTTTCGGGAATCGCGCACTCGCGCGACGGCGTCGTCAACGCGCGGCTAGCCAGCGGGAGACGCTGCTTTCTCCTCCTCGATGGCGTAGACCGATCCGCGATAAAGCTTCGGCCGCGCGGGCGCCTCCGCGTCGCAACAGAGGGTCTGGGCTCCGTCATCTCTCTTGCGATAACAGAGATCGACCAAGTCGAGCTCCAGATCGGGCTTGATGTAGATGATCACGTGCCAGGCATAGATCTGGTCGTCGTTCACACGATCCCAGGGTGGGCAACCGGTGCTTGCCGTAGCTCGCCCGGTGCATTCACACTTGATGTTGGCCTTGCCCTTTACCGAAAATTTGGTCGGCTCAGCCGGGTCCGCGTCCGCAGCCGGTGGAGTGGCCAGGGCGAGCATCCAGATGACTGGTAGCAGGAATGACAAGACGTTGTTGTGCTGGCGCTTCATGCGAGCCTCCTTGTGCCGGTCTACCGGTGGTCACCATGGCTGGAGATCTCCTCGGCTGATCCAGGCCGCCGTCCGGCGAGGTGAGGTCGGAGCGTTCCAAGGTTGGCGCTTGGGCAATCGCTGCCACCTGAAGAAGTGGACGGACAAGAAACCTTGATTCTCGTCCTTTCGCCCTCGTGCGCAGCCCAAGAGACTCACAGCGACGATCGAGCCTTCAACTCCTTCTTAGAGAGCTACGTCTTCGTGATGAGTGCGAGCCTAGCAGCGCTCCATAGCGCTGTCAAAGCGGCGCATGCACATAGATAAATAGAACATCTAATCTATCTAATCTAAAAAACGTCGAGCGAATCTGCTGCATCGTCCGCCTATTTTACCACCCAAACGAGCACACCTCTCCCTGCGAGAGCCTGCCGCTCACGTGGCAGCCGATCATCTGATCGCGCGCTCGCCACCAATCACCGGGTCGATCGGCCCCGGGAGGGGGCGCTCTCTCCCGCTCCGCGAGGGAGGGGCGGGAAGGGGGCCGGCCGCGGCCTCCAGGCGGGCAGCTCAGCCCCAATCGCCCCGCCGGCCCCCCTCAGCTCCGCCCGCCGGCCCACATCGTCCACCCCACCCGCTCAGCTCTGTTTTCAGGAAGAAGCCGGCCGCGAGCCGCCGAGCCTCGCAAGCCACCGCCGAGCGCGCGAGCCCTCCAAGCCCCTTTGCCTTCCTCCCCTCGCCCGGGTGGGCGTGAGTGCGTGTGGGAGAGGGGCGGGGGTGAGGGTCCCGGCGAAGCCGGCACCCCAAACCTCGCAGCCCCACCACAAATCCCCATCCCCATTGTTTTTTCACCCTCTCTCCATCCACAAAACTCCTTGACTTCCGCCCCATTTTTCCCCTACAATATCCCTGTCGTTAGAAAGCTTTTCCCCCGGGTCCTGGAGCGTATCCAACCCGGCCCCCAAAAAAGACGGGCCCGAATGAGCTGTAACTCATCCGAGCCCAAGGCACGCAAGGAGTCTGAGTCCATGCGCACCCAAGACGATGGTAGCACCCCGCCCGTCCCGCCCATTCCGCCCCTCCCCGCCAACGCCTTCACCACCGAGTACCTGGATCTCCTCGCCGAGCGCGACGAGCCGGTCACCGGCGCCGAGGCGGACACCGCGGGTCCCTGGCACCTGGAGCCGCACCCGGAAGCCGGCTGGGCCGTTCTCCGGCAAGGCGAGTCCCTGGAGAAGGGAAGCGCGCCCATCGCGACGTTCGGCAAGAAGGCCACCGCCCGGCTCGCCGCCGCGGTTCTGCCCTCCACCGGCCGGCCGCCCCGCTATCGCCTCGGCAAAGATCCCGATGGCCTCGGCTATCCCGTCCTCGTCGAGAACCAGATCGTCGGCCACATCGAGTACTTCAACGAAGACCTCCTCGCCGCCCTGAACGTCGCCGACGCCCTCATCGCGTCCCCCCACGACCTCGCCTGGCTCCTCGACGCCGCCGGAGGCCTCGCCCTCGATCACGCCG
>Ga0062379_10000020_pt1 | contig 24377 bp, 21 predicted proteins | sample DOMMetBare2Fresh_2_FD_59484 | JGI IMG/M metagenome (GOLD analysis project Ga0062379, IMG submission 59484) | Wetland sediment microbial communities from St. Louis River estuary, USA, under dissolved organic matter induced mercury methylation -... | ecosystem: Environmental > Aquatic >...
CCCAGTAGGATGGCACGCCCCTGCCGTGACCACTGCGGCCGGGGCGTCTCCCCACGGCGGACCCGGCCACCACAACCGGTGCCGCGGGCGTGGAACCAGGCAGCGGCCGAATTTCGGATTTCATGTTTCCGTTGCGTGCTGCCGGCGCCTGTGGGGGCCGGAGCCTTGAGACGCCCCGGCCATCCTGGTCACGGCAGGGGCGTGCCATCCTACTGGGGCGTCTCTACGGACCTACCGTGGTGACGGAGGCAATTTGCGTCGGGTTCACGGTGAGATCCGGCGGGAAGGTGCCGGGCCAACTCTCGAGGTTGGCCGGGCAACTCCCCAGGTTGGTCACCCAACTGGCGAGGTTGGCTGCTCAGTTCGGCAGGTGGGCAAGGCAACTCCCGAGGTTGGCCTCCTAACTCCCGGGGTGGCCTACCCCACCTCGCGAACTGGACCACCAACCTCGAGAGATGGCTCGCCAACCTCGCGAAATAGTCCGCCAACCTCCCGAATTAGTCCGGCAACCTCGCGAAATACTCCGGCAACCTCGCGAGCTGGACCACCACGTTCGCGAAATAGTCCAGCATGCACTCGACCCGGACCGGCACGTCGGCGAAGTACTGTAGAATTATCGTCCACCATGCACCCCTTCGCCTTCCTCCAGGCCGAATGGCCCGCCGTCTACGCAGCCGCCGGCAAGGCCGCCGCGGCCGTGTACCCAGACCCGCGGACGGCCTGTTTCTATGCCCGGCGGGCGCTGGAGCTCGCCGTGGCCTGGGTCTACAAGTCCGACGCGGCGCTGCGCCTGCCCTACCAGGACAACCTGAGCGCGCTGATCCATGAGCCCACCTTCAAAGCCGCCGCCGGAGAGGCGGTGTTCAGCAAGGCGCGGGTGATCATCTCGCTCGGCAACCAGGCCGTACACAGCCACAAACCCGTACCGCCGAATGATGCGCTCACCGCGGTGCGCGAGCTCTTCCACGTGGGCTACTGGATGGCCCGCACCTATGCCCGTGGCGCGCGGCCGGCGCCCGGGTTGGCGTTCGATCCGACGGTTCTGCCCAGGACCGCACCGCTGTCGAAGCAGACCGTGGAGCAGCTCCGCAAGCTGGAGAGCGAGCTGCGCGACCGGGACGAAAAGCTGTCGGCGTTGCTGGCCGACAAGGCCACCCTCGACGAAGAGCTGAAGCGCCTGCGGGCCGAGGTGGCGGAGGCGAAGAAGGCGAGCGCGGCCCTGCCCGACACGCACGATTATTCCGAAGCGGAGACCCGGGACGCCTTCATCGACCTGCTCCTGCGGGAAGCCGGCTGGGCACTCGACGAAAAGCGGGACCGCGAGTTTCCGGTCCAGCGTCTCGGCTTCGCGGACTACGTGCTCTGGGGAGACGACGGCAGGCCGCTCGCCTTGATCGAGGCGAAGCGTACGAGGAAATCCGCCCAGAGCGGCCAGCAGCAGGCGAGGCTCTATGCGGACGGGTTGGAGAAGGAATTCGGCCGGCGGCCGGTCCTTTTCTATTCCAACGGCTACGACCACTGGCTGTGGGACGATACGTTCGATCCGCCGCGCCGGGTGCAGGGATTTTTGAAGAAACCCGAGCTGGAGCTGATGATCCAGCGCAGGACGAGCCGCAAGCCGCTGGCACAAGCCGTCATCAACGAGGAGATCGTCGAGCGGCCCTACCAGACGCGCGCCATCCGCCGGGTCGCCGAGGCGTTCGAACGGGACAAGGAGAGGAAGGCGCTGCTGGTGATGGCGACCGGTGCGGGGAAGACGCGCACGGTGATCGCTCTGTGCGATCTGCTCATGCGGGCGAGCTGGGCAAAGAGGGTGCTCTTTCTCGCCGATCGCAAGGCCTTGGTGAAGCAGGCGGTGGGAGCGTTCAAGAAGCACTTGCCGGACGCCGCGCCGGTGAACCTGGTCGAAGAGAGAGACGGCGAGGGGCGGGTGTTCGTCTCGACCTATCCGACCATGATGGGCCTGATCGATGAGACGAACGAGGGGCAGCGGCGTTTCGGCGTCGGGCATTTCGACCTGATCGTGATCGACGAGGCGCACCGCTCGATCTATCAGAAGTACCGGGCGATCTTCAACTATTTCGACGCCCGGTTGGTGGGCCTGACTGCGACGCCGAAAGACGAGATCGACGTCAACACCTACCGGCTCTTCGATCTCGAACGCGGCGTACCGACCGACGTCTACGGCTTGGATGAAGCGGTGCGGGACGGCTATCTCGTGCCGGCCAGGGCGGTCGCCGTACCGCTCAAGTTTCAGCGCGAGGGCATCCGGTACGACGAGCTGTCCGAGGACGAGAAAGACCAGTGGGATGCCCTGGAGTGGGACGAGGACGGCCACACGCCGGACCGTGTCGAGGCGGAAGCGGTCAACCGTTGGCTGTTCAATCAGGATACGGTGGACAAGGTCCTCGAGCATCTCATGCGGCGCGGGCAATACGTGGCCGGCGGGGACCGGCTCGGCAAGACGATCCTCTTTGCCAAGAACAAGCGGCACGCGGAATTCGTCGCCGAGCGGTTCGATGCCAACTACCCGCTCCACAAAGGAACCTTTGCCCAGGTGATCCACAGCGAGATGCCGTTCGCCCAGCAGGCGATCGACGACTTTTCGATCCCGGCGAAGGCGCCGCACCTCGCCATCTCGGTCGACATGCTCGACACCGGGATCGACGTGCCCGAGGTGGTGAATCTGGTCTTCTTCAAGCTCGTCCGGTCGCGGACCAAATTCTGGCAGATGGTGGGGCGGGGAACGCGGTTGTGCAAGGACCTCTTCGGCCCGGGGAAGGACAAGGAGTTTTTCTACATCCTGGACTATTGCCAGAACTTCGAGTTCTTCGGGCAGAACCCGGAGATGGCCGACGGCGTGCTTCCGGCTTCACTGGGGGAACGGTTGTTCCGGACGCGGCTGGAGCTGCTGGGGGATCTCGACGACCGGCTCGCCGGGTACGTGGCAGAGGCCGCCGGGGACTATCTCGAGCCCCACACCGAAACCCAGTTGCGCGGGTCGCTGGCGGCTCTGTTGCACGGGCAGGTGGCCGCGATGAATCTCGACAACTTCGTGGTCCGGCCGAAGCGGCGGCTGGTGGAGAAATACGCGCAGCCCGGTGCCTGGAGCCATTTGAACGAAGATGCCCGGGCCGAGCTGGCCCACGAGGTCGCCGGCCTGCCGACCCAACAGGAGGCGGAGGACGAAGAAGCGAAACGTTTCGATCTCCTGCTGCTGAACCTGCAGCTCGCGGTGCTCCGGGCGCGGCCTTCTTTCCCTCGGTTGAGAGATCAGGTGATCGCCCTCGCCGGTCTGCTGGAAGAAAAGTCCAACATCCCTGGCGTGCGCGATCAGCTCCTCCTGCTCCAGCAGATCCAGGACGAGGAGTGGTGGCAGGACGTGACCACGCCGATGCTGGAGACGGTGCGCCGGCGCCTGCGTGGGCTGATCAAGCTGATCGAAAGACCGCGCCGAGCCGTCCTCTATACCGACTTCGCGGACGAGATGGGAGACGAGGCGGAGATTCACGTTCCCGTCTTCGGCGCGCCGGATCGTTTCGAGCGTTTCCGCGCCAAGGCGAGGGCCTTTCTGCGCGAGCACGCGGACCACATCACCATCCGCAAGCTGCGGATGAACAAGCCGTTGACCGAGACCGATCTCGACGAGCTGGAGAAGATCCTCACCGCGAGCGGCGTCGGCGACGCGGACGAGGTGCAGAAGGCGAAGGAGGAGAGCCACGGCCTGGGCCTCTTCGTACGCTCCCTGGTGGGGCTCGACCGCGAAGCCGCCAAGCAGGCCTTCGCCCGCTTCCTCGCGGGAACCACCCTGGCCGCCAACCAGATCGAATTCGTCAACCTGATCATCGACCACCTCACCGAGCACGGCGTCATGGACGCCGCCCTGCTCTACGAGTCCCCCTTCACCGACTTGACGCCGCGGGGTCCCGAGGGGCTCTTCACCTCGGCGCAGGTGGACGAGCTGCTGGAGGTGCTCGAGCAGGTGAGGGAGGCGGCGCTGGCGGCGTGAGGGGGCAGAGGGGGCAGGCGTGAAGACCTCCGCGCCCGAGGGCATGTTATCCTGCGAAGTTTCTGATACCCTTGCGGACGCCGTGCGGCTCATCCCGAGCCAAGGGGGCTTCCGGGCGAACACCCGGCCCCTCTCAAATCTTCAATGGAGGAAACCTGGCTATGCGTAGGATCTCGAAGCTCCTCGTCGCTCTGGCTCTCTTCGCAGCGAGCATCGCAGCAGGCCCGTCGGTGAAGCCGGCGGAGGCGGCCTGGTGCTCTGACTACTGTGTCGATCCGGGCTGCACCTGCATCATCCATTGCTGGCGGATGGGCGGCTCCTGTATCTGTGAAGACTTCTGCTCGTTCGAGTAGCCGTCCTCCTTCGTGACGGCCGGGATGCCAGCCCTCCGGTTCGGAGGGCTGATCCTCCTACAGCGCCCCGGCTCAGGTTTTGTGCTGTCAAAATGCGTGTGGTAGCATCAGGTCATGCCAGCCGTGCAGATCCGAGAGGTCTCCCCCGAGGTGCTTGCGGCGCTCAAGCGCAGGGCCGCCAGAAACGAGCGGTCGCTGGAGGGAGAGCTGCGCCACATTCTGGCTGCGCTTGCTCGCGAGGAGCCGCCGCCGCCGCCCCTTCCCCCTCTCGAGTTGAAACTCTCGAGCGCATCCCCCGCGACCACCTGGCGGCGCGACGAGATCTACGGTGATGATGGACGATAAGGCGGTTCTCCTCGACACCAACGTCCTGCTCTCCGCAACAGCCCCTCACCGTCCCCTTCACCAGGCGGCGCTGGCCGTCCTGAACGACTGGCCGGTTGGTGACGGCGAACGTGGGAGACTTCAGCCGCTTTTCACCGGAGGTGGAGATCCTCGACCTCGGCCAGGCCGCCCCGCCCCCTACAACGCCTGGCGCATGAAGTGCCACCGGAGATCTCCCTGCATGGGGGCGAAGACCTCCGAGTGGATCTGCGGGGCGAAGCGGTGGAGGAGGGCCGAGAGGCTCTCGCCGTGGGCGGCGGCTTCGATGGCGCCGGCGGCGTCGCTGCCGGCTTTGCTGATGTAGGTCTGCCAGACGGCCTGCCGGATCGAGACCGAGCCCAGGGAGAGGTTGGGCATCCGGGCGATCCCCTTCTTGAGGAGGGCGACCTTCTCTTTCAGGCTCTTCTCGTCGTCCATCGGCTCGCGCTGCCAGGGGGTGTACGGCTTCGGCACCAGCACGCTCACGCCCAGGTGGACGTGGCCGATGATGCCGCGCGGCACCAGCTCTTGCATCATCACCGACCGCGCCTGCGCGCCCAGCTCCAGGATGCCCTGGACGTCCTCCATCGTCTCGCCCGGCAGGCCGACGATGAAGTAGAGCTTGAGCTGGGTGAAGCCGTGCCGGAAGATGAGGCGGATCTTCTCCAGGAGGAAGGAGTTGGGGATGGGCTTCCCCATCTTGCGGCGCAGCTCGTCCGTGCCGGTCTCCGGCGCCAGGGTGATCGAGCGGTCGCCGGAGGCATGGAGCGCGTCGAGGACGCCTTCGGTCACCGCCGGAATGCGGATCGAGGAGACCGAGGTGCGGAAGCCGAGCCCGTTCGCTTCGCGCAGGATCTTCTCGATGTCCGGATGGTCGCCGACCGCGGTGGCCACGAAGCCGAGCTGGTTGGTCACCGGCCGGGCACGCTCCAGGGCGGCGAGGATGAATTCGGTGGGATGCCAGCGGAAGCGGCCCATGCCGAAGGTGGCCCAGCAGTAGCGGCACTTCTCGGGGCAGCCGCGGGACATTTCGATCAGGAACTTCTCGGAAAACTCGGTGCGCGGCGTCACGATGGCCGTGGTCGGCAGGTGCCCGGGCTCGCGCATCTGCTCCTCGGTGAGCTCGCGCTTTTCGAGCTTCGGCAGCTCCTCGCCGTCCTCTTCCGGACGGTGGTGCGCCGGCACGTAGAACCCCGGCTGGGCCGCGAGGCGCTCCATCACCGCGTCGCGGCCGGCCTCGTCTTCGAGAGCGGCGAGCAGATCGGGCAGCACGTTCTCCGCCGCGCCGAGGGCGAAGACGTCGACGAACTCGGACATCGGGAGCGGGTTGATCAGCGCGCACGAGCCGCCCATGACGATCAGCGGGTCCCAGGGGCCGCGGTCACGGCGGCGCAGCGGAATGCGCGCCCGCTCCAGCATCTGGAGGAGATGGACGTAGTCCTCTTCGAAGGAGACCGAGAACGTCACACAGCCGAAGTCATTGAGCGGCCGCCCCTGCTCGACCGAGACCGGCGTGCCGGCGCCGTCCAGGAAGAACCGCTCGCACACCCAATCCGGCCGCCGGTGGACCAGCTCGTAGACGCGCTGGAACGCCAGGCTGGACATTGCCACGTGGTAGCTGTTGGCGTAGGCCAGCGCGAGCCGGTGCCGGCCGTGCTGCGAGAAGCGCTCGACGAAGCGCTCATCGGCGCGGAACGGCGACCAGTCGTGGCTGCGAGGGGCGGTCTTCTTCATCAGAAGGGGATTGTGAGGGGAACGGGGGGTCGGTGGCAAATCAGGGGCAGCCTTCCAAGGACGGCAAGGTCTTCAAGGACAACAAGGACGCAAGGACGGTTCTTCCTGTCCTTGTTGTCCTTGGTGACCTTGTCGTCCTTTTTCACCCGGCCGCCAGACGCCACGCCAGCCGCAGCGCCCCCTCCACTCCCAGAGACCTTGCCGGCAGCAGCCTCCCGTGGATGCCCAGCAGCAGCGAGAAGAGCGCCGGCTCGGCGGCGAGGGCGCGGATGGCGCGGGTGCGGAGCCAGGGGCGCCGTTCCAGGGCGAGCATCAGGTGGGTCAGGGCGTCCGGCAGGCGGTGGATGCGGCGGGAGGCCGCGGCGTAGCCGGCGAGGCTTCCCTGGCGGAGGGCGTCCACCAGGGCGGCGGATTGGTGGAAGGCGATGGCGAGGCCTTCGCCGGTGATGGCGTCCAGGTAGCCGGCGGCGTCGCCGACCAGCGCCAGATTGGCCCGGCAGACGCCGCGTACCCGTTGGTGGAGGGGGCCGGCGCCGCGGTCGCGCGAGGCGGCCGGGGCTCCGGCGACGCGCTCCTGCAGCGCGGGGAGGCGCCCCAGGAGAGTGTCGAAGTCCGCCTTGCCGCCGCTCCAGATCATCGCGATGCCGACGAGGTCCGCTCCCACCGGGGTCACGTAAGCCTCGCACTCCGGGCCCCAATGGACCTCGACACAGTCGGTCCACGGCTTCATTTGATAGTGCCGCCGGACGCCGAAGCGCCGGAACGGGCCGGGTCCCCTCTCCAGGCCGGCCTGGCGGCGGACCCGCGAGAGGAGGCCGTCGGCGCCGACGACCCAGCGGGCGCGGAGCACTCCCTCCTCGGTTTCGACCCCCTCACAGGAGCCATCCGGTGCCGCCGCGAGGCCCCGGACCCCGACGCCCCAGCGGAGGTCCACGCCGGTCTCTTCGGCGCGGCGGACGAGCGCGCGGTGGAGGGCGAGGCGGCGGACGCCCCAGCCGCCCGCTCCGGGGAACGCTCCCTCGGCGACGGTGTCACCGTCCACGTAGCGGATGCCGCGGAAGGGGTGGGCCTCGCCGGGGCCGAGCTCGACGCCGAGGCGCCGCAGGTGGGCCACGGCGTCCGGCATCATCCCCTCGCCGCAGGGCTTGTCCAGATCGGGCGGAAAGCGTTCGAGGACCGCGACCTCGAAGCCGGCGGCGCGGGCGCCGAGCGCGGTGGCGAGACCGGCCGGTCCGCCTCCGACGACGGCCACGTCGACTGCGCGGCCCCCGCGGCTCATCTCTTGCCTCCGCTCCAGCGGAGCTTGGCGTAGGCGACGCCCGAGCGGGTCATCGCCTTGGCGAGGCGCAGCGGCGTCACCGGCTCGGGGGGCGTCAGCTCGCCGGCCAGCCAGAGGCGCAGGGCCTCGGCGCGGCGGAGCTTGCCGGACGAGGTGCGCGGCAGGGTACCGGGCGCCAGCAGCTCCACCTGATCGAGGGCCAGGCCGGTGGCGCCGAGCACCGCCGCGGTGCAGGCGTCGGGGAGCGCCGCGCGCTCGTCCGGACGGGCGCCGCGCGCGGTCTCCACGAAGAGCACCAGCCGCTCCCCCTCCGCCTCCTCGGGCAGCCAGCTCGCGGCCACCACGCAGCCGGTGCGCACGCCGGGGAGCCCCTCGACGGCCCTTTCGATCTCGTCCGGCGCGTAGTTGCGCCCACGGAGGAGAACCACGTCCTTCGCGCGCCCGGTCAGAAACAGCTCTCCCCCGGCGATGAAACCGAGGTCTCCGGTGTCGAGCCAGCCGTCGCGGAGCGCCCGGGCGGTGGCGAGCGGGTCGTCCAGGTAGCCCTCCATGAGCGACGGCCCCTGGATCCAGACCCGGCCGACCCGGCCGTCCGGCAGCTCCTGCCCGGCCTCTCCCTGGATGCGCAGCCGGAACCCCGGGATGGGCCGGCCGACGGAGACGATCTCGCGCCCTTCCTCCGCCTCGCGGGCGATGCCGTCGCGCGACAGCGCGTCGCGGTCGAAGCGCCGGGCCTGGAACGGCCGGCCCAGCTCCGAGAAGGTCACGGCGAGCGCGGCTTCCGAGAGCCCGTAGACCGGGGTCAGCGCCTCGGGGCGGAAACCCCAGCGGGCGAAGCGCTCGATGAAGGCCCGGGTGAGCGACGGGACCACCGCCTCGGCGCCGTCGAGCGCGGTGCGCCAGGCGGAGAGGTCGACCCCCTCCATCTCGGCGTCGGTGACGCGGTGGAGGCAGAGACCGTAGGCGAAATTCGGGGCCGGCGCGATGGTGCCACGGTAGCGGCCGAGGGCACGGAGCCACAGGCCGGGGCGGGCCACGAACAGCTCCGGACCGAGGAGAGTGAGCTGCGCGGCGCGGGCGAGCGCCGGGAAGACGCAGCCGATGAGCCCCATGTCATGGTAGAGGGGGAGCCAGGAGACGCAGCTATGGCACAGCTCCGGCGTGTCGCGCCAGAAGCCGTTCAGGATCTCCACCTGGGCGGCGATGCCGCGGTGCGAGAGCGCCACCGGCTTCGGATCGACCGTGGTGCCGGAGGAGAACTGGACGAGCGCCAGGTCCGGCGGCCCCACCGGCACCGCCTCGCCCGCCGCGCGCGGCAGCTCGGCGAGAGTGCGGCAGCCGAGCGGCGGGCGGGCGGCGGCCACGGCTTCGCCGAGGATGCGCTTCACCCGCGGGTCCGCCAGCACCAGGCGGGCGCGCGTCCGCTCGATCATCCGCGCCGTACCGGTCAGGTACTGGCCGAGGCGCCCCAGGCGCACGGGCGGATAGAGCGGCACCGGCACGGCGCCCGCGAGAAGGATGCCGAAGAAGGCGTCGAAGAACTCGATGCCGGTCGGAAAGACGAGCGGGACGCGGTCGCCGCGCTCGACACCGAGCGCACGCAGGCCGCCGCAGACGGCGAGCGCCCGCTCGCGCACCTCGGTCCAGGGGAACCAGGTGGCCTGCTCGGCGCGGTCGACGAAGCGCAAGCCGCCGTCCGCCCCCTCGGGGCGGTCCACCTGCGCCAGATGGTCCAGCAACGTCTCAGCCACCGAGCTTCCTTTGAATGACGGCGACGAGGTCGGCGACCGTCTCGATCGCCAGCTCATCCGCTTCGTCGAGGAAGATGCGGAAGCGGTTCTCCACCTCGGCGGCCAGGGTGAGCAGGCGGACCGAGTCGAGCCGCAGGTCCTCGACGAGCCGCATTTCGGGCGCGAGCTCGCCCCCCGTCCAGCCCAGGTGCAGCCGGGCGACCTCGGAGATGCCGTGAATGATGGTCTCGTCCCTCATGCCAGTGCCGCCTCTTCCGCGCGAATCCGCACGCGCAACAACCAGGCGTTCAGCAAGGAGAATGCCAGCGCGGTGAGCCACGCCGTGTGCACCAGGGGGAGGACGGCGATCTCGGTCACCACCGCCAGGTAGTTGGGATGGCGCAGGAACCGAAACGGCCCCCCCTGGACCAGCGGAGCGCCCGGCAGGACGAGGATGCGGGTCGTCCAGCGCTCGCCAAGAGAGGCGATGACCCACCAGCGGAGAGCCACAGCCGCCCCGAGAAGAACGAGCATCGCCGCCGCCAGGCCCGGCAGAAAGGGCCGGTCGAGCAGCCAGACCTCCAACGGGCACGCAAAGAGGAACGCCGTATGGAGCGCCACCATCCACGGATAGTGCCCCTCTCCTGCCTCGATGCCGCCGCGGGCCACCAGGCTCCGCCGGTGCCGCTCCGCGATCCGCAGCTCGACCAACCGGCCCAGAGCGACCGCGGCGACCAGCAGCGTGTAGAAAAGGCGGCTGTCCGGCATCTGTTCTCGTCCTTGTTGTCCTTGCCGTCCTTTGGGTCCTTGTCTGCTTCTCCCTACCACTGCAACAGCACCAGCTCCGAGCAGAACCCCGGCCCCATGGCGAGGAGCATCCCCCAGCTTCCCGGGGCGGGCCGGTGGTGGTCCAGGGTCTCGGCGAGGACCAGGAGGACGGAGGTCGACGAGAGGTTGCCGACGCGGCGCAGGCTCTCCCAGGTGACGCCGAGCGCTTCTTCGGAGACTTCCAGCGCCTCCTGCATGGCTTCGAGCACCTTGGGGCCTCCCGGATGGCAGACCCAGGAGGCGATGTCGGCGCGGGTCAGGCCGTGATCGGCGAGGAAGGTGTCCACGTCGCCGCGGAGAAAGCGCTGCGCGACCACGGGGACCTCGGCCGAGAGGACGATCTTGAAGCCGGTCTCCGAGATGTCCCACCCCATCACGTCCTCGGAATCGGGATAGAAGATCGAGCGGGTGGCCACGATCCGCGGACCGGGCTCCGGACGGCTCTCTCCCACCACCACGGCCGCCGCGGCGCCGTCGCCGAAGAGGCCGGAGGCGATGAGGTTGGGGATCGACAGGTCCTCTTCCTGGAGGGTCAGCGAGCAGAGCTCGACGGAGAGGAGCACCGCCACCTGGTCCGGAAAGGCGCGCACGTAGTCGGCGGCGCGCGCGATGCCGGCGGCTCCCGCGACGCAGCCCAGGCCGAAGATGGGGAGCCGCTTGATCCGCAAGGGCAGCCCCAGGCGGTTGACCAGCCGGGCGTCGATCGAGGGCGTCGCGACGCCGGTCACGGTGACGAAGAAGATGGCGTCCACGTCGGCGGGGGCCAGGCCGGCGCGGCGGAGGGCGTCCAGGACAGCCGCGCCGCCGACCTCCTGGGCGACGCGGATCCACGCGTCGTTCGCCTTCCCCCAGGTGGTGAGGCCGGCGTAGTCCTCGATCGGCAGGGCGAGGTGGCGCCCGCCGACCAGGACGTTGCGGTGCAGCCGCTCCAGCCGCTCCGGATTGAAGAACCGCGCGCCCCAGCGCTCGCGGAGCGCATTCAGCAGGGTGTCCTGATCGTAATAGTGCGGCGGGAGAGCCCTCCCGACGGCGGCGATCCTCATGGCTCCAGGCTGGACGCCGCCGCGGCCCCGCCCAACAGGAGGCCGCAGAACGAGTAGAGGACCAGCCAGCCGACGGTGAGGTTCCACCACGCGGCGGCCGGCAGGCCGGCCAGCCCCACCACGGTGATCACCAGGAGAGGACCGCGGAAGACCCAGGCGATCCAGCCGGCCAGGAGACCGGAGGACCAGCGCCCGCCGCCGCGCGCGTAGACCAGGAGGTAGAGCGCGGAGAGCGCCAGCGCCTCCAGCGCCCAGGTGGCGAGCGCCACCCAGGCCGGGAGCTCGCGGCCTCCCGCCGGGGCCAGCGCCACCGGGTCCGGGGCCCTGCCCAAGGCCTCCAGCGCGAAGCGGAACAGCGCCATGGCGAGGATCAGGAGGGGGAGCGCAAAGAGCAGGAACCGTCTCAAGGGAGACCGATCATAGCGCACGCTCTCAAGCTCCGCGGGGACCGGCGCGACCGGCGTGATCGCGGCGGCCGCTGCGATCGCCGGCGGGGCATCCTCGGACGGTGGCGGCTTCGTATAAGCTTGGAGGTCTTCGGACCCTCTTCCGAGCGTTTCATGAGCACCCTCCCGACCGAGCAGATCCAGCCCCTCACCGCGCCCCTCGTCGAGCTGCGCGCGCTGGACACCCTCTGGTTCCAGGTGGGTGGAACCGTCTGCAATCTCGCCTGTACCCATTGCTTCGTCTCCTGTTCGCCGACCAATCACACCCACGAGATGATGACCCTCGCCGAGGTGGAGAGGACCCTCGCCGAAGCGGCGGCCCTCGGGGTGCGAGAGTACTACTTCACGGGCGGCGAGCCGTTCCTCAATCCAGAAATGGAGGCGATCCTCGCCGCGACCCTGAAGATCGGGCCGGCCACGGTGCTGACCAACGGCCTCCTCCTCGACCCGGAGCGCTCGGCCCGCCTCGCGGCCCTGGCCGCCGCCGCCGAGTACTCGCTCGACCTGCGGGTGTCGCTCGACGGCTGGGATGCCGCGACGAACGATCCCATCCGCGGCGCGGGGACGTTCGACCGCATTCTCACCGGGGTCCGCCACCTCGCGGCGGCCGGATTGAATCCGGTGCTCACCGTCACCGACGTCAGTGGCGAAGCCGGCTCGGATGCCGGGAAGGAGCGCTTCTTCGCCCTCCTCCGCTCGCTGGGGATCGACCGGCCACGCCTCAAGGTCCTGCCCGTCTTCCAGATCGGCGCCGAGGCGGAGCGGGCCGGCGCCTACGAGAGCTGGCAACGGCTGCGCGCCGGGGAAACCCCCGCGGACGGCTGGGACCACCTCCAGTGTAGCGGGTGCCGGATGGTGACCGACCAGGGGGTCTGGGTCTGCCCGATCCTGGTCAACGAGCCGGCGGCCCGGATGGGCTCGGCCCTCGCCGATACGCTCGGGCCGTTCGCTCTCGATCATCCGGCGTGCTGGACCTGTCATGTCTACGGCGTGAGCTGCAAGACCTGAGCCGGGCGACCCATGACGGAACGGGAACGGATGATGCTCCACCGCGGCCTCGCCACCTGGGGCGAGACGCTGGTGCCGCTGGACGACTTCCGGCGCGCCGCCGCGGCGGCCGGCCGCGATCTCTCCCCGCAGGCCCGCGCCGCCGCGCTCCGCGAGGCCACGGCCGTCCTCCCGGACGCGACCCCGGCCGAGGGTCCCTGGTCGCGCATCGCCGTCTGCGGCGGCATCTACAACAACCATCACGGCCTCGCCGCCCTGCTGGAGGACGCCGCCCGGCGCGGCGCGGAGGCGGTCTACTGCCTCGGCGACCTCGGAGGCTTCGGCCCCAACCCGGAGAAGGTCTGGCCCCTGCTGATCCAGGGAGACGTGCGGACGATCCAGGGGAACTACGAGGCATCGCTCGCCGCCGGCCGCGAGGACTGCAACTGCGGCTACACCGATCCGCGCGACAACCACTTCGCCGCCGTCTCCTATGGCTACACGGCGCGCCACGCCTCGCCGGCCTTCAAGGCGTGGATGGGCCGCCTGCCGCCGCGCCGCCGCGTGCGGGTGGGCGAGCGGGAGCTGCTCCTCATCCACGGCTCGCCGCGGCGGATCAACGAGTTCCTGTTCGCCTCGACCTCGCCGGTCCCGTTCCTGGAGATGCTGCTCGACCGGTACGCCTGCGACGGCCTCCTCTGCACCCATACGGGGCTCCATTGGCACCGGCGGCTGCCGTCCGGGCGCGACGTGGTGAACGCCGGGGTCATCGGCCGGCCGGCCAACGATGGACGCACCGGAGTCTGGTACGCGCTCCTCGCGGCCCGCGCCGGGGGTCTCGCGGCCGAGCTCGTGCCGCTCGTCTACGACCACCAGGCGCTCGCCGCCGAGATGCGGCAGGAGGAGCTCCCCGAAGAGTTCGTGGAGACGATCCTCACCGGCTGGTGGACCACCTGCCTGGAAATCCTGCCCGCGCGCGAGCGGGCTCTCTCCCGTTTCTGACGTCTGGAGGCTCGACCATGCCCACATCCGACAGCTCCACCCGCATCGCCATCCTCGGCGCCGGTCCCACCGGGATCGAAGCGGCCCTCACCGCAGCCGGGAGCGGCCGTCCGTTCGTCCTGTTCGAGGCCTCGCCGGGCGCCGCCGGCCATCTGCGGCAGTGGGGCCACGTCCGCCTCTTCACCCCCTGGGACCTGAGCGTCTCGCCCCGCGTGCGCCGCCGGCTGGAAGCGGCCGGGATCGAGGTGCCCGCGGGTGCGGAGTGCCCGACCGGCCACGAGCTGGCGGACGTCCTCGACCGGGTGGCCGCCCTGCCGGACCTCGCGCCGCACATCCACTTCGGCTCCCGCGTCCTCGCGGTGGGGCGCGACGGGCTCCTCAAGCACGAGGAGATCGCCACCGCGGAGCGCGGCCGGCACCCCTTCCGCCTCCTGGTGGCCGGCGCGGACGGCACCGAGCGCATCGAGCGGGCCGGCATGGTGATCGACGCGACCGGCACCTACGGCAACCCGAACCGCCTCGGCGACGGCGGCATCCCCGCCGCGGGCGAGCGCGCGTTCGACGCCGAGATCCGGCGCGACATCCCCGACTTTTCGCGCGAGGCGGCCGACTGGGAGGGGCGGACGATCCTCGTCGCCGGGGGAGGGTTCTCGGCGCAGACCGCGATCCGCGACCTCGCCGCGCTGGCCCGGCGGGCACCGGGCACCCGGGTGATCTGGGCTCTCCGCGGCGACGCCCCCGAGGGCTCCCCCGCCGGAGACCCGCTCCCCGAGCGCGCCCGCCTCGCCGCCGCCGCGGCGGAGATCGCCGCGGGCGGCGCGCCGGGCGTCGAGGTGCGCCGCGGTGTGGCCGTCGAGGAGATCTCCCGGCCGCCGGGTGGCAAGCTGCGGGTGGTGCTGCGCAACGGTGCCGGCAGCGCAGCCGTCGAGGTCGACCGCATCCTCGCGCTGACCGGCTTCGTGGGCGACGCGGGGCTCTACCGCCAGCTCCAGGTCCACGAGTGCTATGCGACCTGCGGCCCGATCAAGCTCTCGGCGGCTCTCCTGGGCGCCGCGGCCGGCGACTGCCTCGACCAGACCTCGCACGGCGTCGACACCCTGACCAATCCCGAGCCCGGCCTGTTCATCCTGGGAAGCAAGTCGTACGGCCGCAACAACACCTTCCTCCTGCGGGTGGGCTGGGAGCAGGTGGGCGAGGTGTTTGGACAGCTCGCGGGTGCGGCATGACACCTGGCATACACTGACCCGGCCATGTACTACGGCCGCCCCGACTTCCAGCACACCGAGATTCCGGCCGTCGGCGTCCTCCTGGCCAACCTGGGGACGCCCGACGCGCCGGACACGCCGGCTCTGCGCCGCTATCTGCGCGAGTTCCTCCTCGATCCCCGGGTCATCGAGATGCCGCGCCTCCTCTGGTGGCTCATCCTCCACCTCTTCATCCTGCCCACCCGCCCGGCCAAATCGGCGGCGCTCTACCGGCTGGTCTGGACCGCCGAGGGCTCTCCGCTCCTCACCATCAGCCGCCGGCAGGCCGCGGCCCTCGAGGAGAGCCTCCGCCGCGAGGTGGGCACCCCGCTCCACGTGGCCGTCGCCATGCGCTACGGCAACCCGTCGGTCCGCGCCGGGCTGCGCGAGCTCGAGGAAAAGGGGTGCCGCCGGATCCTCGTCTTTCCGCTCTACCCGCAGTACGCCGCCGTCACCATCGGCTCGACGTTCGATGCGGTCGCCACCGAGCTCGCCGGCTGGCGCTGGGTGCCGGAGATCCGCACGATCAACGGCTACCACGACGACCCCGGCTACGTCCGCGCCCTGGCGGCGAGCATCCGCGCGGCCTGGGCGGACGGCGGAGAGCCGGAGAAGCTCCTCTTCTCCTTCCATGGCATCCCGCGGCGCTACTTCGAGGCGGGCGACCCCTATTTCTGCCACAGCCACAAGCTCGCCCGGCTCACCGCCGAGGAGCTCGCGCTGCCGCGCGGCCGCTGGGACGTCTCCTTCCAGTCCCTGTTCGGCAAGGAGGAGTGGCTCAAGCCGTACACCGACAAGACGCTCACGGCCATGGCCCGCTCCGGCATCCGCTCGATCGACGTGATCTGCCCGGGCTTCTCGGCCGACTGCCTGGAGACGCTGGAGGAGATCGCCGGGCAGAACCGCGAGATCTTCCTGCATGCGGGCGGGGAGCGCTTCCGGTACATCCCCTGCCTGAACGACGGGGCCGGCCACGTGCAGGCGCTCACCGGCGTGGCCCTCCGCCACCTGCAGGGATGGGTCGAGGCACCGGGTACCTGGGACGAGGAACGGGCCCGCGCCGCCGCCGAGGGCACCGCGGAGCGGGCCGCCGGCTTCAAGGCACGGCCGGCTCCCGTCGACGGCGGCTACGGTCGTTGAGCCGCGGTCCCGGTCAGGTCCCCAGGTGCATGGTCTTGATGGTCTGGTCGAGCTCCGGGCCCATCTCGGGGAAGTACTTCTTCTCGGCGAACGCGAGCACCTGATAGACCCGGTGGCCGTCGATGAAGACGGCGTGGTACAGCTCGACGTCGATCCCCTCGACGTGCGCCGTGCCGTGGATCAGCCGCCCGCCGATCGGCTGGGAGATGTGATGCGTCGTGTGGACGGTGTAGTCCGGCACGGCCTTCCGCATGTTGTCGACGACCAGGTCCACCAGCTTGTCCATGTCGATGTACTGGTCCGCCCCGATCGCGACGTCCTCGGCGATGACGACGACGTGCGCATTCCGGTCCGGGCAGACCAGCCACCGGTCGGCATCCGCGTTGTCGCCGTGGGCCGACTCGTCGCTGCGCAGGAACCAGCGGTGGGCCGCCGGGACGGTGATCCGGTAGGGGAAGGCCTCCCCCTGGACCTGCGTCACCGGCTGGTCGCCCAGCCCATACCTGTACTTGAAGATGAGCCCGGTCCCCGCGCCCGAGCCCAGGGTGCGCAGGCCGGCGATGACGACGAGGGCGACGACGGTGGCGATGAGCCCCTTCGCCAGCCCGCCGCCGCTCTTCGCCGGAGGCGACAAGGGTGGGCGCGCCGGGTACGACGGGCCGCCGTAGACACCCCCGGCCGGAGGCCCGCCGTAGACGGTGCCGGCGCCGCCATAGACCGTTCCCCCGGGGGAAGGGGCCTGCGGCGGCACGTGGGACGGCTCGGGGGGGAGAACCGGCGCGTCGGGCGGTCCGTACGGCATCGCGCCGGCGACCGGCTGGCGGCAACGCGGACAGAGCCCGTCATTGCGGGCGGAGTGCTTGAGCTGGCAATGCGGACAGGTGCTCCACTCTCCCATGGTGCCTCCAGCGTGGACGTACAAGTTGGCTTGCCGCTATTCTAACGCCGCCCCTCGGGTTTTGGACGAGGTTCGCTCCGACCGATTCTTCCCTGCCTCGAAAGGAGATTGAGATGAGAAAGCTCGTGGCTCGTTCGGCCGTCCCGGCCGCCGCCCTCCTCGCCCTCGGGCTCGCCGCAGCGGCGGCCGCCCAGCAGCTCGACCTGCCCCGCCCCAGCCCCAACGCCACCGTCACCCAGACGGTGGGTGTCACCCAGATCTCCATTCACTACAGCCGTCCCGGCGTGAAGGGGCGGCCGATCTGGGGTGAGCTCGTCCCCTATGGCGAGGTCTGGCGGACCGGCGCCAACGAGAACACCACGATCACCTTCAGCACCGCGGTGAAGATCGGCGGCACCGAGCTGCCCGCCGGCACCTACGGCCTGCAGACGATCCCCACCCAGGGTCCGTGGACGGTGATCTTCAGCAAGGACGCGGAGCTCTGGGGCGCCTTCGACTACAAGCCGGAGCACGACGCCCTGCGCATCCAGGCGACGCCGCGGACCGCGACCGCGCCGGTCGAGCGCATGCGGTTCACCTTCGAGAACGTCACCGACAACTCCGCCGAGGTCCTGCTCGCCTGGGAGAAGCTGGAAGTCCCCTTCACCGTCGAGGTCGACTCCCCGAAGCTGGTGGCCGCCGCGGCGGCGAACGCCATCCGCTGGCAGACCCCCTATCAGGCCGCCAACTACTGCATCCAGAACGACACCTGCCTCGACCAGGCGGCCACCTGGCTGGAGGCCTCCATCGCTCTGACCCCCACCTGGAACAACCTGCGCGCCAAGGCGACGCTCCTCGCCAAGAAGAGCGACTTCAAGGGCGCCGTGACCTGGGGCGAGAAGGCCCTCGCCGCCGGCAAGGCCGCCCCGCAGCCGCCGCAGCCGCAGGCCCTCGCCGACTGGGAGAAGCAGATCGCCGAGTGGAAGACGAAGGCCGGCAAGTAGGGAGGTCGCCGATCAGCACCCGGCCAGCCAGCCGGGGAGCTCGACGACCTCGCGCAGGCAGGTGAGCGGCGCCAGCCGCTCGAGCTCCTCGCGGCCGTGAGAGCCGGTACAGACGCCGATCGACGCTGTACCGGCGCTCCGCGCCATCTCCAGATCCCACGTCGTATCGCCGATCATCACCGCCGACCGCGGAGCCACCCCGAGCTCGTCCAGAATGGCGAGGAGCATCTGCGGATGCGGCTTGGAGTGGGCCTCGTCAACCGTCCGCGTGGCGTGGAAGAGCGGCGCGAGACCGGTCTCCTGGAGGACGTGGTCGAGACCCCGGCGGCTCTTGCCGGTCGCGATCGCCAGCAGATAGCCCTCCTCCGCCAGCCCCTCCAGCATCTCGCGCACCCCCGCGAACAGCAGCGGCCGGTCGCGCCAGGTCGCCACCCAGTGCTTCCGGTAGCACTCCAGCACCCGTTCGAACATCGCCTCCCCACCACCCGGGCTGAGGATCTCCAGGGTCTCGCGCAGCCCGAGGCCGATCGTGTCGCGGATCGTCTGGTCCGGAAGAAGCGGCAGCTCCAGCTCCTCCATCGTCGCGCGCGTACAGGCCACGATGGACGCGATCGAGTCCATCAGTGTGCCGTCCCAATCGAAGACGAGGAGATCGAAGGATTTCATGGGTTTCTGGTCCCTCCTTCAGAGCCCGGCATCACGAGGCAGCCCTCCACTTCGGCGCCCGGTGGCACCGTGGCACCAAAGCCGATGATCGCCTCGCGCACCACGCTTCCGGCCCCCACGCGCGCTCCGGGGAGGAGCACCGAGCGCTCGACGTGCGCGCCCTTCTCGACATGGGCACCCGCTTCGACCGCCGACCGCCGGACCTTCGCGCCGGGTGCGACGACCGCGCCGGGCGAGAGCCACCCGGAGCCCGCCTCTTCCACGACGGCCTCCAGGTAGCGCCGCGGCGTTCCGAGGTCGTGCCAGCGCCGGGTGGTCACGACGGACTGGAGCGCCGCTCCCCCGTCGAGCAGGGGGACGTAGAGCTGGCGGACGATATCGGCCGGCTTCGCCTCCACCCCCTCCAGCAGAGCCGGTGAGAAGACGTGCGCGCCGGCGAAGACGTACCGCGCGGCCACCTCGCTGCGCGGCGGATCGCCCGGCCAGAAGGAGACGATCCGGCCCTCCCGGTCGATGCCGACGCCGCCGCCGAATTCTGCCGGCGCAGGGCGTGAAGCGAGGAGGAGGGTCGCTTGCGCGCCGTCCGCCCGGTGCCGGCGCAGGAGGCTTCGGAGCGGCCAGCGGCAGAGGCTGTCGCCGTTCACCAGGAGGACGAGATCGGCCGGTGTGAAGAAATCGCGCAGCCGGCCGCAGGCGCCGAGGGTGCCGAGCAGCTCGGGCTCTTCCGACCAGGTGATCGGGATGCCGGCGACGGCGTCGCCGTAGAACGAGCGGATCTGGTCTCCGAGATGGTGGAGGTTGATCGCGACCGCCTCGCAACCCACCGCGGCGAGCTGCGCCAGGGTGTGCCCGAGGATGGGCACACCGGTCACCGGCAGCAGCGGTTTCGGCATCCGCTCCGTCAAGGGACGGAGCCGTGTGCCGAGACCCGCCGCGAGCACCAGCGCTCGGAGCCGCGGGCCCTTCATGCGTCCTCGAAAGGGGGATTACTGGCGGAACACCATCTCGGGGGGCGCGTCCGGATGCTCCTTCAGATAGTCCTCGTACAGGCGGAGGTACGAGCGCCGCTCCGCCTTGTCCGCGTCGAGGCCGCAGCGCTTCGCCACGACCTCCGCGCGGTCCCCTTCGAACTCGGCGAAGTCACCGATCGGCGTGTGATCGAGAGCGATCGTGACGCCGCCGAGCCGCCACTCTTCCCGCATCTTCTGGTAGCGGCGCACAACCGAGTAGCCGAGCCCTTCGAGCAGGGCGCGCGCGGCATCGGCGGTCTCGATCGTCACCTCGTGCTCCTCGCGGACCTTCAGGTTCCCTTCGAGGCGCATCGGCCCCTTGAGGGTCAGGCGCGCCCGGCCGGCGTCGGTGCGCAGGCGCAGGATCCGGCCGGTCGACAGCAGCTCGTTGTTGCGGTCGAGGATCCAGTTGTCCTCGAAGGAGGAGGGACCGACCCTCTCGGCTTCCAGCTCGATCAGCCGCTCGCGGAGCCCGTCCAGCTCGACACCCGGAAACTTGAGCTCTTTTTCGAGATTGTCCTTGCTCCTCATAGCTCGCCCAGACGGTCCAACAGCCGTGCCACGGAGCGGATACCGTTGTAGAAGTGGCTGATGTTGAATTTCTCGTTGGGAGAGTGCAGCCCGTCGTCGTTCAGGCCGAAGCCCAGCAGCAGCACCGGCACTCCGAGCACGGCGGCGAAGGTGGACACGATCGGGATCGAGCCTCCCTCGCGGATCCGGACCGGCCGCGCTCCCCACACGTCTTCCATCGCGTCCAGCGCCGCGTCGACGATCGGCCCCTGGACTTCGACGACCACCGGATCGGCGCCGTGGAGGGTCTCCACCTCGACCTTCACTCCCGGCGGTGCGACGGATTGGGCGTAGTCGGTGAACAGCTTCGCGATTTTCTTCGGGTCCTGGTCGGGAACCAGGCGCATCGACACTTTGGCGCCGCCCCACGAGGGGAGGACGGTCTTCGCCCCCTTCCCCATGTAGCCGCCGAAGATGCCGTTGACGTCGCAGGTCGGGCGCGCCCAGGTCCGCTCGCGGGTGGAGTAGCCCTCCTCGCCGAACAGCTCGGGGACGCCGAGCTCGGTACGGTAGGCCTCCTCGTCGAACGGCAGCGCGGCGAACTCTTTGCGCTCCCAGTCTTCCAGCGGCCGCACGTCGTCGTAGAAGCCGGGGATCAGGATCTTGCCGGTCTTCTCGTCGCGCAGCTTGGCGATGATCTGCCCCAGGGCGTTGAGCGGGTTGGTCACCGCGCCGCCGAAGGTGCCGGAGTGGAGGTCCCGGTTCGGCCCGGTGACCTTGATCTCCATGTAGCAGAGGCCCTTGAGGCCATAGATCAGCGACGGCTGGCCCGGTGCGTAGAGCGAGGTGTCGGAGATCATCACCGCGTCGCACTCGAGGCGCTTGCCGCCGTCCTCGCGCACGTAGCGGTCGATCGCCTCGCCGCCGGACTCCTCTTCGCCCTCCACCAGGAACTTGACGTTCACCGGCAGGCTGCCGCGCTCGGCGAGGATCGCGGCGACGGCCTTGGCATGGGTGTAGGACTGCCCCTTGTCGTCCGTCGAGCCGCGCGCCACCAGCTTGTCCCCTTCGACCGTCGGCTCGAACGGCGGATTGCGCCAGAGCTCCAGCGGATCGGCCGGCTGCACGTCATAGTGGCCGTAGAAGAGGATCGTCGGCTTGCCCGGCGCGCCGAGCCACTCGGCGTAGACGAGCGGGTTGCCCTTGGTCTGGATCTGCTCGGTCTCGAGCCCCGCCTCGCGCAGCTTCCCTTCGAGGAACGCCGCGGCGCGCAGGACCTCGGCCTTGTAGGCGGGGTCCGTCGAGATCGAGGGGATCCGGATGTAGTCCTTCAGCTCCTCGAGGTAGGTTTCCTTGTCGGCATCAATACGGGAGAGAACGTCCCGCGAGTCACTGGCCATTGGTTCAGCTCTCCTTTTCACCCTCGGTATTGCCCTCGGGGAGTCTACCAGAGTCCTCGGGGCGGGCGAGACGCCCCAGATTCACCGCGTTGACGAGGACGTGCGCGACCACCGGGCCGAGCAGGTTCCCGCGCAGCGCCATGAGGCCGCCGAAGAGGAAGCCGGCGACGAGGGCGAACACGGTCCATAGACGGAAGGCCCGGCCCGGTCCGGTATGGACGAAGCCGAACAGAAGCGCCGCCAGCGGCCAGCCGGCCGTCCCCTGGACGGCGCCGCGGAAGAACAGCTCCTCGGCGAAGCCGGAGAGGAGGGCGAGGGCGACCACCTCTCCCGGCTTCAGGGGACCGAGGACGGCGGCGAGCTGGCCCTCCAGATCGCGCGCCAGGGGAACGGTCCGCTCGGCCCCCTTCCAGAGACCGAGCAGAAGGGCACCGGCGCCGAGGCCGAGGAGCAGATCGATCCACCATCCCTGCAGGTCGACGAACAGGCGGAGCGGGATCACTCCCTCGCGGAGGCCGATCCACAGAGCTCCGCCCAGCGCCATGACCATGTACAGGCCCCAGGCGAGGGAGTAGAGGCGGCCGGGCGCCGGAGGGGGGACGGTGGACGTGGGCTCCAAGCGCTTCTTCTGCTAGTCCTCGAAGCTCTTGCCCGTCTTCTGCCAGTCGGCGAGGAAGCGCTCCAGGCCGATGTCGGTCAACGGATGCTTGAAGAGCTGTTCGAGGACCTTGAACGGCATGGTCGCCACGTCGGCGCCGAGCTGTCCCGACTGGACGATGTGGATCGGATGGCGCACCGAGGCCACCAGCACCTTGGTCTCGAAGTCGTAGTTCTGGTAGATCGAGACGATCTCCTCGATCAAGTCCATGCCGTCCTCGCCCACGTCGTCGAGCCGGCCGACGAACGGCGAGATGTACCCGGCGCCCACCTTGGCCGCGAGGAGCGCCTGCGCGGCGGAGAAGCAGAGGGTCACGTTGCAGCGGGTGCCCTGTTCGAGGAGCTTGCCGACCGCGCGCAGCCCGGGCGGGGTGAGCGGCACCTTGACGACCACGTTCTCCGCGAGATCGGCGAGGCGGCGCCCCTGGTCCATCATTCCCTCGAAGTCGGTGGCCAGCACCTCGCCCGAGACCGGACCCGGAACCAGCCGCGCGATCTCCTGGACGGTCTTCAGATAGGACTTGCCCTGCTTGGCGATGAGCGACGGGTTGGTGGTGACGCCATCGACCAGCCCCCATTCGAGGCCGGTCTCGATCTCTTTGATGTCGGCGGTGTCGAGAAAGAATTCCATCGGAGTCTCCCGCAAGTGGGTGGTCGTGGGGTTGGGCCGGGTGAGGTCCCCGGCTCGCCGAAGTCTACCCCGGTTTGAAAGAGCAAGGACGACGGCCCCCGCTAGTTCACCGTCTCGTCGTCCTCACCACCCTCGACCCCGCCACCCTCTTCCTCGAACCCTTCCTCTCCTTCGAGCAGGTCGTCCTCGGGCGCGGCTTCGAGCAACAGCTCGGGCTCCAGCCCCTCGGCGAGGTCGGTCTCGCCGTCGCCGCCGGCATCGACCAGCGCTTCCTCCTCGCGCTCCACCTTGGCGGTGGAGACGAGGCGGTCTTCGCCCGCCAGGTTCATCAGGCGGACGCCCTGGGTGGACCGGCCCACCACGCGGACGCCGGAGACGTTGATGCGGATGATCATCCCTTCCTGGGTGATCAGCATCAGCCCGTCGCTCGCCGTCACGTGGCGCGCTCCCACCACCTCGCCGGTCTTCGGCGTCACCTTCAGGTTGATGATGCCGAGGCCGCCGCGGCTCTGCTTGCGGTAGTCCTCGATCGGTGTCCGCTTGCCGTAGCCGCGCTCGGTGACGGTGAGGATGTCGCCGTGCGGATCGAGCGCCTCCATCCCGACCAGCTCGTCCCCTTCGCGCAACGTGAGACCGCGCACGCCGTAGGTGGCCCGGCCGGTCGGCCGGACGTCGCTCTCCGGGAAGCGGATGGCGAAACCTTTCTTGGTCGCGAGAAGGATGTCTTTCTTGCCGTCGGTCTCGCGCACCGCGAGGAGGCGGTCTCCCTCGTCGATGTTGATGCCGATGATGCCGCCGACGCGCGGGTTGGCGTAGGCGGAGAGCTCCGTCTTCTTGATCGTTCCCTTCTCGGTGGCGAAGAAGAGGAAGCGGTCCTCGGGGAACGTGCGGACGGCCACGGTCGTGGCGAGCCGCTCGTTCGCCTCCAGCTCGAGCAGGTTGACGATCGCCTTGCCGCGCGCCGCCGGTCCCGCCTCCGGAATCTCGTGCACCTTGAGCCAGTGCACCCGGCCGCTCTCCGTGAAGACCAGGATGTAGCTGTGCGCCGTGGCCACGTACAGATGCTCGACGAAATCGTCGTCCTTGGTGCCCATGCCGGTGCGCCCGCGGCCGCCGCGGTTCTGCGAACGGTAGAGGGTGAGCGGCGAGCGCTTCACGTAACCCGTGCGGGTCACCGTGATCACCATCGGCTCGTCGGCGATCAGATCCTCGATCGAGATGTCCGCCATCTCGGGGAGGATCTCGGTGCGCCGCCGGTCGCCGTAGGCGCTCTTGAGCTCGCCCAGCTCGCGGGTGATCTCGGCGAGGACCAGGGCGTCCGACGCGAGAATCGCGCGGAGGCGCTCGATCAAGAGCATCAGCTCACGATATTCCTCGACCACCTTGTCGCGCTCCAGGCCGGTCAACCGCTGCAGACGCATGTCGAGGATCGCCTGCGCCTGGACCTCGGAGAGGACGAACCGC
>Ga0062379_10000021_pt1 | contig 23810 bp, 8 predicted proteins | sample DOMMetBare2Fresh_2_FD_59484 | JGI IMG/M metagenome (GOLD analysis project Ga0062379, IMG submission 59484) | Wetland sediment microbial communities from St. Louis River estuary, USA, under dissolved organic matter induced mercury methylation -... | ecosystem: Environmental > Aquatic > Freshwater...
CTGCCCGATCCCTGGGCGGTCATCTCCGGCGCGCGTCTGTACCGCACCGGCGACCTGGTGCGCTGGCTCCCATCCGGCAACCTGGAGTTCCTCGGGCGCACCGACCGCCAGGTGAAGATCCGCGGCTTCCGGGTGGAGCTGGGGGAGATCGAGGCCGCGCTGGCGCTGCACCCGGCGCTCCGCGAGGTGGCGGTCCTGGCACGGGAGGACCGGCCGGGCGAGCTGCGCCTGGTCGCCTACGTCGCGCCGCACGCCGGGCGGGAGGCGGAGGCCGGCGAGCTGCGCTCCTTCCTCAAGGAGCACCTCCCCGAGCACATGGTGCCCGCTCTCTGGGTGACCCTCGCCGCCCTGCCGGTGAACGGCAGCGGCAAGGTCGACCGCCGGGCGCTCCCCGCCCCGGACGCCTCCCGCCCGGCCCTCGCCGCGGAGTACGAAGCGCCCGCCACGCCGGCCGAGGAGGGGGTGGCGGCGATCTGGTGCGAGGTGCTCGGGATCGACCGGGTGGGGGTGAACGACGATTTCTTCGAGCTGGGCGGCCACTCGCTCCTCCTGCCGCAGGTGATGAGCCGGTTGCAGCGCGACTTCGGCGTCGAGGTCCCCCTGCTCGACCTGATCGAGCACACCACCGTGGCCGACCTCGCCCTGACGGTCGAGGAGCTCCTCCTGGAGCAGATCGAGCAGGAGAGGGCAGGGGCCGGGGATTGCGGGCGGGAGGTGGCCTTTGCAGGGCCGGCTTGACTGCATCCAGGAGCTGTTCGAGGAGCAGGCGGCGCGGCGGCCGGAGGCCGTGGCGCTGCGCTTCCAGGGTGGCTCCATGAGCTACGCCGAGCTGGACGCCCGGTCCGAGGGGCTGGCGGAGGCGCTGCGCCGCATGGGCGTCGGCGCCGACGTGCTGGTGGGCGTCTGCCTGGAGCGCTCGCCGGAAGCGGTGGTGGCGATCCTGGCCGTCCTCAAGGCGGGGGGCGCCTACGCGCCCCTGGATCCCTCGTACCCGGCCGAGCGCCTCGCCCTGCTGCTGGAGGACGCCGGCGCGCCGGTGCTGCTGACCCGGCGGGGGTTGCTGGGCCGTCTGCCGGAGACCCGGGCAAGGGTGATCTGCCTGGACGGAGACCTGCCGCGGTCCGTTCCGCCGGCGGGTCCGCGCCCGCGGGCCTGGCCCGAGAGCCTGGCCTACGTGATGTACACCTCGGGCTCGACGGGCCGCCCCAAGGGGGTCGCGGTGACCCACCGCAACGTGGTGCGGCTGGTGCGGGAAACGGACTTCGCCCGGTTCGGGCCGGACGAGGTGTTCCTCCTGCTGGCGCCCCTCTCCTTCGACGCTTCCACGCTGGAGCTCTGGGGCCCGCTGCTCAACGGCGGCACGCTCGTGGTGTTCCCGCCGCACACGCCGGCCCTGGAGGAGCTGGGCAAGGAGCTGGTGCGGCAGGGGATCACCACGCTGTGGCTGACGGCGGGCCTGTTCCATCCGATGGTGGAGTCGCAGGTGGCGAGCCTGAGGGGACTGCGCCAGCTCCTGGCCGGAGGCGACGTCCTGTCGCCGCCGCAGGTTCTCCGGGTGCTGCGCGAGCTGCCGGGCTTGACGCTGATCAACGGCTACGGCCCCACCGAGAACACCACCTTCACCTGCTGCCATCGGATGCGGAGCCCGGAAGGCATCGGGGCTTCGGTGCCCATCGGCCGGCCGATCGCCAACACGCGGGTCTGTCTGCTCGACCGCAGCCTGCGGCCCGTGCCGCCGGGTGTCGCGGGCGAGCTCTGCGCAGGCGGCGACGGCCTGGCCCGTGGGTACGTCGGCCGCCCGGACCTGACGGCGGAGCGCTTCATCCCCGACCCCTTGGGAGGCGAGGGGCAAAGGCTCTATCGGACCGGCGATCTGGCGCGGCTCCGGGCGACGGGAGAGATCGAGCTCCTGGGCCGGATCGACCAGCAGGTGAAGATCCGCGGCTTCCGCATCGAGCCCGGGGAGATCGAGGCGGCGCTCTGCTCCCACCCGGCCGTCTCGGAAGCGGCCGTGGTCGTCCGGGGTCAGGGGGACGACAAGCGCCTGGTGGCCTGCCTGGTGGCCTCCTCCGGAGTCGAAGCGGAGATGCGAACCTTCCTGCGGGAGCGGCTGCCGGAGCACATGATCCCCGCGGCCTTCGTCGTCCTGGACGCCCTGCCCCTGACGCTCAACGGCAAGGTCGATCGCCAGGCCCTGGCCCGCATCGAGCTGCCGCGGGACAGCGCCGCCGGCGACGTGACGGCACCGCGCAATCCGACCGAGGAGCTGCTGGCCGGGATCTGGGAAGAGGTGCTCCGGCGCGACCGGGTGGGGATCGACGAGAGCTTCCTGGACCTCGGCGGCGATTCGCTGCTCGCCGCCCGGATTCAAGCCCGGGTTGAAGTGGCCCTCGAGCTCGACCTGCATCCCTCGGCGGTGCTCGAGGCGAGCACCGTCGCCGCCCTGGCGGAGCAGGTGGAGCGGGCCCTCGCCGAGCGAGCTCTCACCGGGTGTCCTTGGCGCCGCATGCCGATCCTGCCGCGGCCGCGGAATCCCGGGGGCGAGCCGCTCTCCTCGGCGCAGCGGCGGCTCTGGTTCGTCGAACGGCTCGTCCCGGGGACACCGGCGAACAACATTCCGGTGGTGATGCGGCTGGAGGGTCCACTGACACCCGCCGTCCTCGGGCGCTGCCTGGCGGAGATCACCGCCCGTCACCAGGCCCTGCGGACCAGGATCGAGCTCGGGCCGGACGGTGAGCCGCTCCAGCTCGTCGCCCCCCCTTCGCCCGTGCGGTTGCCGCTCGTCGATCTCGCCGGGCTCCCCCATGATCGGCGGCTCGCGGAGCGCGAGCGGCTGGCGCGGGCGGAGGCCTGCCACCCGCTCGATCCCGGCGATCCCGGCCATCCCGGCGGTGGCGCGCTCTGGCGCCTCAGCCTCGTCCGCGTGGGAGAGACCGAGCACGACCTGCTCGTCACCCTCCACCACGTCATCGCCGACGGCGCTTCGATCGTGGTGTTCGAGCGCGAGCTGGCGGCGCTCTACCCCGCCTTTCTTCACGGCAGGCCCTCGCCGCTCCCTCCGCCCACCGTGCAGCCGGCGGATATCGCCGCCTGGGAGCACGACGGGTTGAGCGCGGAGGCTCTGGCTCCCCACGCCGCCTGGTTCCGGGAGCATCTCGCGGGGGCTCCGGGGGGCCTCGACCTGCCGGCCGACCAGGCGCGTCCGCCGGCGCGGAGCTGGCGCGGGGTGAGCCAGGTCCTGGACCTCCCTCCCTCCATCTCTCGCGAGGTGCGCGACTTCGCGCGCCGGCGGGGGGCGACGAGATACATGGTCCTCCTCGCCGCCTGGGTGGCGCTGCTGCGCCGGATCACCGGACAGGACGACTTCGTGGTCGGCACGGTGTTCGCCCATCGCGGCCGGTCTGAGCTGGAAGGGATGATCGGCTACTTCGCCAACACCCTCCCGCTGCGGGTGGAGCACCCCGGCGATCCCGCTTTCGGCGACCTGCTCACCACCGTGCGCGCCCGGGCGCTCGGCGTCTTCGCCCATCAGGACCTGCCGCTCGAAACTCTGGCCGAGGTGCTGCGGCCGCAACGTGCCTCCAGCGCGGACCCGCTCTTCCAGGTCTTCTTCGCCTATCGCGGCAACGCCGGCCCGCGGGAGCTGGCGCCCGGGCTGACCCTGACCTGGAGGGAGGAGGATCACGGCGCGGCGCAGTTCGATCTCTGCCTCGACCTGGAGGAGAAGGGAGAGGAGATCGCCGGACGGCTGGTCGCCGGCGCCGACCTCTTCACCGCGGCGACCGCCGGCCGGTTGGCCCGGGGCTGGATGGCGCTCCTCGCCGGCGCCCTGGCGCGGCCGGAGGCACCGCTCTCGACCCTCGCCCTGCTCGGCGCGGCGGAGAGCCACGCGCTCCTCGTCGAATGGAGCCGCTCCCCCGGCCCTCCGGCTTGGGACGGCTCGGTGCCGGCGCGCATCGCAGCCCGGGCGGCGGCGACCCCGGAGGCGATCGCGGTCGAGCCGGCCGATCCCGGCCGGCCCGGGCTGACCTATGGCGAGCTGGTCGGGCGGGCGCGGCGGCTCGCCGGCCACCTGCGCTCCCGCGGCGCCGGGCTCGACGTGCGGATCGGGGTCTACGCCGAGCGCTCGCCGGAGACCGTGGTCGGCCTGCTCGCCGTGCTCCTGGCCGGCGGCGCCTTCCTGCCGCTCGATCCGGCGCATCCCCCCGAGCGCCTCGCCGCCACCCTGGAGGACGCCCGCGTGCCGCTGCTCCTCGCCCGGAGCGCCCTCGCCGCCACCCTGCCGCTCGGCGGGGCCGAGCTGGTGCCGCTCGACGCGGAGATCGCGACGGCACGGGAGGAACCTCTCGACGAGATCGGTCCCGAGGACCTCGCCTACGTCATCTACACCTCGGGCTCGACCGGCCGGCCCAAGGGGGTGCTCATCCAGCACCGCGGATTCCTCTGGGCGGTCGAGGCGCTCGCCGAGCGCTCCGGGGTGGAGCCGGGGAGCCGGGTGCTGCAATTCGCCTCCGCGAGCTTCGACGCCTCGGTGTGGGAGATCTGGAGCACGCTCGTCCGCGGCGCGACCCTCGTCTTCGCCCGCGCCGAGGACCTCCTCCCCGGGGAGGCCCTGCTCACCACCTTGCAGCGGCGCGGCATCACCAACGTCTTTCTCACTCCGAGCGCGCTCGCGGCACTGCCGGAGGGGGCGAGCCGGGAGCTCTCCGGCCTGCGCGGGCTGGTGGTGGGCGGAGAGGCCTTCCCCCCCGGCCTGGTGACCCGGTGGGCCGCCGGGCGCCGGCTGTGGAACGCCTACGGGCCGACCGAGGGGAGCATCTGCGTCTCCATGGCCCGTCTCGGCGAGGACGGCCAGGTCCCGATCGGTCGGCCGGTCGCCGACAGCCGGCTCCTCGTGCTCGGACCCCACGGCGAGCTCCTCCCCCGCGGAGCCCCTGGGGAGCTCCATCTCGGCGGCCGGGGGCTCGCCCGCGGCTACCTCGGCCGGCCCGATCTCACGGCCCGCGCCTTCGTCCCCGATCCCACGGGCGAGGAGCCCGGCGGGCGCCTCTATCGCACCGGAGACCTCGTCCGCGTCCGGCCGGACGGCCAGCTCGAATTCCTCGGCCGCGCCGACCGGCAGGTCAAGGTGCGCGGCTTCCGCATCGAGCCCGGGGAGATCGAGGCACAAATCGTCGAGCACCCGGGCGTGCGCGAGGCCGCGGTGGTGCCGTACGAAGCGGTACCAGGAGACCTCCGGCTCGCCGCCTATGTGGCGGGGGGGGGTCCCGCCGCCCCCACGGTCCAGGAGCTCCGCGCCTTCCTGCGCTCGCGGCTCCCCGAGCACATGATCCCCTCCTTCTTCGCCTTCCTCCCGGCCCTGCCGCTGACCCCGGGCGGCAAGATCGACCGGAGCGCCCTCCCTCCGCCCGGTGCGGAGGCGGAACCGGCGCCGGCGGCCGGCCCCGCGGTCCCCGGCACTCCGGCCGAGGAGCTGCTGGCCGGAATCTGGGGGGAGGTGCTCGGCAGGACGGAGATGGGCGCCGGCGACGACTTCTTCGATCTCGGCGGGCACTCGCTGCTCGTCGGCCAGGTGCTGGCCCGGGTGCGCACCGCCTTCGGAGTGGATCTGCCGGTGCGGGCCGCCTTCGAGGCGCGCACCCTGGCCGCGCTGGCGCGGTGCATCGAAGAGGCGCGCCTCACCGCGGCCGGAACACCCGCGCCCGCTCCGCTGGTGCGGGTGCCGCGGGATCGGCCGCTGCCCCTCTCCTTCGGCCAGGAGCGGCTCTGGTTCCTCCAGCGCCTCGATCCGGGCTCGACGGTCTACAACCTGCCCCTGGCCTTTCGTCTGACCGGGTCGCTCGACGCGGCGGCCCTGGAGCGCAGCCTGGACGAGGTCTTCCGCCGGCACGAGGTTCTGCGCACCACCTTCGCCGAGGGGCCGGACGGCGAGCCGTGCCAGATCGTGGCCGCGTTTCAGGCTGCCGGGCTGCCCCGGATCGATCTCTCGGGCCTGCCCTCGGCGGTGGCCTCCGCGGAGGCGGACCGGCAGATTGCTCGGGAGGCGCGGCGCCCGTTCGACCTCGTCCGCGGCCCGGTGGCGCGGTCCCTCCTCCTGCGGCTCGGCGAGCAGGAGCACTTGTTGGTTTTCTCCTGCCACCACGCCGCCTTCGACGGCTGGTCGGTCGGCGTGCTCCGGCGCGAGCTGGGTGCCCTTTATGGCGCCTTCCACGCCGGGCGGCCATCTCCCCTCTCCGAGCTGGCGGTCCAGTACGCCGACCATGCCGCCTGGCAGCGGCACCGGTTCTCCGGGAACGCCCTGGAGGCGCAGCTCGCCTGGTGGCGGCAGCGCCTGGCGGGAGCGCCCGCCGCTCTCGAGCTGCCGGCCGACCGGCTGCGGCCACCGGCGCAGAGCTTCCGCGGCGCCACGCTGCCGCTCGCGTTCCCGGCCGGTCTCGCCGCCGGGCTCCGCGGGCTCGCCCGGAGCGAAGGCTCGACTCTGTTCATGACCGCCCTGGCGGCCTTCTCCGCGCTCCTCGCCCGGCTCACCGGCCAGACCGGCCTGGTGGTGGGCTCGCCGGTCGCCAACCGCACGGAGGCGGGGAGCGAGGACCTCCTCGGCTTCTTCGTCAACACTCTGGCTCTGCGCGCCGATCTGGCGGACGACCCGCCCTTCCATGCCCTGGCGGCCCGGGTCCGCGAGTCGGCGCTCGCCGCCTATGCCCATCAGGACCTCCCCTTCGAGCGCCTGGTCGAGGCGCTGCAACCGGCGCGCGACCTGTCGCGCAGCCCGCTCTTCCAGGTGATGCTCTCCCTCGATCCGTTGCAGGACGGCGCGCTCGCCCCGGGCCTCGGCTGCGAGCTGCTGCGGATCGACGGCGGAACGGCCAAGTTCGACCTCACGGTCTTCCTCAACGACCAGGGGACGAGCCTGACCGCCCTCCTGGAGTACGCGACCGACCTCTTCGACGCGCCCACGGTGGCCCGGCTCGGGTGTTCCTTCCTCGCCCTGCTCTCCGGCTTGGTGACGGAGGGAGGGGCCGGGATGCCGGTCTCCCGGCTGCCTCTCCTGGGGGAGGGAGAGAGCTGGCAGATCCGCGCGGAATGGCACGAGCCCGGCCAGCCGGCTTCCCAGGAGGAGTGCCTGCACCACCTCGTGGCCACCCAGGCCGCGCGCACACCGGAGGCGACCGCCCTCGTCGCCGGCCGCGAGCGGATCACCTATCGGGACCTGGAACGCCGCGCCGGCGCGCTGGCCCGGCGGCTGGCCGCGCTCGGGGTCGGGCCGGAGGTCCGGGTCGGCGTCTGCCTGTCCCGGACGCCGGCTCTGGTGGTCTCCCTCCTGGGCATCCTCCAGGCCGGCGGAGCCTACGTGCCGCTCGATCCCAACTACCCGCGCGAGCGGCTGGGCTTCATGCTGGAGGACGCCGACGCCGCCGTCCTGATCACCGAGACGGCTCTCGCCGAGCGCCTGCCGGCCTCGCGGGCGCGGGTGCTGCTGCTCGACTCTCCTGAGGAGGACCGGCCGGCCGGAACCGAGCCCGCCCGCGAGTCTACTCGCGCTCTGCCCGGCAATCTCGCCTACCTGATCTACACCTCGGGCTCGACCGGCCGCCCCAAGGCGGTGGCGATCGAGCACCGGAGCGCCGTGGCTTTCGTCCATTGGGCGCTCGCGGTGTTCACCCGGGAGGAGCTGGCGGCGGTCCTGGCCTCGACCTCGATCTCCTTCGATCTCTCGGTCTTCGAGCTGTTCGTGCCGCTCGCCTGCGGGGGACAGATCGTCCTCGCAGGCACCGTTCTGGAGCTGCCGGAGCTGCCGGCGGCCGGAGAGGTCACCCTGATCAACTCCGTGCCCTCGGCGGTCTCCGCCCTGCTGGAGCTGGAGCGGGCGCTCCCGGCCGGGGTGCGGACGGTCAACCTGGCGGGCGAGCCGCTCAAGGGCTCCCTCGCCCAGGCCCTCTACGCGGCCGGCGCCGCACGGGTCCGAAATCTCTACGGCCCGTCGGAGGACACGACCTACTCGACCTTCGAGACCGTGAAGCGCGGCAGCCGGCGCGAGCCCACGATCGGGCGGCCGATCACCGGGACCTGGGCACGCCTGCTCGACCGGAGCCTGGAGCTGGCACCCGTCGGCGTGCCGGGGGAGATCTACCTGGGCGGCGCCGGCCTGGCGCGGGGCTATCTCGGCCGGCCCGAGCTGACGGCCGAGCGCTTCGTGCCGGACCCTCTGGACGTCGGAACACGCCTGTATCGCACCGGCGACCTCGGGCGCCTTCTCCCGGACGGCCGGATCGAGTATCTCGGCCGGCTCGACAACCAGGTGAAGGTGCGCGGCTTCCGGATCGAGCTGGGGGAGATCGAGACGGCTCTGGAGGCGCATCCGCAGGTGCGCGAGGCGGTCGTGGTGGCGCGCGGCGAGCCGGGCGGCGACCGCTTCCTCGCCGCCTACGTGGTGCCCGCCGGACCACCAGCCCTCACGTCCGCGGAGCTGTGCGATCACCTCCGCGTCCGGCTCGCCGAGTTCATGGTGCCCTCCTCCTTCACCCTGCTCGACGCGATGCCGCTGACGCCCAACGGCAAGGTGGACCGCAAGGCTCTCCCGGTCCCCATGAATGGGCCGGCGGAGCCCGCGGCGCGACCCGGCGGCGGCCCTGCCGCGCCTCTCGTCGAGCTCCTCGCCGGCATCTGGGCGGAGGTGCTGGGGCGCCCCGAGCTGCCCGGTCCGCACGACAACTTCTTCGAGCTGGGCGGCCACTCCCTCCTCGCCACCCGGGTGGTCTCGCGGGTACGGGCGGCGCTCGGCATCGAGGTGCCCCTGCGCACGCTCTTCGCCGCGCCGACCCTCTCAGCTCTGGCGGTGGCCATCGCAGCTCTCACCACCTCTCCGCCGGACCCGATCGCGACAACGGCGGACCGGGAGAGCCTCCCCCTCTCCTTCGCCCAGCAGCGGCTCTGGCTCCTCGACCGCCTCGAACCCGGCTCGCCGGTCTACAACCTGCCGTTCCCCCGCCAGATCCGCGGTCCCCTCGCTCCGGCCTTCCTGGAACGCGCCCTCCGCGAGGTGGAGCGCCGGCACGAAGTCCTGCGCACCACCTTCGCGGTGGACGTGGCGACCGGCGAGCCGCGATTGACCGTCGCGCCGCCGGGAGGCTTCTCCCTCCCCCAGGTCGACCTCACCGCCCTCCCGCCGCCGGCACGCGAGGCGGAGGCCCGGAGGCTGGCCGACGAGGACGCCGGGAGCCCGTTCGACCTCGCCGCCGGTCCTCTCTTCCGCGCCCGGCTGCTGACCCTCGACGCGGAGGACCATCACCTCCTGATGACGGTGCATCACGTCGCCGGGGACGGCTGGTCGTTGGACCTCCTCCTGAACGAGCTGTCCGCCCTCTACCCGGCCTGCGCGGCTAAACGGCCATCTCCCCTGCCGGAGCCGGCGGTCCAGTACGCCGACTTCGCGGCCTGGCAGCGGCGCCGGCTCGACGGTCCCATTCTCGCCGGACAGCTCGCGTACTGGCGCCGGCAGCTCGCCGGGGCTCCCGCGGTCCTCGACCTGCCGGCCGACCGGCCGCGCCCGGAGACCGGGACCTCGCGCGGTGCCCATTTCTTGACTGTTCTGCCCGCGGAGCTGACCGCCGCCGTCCGCACCCTCTCCCGGCGCCAGGGGGCGACGCTCTTCATGGTCCTCTGTGCGGGGTTCGCGGCCCTCCTGGAGCAGATCACGGGCGCGGCGGACTTCCTTCTCGGCTCGCCGGTCGCCGGCCGCGGGAGCACCGAGATCGAAGGGCTCATCGGCTTCTTCGTCAACACCCTGGTCCTGCGCATGGACCTCTCCGGCGCTCCATCCTTCGCCACCCTGATCGCCCGCGTGCGGGAGGTGGCGCTCGGCGCCTACGCACACCAGGACGTTCCGTTCGAGCGCCTCGTCGAGGAGCTGCAACCGGAACGCGACCTCGCCCGCAGCCCGCTCTTCCAGGTCTCCTTCGTCCTCGGCGTGGAAGAGACGGCCGGCACGCTGGCCCCGGGGCTGCCGCACACCCCCCTGCCGGTCGAGAACCACACGTCCAAGTTCGACCTGACGCTCGGGCTCGACCTCCGGGGCGACACGCTGGTCGCCGACGTCGAATTCCGCACCGACCTGTTCGACCGTGCCACGGTGGAACGTTGGGCCGGCGGCTTCACCCACCTGCTCCGGAAGCTCGCCGCCCATCCGGACGTTCCCCTGGCGGAGATCGCCCCGCTCTCCGGGATCGAGGACCTGCGCGGCACGGCCCGGGCCGAACGGCCCCGGCTCCGCGGCGAGGTCGCGGAGGAGGACTCCCCCGCACCGTCCCGGCAGGCGCCGCCGCGCTCCCCGCTCGAAGAGCTGGTGGCCGGGCTGTGGGCCGAGGCTCTGGGCCGCGTCACGATCGGTTTGCACGACCACTTCTTCGCCCTCGGCGGATACTCGCTCCTCGCCATCCGCGTGCTGGCCCGCCTGCGGGCCGCGACCGGCGTCGACCTCCCACTGCGCGCGATCTTCGCCAACCCGACCGTAGCCACCCTGGCGGCCGAGATCGAGAGCCACCTGCGGGCTCCGGCTCCGGGGACCCTGCCGCCACCGCCCATCGAGCCGGCCGGTGTGGGTTCCGACGCCCCGGCCGCCGCCGCGCAGGAGCGGCTCTGGTACTTCCACCAGCTCGACCGCAGCCGCTCGGTCTTGAACGTCCCGCACCCGCTCCGCCTGAGCGGCCCGCTGCGGCCCGCCGCGCTCGCCCGGTCGCTCTCCGAGATCGCGCGCCGCCACGCCCCTCTGCGCACCACGTTCGCCAACAGCCCGGAGGGGCTCCGGCAGCGCATCGCGGTCCACACGCTCCACGCGGACCTGGCGCTCCTCCTGGTGGACCTGAGCGGCCTGCCGCCGGCGCGCCGGGAGGAGGAGGCCCGGCGGGTGACGGAGGCGGAGGCGCGGGAGCCTTTCGACCTCGCCGCCGGGCCGCTCTGGCGGACCCGCCTGCTCCGCCTGGAGACGGGGGAGCACCGGCTGCTCCTCACCTTCCACCACGCCGTCGTCGACGGCTGGTCGATCGATCTCCTCGAACGCGAGCTCGCCCTACTCTACCCGGCATTCTCCCGGGAGCTTCCCTCTCCCCTTACGGAGCCGGCGCTCCAGTACGCGGACTTCGCCGTCTGGCAGCGCCGCCAGCTCGACGACGGGCGGCTCGCGCCCCAGCTCGCGATTCAGCTCGAATACTGGCGGCGCCAGCTCGCCGGAGCACCGGCGGTGCTCGACCTCCCCACCGACCGGCCGCGCCCCGCACGTCCGACCTTCCGGGGTGCCGCCCGCTACCTGCCGCTCCCGCAGGAGGTCGCCGCGCAGACGAAGGAGCTGGGGCGGCGCGAGGGGAGCACGCTCTTCATGACCGCCCTCGCCGCCTTCGCCGCGCTCGTCTCCCGCATCACGGGCCGGACGGACGTGGTCCTCGGCTCGCCGGCCGCCAACCGCCACACGCCGGGGACCGAGGATCTCTTCGGCTTCTTCGTCGGCGTCCTCCCGTTCCGGCTCGACCTCGGGGGCGATCCCACCTTCCGGGAGCTGCTGCGCCGGGCCCGCGAGACCGCCCTCGGCGCCTACGCCCATCCGGACGTCCCCTTCGAGCGCCTGGTGGAGGAGCTCGACCTGGCGCGGGACAAGAGCCGGACGCCGCTGGTCCAGGTGATGCTCTCGGTGCGCAACGGCTCCGGCGAGCCGCTCCGTTGGGACCACGTCACCGCCGAGCCGGTCGAGGTGCACAGCGCCACCTCGCAATTCGACTTCACCCTCGGGGTCGTCGACCTGCCGCACGGCCTCACCCTCGAAGCCGAATACAGCACCGACCTGTTCGACGGATCGACCGTCGAACGGCTGCTCGACCACCTCGCCCGGCTGCTCGGCGCGGCGGTGGCGGACCCGGAGATCCGGCTCTCCGCGCTGCCGGCCGCAGCCCGGCCGCAACCGGAGACCGCGGCGGCACCACCCTCCAGGGAGACCTCCATGCCGAACCCCGATCCCAAGGACCGCAGCGCCCGGCTCGCCGCGCGCCGGGCCGGCCTCTCGCCCGAGGAACGGGCCCTGCTGGAGCAGCGCCTGCGGGCACGGGGCGGCCCGAAGGCGGAGGCGCCTCCTCCGGCATCGGCTTCGCTGGTGCCGCTCCAGCCGTCCGGCTCCCGCCCGCCGTTCTTCTGCGTCCATCCGGCCGGCGGCGACGTCCTCTGCTTCCAGGCCCTCTCGCGCCACATGGGGCCGGACCAGCCGTTCTACGGCCTCCAGTCGCGCGGGCTCGGGCCGGATGAGGTGCCGTTCACCAGCATTGAGGAGATGGCGGCGCGCTACCGCGCCGAGATCACCGCGGCCAGCCCTGGCCCCTACCACCTCGGCGGCTGGTCGCTGGGCGGCGCCGTGGCCTTCGAGGTCGCGCGGCAGCTCGTTGCCGCGGGGCGCGAGGTGGCGCTCCTGGCGGTCATCGACTCCACCCCGGGAGCCGGCGGTGCGATGGTGGAAGACGAGGAGGACGCCGACGACACGCCGTGGTTGCTGGAGATCGCCGACTATCTGGAGCGCCTCTGGGGCCTCGATCTCGGCCTCTCCGCCGAGGTCCTCCGCGGCCTTTCTCCCGAGGATCAGGCGCTCCGCCTGCTCGCAGGGTTGCAGCACACCCCCTTCGGCGCGAAGGCCGGCCCCGAGTCGCTCCGCCGGCTGCTCGCCGTGTTCAAGACCAACGTGCGCGCCTTCCGGCGCTACCGGCCGTCTCCCTACCCGGGGAAGATCACCTTCTTCCTCCCCGCCGAAGCCGCCGGGAAACCGGAAGAGGACGCCGGCCTCCTCCGCGCCTGGGGAGAGCTCTCGCCGCAGCCGGTCGACGTCGAGACCGTTCCGGGCGACCATGTCAGCGCCCTCGCCGAGCCGCACGTGCAAGCCCTGGCCGCGCGGCTGCGCCACCGCATCGCCGCCAAGGAGACTCGACCGACATGAAATCCCGCCTCTGGAAGCTGCTGCGCCGGACCGCCCTCGTCGTGGCCGGTCTGGCCGTGATCCTCGGCCTGGTCTTCTACTGGCTCGTGCGCCGCGCCTGGCCGGAGACCGAAGGCCGGCTCACCGTTCCCGGTCTCCAGGCCCCGGTCGAGATCGTGCGCGTCGAGCCCGGCGTCCCCCACATCTACGCACAGAACGCCCACGACCTCTTCTTCGCCCAGGGGTACGTGCACGCCCAGGACCGGCTCTGGCAGATGCAGCTCAACCTCTACGCCGGCCGCGGGGAGCTCTCCGCGATCTTCGGGGAGGGCGCGGTCGAGATCGACAAGGTGATGCGCATCTTCGGCATCGTCCAGGCCGCCGAACGGGACTGGCAGACCCTCTCTCCGCCCACCCGCGACCTGCTCACCGCGTACGCCGGCGGAGTGAATGCCTACGTGGACGCCCACCGCGGCCGGCTGCCGGTTGAATTCACCCTCCTCGGGGTCGAGCCCCGGCCCTGGACGCCCGTCGATTCGCTCGCCTGGGGCAAGCTCATGTCGCTCAACCTGAGCCTCAACCACAGCTTCGAGATCCTCCGCTCCGACCTGATCACCAGGCTCGGCGAGCCGGCCGCGCGGCGGCTGATGTCCCCGTATCCCGCCGACGCGCCGGTGATCGTACCCGGTGGCGCCCGCTCCGCTCCCGCGGCTCTCGCGGCCCTCGGCCCGGTCCTCGGCGCGGCGACGCCCGCCTGGGGGAGCAACGGCTGGGTGGTCGCCGGCAGCCGCACGGCGAGCGGCCGGCCGCTCCTCGCCAACGACACCCATCTCGGCCTGCAACTGCCCTCGGTCTGGTACCAGATCGGAGTCCACGGAGCGGGCTACGACGCCGCCGGCTTCTCCTTCCCCGGCATGCCGCTCCCCGTCATCGGCCACAACCGGAAGATCGCCTGGGGGATCACCAACCTGTGCGCCGACGTGCAGGACCTCTACGCCGAGAAGCTCGACGACCCGGCGCATCCGCGGCGCTATCGGTTCCAGGACACCTGGCGGGATCTCACGCTGCGCCGCGAGGAGATCGCGGTGAAGGGCGGCAAGAGCGTCGTCCTGGAGGTGCGGGAAACCCACCACGGCCCGATCGTCAACGACGCCCTCGTCGAGCTCAAAGGGAGCCCGCCGCTGGCGCTGCGCTGGCCGGCCCTCTCCGGCGGCAAGCTGATCGACGCCCTGGTGGCGCTCAACCAGGCCGAAGACTGGCCGTCCTTCCACCGGGCGCTGGCGGACTGGGACGCCCCCTCCGTCAACTTCGTCTATGCCGACGTCGACGGCCACATCGGCTATCAATCGACCGGCCGCATCCCCGTGCGCGCCGCCGGGCATCAGGGGCTGGTGCCCGTCCCCGGCTGGGACGGCCGCTCCGAGTGGCAAGGCTTCATCCCCTATGAGGAGATGCCGAGCCTGCTCGATCCGCCGTCGGGCTTCATCGTCACCGCCAACAACAAGGTGGTGGCGGACGACTATCCGCACTACATCGCCTATGACATGGCCGACCCCTACCGCGCCCGGCGGCTCACCGACCTGCTGACGGCCGGGCACCGCTTCACCCGCGACGGTCTGCGCACCATTCAGGCCGAGACCCTCGGTCTGCCCGCCGCGGCCATCCGTCCCGCACTGCTCGCCGTGCCGCCGGCCGGCGACCGCGAACGCGAGGCGCTCGACCGCGTCCGCACCTGGGACCTCCGATACGACGTGGAATCCGTCGGCGCCTCGATCTACGAGGCCTGGTACTGGAACCTCCTCGGCGAGGTCCTGGGCGACGAGCTGGGCGAAGACGTGCTCAAGGAGTACCGCATCGTCGGCATGAGCCAGGTGCCGTCGATCGCCGACCTCCTGACGCGGCCGGACGATCCGCTGTTCGACGACCGGCGCACCCCCGCCGTGGAGCACCGCGACGACATCGTCCGCCGCAGCCTCACCCGGGCCGTGGCCTGGCTCGCCGAGCACCATGGAGACGACCCCGCGGGCTGGGCGTATGGAAAGGTGCACACGGTGACCCTCGTCCACTCCCCCCTGGGGGCCAGCGGCATCGCCCCCCTCGAGCTTCTGTTCAACAGCAGGACCTACCCCGCCCCGGGCACCGCCTTCACGGTCAACGCCGCGGTGGCCGACGTCACGAAGCCGTTCGCCGTCAATTTCGGCACCTCGCAGCGCATGATCGTCGACCTCGCCGACCTCGAAGGGTCCACCTGGGTCAACAGCACCGGCCAGGACGCCCAGCTCTTCCGCCGCCACCGCGAGGACCAGATCCCCAGGTGGGCCGCGGTCGAGGACTATCCGATGACCTTCGGCGAGACGGCGGTGAAGGCGCACCCCGAGGCACGGCTGACCCTGGAGCCGCCCGGGAAGTGATTTCGGCCGCCTTGCCCTGGTGGCCTCGCGCCGCCGGTGTCGGATGGTAAAATACTCGGCCATGAATGGGGGGGCGATTGAGCCCTTGAGCCCAGACCCCGGAAGGAGCCTGGATGCTTGCACCGAGGCAAGGGGCGGATTTCCCCTTCGATACGACGACCATGATCGACATTTGCCGCCGCAATGATGTCGCCATGGTCGGAGTGGTGGGCTCGATGGCACGAGGAGAAGCAACCGACCGCAGCGATATCGATCTGCTCGTGCGGTTCACCACACCGAAGAGCCTGCTCGGTGTCATTGCGCTCGAGCAGGAGCTCACCGCGGCGCTGGGGCGCGAGGTCGACTTGCTCACCGAGGCAGCGCTGAGTCCCTATCTGCGCGAGCGGATCCTCCGCGACCTGCAGGTGATGTATGAAGCGCGATGACACGGTCTATCTCCAGCACGTCAGGGACGCGATCTCGAAGGTCCAGACCTATCTGACAGGCATTGATGAGCCGGCTTTCCGCGCACAGAGTCTCATCCAAGACGGAGTCATTCGCCAACTGGAAATCATCGGCGAAGCCGTCAAGCGCCTCTCACCCACGACACGAGAATTGGCCGCGCAGATCCCATGGTCGGCGATCGCGGGGATGCGAGACAAGCTGATTCACGATTACTTCGGCGTGAATCTGGATCAGGTCTGGCTGACGGCCACCGCAGACCTGCCGGAGCTCGAGAATGCCGTGGCCAACATTCTCGTGTTGCTGAGCCCCGATCGAGGGGCTGCTCCCCAGGATTAGGAACACGCGCTTCGCGAGCTTTGCCGCGCGGCTCGGGAACTTTGCCACGCGCTTCGCGAGCTTTGCGGCGTGGCTCGGGAACTTTGCCACGCGGCTCGCGAGCTTTGCCACGCGGCTCGCGAACTTTGCGGCGTGGCTCGCGAACTTTGCGGCGCGGCTCGCGAGCTTCGCCGCGCGGCTCGGGAACTTTTTCATGCGGCGCGCCAGCCGCGGACCGGGGTTCCGTCCCCCCAACCCTTCCCTTATGCCCCCTCCACCGGAGCCTCCCAGACCAGGAACTCGCGCACTTCGCGCTTCCCGGCCTGGACCAGCGCCACCAGGATCAGCGCCACACCACAGCCGTAGTAGACGAGCGGGATGTCGCGGTGGAGGAGGTCGGCGACGATGCCGGCCGTTCCGGCGGCCAGCGGCATGGCGCTGAGCCCCAGGGTCTCCAGGAGCCCGAGGACACGGCCGCGCAGCTCGGGCGGGGTGGTGACCTGCGCCAAGCTCAGGGCGTGGATGGTGTTGAAGCCGCTCATCACCCCCGCCGCGAAGATCCACGCCATCGCCAGCCACGGCGAACGGGCGAGGCCCAGGCTGATCGCGGCCACGCCGAAACCCACCGCGCAGGCCAGATAGGTCCACTTCCGCAACCGGCCCGTGAGGTTCGTGGCACCGGCTACGATGCTGCCGAGGAACGAGCCGCCGCCGAAGGCCGCCACCAGGAATCCATACCAGTCGGGCGGCACGCGCAGGAAGTCCTCCACGAAGAACGGGAGGAGCACGACGATCGTGATCATGAAAAAGCTTTCGAGCGGCGCCAGGAACAGGATGTAGCGCATCCCCGGACGGCTCGCCACGTAGCGCAGCCCGGCCTTGACCTCCCGCCAGAAGTCGGCGCCCGCCTCGCGCCAATGGGCCTTCTTCTCCACCGGGGGGGGCGGGGGCAGGCGGAGCACCGCGACGGAGAGCGCCGAAAAGAAGTAGGTGATACCGTCGATGAGAAAGAGGATGCCGGGGCCGATCACGCGGAAGAACACGCCCCCCAGACCCTGGCCCAGGAACGTGGAGACGTCGAGTGCCAGCCGGTTCGCCGAGTTGGCCCGTGTCACCTCCGCCTCCGGCACCAGATCCGGGATCGAGGCGCTGATCGCCGGCCGGAAGAACGCGTCGCAGGCCCCCATGATCGCGGAGAGGACCAGCAGCCCGGCGAGGATCAGCCCGGAGCGCCCCGGCTCCAGGAGCACCAGGGCCGCCAGAGAGATCGCCGCGGCGCCGCGCACCAGATCGGCCAGGATCAGGATCCGGCGCCGCGACATGCGGTCGGCCAGGGTGCCGCCGAACGGCCCCAGGAGGATCGCCGGTACCCACTGCGACAACATCCCGAGACCCAGGAGCGACGCCGAGTCGGTCTGTCGCTTGATCCAGAAGATCATCGCGACCGAGAAGGCCTGCGAGCCCAGCATGCTGACGAACTGCCCTTGCCAGAGCAGCAGGAAATCGCGGTTCAGGAGCCGCGTGGGACGCTGCCAGCTCATACGCTCAGGCCTTCCTCCGGTGGTATATTCCATCCGGCATTCGAACCACCTTCCACGAGGGAACCACGATGAAGCCGTCCTCCGAGATCCCACGTCCCGCGGGCTCGCTGCTGTCCCACTCTCTGCGCTTCGCCAGAAATACGATGCAATTCTACGAGGACGCTTTTCGCGAGTGCGGTGATATCTTTACAACGCGGATCCCGGGGCTCGGAAACTGGGTCTACGTCTGCTCCCCGGAGCTCGCCAAAGCCGTCTTCGCAGCGCCACCCGAGGTCCTGGCCGGCGGCGACCTCGGAGGCTTCAGCCTCGCCCATCTCATCGGGCATGGCGCCACCTCCGAGCTCGACGGACCTGCTCACCGGGAGCGCCGCGACGTTATCTCACCGTATCTGGCCGCGCAAGGGAGCCTGCGCCATGTCGCCAACGTCTGCCGGATCACCGAGCGGAGGCTCGCGGAGTGGCCGCTCGGCCAGCCGTTCCCGCTGGTTCTGGCGCTCCAGAAAGTTGCCCTCGAAGCCCTGCTGCAAATGATCTTCAGCCAGGCCGGTCCGGACCGGATCCGGCAGCTTGCCGAGATCTATGAAGATTTCTCCTTCAAAGGCCTGCGGTCGCCCACCGCCTCTCATCCCAGTCTGCAGATCGATTTTCCCGGGAGCCCCTGGCGCGGTGTCAAGAAGCGCCAACAGGTGATCTTCAACACGTTTTCGGAGGAGATCGCGGCGCGCCTCGCGGCGATCGACGATCCGGCGGCCGACGATCTCGTGCTCGGCCTCGCCCGGGCGCGGATGGCGGACGGCAGCCGGCTCGCGCGGGAGGCGATGATCGCCGAGATCCTCGATCTGCTCTTCCAGGGGCACGAGATGACCGGCAACGCGATGACCTGGACCCTGGGCGAGCTGATCGCCCACCCGGAGGCGCTCGCGCGGCTGCGCCGGGAGCTCGCCGCGGTGGCCGGGGACGGGGACCTGCGGAGCGAGCACCTGGCGGACCTGCCGTATCTCGAAGCCGCCGTCTACGAAGGGCTCCGCCGGCGCCCCGTCAACTTCGTCACCGGGGTGCGGCGCGCGAAGCAGCCGTTTCCGCTCGGCGGCTACCTGCTCCCCGAGGGGACTTTCATCTCCGTCTGCTACCCGGCCCTGGCGATGCGTGAGGACTTCTTCCCCCACCCCAAGGACTTCGACCCCGCCCGCTTCGAGGGCCAGCCGCCGCCGGCGGACGCCCGCTGCCCCTTCGGCAGCGGCGCGCACGCCTGCCCCGGCAAGGACTTCGCGGTCATGGTGATGAAGACCGCGCTCGCGACGATCGTCCGCAAGACCGAGATGAAGCTCGCCCAGGACGAGCTCCGGCCGGTCCGCAACGCCTACTTCTATGAGCCCAACAAAGGGATGCTGGTGACGCTCGAGCAACGGCGCTAGGGAAGGCCGTGATCCGCCGTTCCTGCCAGGTGCGGGCAATGCGCCCGCACCGTGGCCTGCCAGGGGGATGGCTGGACGAAGAAATTCGGTTTGAGCTCACGGCTCTCATAGGGGCGGTGGAAGACGGGCGTGATCGAGCCGGACAACGGAGGGACGATCCAGCCCCATTCGGCGTAGGTCGGCCGGCCGCACTCCGCTTCGCGCGCCTCGAACTCGACGAAATGCCGGGTGGCCGTGTGATGATCGATCATCTTCACGCCGGCCTGCTCGAACGAGTGGAGCACGGCGGCATTGAGCTCGACCAGGGCGCGGTCCTTCCACAGGCTGCGGTGTGATCTGCCGTCCAGCCCGAGCCGGCCGGCGATCTCCGGCAGGAGGTTGTACCGGTCCTCGTCCGCGAAGTTGCGGACACCGATCTCGGTCAGCATGTACCAGCCGCTGAAGGGAGCCGCCGTGTACCGCAGCCCTCCGATCTCGAGAGCCATGTTGGAGATCGCCGGCAGCGCATGCCATTTGAGACCGAGCCCGGCAAACCACGGATACGCCGGATGGCTGATCTCGACTTCCAGGACGGCCTCCGCGGGGAGCTCGAAGAGGCGCGGCGCCGCCGGCGGGACTTCGATCGCGAGTGGCAGGAGATCGAAGCGCGTGCGCTCCGCCGGGGGTTTGCTCCAGCCGAGACGCTCGAGCACCGCGGAGAGCTCGACCTGCCGCGGGTCGCCGAAGACCGAGCCGTCCGGTTGCGGGTAGCCGGCATAGCGGATCAGTTGATCGTTCCAGATGCGGATCCCTGCACCCGCGGGCTCCGCGGGGGCGAAAATCGAGATGAGCGGGCGGATCTTTCCGCCATGGGTCGACCAACGGAGATGCTCGACGACCTTCCGGAACACCTCCTCCGCCGTCGTGCTCTGCCGGCAGTCGTGGACCGCCAGCGAGCTCCAGTACTTGCGGCCGACGCAGCGGATGCTGTTGCGCCAGGCGAACCGGGCGCCGTGGATGAGCTCTTCAGTGGTTTGGCGATAGGTTCCGGACGTGGCGATTTGCGAGCGTACCTGGCGGAGCCGCTCTTCGAAGGGGGACGTCAGAAGGTTTTCGTGCGCCAGCAGAGCGAGAAACTCCTGCGCTTCCGCGGCGAGGGTCTCGCGGCTCGTTGAGATCACGGGGGGCCTCCGCCCGCAATTCTTGCATTGACGATCGGCGGAATCAACCAGTGCTTGGCTCTTGTCCAGCTTGGTATAAACTGCAGCCTCTCGTCGGGCAGGCTCGAGTGAGGATCGATGGCTCCGCAGAAAGTCCTGATCGTGCTCCTGCCCCTGCTCCTCCTGGCCGCTTGCAGCCACCGGGAGAGCGGCCCTCCGAACGTGCTCCTCGTGGTGGTGGACACGCTGCGCGCCGACCGCATGAGCCTCTATGGCTCTCCCCGGCCCACCACGCCGCGCCTCGAAGCCCTCGCCCGCGACGCGGTGGTCTTCACCCAGGCGCGGAGCCAGGCCGGCTGCACCTTTCCCTCCGTCAATTCCCTTCTCACCTCGCGGAGCCCGGCCTTCTTCCTGCGGCCCGGCGCCATCCTGGGCATCCCCAGGACGGTCCGCGCGCTGCCCGAGATCCTGCGCGCGCAGGGCTATGCCACGGCCGCCGTCTCGGCCAGCCCCATCGTGCGGAGCACACCCTCGAAAGTGAATTCCACCGGCGGTTTCGGGCGAGGTTTCGACATCTTCGACGAGACGTGCTACCGGAGAGACGCCCGCTGCCTCAACGCGAAGGCTCTCCAGCTCCTGCGCGACGTCCGCCGCCCCTGGTTCCTCTACCTCCACTACATGGAGCCGCACGCGCCGTACCGCCCGCCTCCGGAGCACCGCCGCCGCTTCGCCGCGACACCGCGGCAGGCCCGCGAGCAGGGAGTGAGCGCCTGGGCCCGGAAAGGCGAGGCCTGGCCCGTGTCCCGCCATCTCTACGACGGCAGCACCCGATTCCAGCTCACGCCGCGGAACCTCGGCCACCTCTCCGACCTCTATGACGAGGAGGTCTCGTTCTTCGACGAGCAGCTCGCCGAGCTCTTCGAAGCCCTGCACGAGCGAGGGCTCCGCGACCGGACCCTGATCGTCCTCGCGGCCGACCATGGCGAGGAGCTCTACGACCATCGGCAGTGGGGCCACTGCCGGAACCTCGCCTACGAGACGTTGCTGCGGACGCCGCTCGTCCTGTGGCTCCCCGGCGCCGGACCGGAGCAGCGGGGCCTGCGCCGCCAGGCCCTGGTCGAGAACCTCGACGTCGTGCCCACCCTCCTCGACTATCTGGGCCTCACCGAGGGGAGCGGCGGCTTCGAAGGGAAGAGCCTGCGGCCGGTCATCGAGAGCGACGCCGCGGTCCGCCGGCTGTCGTTCAGCCTGCAAGGCGTCACCCGCACCGTCACCGACGGCACCTGGAAGCTCGCCTTCGATCTCGCCACCGGCGGCACGCGGCTCTTCGATCTCCGGCAGGACCCGGGCGAGACGGCCGACCTCGCCGCACGGCACCCTGAGCAGACCCGGGCTCTTCAGGGAGCACTGCTGCGCTGGATGGAGAGCCGCGAAGGCCCGGTGGCCTCCGGCGAGTCGCGGCAACGGGCCGAGGAGCTGGAGAAAAAACTGCGGGCCCTGGGCTATCTGTAGGGTCCTTTGGAACCTTCCCGGCTCCCTTCCCGTAGAGGCGAGGAGGACGTATACCGGGAGGACCCCAGGATGACCTCGCTTCTCCGCGATCTGCGCTTCGCCGTCCGGATGCTCGTCAAGAGCCCGGCGTTCACGCTGGTGGCCGTGCTGACCCTGGCGGTCGGCCTCGGCGCCACCACGGTGGTGTTCAGCTGGATCCGCGGGCTCATCGTCGAGCCCCTCCCCGGCGTGCCCGCGCAGGACCGCCTGCGCCCGTTGATCGGCCAGGGCAAGAACGGCGACTGGCGCAGCATCTCCGCGCCCGACGCGCGGGAGCTCGCGGCGAGCGACCTGCCCGCATCCTTCACCGCATTCGATCTCACCACGATGAGCCTCACGGCCGGCGAACGGCCGGAGCGGATCTTCGGGATGCTCGTCACCGGCAACTTCTTCGACGTGCTCGGCGTGCGCGCCGCCGCGGGGCGGACCTTCCGGCCCGCCGAGGACTCGACCACGGGCACTCACCCGGTGGTCGTCCTCGCCCACGACTTCTGGCAGGAGAAGCTCCACGGCGACCCGGGGATCGTCGGGAGCACCCTGCTGATCAACCGGCGGGCCTTCACCGTGGTCGGCGTCGCCGCCGCGCCGTTCCAGGGTCCGGTCGCCGGATTGCGCGCCGACGTCTTCGTTCCCCTCGCCATGCAGCCGTTCGTCCAGCCCGGGGGAGACCGCCTCACCGATCGCGGCAGCCGCTGGCTGCAGGCCCTGGCCCGGCTCGATCCGGGAGCGAGCCAGGAGCAGGCGCAGGCGGCGCTCGACACCATCTCCTCCCGGCTCGCCGCGAGCTATCCCGACAGCAACGACGGCTACCGCCTCCGGCTCTTCCGGTTCTGGACCTCGCCGCAAGGCGCCTCGGGCTTCCTCCTCCCCGTGATGATCGTCCTCGGCGCCATGGCGCTCCTCGTCCTGCTGCTCGCCTGCGCCAACGTCGCCAACCTGCTGCTCGTGCGCGCCCTCGGGCGGCGGCGGGAGATCGCCATCCGCCTCTCGCTCGGCGCGGGGCGCGGCCTGATCGTGCGCCAGCTCCTCGTCGAAGGGCTGATGCTCGCGGCGCTCGCCGGCGCGTTCGGTCTGGTCCTCGCCGCCTGGGGACGCCACCTGCTCCTCGCCTTCATTCCGACGACCGACGCGCCGGTCGCCCCGCACTTCCCCCTCGACGCCGGCCTCCTCGGCTTCGCCGCTCTATTGGCGCTCGCGACCGGCGTCCTCTTCAGCCTGGCGCCCGCGCTCCAGGCCACGGCGCCGGACGTGGCCTCGACCTTGCGCGACGAGGGAGGCGCGGTGTCCGGCGGGCGGAAAGGCTTCGTGCGCAGCGGCCTCGTCGTGGCACAGATCACGCTGTCGTGCCTGCTCCTCATCACCGCGGGCCTCTTCGTGCGCAGCCTGGGCCGGGCCACGGACATCGACCCCGGGTTCTCGGCGCGGAGCGTCCTCCTGGCCACGATGGATCTCTTCCCGGTGGGCTATGACGAGACCCGGGGGAAGGTCTTCTATCGCGACCTCCTCCGCCGCGTCGCGGCTCTCCCCGGAGTCGAGTCCGCCTCTCTCGCGTCCGCCGTGCCGCTCGACTTCGGCGGCTCCAGCTCCCGGGGGCTTCAGGTGTCCGGCTACACGCCGGGGAAGGACGAGGAGATCGTCATCGAGCTCTACACCGTGGGTCCGGGCTACTTCCGCACCCTCGGCATCCCGCTCCTCGCCGGCCGCGACTTCACCGAACGGGATGACGAAAACACGCTGCCGGTCCTGATCGTCAACGAGAGCATGGCGCGGCGCTACTGGCCCGGCCGCGAGGCGCTCGGGGGCACCGTGCGGATGGGGAAGCAGGCGTTCACCGTCGTGGGCGTCGCCAAGGACGGCAAGTACCAGCGGCTCGGCGAGGCGCCGCAGCCGCATTTCTATCTGCCCCTCCTCCAGTCCTACCGGTCGGAGATGACCCTCCACGTGCGCACCGCCGGCCCTCCGGCGGCGCTCGCCGGCACCCTCCGCCGCGAAGTCCGGGCGCTCGATGCCGACCTGCCCCTGGTCGCCGTGAAGACCATGACCGAGCACCT
>Ga0062379_10000022_pt1 | contig 23046 bp, 16 predicted proteins | sample DOMMetBare2Fresh_2_FD_59484 | JGI IMG/M metagenome (GOLD analysis project Ga0062379, IMG submission 59484) | Wetland sediment microbial communities from St. Louis River estuary, USA, under dissolved organic matter induced mercury methylation -... | ecosystem: Environmental > Aquatic >...
CTCCAAGGTGCCATGGGGCGGGACGACCTGCAGGCGGCTCTCGGTCTCAAAGACCGCAAGTCATTCCGCGAGGTTTATCTGCAGCCGGCGTTGGAAGCAGGTCTCATCCGGATGACGAGACCCGCCAAACCCAACAGCCGCCTGCAGCGCTATCGCCTCGCCCCAGCCGGGAAGCGTCATCTTGCCACGCGCCGGAAGGAAGGCGACCCGCAATGAACGACATCGGCCAGCCCGAACGCGCCACCCAGAACCGCGTCATCGCCCTCTTCTGCGCCGAGCTGGGCTACCGCTACCTTGGCGACTGGTCGGATCGCGATGGCAACAGCAACATCGAGGAAGAGCTGCTCTCGGCCTGGCTGACCCGGAGCGGCTATCCGCCGGCGCAGATCAGCGCCGCCCTCTACAGGTTGCGCACCGAGGCGGACAACCACAGCCGCTCGCTCTACGACAACAATCAGGCGGTCTACAGGCTGCTGCGCTATGGCGTCGAGGTGAAGACCGAGGCGGGCAAGCCCACGGAGTCCGTCCACCTCATCAACTGGCGGGAGCCGGAGAAGAACGACTTCGCCCTCGCCGAGGAAGTGACACTCCGGGGGAACCACCAGCGGCGGCCCGACGTCGTGCTGTACGTGAACGGCATCGCCGTCGGCGTGCTGGAGCTGAAGAACAGCCGCAAGAGCATCGGCGAAGGCATCCGGCAGTTGCTCTCCAACCAGGACCGGATGTTCAACGAGGGGTTCTTCTCCACGGTCCAGATCGTCTTCGCGGGCAGCGATTCGGAGGGGCTGAAATACGGTGCGATCCGGACCGAGGAAAAGTACTTCCTGAAGTGGAAGGAAGATGAGGAGGACGACAGCCGCTTCAAGCTGGACAAGTACCTCCTCAAGATGTGCCGCAAGGACCGGCTGATCGAGCTGATGCACGACTTCGTGCTCTTCGACGGCGGCCAGAAGAAGCTGCCGCGCGCCCACCAGTACTTCGGCATCAAAGCCGCGCAGGAGCAGGTGCGGCAGAGGAAGGGCGGCATCATCTGGCACACGCAGGGGAGCGGCAAGAGCATCGTGATGGTGCTCCTTGCGAAGTGGATTCTGGAGAACAACCCCAACGCCCGGGTCGCCATCATCACCGACCGCGACGAGCTGGACAAACAGATCGAGCGCGTTTTCAATGCGGCGGGCGAAGCCGTCAAGCGCTCCAGGAGCGGCCAGGGGTTGATGAAGGATCTCGGCCAGGCCACGCCGCGCCTGCTCTGCGCGCTCGTCCACAAGTTCGGACCCAAGGGCGTGCCCGACTTCGAGGCCTTTCTCAAGGACCTGGAAGCCCGGCCCAGCGCGACCGTGGGCGAGCTCTTCGTCTTCGTGGACGAGTGCCACCGCACGCAGAGCGGCAAGCTGCACCGGGTGATGAAGGCCATGATGCCCAACGCGGTCTTCATCGGCTTCACCGGCACGCCGCTCCTCGCCAAAGACAAGGCCACGAGCCTGGAGGTCTTCGGCGGTTACATCCACACCTACAAATTCAGCGAAGGCGTCGAGGACGAGGTCGTGCTCGATCTCGTGTACGAGGCGCGGGACATCGACCAGCGGCTGACTTCACAGGAAAGCGTGGATGAATGGTTTGAGCTTGTCTCCAAGGACCTGAACGACTGGCAGAAAGCCGAGCTCAAGAACCAGTGGGGCACGTTGCAATTGGTTCTCAGCTCCGAGTCCCGGATGCGGAAGGTGATCCAGGATATCATCCGGGACTTCAAGAAGCGCCGGCGTTTGAACGACGGGCGCGGCAACGCGATCCTCGTCGCCTCCAGCATCTACGAAGCGTGCAAGTACTTCGGCCTGCTCCAGAAGACTCCGTTCAAGGGGAAGTGCGCGGTGGTGACCTCCTACAATCCTCAGGCGAAAGATGTGAGCCGGGAGGAGACCGGCGCCAACACCGAGACCGACAAGCAGCTCATCTACAACACCTACGAGGAGCTGTTGCAAGACGTCACCGCCAAGCCGGGGATGACGCGAACCGAGACCTACGAAGAGTGGGCCAAGGACCTGTTCCGCAAGGAGCCGGCGAACATGAAGCTGCTCGTCGTGGTCGACAAGCTGCTCACCGGCTTCGACGCGCCCTCCTGCACCTACCTCTACATCGACAAGTCGATGCAGGACCATGGCCTGTTCCAGGCGATCTGCCGCGTCAACCGGCTGGACGGCGACGACAAGGATTTTGGCTACGTCGTCGACTACAAGGACCTGTTCAAGAAAGTCGAGAACGCCATCGCCGTCTACACCTCGGAGCTCGACCACAGCGCGGGCGGAGCGGCGCCGGAAGTGCTGCTCCAGGACCGTCTCACGAAGGGGAGGGAACGGCTCGACAACGCGCTGGAGGCTCTCGACCTGCTCTGTGAGCCGGTCGAGCCGCCGCAAGGCGCGCGGGAACACATCCGGTACTTCTGCGGCAACACGGAAATCCCGGCCGACCTGCAGGAGCGCGAGCCGCAGCGGACCGCGCTCTACAAGGCGACCGTGGGCCTGGTGCGCGCGTGGGCGAACATCGCCGACGAGCTCGACCGTGCCGGCTATGGGGACGCCGACGTCGCCCGCATGAAGCAGCGGCTCGGCCACTACCTGGACGTCCGCGAGATCATTCGCAACGCCAGTGGCGAGACCCTCGACCTCAAGCCCTACGAAGCCGACATGCGGCACTTGATCGACACCTACATCGAGGCGGACGAGCCGCGGAAGATCTCCCCCTTCGACAACCTGGGTTTGCTGGATCTGATCGTGAAGACCGGCATCGCGAGCGCGATCGCGTCCCGGCTCGGCGGATTGAAAGGCAATCGGGATGCCATCGCGGAGACGATCGAGAACAACGTCCGCAGCAAGATCATCAAGGAGCACCTGAGCGACCCGGCCTTCTACGAGAAGATGTCGGCCCTGCTCGACGAGATCATCGCCCTGCGCAAGGCCAAGGCGATCGAATACGAGGAGTACCTGAAGCGCGTCGCGGAGGTGGCGCGGAAGGTCCAGGCCGGGCAAGCGGACGATACGCCCGAGCCGTTGAAGAACAGCCCGGCCCTGCGGGCCCTCTACAATCACCTGATGAAGAGGCACCTGATGCAGGCGGGAGGGGCGCCCGCGGTCTCCGGCGTCCCGGCGCTGGAGCTGGCGCTCACGATCGACGCCGCGGTCAAGCAGGTGCGGCATGACGAATGGCGCGGAACCAAGGCCCGCGAGCGGGTCATCCAGGAAGCGCTTTTCGAGATCCTGCACGACGAAGCCGAGGTCGAGCGCATCTTCGCCATCGTCTTTGCGCAGAGCGAATACTGATGGCGTTGCAGATCGAGCTGGGAGACATCACGGTGGACGTGATTCTCAAAGACATCAAGAACGTCCATCTGAGCGTCCATCCGCCGGCCGGGCACGTGCGCATTTCCGCTCCGCGGCGCATGAGCCTCGACACCATCCGCGTCTTCGCCATCTCCAAGCTCGATTGGATCAAGCAGCAGCAGGCGAAGCTCCGGGAGCAGGAGCGCGAAACGCCGCGCGAGTACGTGGAGCGCGAAAGCCATTACGTCTGGGGGAAGCGTTATCTGCTCACCGTCACCGAAAGCGAGGAGCCGCCCGCCATCGACTTGAAACACAGCCGGATGCTGTTGCGGGTGCGGCCGGGAACCGGCGAGGCCAGGAAGCGGCTGCTCGTCGAGGAATGGTACCGGGCCCGGCTGAAGGAAGCGGTCCCGCCACTTCTGGCGCGCTGGCAGCCGGTGCTGGGCGTGCAGGTGGAGCGGTGGTTCGTGCAGCGGATGAAAACCCGGTGGGGGAGCTGCAACCACCGGTCCCGCACGATCCGCCTCAACACCGAGCTGGCCAGGAAGCCGCCGGAGTGCCTCGAATACATCGCCGTCCACGAGCTGGTCCACCTGCTGGAGCCGACCCACAACGCCCGCTTTGTCGCGCTGATGGACCGTTTCATGCCCAGGTGGCAGCTCCATCGGCAGGTCCTGAACCGGCTGCCGGTGCGGCAGGAAACGTGGATCTATTGAGATCGGGGTAGCGGTTCACTCCTCCCGCAACGCGACCGCCGGAGACGTCCGGGCCATCTTCCACGCCGGATACAGCCCGGCCAGGAGCGCCGCGGCGAGGGCGAGGAGGACGGACTGGAGGAGGATCTCCGGTGACACCTCCAGGTGGATCGTCCAGCCGAAGGAGCGGCGGTTGATCACGAAGATCATGATGGCGGCGAGGGCGAGGCCGACGGGGATGGAGAGGAGGCCGGCGGCGAGGCCCATGAGGCCGGTCTGGGAGGTGACGAGCTGCCAGACCTGCCCGGGGGTCATTCCGTTGGCCCGCAGGATGCCCAGCTCGCGGGAGCGTTCGAGCTGCAGGGCCATGAGCGCGGAGAGGACGCCGATGAAGGCGACGAGCCCCGCCAGCAGGCGCAGGACGGCGGTGATGCGGAAGGTGCGATCGAAGATCTCCAGCGAGATCCGCTTGAGCGCCCGGTTCGACTGGGCGTAGAGCACCTCGTTGCCGGCCGCGGCGCGCAGGCGCTCGATCGTCCGGTCCGGGTCCGCGCCCGGCGCGAGAGCGAGGGAGAAGCCGGAGAGGCGCTCGTCGTCCCAGAAGCGTTTCCAGGTGGCGCGGCTCATCAGGACGAGCCCTTGATCCGACGCGAAATCCGAATAGACCCCGGCGATCCGGAAGCTCTGCGTGCCGCGCTCCGTCGGCAACTGGAGGGTGTCGCCCACCTGGACGCCGCGGCGGCGGGAGAACGGCTCGGAGACGACGACCACCTCGCCGCGCAGAAAGGCCGGCCAGACCTCTTCCGGGTTCCCTTGTTGCAGCTCGTAGCCGGCGAGACCCTTGCGGTCCGTCCCCAGGACGATCATCCGGATCGGTCCTTTTTCCGAGGCGATCTCGACCCGGCGGAGCGTATGGACGGCCTCGACGCCGGGGAGGGTCGCGGCCCGCCGGACCACCTCCGGGCTCAGGTCCGCTCCCGCGAAGCCGCCGCCCCGGCTCGGCACCGTGGCGTAGACGTCATCCCGTAGCGAGGACTCCAGCCAGCGGATGACGGTGTTGCGAAAGCTGTCGATCATCACTCCGATCCCGACGGTGACCGAGACGGCGATGACCAGGGCGGCGATGGCCACGGCGGTGCGCGAGAGCGCCGCGACCACCCCGTTGGCCGACATCCGGCCGAGGACGCCGAAGAGGGCGCCCATGAGCGGGCGGAGCAGGCGCATCAGCACCACCGTGGCCCCCGGGGCCAGCAGGGCGCAGCCGAGGATGACGCCGAAAAGGCCGGCGAAGCCGACGATCAGACCGGCGGGAAGGGCGAGGAGAGCCAGGCCCAGCAGGAGCAGGCCGACCCCGAGGGCGGTGGCGCGGGGGAGTGCCTTGCGCAGGCGGGCTTCCAGAGAAGAACGGGTGAGCACGGCGCGGGGTGGCGCCTGAGTCGCCTCGACCGCCGGGGCCAGGGCGGCGAGGAGGGTGGCGCCGAAGCCCAGGAGGGCGCCTTTGGCCAGCGTCCAGGCCGGCAGGGCCAGCTCGCGGACGGAAAGGACGAAGTAGAGGTCGTTGATCGTCTGGGTGACCAGACGCACCAGCTCCCGGCCGAGGAGGATGCCGGCGCCGAGCCCCGCGGCGGTACCGGCAAGCGCCACCGCCGCGGCTTCGGCGAGGACGAGCGCGAAGATCTGCCCGCGGGTCACGCCGAGGGCGCGCAGGATGCCGATCTGCGTCCGCCGCTGGACGACCGAGAAGGTCATGGTGTTGTAGATGAGGAAGGCGCCACAGACCAGGGCGAGGAGCGACAAGGCCGACAGGTTGAGCCGGAAGGCGCGCGTCATCTCCTCGGTCGAACGGGAGCGGGCCTCGGCGCGGAGGATTTGCGCTCCCGGCGGCAGCACCGCGGCGGCCCGGGCCAGCAGGCGCTCACCTTCCGCTCCTTCCGGGACGATCAGGTCGATCCGGTTGATCCGTCCTGGTCTCTCGAGAAGCTCCTGCGCGGCGGCGACGTCCATCACCAGGAAATCGGCCAGCCCGCGGCGGGTGCTCTCGTCCCGCGGCTCCAGGACTCCGGCCAGCTCCACCGTCCGCGGCGCACCGCCGATCCGCAGGACGAACGTGCCGCCGGGCCGGACGCCCAGCTCCCGGGCGGTGGCGGCCGAGAGGACGCCGGCCCTGGGGCGGGCGAGGAGGGGGCCGAGGCCGGCCGTCTCTCCTCCTCCGGGGCCGTTCAGATAGGGCCGGAACGGCCGCTCGGAGAACGGATCGACGCCGAGGATGCGGATCACCCGGATTCCCGCGCCGGGCTTTCCCGGAATGGTGCCGAAGCCCTCGACCACCGGGGCCATCGGGAGGTCTCCCGCGAGGCCAGCCTCTACGGCGAGCCGGCGGAAGACTTCGTCGGGCAGCCCTTTGGGTCCGCCGATGATCTGGTGGGTGGTGCGGCCGGTGACCGTCTCGGTCGAGAGGGAGAACGCGCGGCGGGCGCTGGCGTTGGCGAGGTCGATCGAGACCACGACGGCCACTCCCAGCGCGACCCCCAGCATGGCGAGGCCGATCTGCCAGGGATGGCGGACGAGATGCCGCCGGCTCGACCGCCAGAGAAGCCCGGTCACCGTGGGCTCACTCCGCGGTCCTGCTCCACGAGGTGACCGTCGGCGATACAGAAGACGCGGTCGGCGAGCCCCACGACCTCGGGGCTGTGGGTGACCATCACCATCGTCTTTCCGGCGCGGCGGGTGAGGCGGTCGAGGATCTCCAGGACCTGCAAGCCCGTCTCGAGGTCGAGGTTCCCCGTCGGCTCGTCGGCCAGGACGAGGAGCGGATCGTGCGCCAGGGCGCGCGCCACGGCCACCCGTTGCTGCTCGCCGCCCGAGAGGCGGTCCGGCCAGGTGCGCGCCCGGTCGGCGAGCCCGACCTCGGCGAGGAGATCGAGCGCCGCCCGCCGGGCGCCGGCCGGCACCCGTCCCTTCAGCTCCAGGGGGAGGAGGAGGTTCTCCTCGACCGTCAACGTCGGGATCAGGTTGAAGAACTGGAAGACGAAGCCGATCTTGTCCCGGCGGAAGAGCGTCCGCTCCCGTTCCGCGAGCCGGCCGAGAGAGATGCCGTCGATCAGCACCTCGCCCGCGTCGGGCAGGTCGATCCCGGAGAGCAGGTTGAGCAGCGTCGACTTGCCCGTCCCGCTCCGGCCGACCAGCACCGCGAGCTCGCCCCGGGCGATGACGGCGTCCGCCTCCCGCAGCACCGTCCGTTGCCGCCCCCCCTCCTCATACGCCTTGGTGAGGCCGCGGATCTCGACGAGGGGGGGCATCGGGCGGATTATAGGCGGGAAGTTTCGTGTCCCCTGTCTTCCTTTTCGGCGGTCGCGACACTATAGTCTTGACGCAACGATCCATTCGGTCCGGCCGCGTCGTACTTGAGGATTCAAACGACCTCGCGGTCGCCGCGTGTGCGGTGGCTGCCTGGTCCTGTATGGAGGGTCGCAATTCGATGAGATCACTTCCCGAGCCGTGGCGTGTGAAGGTGGTGGAGAAGATCAACCTGTTGCCCCGGGAGGAGCGCGAGCGCCTTCTCCGGGAGGGCGGCTACAGCCTGTTCAAGATTCCGTCCGCCGCCGTCTTCATCGACCTCTTCACCGACTCCGGGACGTCGGCCATGTCCGATTGGCAGTGGGCCGGCCTGATGCAGGGAGACGAGGCCTACGCCGGCGCGCGCAACTTCTTCAACCTGCAGTCGGCGATCCAGGAGATCTTCGGCTTTCCGCACTTCCTGCCCGTCCACCAGGGACGCGTCGCCGAGAACCTGCTGTTCTCGACGCTCCTCACCCAGCCGGGCATGATCGTTCCCAACAACAACCACTTCGACACCACCCGGGCGAACGTCGAGGCCAACCACGGGGTGGCGCTCGACCTGGTCATCGCCGAGGGGAAGGACCCGAACGCCAACCATCCGTTCAAGGGGAACATGGACCTGGAGCGGCTGCGCCGGCTCTTCGAAGAGACCCCGCGCGCGATGATCCCGCTCTGCATGCTGACCCTGACCAACAACTCGGGGGGCGGCCAGCCGGTCTCCCTGGCGAACGTGCGGGCCACCTCGGAGCTCTGCCGCGAGTTCGGCATCCCCTTCTACATCGACGCCTGCCGCTTCGCCGAGAACGCCTGGTTCATCAAGACGCGGGAAGCGGGGCAGGAGAACCGCTCCGTGGCGGAGATCGTCCGCGAGGTGTTCAGCTACGCCGACGGGTGCACCATGAGCGCCAAGAAGGACGGCCTCGCCAACATCGGCGGCTTCCTCGCCTCGCGCAACGACGCGCTCCTGGAGACCCTCACCCAGCGGTTGATCGTGATCGAGGGCTTCCCGACCTACGGCGGTCTCGCCGGCCGGGACCTGGAGGCGGTGGCGCGCGGCCTGCGCGAGGTGCTCGACGAGAACTACCTGCGCTACCGCATCTCCCAGGTGGCGGCCTTCGGCGACAAGCTGACCGCCCTGGGCATCCCGATCATGCGCCCGACCGGCGGCCACGCCGTCTACATCGACGCCAAGGCCCTCCTGCCGCACATCCCTCCTCTGGAGTATCCGGCGCAGGCGCTCTCCGTGGCCCTCTACCGCGAGGGCGGTGTGCGCGGCGTCGAGATCGGCACGGTGATGTTCGGCGCGACCGATCCGGTGACCGGGAAGGACCTCCCGGCGCCCATGGAGCTGGTCCGCCTCGCCATCCCGCGGCGCGTCTTCACCAACTCCCACTTGGACTACGTGGCCGAGGTCCTGGAGCACATCCGCGACCACCGCGACGAGCTGCGCGGCTTCCGCATGGTCTACGCCCCGAAGGTGCTGCGGCACTTCACCGCGACGTTCGAAGAGCTGGTGGAGGAGCCGGTCGCGGTGTAGGGGGGCGGCTTTTGAGGTAGAGGAGAGCCTCGGAATTGATCGGACGGATCGGGCGGATCCGTCCGATCCGTCTCAAATCCGGTGGCGGGCCTCCGCCCGGGTATAATCGAAGCCCGAGGGGCAACCGATGAGATACAAAGTTGTTTTCGAGCGGTCCGAAGAAGGTATCGCGGCTTCCGTTCCGGGGCTGCCTGGCTGCTGGTCTCAGGGTGCGACCGACATGGAAGCCTTGGACAACATTCGCGCAGCCATTACAGAGTACCTCGAAGCCGTGAATGAGCTGACGAAGGATGTCGAGGTCCGTGAGGTGGAGGTTGCGGTCTAACCGGGTCTAACCGGGCGGAGCCTACAGAAGCTTTCTGAACGCCTCATCCGTGAGGCCGGCATCTCGTGCGATACCGCCCATCGTAATCGCGTGGACCGGATTGGCGCGCGGGATGGTTACGATTCGTGCTCCATCTGTCATCACGATGTGCTTGCCCTGGCGCAAGACACGGAAACCAGCCTTCTCCAGTGCTTTGACCGCTCTCAGGTGAGGCACTCCCGCGATCTTCTCCATGGCTGACTCCTGAAGCCCCTACCCCGCCAGCTCCTCCAGCAGCGCCAGCAGCAGCTTCCAAAACCGCTCGACGGACTCGACGTGGACCCGCTCGTCGGGGGAGTGAGGTCCCTGGATGCGGGGTCCGAAGGAGATCATCTGCATGCCGGGGCACTTGTCGCCGATGACACCGCACTCCAGGCCGGCGTGGACGGCTTTGAGCTCGGGCTCGGCGCCGGTGATGGACTGGTGGAGGCGCTGGAAGGTGGCGAGCAGGGCGGCGTGGGGGTCGGGTTTCCAGCCGGGATAGCCCTTGTTCTCCTCGGCCGTGGCGCCGGCCAGGTCGGCGGCGGCGCGGATGCGCTGGCGGGCGGCCCGGAGGGCGGAATCGACCATGCTCCGTGTGCTCAGCAGGAGCTGGAGACCGCCGTTCTGGATCGCTGCGGCGGCCACGTTCGTACTGGTCTCCACGAGCCCGGGGATGTCCTGGCTCATCGTGAGGACGCCGTGCGGGAGGGCATGCACCAGGGCGACGGCGCGCCGCCCGGCCGCTTCGGTCCAGGCGTGCCCGGGAGTCGCCGTCTCGCGGACGTCCAGCCGGACATCGGGCTCACCGGGTTGCAGCTCGACGCGGATCGCGGCGCCTTCCGTCTCCAGTGCGGCACGGACGGCGCCGGCCTCCTCGGGGCGGACCAGGACGACCGCCGAGGCCTCGCGGGGAATGGCATTGTGCTTGCCGCCGCCGGTGAACGAGGCGACGTGGAGAGGCCGTTCCAGCCCGACGGCATAGAGGGCGCGGGCCAGGAGCTTGAGCGCGTTGCCGCGGGGGAGGTGGATCTCCATCCCCGAATGGCCCCCCTTGAGCCCGGTGACCGAGACCTCCAGGGCCGCGAAGCCGGACGGGGGCGCGGCGGTCTCCTCTGCGAGCGAGAGGGTCGTATTGCCCGCTCCGGCGCAGCCGATGGTGACCTCGCCCTCCTCCTCGGTATCGAGGTTCAGGAGGAGGCGGCCGGTGACGATGGAGCCGTCGAGCTCCCCGGCGCCGATCAGGCCGGTCTCTTCCTCGACGGTGAAGAGGAATTCGAGCGGACCGTGGACCACGTCGTCCGCCTCGAGGACGGCGAGCATGGCGGCGGCACCGATGCCGTTGTCCGCCCCGAGCGTGGTCCCGGTGGCCTTGACCCACTCGCCGTCGCGGCGGGGGACGATCGGATCGCGGGTGAAGTCGTGCTGCACGTCCGAGTTCTTCTCGGTGACCATGTCGAGGTGGCCCTGGAGGACCACCGTGGGCGCCCCTTCCTTCCCCGGGCTCGCCGGCTTGGCGACGACGAAGTTCCCATAGGCGTCCTTGCGGACCGCAAACCCCTTGCCCTCCGCCAAGGCGAGCACGTACCGCCGGGCGGCCTCCTCCTGGCCGGAGGGGCGGGGGATGGCGAGAATCGCGTCGAAATGCTTCCAGAGCGGCCGGGGGGCGAGGTCGGAGACGAAGGTGGGCATGGAGGCGTCCTCTCGAGGGTCGGTTGGATGGGCCGGAAGACCGGACCCGACCAGCATAGAATGTCACAGCAACGGACCCGAGGGGGAGCCGGGAGGCTCGGAGGCCAGGCACGTGATCACCGAGATCGAGATCGAGAACTTCAAGAGCTTCGAGAAGGTCCGCCTGAAGCTCGGGGGCCTGAACCTCTTCATCGGGGCCAACGCCAGCGGGAAGTCGAACTTCTTCGACGCCCTGCGGGTGCTCCAGGGGATCGCCTACGGCTTCACCATTGACGAGATCTTCGACGGGAAGCCCAAGGGGGCCGGGAGTGAGGTCTGGGAGGGGATTCGCGGCGGGGCCTGGTCGGCCACCTTCAAGGCCAAGGGACTCGACTTCTCGGCGCTGCCGCCCCTCGACGTGGGATTCGGTGTCGCGGGAACCTGCCGAGGGCAGAGCTTTCGCCACACCGTCAGCATGCTCTTCACGTACCCCCATTCCCTGACAAAGGTCGAGTCTGCAGGCGGGGTTGCGAGGGAGCCCTTCCGCCTGACCTTTGGCAACCTGCAGCAATTGACTCCGATGTCTTCCCTGCTGCGGGGTTACTCGCAGACGCGCTTCGCGCCGCGAATGGGAGAACGCGGCGAGAACTTCGCCGCCGTGGTGCAGGCGATTCTCCAGGATGACGGCCGCCGCAGTGCCTACCTCTCCTGGTTGAGGCAGTTGACGCCGATGGAGCTGGACGATGTCGTCATTCTGGAAGGCGCCGTGAAAGAGCCCCTCTTCGCCCTGCGTGAGGGGGGCAGTACCTTGCCTGCTCCGATCCTCTCCGACGGCACACTTCACTTCGCCGCGATCACGGCCGCTTTCTTCCAGCCCGACATGCCGGCCATCCTCACCTTGGAAGAGATCGAGAACGGCATCCACCCGAGCCGACTGCGGCTTCTTCTCGAGCTGCTGAAGTCTCAATCCGGCGGGTCCGGTCCCCAGGTCTTTGCCACGACGCATTCCCCGGTCGTTCTGGCCTGGCTCGAAGAGAGGGACTACGCCACGACCTTCCTCTTCAAGAGAGACGAGGCGACCGGCGCCTCGTCCGTCACCCCTCTCAGCGAGATCCCACACCTGATCGAGCTGGTGCGCAAGCAGCCCCTCGGAGAGCTGTTCACGGAAGGGTGGTTGGAGGGGGCGGAGGCCGCGGGCTCCCTGTGTTTCGGTGACGTTCCCCCTCTCCCGGTTGGGGGAAGAGCGATAGGAGAGGGGGCCAGGGGGTGAGGGCTCACGCCGCCGTCAGCAGCACCGGCCGGCCACGGGTGATGGCGAGGGTGTGCTCGAAGTGGGCGGCGAGGGAGGCGTCGGAGGTTTTGATGGTCCAGCCGTCTCCGGCATGGCGGGTGGTTCCCGAGCCGGCGGCGATGATGGGTTCGATGGTCAGGACCATGCCTTCTTCGAAGAGGCCGCGGTGGTTGGGATCGAAGAAGTTGGGGACCTCGGGGTCCTCGTGGATGGTGCGGCCGATGCCGTGGCCGCAGAGCTGGCGGATGACCGAGAAACCCTGCCGGCGCACGGCGTCTTCGACCACGCGGCCGACCTTGGAGATCGGCTGGCCCGCCTTCGCCACGGCGAGCGCCGCTTCGAGGGCCTGCTTGGCGCAGCTCGCCAGGCGCCGGCCGAGGGCGGAGCGCGGCTCGACGATCGCGGTGCAGGCCGTGTCGCTCATGAAGCCGTCCTTCTCCACGGTGACGTCGAGCTTGACCACGTCGCCCGGTTCAAGGACGCGGGAGCCGGGGACGCCGTGCACCACCTCGTCGTTGACGCTGATGCAGGTGGCGGCCGGGAACTTGTAGACCAGCTCGGGGGCGGAGCGGGCACCGTGCCTCTCCATCACCTCGCGCGCCACGCGGTCGATCTCCGCCGTGGTGATCCCGGGGCATACGGCGCGGCGCATCGCCTCCAGGACCTCCGCCGCGATCCGGCCCACCGCGCGCAGGGCCGTCAGCTCGTTCTCCGTCCGAATCGTCATGGGGAGATGATAGCCGGGTTTGGCGGTCGAGCACCCGGCAAGATGCCATGCGGGCTCCGCCGGGGCCGCGGACACGCCCCCCCGATCCGGCAGCGACCGGGCCGGCTCTTGAGCCAGAACGGCCATGGCCGGGTTGAGCTTGGCCGTGGCCGTGCCGAGCCCGGCCACGGCCCGATAGAGCTCGGAAGCGGCTGGGTGGGGTGCCGCCATGGCCGGATCCCTGCCGGCTGCGGCCGGAACCAGCCTGTCTCCCGCCGGGTCCAAGCCGGCCACGACCGGAGAGGACCGGGCCACGGTCGGAGAGAGCCCGGCCGCGGCCGGTGAGAGCCGGGCGGCGGCCGGATCTTGTTCGGCCACGGCCGGGTTGGATGCGGCCACGGCCGGGTCCATGACGGCCACGGCTTGAGCCAGCCTGGCGACGGCCCGACCTGTGACGGCCACGGCCGGGGGGCGCCGGGCCGCGGCTGGAGAGAACCCGGCCACGGCCGGATCTTGTTCGGTCACGGCCGGGCCCCTGCCGGCCGCGGCCTGAGAGCGTCCGGCCACGGCCGAGGAAAACCTGGCTACGGCCAGATCGATGCCGGCCACGGCTGGGCCGGAGACGGCTGCCGCCAGGTTCATGCCCGCCACGGCCGGGGAGGGCTAGGCCAGGGCCGATACAGGACTGAAATCGGCCGTCGTTGATCAGGAACCGGCCGGCCTCGCTTGGAAGCCGGCCGACCTTGCAGAGGAGGAGGCCGGGCTCATCCTGGAGCGGTTCGTCGGGGAAGCCGCCGGAGCGGTGGAGGAGGCGGCCGGGTTTGGGCGGCGCTCAGCCGTTTCGAGCCGAACCGGTGCCGGAAGGGGGTGGCTCACGGACGCGGCAGCGTATCCAGATCGAGCTGCATGCTGCCGGTCAGCGAGCGCGTGCGTGGCGCCGGCAGGCAGATGGAAGGCCATGGTCTCGCCGCTTCAATCCCGCCTCGGCTCCCGGGGGCCGCCCAGAAAAGGTCGGGCCTTCGGCCCGTTTATTTGAAGGCCGGCGAGACGCCAGCGCTCCCAGGGGGCGCGCGCCGACACCTTGGTGAAGTCGGAGTCGCGAACTGCACTAAACTAATCCGCGGAGCCACGGGACCGTCTCCCCGCCGCAGGGCGCCCTCGCCGGGCCAGGAGCTCGTCCAGGTCCGTTTCGGTCGGCGGGTTTTCCGCCGCCCAGGCCAGCCCCCTGGCGATCGCCGACCGGTGAGGCTCCTGGAGAGTCCACAACTGGCCTTCCGGGATCACCGCTTCAGGTTTCAGAATCCGCATCCCTTCTCCTCACCCCGCCAGGAGCCGCCGGGCTTCGCGCAGCCCCGACATGTACGCGCCGTGGACGGTGGCCTGGTAGTCCTTGTTGGTGGCTTCTCCGGCGAAGAGGACGCGGCCGAAGGGCTCGGCGAGCGTGTCGAGGTGATCGGGGGTGGCGCCGACCGGGAGGTAGGAGTAGGAGCCGAAGGTGAATGGGTCCTGCGTCCAGCGGACGACTTTCGACTTCCTGGGGCCGGGGGTCTTGCCGCCGAACATCTTGCGCACCACGGCCATCACTTCGGAGAGCACCTGGGCATCGCCACGCTGTTCCATGGCGCGCGCAAACTCCGCCGCGCAGTAGGCGTAGAGGACCGGTTGCCCGGTGTAACGGTGCCAGTTGAGAAACTCCGGGTAGCGGTCATGCTGCTCGTCGAGATGGCCGAACTTGTCGTACTCCCGCGGCCAATACGGCTTGTCGAACACCAGGATCACCTTGTCGAGCAGGCCGAAGTCGACGCGGCGGATGGCGTCGGCCTTGGCCTTGGGGAGCGCCGGGGTAAAGGCGATGGTGTTGCGCTTGAGCGCGCCCAGGGGGACCGTCACGATGCAGTGGTCCGCCTCGAACGGACCCTTGCCGGTCTGGATGCGCACGCCGCGGGCGTCCTGGGTGATGGCCTGCACGGTGTGCTCCAGGCGGACGTCCAGCCCCTTCGCCAGATGGTCGGGCACCTGGCCGTACCCGCCGGGGAGGAGCAGGTCCTCGCCGGGGAATCCATCGGCCGAGTCGCCGTACCAGAGGGACAGGGTCTCGGTGTCCGCGCCGGTGGTCGTTTCCTCGCCGACGAGGAAGGACTCGACGACGTCGCGCTGGTGGCGGGTGAGATCCTCGCCGGCGAGCACCGCGTCGACCGCCGCGCGCATCGAGACGTCGCGGTCGAGGGTCTCGCCATAGGCCTCGATCCGCTCCAGGAGCTTCTCGGTCCTGTCGTCCATGGCCTCGGCGGCCTGCTCGGACAGGGCCTTGCCCTCGCGGTCGAAATACAGCCACTCGTCGCCGTCCACCTTGGTGGGGATGCCGTACGTCCGGGTGAGGGCCGTGACGGGATTGCCGGCCGATCCCTCGATCCACTGGGCGCCCATGTCGAGCGGAAGGCCCAGCGAGCGGTCCGTCCAGACGCGGCCCCCGATGCGCGCGCGGCCTTCGAGGACGGTGACGCTCCAGCCGGCGTCATGGAGCGTCCGCGCTGCGCCCAGGCCCGCCATGCCGGCGCCGATCACCACGGCGCGCTTCTTCTTGTCCTCCTGGCCCCGGAGCAGCCGGGGCGGCACGAGCAGCAAGCCGGCCGCGGCCAGGCCGAGGCGGAGCACCTCGCGCCTCCCGGCGTCCGCCGGCCGGTCAGCTCCCGCGCGCAGGGCGGCGCGCTCGTTCTCGATCCGGATCGTCGTCATGGGGTGGATGATAGCCGGATCTCCAGCCGGCATAGAGGAGGCCGGTGCGGCGCGCCGCCACCCCGGCGTTGACCCGTCCGCGCGGGTACCCCTAAACTGCCGTTGGCCAAGCAGATGACCGAGATGACCGAAAACCGCCCGACCGCCCTCTTCGCCGGCTTCGACGCCGTGACGGCCGAGGTCTGCCGGCGGCGCCTGGAGGGGGAGATGCGGGTGCTCGCCGCCGGATCGGAGGAGGAGGCGCTCCAGATCCTCGCCGAGCGGCCGGTGGCGGCGCTCTGCCTCGGGGCGGCCTTTCCCGAGGGGCGCGCGCTCGACCTGCTGGAGAAGGCCGAAGGGCTCCCCGGTGCGGAGGGGCGGGTGAATCTGGTCTTCGCGGGTGGCTCGGACCTCTCCTCGTTCCAGGACTGGATCGACCAGGACCGCCTCTTCTATCTCACCTCCGAGCCGATCCCGGCCGACGACGTCGCCGCCTTGCTGCGCAGCGCGCTCGAACGGCGGCGGGCCGGCCCGCCGCCCCGCGGCAAGGCGGAGACGGCGCGGCGGCTCGCCGCGGCGGTCGGTGCGGTCGCCGCGGCGGGCTCCGCCTCCGCGGCGGGGCGCGCCCTGGCGTCCGCCACCGCCGAGCTGCTCGACGCGGATCGGGCCTCCTGCCTGTTCCACGATGCGGGGCGGGACCTTCTTTGGTTGGGCGAAGAAGGGGAGCCCGATGCGCGGCGCGAGAGCGCGGCGGTGGGGCTGACCAGCTTCGTGGCCCGCACCGGCCTTCCGCTCGCCCTCGAACGGATCGGGCGCGATCCCCGGTTCGACCGCGAAGCCGACGATCCGGCGGCCGAAGGCGACGAGCGGTTCGCCGCCGTGCCGGTGCGCGTCGCCGAGGGGGAGCCGGTGCTGGCGGTGCTCTCCGCCGTCCGTTCGGCGCGCGATCCGGCGTTCGGCACCGACGACCTCGCTCTCCTGCGCCGGCTCGCCGAGCAGGCGGCGCCCCTCCTGGCGCGGCAGCTCCCCAACCCGGACGAGGCCGCGGCGGCGGGCATGTCGCAGATGCTCTTCCGCGAGCAGGCGTTGCGTCTCCACCAGGAGGGGATGCGGATCGAAGGTGACCTCCTGCGGGCCGATCCGCGCTGGATGCAGTGGACCTACGGCCTGCTCCTGGCGGTGCTCACCGGGACTCTCCTGTTCAGCGTGCTCGGCACGGTGCGCGAATACGCCTCGGGGCCGGCCGTGGTGCGCTTCGGCGGCCGGACCGACCTGCGGGCGACCGCCACCGGTACGGTCGGCGAGGTGGCGGTGGCGCGCGGCGAGCCGGTGGCGGCGGGCCAGCTCCTGATCCGCCTGCACGACGTCCAGGAGGCGGCCGAGCTCGAGCGGATCGAGCGGGAGATCGAGCTGCAGCTCATCAACCGGCTGCGCGATCCCTCCGATACGGCGGCCGAGCGGTCGCTCCTGTCGCTGCGCGCCGAGCGCGAGCTGGCGCGGTCGCGCCTCGCCGAGCGCGAGCTGCGCGCTCCCGCCGCCGGAGCGGTCGACGACGTGCGCGTACGCCCGGGGCAGCCGGTGGCGCCGGGGCAGGTGCTGCTGACCCTCGCCGGCACCGGCGGTGAGCGCACGGTGGTCGCCCTGCTGCCCGGTGAATACCGGCCGCAGCTCAAGCCCGGCATGGAGCTGCGGATGGAGCTTCAGGGGTACCGCTACGCCTACCAGACGCTGACCGTGCTGGACGTGGGGAGCGAGGTGGTGGGGCCGGCGGAGGCGCGGCGCTATCTCGGCGACGAGATCGCCGACGCGGCGACCGTGGGCGGCCCGGTCGTCCTCGTCACCGCCCGCCTCTCCTCCGCGACCTTCGAAGCCGAGGGGAAGACGCGGCGCTATCACGACGGCATGTGGGGGAAGGCCGAGGTGCGGGTGCGCTCGGAGCGGATCCTCGTCGCCCTGATTCCCGCGCTCAAGGCGCTCACCGAGGGCCGGGATGACTGAGACCGGCACCCCCGAGCCGCTCGACCGCCGGTTTCCGGCGCTGCGCCGGTTGGCGTTCACCCGCCGCCGGACGATCCCCTATGTCCAACAGACGACCGCCAGCGACTGCGGCGCCGCCTCGCTCACCATGGTGCTCGGCTTTCACGGCAAGCACCTGCGGCTGGACGACGTGCGCAAGGTCACCGGCTTCGGTAGAGACGGCGCCGACGCGCTCGCCCTGATCAACGCCGGCCGCGTCTTCGGCCTGCGCGGCCGCGGGGTCAAGATCGACGAGATCGACGATCTGCGCTTCCTCGACCGCGGCGCGATCCTCCATTGGCAGTTCAGCCATTTCGTCGTGTTCGACCGCCTCCACAAGGGGGGTGCCGAGCTGGTCGATCCGGCGGTGGGGCGGCGCTGGGTCTCGCGCGAGGAGCTGGAGCGCTCGTTCACCGGCGTCGCCCTGGCCTTCGAGACCGGCGAGGACTTCCTGCCGGAGGAGGGCCGGCCGCGGAACGTCGGCCGCTATCTCCGCCTCTTCCTGGAGCAGGCCGGCGCGCTCAAGCGCATCGTGGTCACCTCGGGGCTGGTGCAGCTCTTCGCCCTGGCGGTGCCGCTCCTCATCGGCCTCCTGGTCGACCGGGTCATCCCGCGCGGCGACCTCCACCTGCTGACCGTCCTGGGCATCGGGATGGCCGCGCTGGTCGGCTTCCACTTTCTGTCGTCGCTCCTGCGCACCTATCTGCTGCTCTATCTGCGCACCCGGCTCGACGCGCGGATGACGCTCGACTTCCTCGACCACTTGGTCGACCTCCCCTATGCCTTCTTCCAGCAGCGCTCGGCCGGCGACCTCATCATGCGCATGTCGAGCAACGCCACGGTGCGCGAGATCCTCACCTCGGGCGCGCTCTCGGCGGTGCTCGACGGCACCCTGGTGACCCTCTACCTCCTGCTGCTGTTCGCCGCCAACTGGGCGATGGGGCTGGTCGTCCTCGTCCTGGGGCTCGCGCGGGTGGGGCTCTTCCTGCTCACCCGGCACCGCCAGCGCGAGCTGATGTCGCGCTCGCTCCAGGCCGAGTCGCGGTCGCAGAGCTACCAGGTGAACCTGCTGGCGGGGATGGAGACGCTCAAGGCGTCGGGCGCCGAGCACCGGGCGGTCGACCAGTGGTCGCACCTCTTCGTCGACGTGCTGAACGTCTCGCTCGACCGCGGCCGCCTGACCGGCGTGGTGGACGCGGCGCTCGCGGCGCTCGCCACCGGCTCGCCGCTCCTCATCCTGGTCTTCGGCGCCATCCAGGTGCTCGAAGGCAATTTGACACTCGGCACCATGCTCGCCTTGAACGCCCTCGCCGCCGGCTTCCTGATGCCCCTCTCGCAGCTCGTGCAGACCGCCTTCCAGCTCCAGCTCCTCGGCAGCTATCTCGACCGGATCGACGACGTGCTCGATACGCCGCGCGAGCAGGACCGGAGCAAGGTCTCGCCCGCGGGGCGGCTCAAGGGGAGCATCAAGCTGGAGGGGGTGAGCTTCCGCTACGGTCCGCTCGCGCCCTACGCGGTCGAGGACGTGTCGATCGAGGTGCCCCCGGGCCGCTTCGTGGCGCTGGTGGGGCCGTCGGGCGCCGGCAAGTCGACCCTGGCGAGCCTGCTGGTGGGGCTCTATCCGCCGAGCGCCGGGCGGATCCTCTTCGACGGCCGCGACCTCTCCGAGCTGGACCTGCGGTCGGTCCGCTCGCAGGTGGGCATCGTGCCGCAGCATCCCTACCTGTTCGGCACCAGCATCCGGGGGAACATCGCGCTGTCCGACCCGAGCCTGCCGCTGGCGCGGGTGGTGGAGGCGGCGCAGCGGGCGCACATCCACGACGACGTGCTGGCCATGCCCATGGCCTATGAGACGGTGCTCGCCGACGGCGGCGCGTCGCTCTCGGGCGGGCAGCGGCAGCGCCTGGCGCTGGCGCGCGCGCTGGTCCACCGGCCGGCGATCCTCCTGCTCGACGAGGCGACCAGCTCTCTCGACACGGTGACCGAGGTCAGGATCCAGACCGAGCTGGCCGCGCTGCGCTCCACCCGGATCGTCATCGCCCACCGCCTGAGCACCATCCGCGACGCGGACCTGATCCTGGTCATGGACCAGGGGCGGCTCGTCGAGCAGGGCGGGCACGAGGAGCTCCTGGCGCAGGGCGGTCTCTATGCGCGGCTGGTGGCGGCCCAGCTCGAAAAGGAACGGCGGCAGGTGGCGGAGGGCTAGCCGCCGGCATCGCTCGGCGGCGTTTCTCGGACCGGCCGCCCTCTTCTGCTAGAATCGCGCGCTCCTGGAACAGTCCAGCGGAGCCCAATGCCATGCTGAACATCGTCCGTCTCCTCTCTTTTCTCCTCCGGCTCTCCAAGGAGATTCCCCGTTCGCGGCTGCGCATCTCGGTGATCGCGGTCGCCGGCATCATCGGTGGTGTGGCGAGCACGTCGATGATCGCCCTGATCACGGAGATCCTCACCCAGCGGGGGGACCGGACGGCCCTGCTGGCCGGCCTGTTCATCACCCTCTGCATCCTGCTGCCGATCTTCCGCTATATCTCGCAGATCCTGCTGATCGACCTCGCCCAGAGGAGCCTCCTCGCGTTCCGGGTGCGGCTCGCGCGGAACATCCTGAGCGCTCCGTTGCGGCACCTCGAGACGGTCGGCCCGCACCGCCTCCTCGCCACGCTGACCAATGACATCAACATCATTGTCGACGCGATCACGGCGATTCCCATCCTGGTGATGCACATGGCGGTTCTGGTGAGCTGCATGGTGTACCTGGGCTTCCTCTCCTGGGTGGTGTTGCTGGAGATCGCCGGGTTCATCGTGCTGGGTGTGGTGACCTATCAGATCCCGGTGATCCGCGCGATCCGGTATTTCACGCGATCACGCGAAGTGTTCGACAGCCTCGTCCGCGAGGTGCGGTCGCTCACCGAGGGGACGAAAGAGCTGAAGATGCACCGCCGCCGCCGCTCTGCCTTCCTGCGGCAGATGGAGACGACGGCGGACCGGTTCCGCCAGGAGAACCGCGCCGGCTACGTGGTGTTCACGGCCGCGGCGAGCTGGGGCCAGGCGCTCTTCTTCGTCGTCCTCGGCCTGCTCGTCCTGGTGCTGCCCCGCTTCCAGGACGTCGACAACCGGACCCTCATCGGCTTCACCGTGATCCTCTTCCAGCTGATGGCCCCTCTGGAGGTCCTGATGAATGCCCTGCCCAACCTCGGGCGGGCGCTCACTTCGGCGAATGCGGTGGAGCAGCTCGGGTTCACCCTGGAGTCCGAAACCAGGGAGCGGGAGAGCGATACCGAGCCGTCGAGCACCTGGGGGCGGTTGGAGCTCGAGGGGGTCACCCACCGCTACCGGCGCGAGAACGAGGAGGAGAGCTTCCTCCTCGGACCGATCAACCTGTCGTTCAAACCCGGCGAGCTGGTCTTCCTGGTGGGGGGCAATGGCAGCGGCAAGACGACGCTCGCCAAGCTCCTGCTCGGGCTCTACACCCCCGAGGGAGGCGAGGTCCGCCTGGCGGGGCGGACGATCGACGACGGCAACCGGGAGGAGTACCGCGGGCATTTCTCGGCGGTCTTCTCGGACTTCTTCGTCTTCGACACCCTGCTCGGCCTCGATGCGAGCGCGCTGGACGACGACGCGAAGAAGTACCTCACCCGGCTCCACCTGCAGCAGAAGGTGCAGATCAAGGACGGCGTGCTCTCGACGATCGAGCTGTCCCAGGGGCAGCGCAAGCGGCTCGCCCTCCTGACCGCCTACCTGGAGGACCGCCCGATCTACCTCTTCGACGAGTGGGCGGCGGACCAGGATCCGGTCTTCAAGGAGATCTTCTACCTGCAGCTCCTGCCGGAGCTGCGGTCGCGCGGCAAGACGATCTTCGTGATCAGCCACGACGACCACTACTTCCACGTGGCGGACCGCGTGCTGAAGCTCGACTACGGCCAGATCGAGGCGGACCTGACCGTCGAGGAGTTCCTGGAGTCCCACCGGCCCGTGGGAGCACGGGCGGCGGGGTAGCAGGGCCGCATGATCCTCCCCGCCGTTACGGAAGGCCCCTTCGCCGCCGCGCTGATCGGCCTTCTCGCCGGGTTGGTCCACGCCCTGTCGGGGCCGGATCACCTGTCGGCGGTGGCGCCTCTGGTGGTCGAGCAGCGGCGGCGGGGATGGTCGACCGGGCTGCTGTGGGGGATGGGGCACAGCGTGGGCGTCTGGGGCGTCGGCCTGCTGGCCCTGGCGCTGCGCGGCCTCCTGCCGGTGGACCGGCTGTCGTCGGTGAGCGAGCGCCTGGTCGGCGCGGTGCTCATCGGGGTGGGGCTCTGGGGGCTGCGCCGGGTCTGGCTGGCCCGGGTGTCGGCGGGTGGCGCGGCGGCTCATTCTCACGATCACTCGCACTCCCATGACGTTGCGGGACGGCCGCCGCGGATGGCCCTGTGGATCGGCACCCTGCACGGCCTGGCCGGGAGCTCCCATCTCCTCGGCATCCTGCCGGCTCTGGCGCTGCCGTCGATGGCGGCTTCGCTCGCCTACGTGCTCGGCTTCGGCCTGGGATCGATCGCCGCCATGGTCGCCTTCTCCTCGGCCCTCGGGCTCGTGGCCGCGCGGCTGACCGGCCGGGGTGTCGGCGCCTACAGGGCGGTCCTCGCCACCTTCTCGGCGGTCTCGATCCTGGTGGGAGGGTGGTGGTTGCTGGCGTAGGGGGGCTCCCCCCGATCTGTTAGACTCTCCCGCCATGTCGGAAACCGTCCGCCGCCCCCGCGTGGGCCTGATCAGTCTCGGCTGCCCGAAGAACCTCGTCGACAGCGAGATCATGCTCGGCGAGCTGGCGCGCCGCGGCTACGAGGTCGTGCAGGACCTGGACAGCGCCGACACGGTGCTGGTCAACACCTGTGCCTTCATCGAGGAGGCGCAGCAGGAGTCGATCGACACGATCCTCGAGGTGGCCGGGCGCAAGGGACGGGGCGTCGACAAGCTCCTGGTGGCCGGCTGCATGGTCAACCGCTTCGGCGACCAGCTCGCCCGCGAGATTCCGGAGATCGACGGCTTCGTCGGCCTGGACCAGCTCCGCGACGTCGGCGAGGTCGTGCAGCTGGGCGGCGGGCCGCCGCTGCCGGCTCCCTCGCATGCGGTGTTCGACCACACGGCGCCGCGCCTCCTGACCACCCGCGGCTTCGCCTACCTGAAGGTCGCCGAGGGGTGCAACAACCCCTGTACCTTCTGCGCGATCCCGATCTGGCGCGGGAAGTTCCGCAGCCGCACCATCGAGAGCCTGGTGGCCGAGGCGCAACAGCTCGAAGCGGCCGGCATCGTCGAATTGAACCTGATCGCCCAGGACACCACCCGCTATGGCGAAGACCTGGGGCTGCGCCGGCACGGCCTCGTCCGGCTCGTCGAGGCGCTCCTCGCCGGGACCTCGATCCCCTGGATCCGCTTCCTCTATGCGTAT
>Ga0062379_10000023_pt1 | contig 22914 bp, 21 predicted proteins | sample DOMMetBare2Fresh_2_FD_59484 | JGI IMG/M metagenome (GOLD analysis project Ga0062379, IMG submission 59484) | Wetland sediment microbial communities from St. Louis River estuary, USA, under dissolved organic matter induced mercury methylation -... | ecosystem: Environmental > Aquatic >...
CCCCGATGACGACCGACGCGGCCACACCGGCCAGCGTCCCTTCGAGGGAGACCGCCCCCTCGGTGCCGCGCGGTACCGGACGGAAGGTGGTGATCAGGAAGGTCCGCCGGCCGAGGAGCTGGCCGATCTCGGAGGACGCCGTGTCCGCCGCCGCCGTGGCGAAGGAGGCCGCGAAGGCGAGGGCGAAGAGGACCGGGTGGCCGGTCAGCGCCGCGAAGAGCGCGCAGGCGGTGGCGACGCCGGCATTCGCCAGGGCATGCCGGGCACCGCGCCTCCCACCTTTCTCCTGCGCCAGGTTTTGCGCCGCCTTCCGCTTGTAGCCGAGCTTGGTGCAGGCGGAGCCGATGACGAAGAAGGCGAAGAGGAGGAGGAACCCTTTCCAGTCGAGAAAGGCCCAGATCGTGAAGCCGACGAAGAAGCCACCGATCACGCCGGAGATGTCGACCGTGCGCGCCGCATAGGCCACTCCGGCGAGGAGCGCGTTGACCCCGGCCGCCCAGAGGAGGCGCGTGGACAGCCCCTCGGTCTCGAGGAAGCCCTGCCAATGCCCCTGGGTCAGGACGAGGCCGAAGAGGAAGAGCGACGAGACGAGGGGGACGCCCAGGTTGTCGTCGAGCCCCTGGGGGAGCGATTCGAGGAGCGCCGCGAGGAGGGCGGCACCACCGGCGACGGCGAGGGCGAAGGCCCAGGAGTAGCGGCCGGGAGCGGTCCATTGCAGCAGGGCGGCGGCGGCCAGCGCGCCAAAAATCACGTAGGCGAGGCTTCCCGCCCAGCTCTTGCGGGGATTCCAGGGGAGCTTCTGGCGGCCGATCGACATGCCGGCGATCGAGGCCATGCCGTCGCCGAATGCCAGGATGCCCCAGGTCGCGGCCGCGACTTCCAACCGTTGCCAATAGATCAGGATCAGCAGGAGGACCGTCAGGGGATAGAGAATGATGCCGATCGACGAGCCCAACGCCACCTCGGCGTCGCGCCAGAGGCGCCGGCCGCCGATGCGCGGCAGGAGGAACAGGTTGAACGCCAGCGCCCCGGCCGCCGCCAGGGCACCCAGGGGGGCGCCGAGAAAGCGGAGCGAGAAGGCGATCAGGCCGACGCCCATGTGGACGAGCTTGCGGGCCAGCTCACCGCGGGTCAGCGCCATGGGACGTCCTCCACCGCGCGGTTCCCGGGCATAAATGCCCGGGCTAGAAAATGGCGCCCCCTGAAGGGGGCTTGAAGCCGGCCTCGGCCGGCGCCGCTCATAGCCCGGGCATTTATGCCCGGACTCCGGCCGGCCCCCCGCCCCCTCACCGCGCCCATGTACCGCTCTCCTTCAACCACTTCGCGGTCTCGGTGAGGCCCTGCTCCAGCGGGCGCCAGGTGTAGCCCAGCTCGGACTCGGCGCGGGCGGAGCGGTAGGCCCAGTCGTGGCGGTAGACCTCGACCAGGTCCGGCGTGAGCTGGGGCGTGCCGCCGGCCAAACGCGCCCATCCCTTCATCAGGGCTCCCGAAGCTTTTGCCACGAAGTCGGGCATGCGCAGGGAGGGGATCTTCGCGCCGGTGATCCGGCCGACCAGCTCGTAGAAACGGTCCTGGCGGACGTTCTCGCCGCCGAGCACGTACCGCGTACCGGGTGCGGCCTTCTCCAGAGCCAGGGCGACGCCGCGCGCCACGTCCTCGACGTTCACGTAGTTCCAGCGCCGCTCGGGACGGCCGAGGAGGGCGGGCAGGCGGCCGTGGATCAGGTCCAGGACGTGCCGCACCACGATGTTCCCCTCGGTCATCTCGCCGGGTCCGTAGATGACGCCCGGATAGACCACCACGAGCGGCACGCCGGAGGCGATGGCCTGCCGGGCGCGCCGGTCGGCCGCCGCCTTGGTCCGCTCGTAGTCGTTGATCCAGGTGCGTTCCCCAACCTCGGCCGACTCGTCCAGCTCGCCGTTCGTCCCCTTCTCGGTGGGGCCGAGGGCCATGAAGCTGGAGACGTGGACGATCCGCCCCGTGCCGGCCTCTCCGGCGGCGGCGAGGACGTTCTCCAGACCGCCGATGTTGATGCGGTCGAACTGCTCGGCCGGCGCCAGGATCTTGACCAGCGCCGCGGCGTGGATGATCGCGTCGCAGCCGTCCAGAGCGTGTGTGAGGCTCGCCCGGTCGGTCACGTCCCCGGCGGCGAACTCGACGCCTTCCGGAAAGCGCTCGCGGGACGAGCCCGGGCGCACCAGGAGGCGCAGGGCATGGCGGGGCGCCAGCTCGGCGGCGATGCGCCGGCCCAGGAATCCGGTACCACCTGTCAGAAGGATCTTCATGCCAAGCCCTCCGGGTGGGGACGCACCGCCGTCCACAGGTCGGCCAGCGCGTCGTCGAGGGACCGCTCCGGCGTCCAGCCGAGGGCGCGCAGGGGACCGGCCGTTCCGAGCAGAAGGGGGAGGTCCGCCGGGCGCATCCGCTCGGGGTCCTCCTCGATCCGCGCCGCGACGCCGGAGATCGCCATCAGGCGGTCCAGCGCCTCGGCGATCGAGAACGCCTGGCCGCTCGCCACGTTGTAGACGCCGCCGCGCTCACCTTTCGCGGCGAGCAGCCGGAACGCCGCGGCACCGTCGTCGACGTGCACGAAGTCGCGCCGCGCCAGGAGGTTGCCGACGCGGAGCACCGGCTCGCGCTCGCCGCGGGCGATCGCCGCGAGCTGCGCCGCGAAGGTGGGGAGGGCGAACTTCACCGACTGGCCCGGCCCCACCAGGTTGAAGCAGCGGGCCACCACCGCGCCGCGCAGGAAGGCGAGCCGCTCGGAGGCGGCCTTGCTCAGGGCATACGGCGTGCGCGGATCGACGATCCGCTCCTCGGCGATCGGCTGCTCCTCCTCCGGCACCAGCCCGTAGACCTCGGCGCTCGACGCGATGACCACCGGCCGCCCGTCCGCCACCGCGAGGAGGTTGTCGGTCCCCAGGACGTTGACCCGGAAGTACTCGGACATCTTCCCCCACGATTCGCCGACGTGCGACAGGCCGGCGAGGTGGATGATGGCATCCGGCGCCGTCTCGCGGACCACCCGCGCGAGGCCGGCGGCGTCTTGCAGGTCGACCTCGAAGAGCCGCACCTCTCCCGCCTCCGGAAAGGCCGGATGATCGATGAAAAAGGTGCCGCTCACCCGGTCGCCCTCCGCCAGCAGGTGGCGGGCGAGGCGGGGGCCGATGAAACCGCTGATGCCGGTGACCAGGACGTGCATGCGCAAAAGCCCGCGTCAGGCGGACTGGCGGGCCTTGAGCGTCCGCCGCCAGTAGTCCAACAGGTCGGAGAGCGTCTGCTCGAACGGGATCCGCGGTTCCCAGCCGGTGTCGGCCCGGAACTTCGAGCTGTCGCCGATCAGGATCTCCACGTCGGACGGCCGCAGGCGCGCCGGATCGGTCTCGACCTTCACCTCGACCTTGGCCATCTCGATGATGCGGTCGAGCATCTCGCGGATGACGATGCCGTGGCCGGTCGCGATGTTGTAGACCTCGCCGGGCGTCCCCTTGGTCACCGCCAGCCAGTAGGCGCGCACCATGTCGCGCACGTCGGTGAAGTCGCGGATGGCGTCCAAGTTGCCGACGCGGATCACCGGCTCCTGGAGGCCGAGCTCGATCGCCGCCACCTGGCTGCAGAAATTGGAGGTGACGAAGACGTGGCCGCGCCGCGGTCCGGTGTGGTTGAAGCCGCGGGTGCGGATCGCCTTCAGGCCGTAGCTCATGAAGTATTGATAGCCGAGGTAGTCCTGGGCGACCTTGGAGACCGCGTACGGCGACAGCGGGCGCAGCGGGTTCGTCTCCTTGATCGGCACCTCGTCCTTGAGCACGAGGCCGTACTCCTCGCTGGAGCAGGCGATCTGGACGACCGGATCGAGCTGCAACGCGCGGATCGCCTCGAACAGGTTGGTCTGGCCGCTGACGTTGGTCGTCAAGGTCTCGTTCGGCGCCGTCCAGCTCGACGGCACGAAGCTCTGCGCGGCCAGATGGAAGATGTAATCCGGGGTCGCGGCGTCGAGCGCCGCGTGCACCGAGGTGTAGTCGCGGAGGTCGCACTCCAGGAGCGTCACCTTCGAGCGCAGGTGCTCGACGTTTTCCATGCGGCTGCGCCAGCGGTAGAGGCCGAAGACCTCGACGTCGGGGTGCTCGGCGAGCAGATACTCCGCCAGATGCGATCCGGCGAAGCCGGTGATGCCAGTGATCAAAGCCCTCATCTACGTATCTCTCCCTTTCGAATCTCCACGGAGCGCCCGGCGCATCCCGGAAAGGTAGTGTTCCAGTCCCGCGGCCCAGCTCTCGACCGGCCGGCCGGCCGCCGCCTCGAAGCGGCCGACGTCGAGCACCGAATACGCCGGCCGCGGTGCCGGGCGCGGGAAATCTTCCGTTTTCAGCGGCAGGACCTCCGCCGTGCCGGACCATTGCCGGGCGATCTCGGTGGCGAAGCCGTGCCAGGAGACCGGCTCCCGGTTGCGATAGTGCACCACGCCGGTCAGGTCGAGCGGCGCCAGGTCGAGGAGCGCCGCGGCGAGGTACGGCGTACAGGTCGGGCACCCGACCTGATCGGCGACCACCCGGAGCGGCAGCTTGCCCTCGTCGAGGAGGCGCACCATGGTGGCCGCGAAGTTGGGGCCGCCCGGTCCGAACAGCCAGCTCGTCCGCACCACCAGCGGGCGGACCTCCGGGGGCGCGGCGAGCGCCTCGTGCTCGCCACGGAGCTTGCTCTGCCCGTAGACCGACAAGGGATTCACCGGGGCATCCTCGTGGTACGGCGTGTGGGCCGTGCCGTCGAACACGTAGTCGGTCGAGACGTGGAGGAGCCGCGCGCCCACCGCCGCCGCGGCAGCCACCACGTTCCGCACCGCCGTGCCGTTGATGGCGAACGCCCGGTCCCGTCCGTCCCCTTCCGCCAGATCGACCTTCGTGTACGCGGCGGCATTGATCACGACCCCGGGACGGAAGCCCTCCGTCACCGCGCGCAACTGCGCCGCGTCCTCGATGTCGGCTTCGGCGCGCGATACAGCCCGCGCCTCCAGACCACGGGCCGCGGTTTCCGCCACCAGCGCCTGGCCGAGCATGCCGGCACCGCCCAGGATCAGGACGCGCACGTTTCCCCCTCTCCCGGAGGAAGGGAGGGGATGGGAGAGGGGGCCAGGGGGTGAGGGGTCACGTGATCCCCACCTCGGAGTTGTCACCGAGCATGAAGCGGTAGGCCTTGGGCTTGAAATCGGTCTTGGTGATCTTCACGTTGCGGCCGATGAGCGAGCCGTCGATGCGCATCGGCGTGTCGCGGATCTCCGAATCGGCCAGGATGATCGAATTCTCCACCTCGCAGCAGACCAGCTTGCAGCGCTCGCCGATCGAAGTGTAGGGACCGACGAAGGCGTTCTCGATCCGCGCGCCGTCGCCGATCACCACCGGGCCGCGCACCAGCGAATCGATCAGCTCGACCCCTGCGCCCACCTCGACGCGCCCCTCGATGCGGCTCCCCTGCCCGATCGAGCCGAGCGCGGCGCCGCGCCCGGCGTCGAGCGCTTCGAGGATGATGCGGTTGGCCTCCAGCATGTCGTCCAGCTTGCCGGTGTCCTTCCACCAGCCGCGCACGATGTGCGGATGGACGTCGAGGCCGCGGTCGATCAGGTCCTGGATGGCGTCGGTGATCTCGAGCTCGCCACGCCCCGAGGGCTTGATGCGGTGGACCGATTCGAAGATGTGGTGGTCGAACATGTAGACGCCGACGAGCGCCAGGTTGCTCTGCGGCTCCTTGGGCTTTTCGACCAGGCGGCGCACCTTGCCGTCGGCGGTCAGCTCGGCCACCCCGAACTGCTCGGGATTCTCCACCTCGGCGAGCAGGATCTCCGCAGGGCAGCCGAGGCGGCGGAACTCGTCCACCAGGCCGCGGATGCCGCCGGCGATCAGGTTGTCGCCCAGGTACATGACGAAGGAGGAATCCTTCAGGAAGTCCTCGGCGATCATCACCGCATGCGCGAGCCCCAGGGGGGCCGACTGCTCGATGTAGGTGACGGTGGCGCCGAAGCGCGAGCCATCGCCCACCGCGGCGCGGATCTCGGCCTTGGTGTCGCCGACGATGATGCCGATGTCGGTGATCCCCGCCTCGACGATCGATTCGATGGCATAGAACAGCACCGGCTTGTTGGCCACCGGCACCAGTTGTTTGGCGGAGGTGTAGGTGAGCGGACGCAGCCGCGTCCCCTTGCCTCCCGACAGAATCAGACCCTTCATCAGGCAAACCTCAGGACAGAAGTCTCAGGTCCAACGCGGGCCCATCACCCCGGAGGTCGAGGGCCCGTTCTCATGGCGTCCTACTACTGCTCGGCGGACGTGCTGCTGCGGCTGGTCAGGTCGAGGAAAGTCCCCACGTTCTTCAGGCTCAGCGAGAAGCGGAAGTCCTTGTCGCGCGTGCGGGTGCCTTCCCCGGCGCGGAAGTCCCGCAGCTCCAGGCGGATGCTGTAACACTGGTCGGTCCAGGTCAGGATGTAGCGCTGCGATTGCAGGAACGCCTCTTCCACGTCGTAGTTGACCTGGGCCTCCAGGCGCAGCCGGTTCGGCCAGACCGACAGGCCGCCGAACAGCCGGATCTGGTCGGAGAGCGTCGCGCCGCTCTCCGAGTTGTACCGCGTGTACCAGGTGAGCCCCACGAAGTCGCCCTTCTTGGAGCCGTAGTTGCCCGAGAAGCCGGTCGACTGCAACCCTTTCGAAAGGGTGTCGTAGTCCGCCTCCACCTTCAGGCTGGTGACGTCGGTCGGGTTGAAGCGGAGCAGCGCCTCCAGCGGGCCGGCGCTCGACCGGTCGGTGGACGAGACCAGGAGCGGCTGGGTCGAGTCGAAGCTGTAGCGGCGGGCGAGCTCGAAGAGGAAGATCTCGCGGGCGTTGGCGCGCGTCCCCTCGGGCTTCCCCAGGATGCGGTTGGAGAGCGCGACGCGCCCGCTGTTGCCCGAGGGGATCCCGTCGACTTCATCGAACAGCGGGAATTTGCCGCGGTCCTGCTCGTCGATCTCCCCCAGGTAGTTGTAGGTGAAACGCGGCTCGATCACGTGCTTGAAGCGGACGTAGTCGCCCACCTTCTTGTCGAAGACGCGGGAGAACGACGGGCCGACGATCTGCGCGTTGCCCGAGGGCACGGCGCGGGTCAGCGTCTCGCCGGTGAAGTCGGTGGGGTCGGTGGTCGCGGTGCCGTTCACACTGTCCGTGTAATACGTCATGCGCTCGCCGGCCGTCACGGAGAGGTTGAGCCAGGGGAACGAACGGATCGGCAGCGTGAGCTGCGGGAAGAGATCGACGCGGCCATAGGTCCCGGAGTAGGAGCCGGGCCGTGCCAGGTCGAGGAGCACGGCCGAGCCCTGGAACTGCGCATAGAGCGGCGTGCGGCCGAGCCGGGTCGAGCGCAGGCGGTACTCGAGCTCGGGGAGCTTGCGCTGGTCGACCGTGTCGTCGGCGCCGACGAAGGTCTGCCGGTCGTTCACCAGCAGGTTGACCAGGTGCGGCCCCCAGTTGCCGGTGACGAAGGCGCGGCTGTCGAGGAAGCGCAGGCTGTTGCGGTCGAAGTCGCGCTCGAAGTCACGGAAGAAGTTGAAGTCCGAGAACTCGAGGAAGTTGACGACGCCGCGCATCCCCCACGGCAGGTCGTTGGTCACGTGGTTCCACTCGACCTTCCAGCGCCACTCGTCCTGGTCGACCGCGGCGAGCGGATCGCGGATCGTATAGGCGATCAGGCTGCCCTTCGTCCCCTCGGTCGGACGGTAGCGGAGCTCGTTGCCGAGCCCCAGGTAGTCGCGCGAGAAGAGGTCGACGTGGAACGTGGTGTCGTAGCTGCGCCCCAGGGTCTGGAAGTAGGCCAGGCCGAGCTCGGCGCCGCGGCGTTCCGAATAGCCGATGTTCGGGATGAGGAAGCCCGAGGCCCGGTCGCGCTTCACCGGCCAGAGGATGTACGGCGTATAGAACACCGGCAGCTTCTTCACCCGCATGGAGGCATGGTGGACGTGGGCGTACCCGTCGGCCACCACCCGCGCCGTGCCGAGCCGGAAGCTCCAGGCCGGCGACTCCCCGGTGCAGGAGGTGAAGACTCCGTCGTCGACCGTATAGACGTCGGCGTCCACCTTGGCGATCTTCACCCCGCTGAAGTAATAGTCGGGCGCCACCTGCGCGGTGGCTTCGGACAGCGTCCCGGTCTTCGTCTTCAGGTTGAACTCCGCCGTCGCGCCGGCCATCCGGCGCGGCCCCTGGTCGATGATCACGTGGCCGGTGGCGGTGACGATCCGGGTGGTGAGGTCGATCTCCGCCCGGTCCGCCTGCAGGTCCACGTCCTGGTAGTGGATCTTGACCTTGCCCGAGAGCACCGCGAAGTCGTCGCGCTTGTACTCCAGGTCGTCGGCGCTGCCCGCGGCGCTGCCGCCCCCCTGCTCCTCGGGGAACTTGAGCTGGAACTGGAGCTGGTCCGGATCGGGTGGCGGCGGTGCCGCCGGGGCACCCGGAGCACCGGGGCGTCCCGGACGGCCGGGTGCCGGAGCGCCGGGAGCGGGCTTCGCGGGCGGCGTCACGGCCGGCGTGTCCGCCGTCGTGGGGGGCGCCGTGGTGCCGGCGTCTTCTGGCGCCGCCGGGGTCGGGGCCGGTTCCGCCGTCTCGTCCGGGGGAGACGCGGGCAGGGGCTCCTGCGCCGCGCCAGGGAGGGTGGCCAGGCCGGTCAGGCAGAGGGCCAGCAGGAAGCTCGGGAAGAGTCGTCGCGCGTCAACCATGAGAGGGGGCTTAGTCTATGCGCTCCACCACCATCGCGGTAGCCTCGCCGCCGCCGATGCAGATGGCGGCACAGCCGAGGCGCTTCCCGCGCTCGCGGAGAGCGTGGATCAGAGTGACCAGGATCCGCGCGCCCGAGCTGCCGATCGGGTGGCCGAGCGCCACCGCGCCGCCGCGCACGTTGACCCGCTGCGGATCGAGCCCGAGATCGCGGATGAAGGCGAGAGCGACCACGGCGAAGGCCTCGTTGACCTCCCACAGGTCGACGTCGGCGGCGGCGAGGCCGGCGCGCGCGAGGACGCCGCGGGCGGCCCCCACCGGCGCGGTGGTGAACCATTCGGGCTTCTGGGCGAGCGAGCTGTGCGCCACGATGCGGGCGACCGGGCGCACGCCGAGCCGCGCCGCGTTGGACGCCGTGGTGAGCACCAGGGCCGCGGCGCCGTCGTTGATCTTGCTGGCGTTGGCGGCGGTGACCGTGCCGTCCTTCTGGAAGGCGGGCTTGAGCGTCCCCATCCGGCCGAGGTCGGCCTTGAACGGCTCCTCGTCGCGGTCGACCACGGTCTCCCCCTTCTTGCCGGGGATCTTCACCGGGACGATCTCCTCCGCGAACAGCCCCTTCTCGGTCGCCTCGCGGGCACGGCGGTAGCTCTCCAGGGAGAACGCGTCCTGCTCCTCGCGGGTGAGCTTGTACTCGCTCGCGCAGAGCTCGGCGCAGTTGCCCATGTGGACGTCGCCGTACGGGTCCCACAGGCCGTCGTGGATCATCGAATCGACCAGCTTGCCGTGGCCGAGGCGGAGGCCGTCGCGGGCGCCGACGGCGAGGTAGGGGGCCTGGCTCATGCTCTCCATGCCGCCGGCCGCCACCACCTGGAAGTCGCCGCAGCGCAGGTCGTTGGCGGCGATCATCACCGCCCGCATGCCGGAGCCGCAGACCTTGTTCAAGGTGAGCGCGCCGGTCGAGACCGGGCAGCCCGCCGCGAGAGCCGCCTGGCGGGCCGGAGCCTGCCCCTGGCCGGCGGGGAGCACGCAACCGAGATTGACCTGCTGGATCTGATCCGCCGTCACACCCCCCCGCTCGAACGCCGCCGCGAGGGCGCGGGCGCCGAGGGCATGGGCCGGCAAGCTGGCAAGAGCGCCCTGGAACGCACCGACAGGGGTGCGCACCGCGCTCAGAATGACGACGTCGTCCATCCACATCTCCTGGCCGGGAACGGCCCTTGCACCGCGGACCTTCCGCGCGGGTGGTGGAGATCGTAGCACAGGGGGTGGTGGCCGCCCGTGTAGAATGCCCGGGGGATTTCTGCAACCGTGCGCGCACTCGGCATCGACTTCGGCACCCGGCGGATCGGGCTCGCGCTCTCCGACCCGGAAGGGCGGACGGCGCTGCCGTTCACCACCCTGGCGCGGAAGGACGACCGGTCGGCTCTGCGCGAGATCGCGGCGCTCGCCCGCCGCGAGGGGGTCGGGCGCCTGGTGATCGGCGAGCCGGTCGGCCTCGACGGAACCGTGGGGCCGGCCGCCGAGCGCGCCCGCCGTTTTGGCGCCCGGCTGGCCGAGCTGACAGGGCTCCCCTGGGACATGGTCAACGAATCGCTCACCAGCGTCGAAGCCGCCGGGCGCCTGCGCGCCGCCGGGGTCGATCCGCGGCGCCATCCGGAACGGATCGACGCCGTGGCCGCCCAGATCCTCCTGCAAGAGGCTCTGGACCGGCACGCCGGTGCGGCCGCAGGCGTCTGAAGGAGCGACGGGTGGCACAGAGCAAGGCGAAGGGCGGGCGCAAGCCGGCGCGCAAGGAAGGGGGGACCTTCCGCCGCATCCTCCTCGGGCTGATGGTCCTCGGGATCCTCCTCTCCGTCCCGGCCGCCTTCGCGGCCTGGTCGTGGTGGAAGCTGGAGCGTCCCTACAAGGGATACCCCGGCGCCGAGCGCCAGGTCTCGATCGAGCCGGGCACCGGCGCCAACCAGATCCTGCAGACCCTCCAGAAGGAAGGGGTCCTCGCCGACGCCAAGCTGGCCCGCTTCTATCTGGTCTACTTCATGGGCGATCCCGCGCTCCAGGCCGGCGACTACAGCTTCAGCGGCCCGCTCTCGACCCCCGAGGTCCTCGCCAAGCTCACCCGCGGCCAGGTGGTGACCGCGTCGGTCACCCTGGTCGAGGGGCTCACCCTGGAGGAGACCGCCGAGAAGCTGGAGCAGGCCGGCCTCGGCGAGCGCGAGGTCTTCCTCGACCTCCTGCGCTCCCCCGAGCTGATCGCCGACCTCGACCCCGAGGCCCCCGACCTGGAGGGCTATCTCTTCCCCGAGACCTACAGCTTCGCCCGCCACTCCGACGAGCAGACCGTGGTCGCCACCCTGGTCAAGACCTTCCGCCAACGCTGGGAGAAGCAGATCCGTCCCCTGGCAGGCGACGGCGCGCGCAGCCTGCGCGAGATCGTCACCCTGGCGAGCATCGTGGAGAAGGAGGCGCAGGTCCCCTCCGAACGGCCGCTCATCGCCGGCGTCTACCTGAACCGCGTCCGGCAGCACATCGGGCTGATGGCCGATCCGACCGTCATCTACGCCCTGAAGCGGCTCAACCGGTGGAACGGCAACATCCGGCGCTCGGACCTCCAGATCGACTCGCCCTACAACACCTACCGCCATGCCGGCCTGCCGCCCGGCCCCATCTGCTCGGCGGGGCTGGCCAGCCTGGAGGCCGCCGCCGACCCGGCGGACGTTCCTTATCTCTACTTCGTGAGCCGGAACGACGGCACCCACGTCTTCGCCTCGACCCTCCAGGAGCACAACCGGAACGTCGAGATCTGGCAACGGCAATACTGGCGAGACCGGCGGGCGCGCGAACGGCGGGAACATTGACAGCTCCGAGGGCACTGGTGTATCAACGTTCCACCTGACCCTGTCAACGCGGCGCCCTCATGACGTCATGAGGAGGCATCGCGAGCCCGGCGGCGCGGCGTCCCGAGGAGGAACGTAATGAACATCCCGGAGGAGTTTGGGAAGTACCTGCTTCTCAAAAAGCTGACCGAAGATCCACTCGGAGAGACCTTCCGCGCCGGGCGTGCCGGCCAGGGCGGAGGCATCGAGCAGGTCGTCCTCTTGCGCGTGCTGAACGGCAAGGGGATGGACGGCGAGGCGCTCTGGCAGAAGGTCTCCGACCGCGCCCCGATCCAGCAGGCCCTGCGCAGCCCGAACGTCGGCAGCGGCGTCGACCTCGGGAAGGTGCGGAGCTTCCCCTACGTCGCCTACGACTACATCTCGGGCAAGAACCTGGCGACCCTGTTCGCCCAGGCCGAGCGCCAGATGTCGCCGATCCCCACCGACCATGCCCTGCTGGTCACCGAGCGGATCGCCCTCGCGCTCGCGGCAGCCTACGAGACGAAGGTGCAGGACACGCGGGTGCTCCACGGCTTCGTCACCCCGCACCTGGTGATGATCTCCAACGAGGGCGAGACCCGGCTCCTCGGCTTCGAGGCGGCGCCCGGCCTGCGCGCCCTCGCCGCGGCCGGCTGGGTCGATCCGGTGCTCCGCCCCTACCTGGCCCCGGAGGTGATGGATGGCGGCCCGGCCCACAAGTCGGACGACGTCTGGTCGCTCGGCGCCATCCTCTACGAGCTGCTCACCGGCGAGCGCCTGCCGGCACCCACCGCGGACGGCTACAGCGCGCTCTTCGACAACGCGCTCCTCCCCAATGAGGGGACGCCGCTGCCGCCCGCCATCGTCGGCCTGCTCAAGAAGAGCCTCGTGCCGCGCGACCAGCGGATCTCGGACCCGGTGGCCTGGCACAAGACGCTCTCCAAGCTGATGATCGACGGGCAGTACAGCCCCACCACCTTCAACCTCGCCTTCTTCATGCACAACCTCTTCCGCGACGAGATCGAGCGGGAGTCGAAGGAGGTCGAGGCGGAAAAGAAGCTGGAGCTGCCGCCGAAGGCTGCGCCGACCGTGCCGATCCCGGTGGTCGCGCCCGACCCGCGGGAGACGACGGCCGTCCGCCAGGGGGCGGCGCCCGCTCCCCCCCGTCCGGCCGCGGGCTCCGGGTCCAAGGCGGGCCTCTTCATCGGCCTCGCCGCCGTCCTCCTGCTCGGTATCGGCGCGGGAGCCTGGTACTTCCTCGTCAAGGCCCCCGCCGACCGGAAGCAGGCCGAGGCGGCACAGGCGGCGACCCAGCCCGCCCAGCCGGCGGCGCCCACCGGTCCGACCCGCGAGGAGCTCGAGGCGCAGATCCGCACCATGATGGACGCCCAGGGCCAGCAGATGGAGGCGAAATACGAGGAGCGGTTGAAGCAGCTCCAGCAGCAGCTCGAAGCGACCAAGAAGCGCGAAGAGCTGGCCCGCCAGGCGCCGGCCGCCGCCCCCGCTCCGGCAACGGTGAAGGTCGAGCCGGAGCCCGAGCCCATCAAGCCCGCTCCGGAGCCGGCCAAACCGGAGCCCGAGCCGGCCGCTCCACCCGTCACCGCGCCGGCGCCGGAGCAGAAGACCGAGCCGGCCCCGGCACCGGTCCGCCCCCAGCCCGCGCCCGCCCCGGCCCAGCCGGCACCGCGGCAGATCCAGTATGGTGACCTGGTCACCGCCGGCACCCCGGGCGTCACGCCGCCGAAGCTCAAGAGCCGCCTCGATCCGCGCTACCCCGCCGGAGCCCAGCGCCTCAACAAGTCCGCGGTGGTGGACATCCGCGTGCTGGTCGACGAGAAGGGGAACGTCCTCGACGCCCAGCGCAGCGGCCCGAAAGCCGGCTTCGGCTTCGACGAAGCCGCCATCGACGCCGCCCGCCGCGCCACCTTCCAGTCCGCCACCACCCGCGACGGCGTGCGCGTGAAGATGTGGATGAACCTGCGGGTGTCGTTCCAGCCGGGGCACTGAGGCCTCACCCCCCGTCCCCCTCTCCCATCGCCCCCCCTCCACCGGGAGAGGGGGCGCCACCACCCAGGACGGCACCGCCTACTTGAGCGCCGCCTCCAGCTCGTCCATCGCCTGCCGCACCCGCCGCAACAGCTCCGACACCGGCTTCGAGCGGCCGTCGGCGGGGGCCGGCTCGCCGCCGCCGGCCGGCGGCAGTGGCGCGGCGCCCGCCGGAGGAGGATGGAGCTGCGCCAGCCCCCGCTCCAGGCGCGACATCGACTCCTGCCCGCCCTGGAGGGGGAACAGCGCGCCGAAAAACCGGTCGGGCGCCAGGCCGATGACGCGGCAGACGTCCAACACATGCCGCACCCGCAGCTCCACCTGTCCGGCGAGAATTCTCGTCAAGTACCCTGTGCTCAGACCCAACTCGCGCTCCACCTGGCGGTGTGAGATCCCGCTCAGACGAATCGCCGTCCGCAACGCCGCGGCAATCCGGGTGATCTCCTCGTGGCTCATGGAGCGGCATTCTAACCGGCCGACGCCACCCGCGTTCCTTCAGACACCGTCCTTTTTCAGGCCTTGACGTCAAATATCAGCGATGCTAATAATAAGTTAGCAACGCGCCCCCTCAGTGGACGGTCGGGTTGTCGTACTCGTGGGCTTCTTCGACCTCTCCTCCGTCGAAGGGGAAGGCGAAGGCGTTGTCCATTTCGCCGTCCATCGAGGTCAGCAGGCCGTACTCGCGGACCATCCCCTTCGCCTCGCCACCGGTCGGGGCGTCGGCGAGGATGACGAGAGAGCCGGGCTCTTTCAGGGTGAGCTTGCGGCTCTCGACGTCGAACTCGCGCCCTTCGGCGATCTCGGGGGTCTCGATGGTGTCGAGGAAGTCGGCGTTCTGCGCCTTGATGAGGGAGATCGAGGTCCGGCTCGGGCCGGCGGCCCGCTTGCCGATGTTGGCGACGGTCACCCGCACCACCACCTCGCCGGTCCGGAACCTCTCGACGCGCTTCCCCGCGGGATCGGTCCGGTCATCCCAGACCGGCAGGACGACGGCTTTCTTGACCACCAGATTGGCATGGCCGATGAGATGTTTGTCGTTCATGGTTGGGCTCCTTTGAGCCCGATGATGCGCCGCGCGCCGGGAGCGAGGGCACACCCCGGCGGGCAGGGGGCGGCGCGTCGGCGGGCGGGGGCGGGAGCAGGCCGGATCAGAACGGCATCTGGTCTTCCTCCATCCCGAAGTAGTGCCCCAGCTCGTGGATCACCGTGTCGCGCACCTCGCGGATGACCTCGCGGCGGGTCTCGCAGTGGCGCAGGATGGGGCCACGGTAGATCAGGATGCGATCGGGCAGGGCGCCGCTGTAGAAGCTGTCGCGCTCCAGGAGGTTCGTCCCCTGGTAGAGGCCGAAGAGCTCCTCGCCGGGCTCCATCTCCAGCGCCTCCAGGTCCTCGGGATCGGGCTCCTCCTCGACCAGAACCACGACGTTGTCCAGGAGGTCGGCGAACTGATCCGGCAGCTCCTCCAGGGCCTTCTCGACGAGCGATTCGAACTCTTCCGTTGGGATCCGCATCGGAGGGATTCTAGCGGTAGACTGCCGCCATGTCCGTCCGGCTCGACAAATGGCTCCACGTCTCCCGCATGTTCAAGACGCGCACCAAGGCGACGCACGCCTGCGAGCTCAGCCGTGTCCAGGTCAACGGCCAGCCGGCCAAGCCCCACCGCCACCTCGCGCCGGGCGACCGCATCGAGCTGGCGCAGGGAGACTGGGACCGCGTGCTGATCGTCAAGGAGCTGCGCGACAAGCCGGTGGCCAAGGCCGAGGCCGCCCTCCTCTACGAAGACCAGAGCCCACCGAAACCGGCGCCCGATCCCCTCGCGCGCCTGCTCCGGCGCCCCCCCGCGCTACGCGATCCCGGCACCGGCCGGCCGACCAAGAAGGAGCGGCGGGAGATGGAGAAGTGGGAAGAGGATGGCGCGGCGGACGCGGCGGAGGAAGACGAAGAGGACGAAGAGGACGACCGCGACGAGGAGTGAGCCTCCTCCCCCCCGCCGTCAAGATCCCGTCCCGGAAAGCCACCTGCGAACCTTGACCGCTTCTGGACAAGCGCGTACACTCCAGAGCTGTGAAGCAGCAGGAAGCTCAATCCGCGCGCCACTCCATCGGGGTCATCGCCCGGCGGACGGGCCTCAAGCCCGATCTGATCCGGGCCTGGGAGAGGCGCTACCACGCGGTGGAGCCGAGCCGGACGCCGACGCGGCGGCGGTTCTATTCGGACGCCGACGTGGAGCGCCTCCTGTTGCTGCGGCGCGCGGTGGCGACCGGACGCGGGATCGGCCAGATCGCACATCTGGCGAACGACGAGCTGCGGGCGATGATCGCGCGGGAGCCGGCGCGCTCCGGCCCGGCCGCCCCGGAGGCCGCAGCGCCGGCGGCTCCACCGCCTGCGGAAGGGAACGCCGAGCAGTACCTGGACCTCTGCCTGGCCGCGGCGCGGCGGCTCGACATCCAGGACCTGGAGCAGCAGCTCGCGCGGGCGATGGTGGCGCTCGGCCGGCATCATCTTCTGGACAAGCTGCTGGTTCCGCTCCTCCATCGCATCGGCGACCTCTGGCAGCAGGGTGAGCTGCGGCCGGTCCACGAGCACATGGCGACCGCCGTGGTCCGCTCCTTCCTGGGGAGCATGCGTGCCGCTTTCCACGCCGCGTCCAACGGACCGCTGCTCCTGGTCACCACGCCGGCGCGGCAGCTCCATGAGCTGGGCGCCCTGATCGCCGCGGCCACCGCGGCGACGGACGGCTGGCGGGTGACCTACCTGGGCTGCGACCTGCCGGCCGAGGAGATCGCCGCCGCCGCGGTCCAGCTCGGCGCCAAGGCCGTGGCGCTCTCCATCGTCTACCCGAAGGACGACGCCCTGCTCAACGAGGAGCTGCGGCACCTGCGCCGCCTCCTCCCGCGCACCACGGAGATGATCGTGGGCGGGCGGGCCGCCGCGTCCTATGCCGCCGCTCTCGACGAGACCGGCGCCCGCCGCGTCGAGAGCCTGCGCGAGCTGCGCGAGGAGCTCGACCTGCTGCGGTCGGTCTTCGCCGCCTGAACAAAAACCTGGACAAGACATTGACGGGCGGAGGGGCTCCTCCTACTCTGGGAGCGTACGGGGACGACCATGACCACCCTCCGCTCCATCGCACCCGCCGCACCGCGCCCGCTCTCGGGATCTCTCGAGCAGCTCTCGGTGCCGGACCTGCTGCAGACGGCCGAGGCGAACCGCCGCAGCGGCCAGATCCTGCTCTACCACCGCGGCCGGTCCGGCACGCTCTGGATGCGCGACGGCCGGGTGGTGGACGGGGAGATCGCGGACGGACCGCGCGGCCGGGAGGCGGTCTATGAGATGGCGTTCTGGGACGCCGGCACGTTCGAGGCCGATTTCACCGCGGCGACGGTGCCGGAGCGCATCTTCGAGCCCACCTCGGCCCTCCTGCTGGAGGCCATGCGGCGGCGCGACGAGGAGCTCCGCGACGCGGCACCTCCGCACGCCGCGATCCCCGACCCACCGCCGCAACCGCCCCGGCCGCTCCTCGCGCTGCACCGCGGCCTGACCCTGCTCAACGTGGCCGCGGCGGCCGCCGCCGAGCATCTGGAGCCGGCGCTCCTGGCACGGCGGCTCGAGGAGGCGCGGCGCGCCGCCCTCGCCGGGCATCCGGTCCTCGCCGCCTTCCAGGTCATCGCGGGCGGCGCGGTGACCACCCCGCTCGGTGCGGAGGAGGTGGCCGGCCAGGTCGATCCCGATCTCCTGGTGCGTGGCGTGGCGCAGTGGCTCCTCCGTCTGTTCGCCCTCCTGGAGCGCGCCCTGCCGGGCCGCATCTCCCCGCGCCGGCTGCTCGCGATGACCGAAGCGGTCCAGGAAGACCTCGCCTCTCTCGGCTTTTACCGCGAGCTCGGCTGCGAGGCCGAGCCCGGAGACTGACCCATGCGCGACGACCTCTCCGCCCTGACGGCGGCCGACATCGACTCCCTGCCCTTCGGCTACATCGCTCTCGCCCCGGACGGCACGATCCGCAAGTACAACCGCTTCGAGGCGGACCTGGCGCGGAAAGACCCGCAGGAGGTGCTCGGCCGCAACTTCTTCCGCGAGGTCGCCCCCTGCACCCAGGTGCAGGAGTTCGAGGGGCGCTTCCGCGAGCTCGCCGGGGGCACCGGGGGCGAGCCGTCGCTGACCTTCGATTTCGAGTTCCGCTTCCGCCACGGCACCCAGGCGGTGCGCATCGGCCTCGTCCGCTCGCCGCTCGCGCAGGAGGTGATCGTCACGGTCAACCGCCTGCGCCGCCTCGAGCTGCCGCTCGCCGCGGGCGTGACGGCGAACCCCGCCACCGGCCGCCTGGAGGACACCGCCGGCCTGCCGGTGACCCTCGCCACCGAGGACTTCTGGTGCGCCTTGGACACCCTCTGGCGGCACGCGCCGGAGGCGCAGCGCACCGAGGCGCTCCACCGGGTGGGGCGGGACTGGGGGTTGCGCCACGCCCAGCGGGTGGAGCGCCTGGTGCAGCGCAGCCACGGGGTGACGCTCCGCGAGGCGGAGCTGCAGATCGCCCTGGAATGCCTCTCCGGGTCGCTCGGCGTCCTCGGCCTCGGCCGCTTCGACGTCCTCTTCGAGCACCGCCGGCGCGGCCTGCTGGTGATCGACCACCAGGACAGCCCGTTCCCCCGGCTGCTCGGCGACGGGCGCGAGGGCGGCTGTTGCGGCGTGCTGGCCGGCCTGCACGCGGGCTTCCTCTCCCACCTGTCCGGCCGTTTGCTCTCCGCGGCCGAGCTCTCCTGCGGCCACGCGGCCGGCACGCCCTGCCGCTTCGCCGCCGGCACCGAGGCCCGCCTGCAACGGTTCCTGCGGCCGGCGGAGGCCTCGGCCGACGCGGTGCTCCTCGCCGCGCTCGGCGGCCGGCTGCCGGAGCCCGCGGAGGTCCCGGCATGAACGGACCGCCGGTGACCCTGGCCGACGCCCTCTACGAGGTGCGCTGGGATTTCGACCCGGCCCGGCCGATCCTCTCGCCGCTGGTCTCCACCGCGCGCTGGTTCGAGGACTTCCCGTGGGACGGCGACGAGGACGAGGCGGCCCCGCGGCCGCTGCGCCCCCGGCCCTGACGTCAGTCTCCCAGCAGCTCGCCGACCCGCCGCAGCGGCTCGCTGTGGTCGCAGATGATCTTCCCGACGACCATGATCGGCACGGCGAGGAGCGCTCCCGGGATCCCCCAGAGCCAGCCCCAGAAGGTGAGCCCGAGGAAGAGGACCACCGGGTGGAGCGTCATCCGCCGCCCCACCGCCAGAGGGGTCACCAGGTAGCTCTCCAGCAGATGGAGGGCGATGAAGGCACCCGGCGCGAGCAGTGCCTGCGCCGTGTCGTTGAAGGTCAGGAAGCCGACCATCCCCAGCACGCCGATCATCAGGAACGTCCCGAGATAAGGGATGTAGTTGGCGGCGAAGGCCATCACCCCCCAGAGAAGCGGGTTGGGGATGCCGATCCAGGACATCAGCCCCCAGACGGCGAGGCCGAGGGCGGCATTGATGATGGTGATCGTGACCAGGTAGGCCGAGATCTCCCGCTCGATCCGCCGGGCGAGGGCGATCTCGCTCTCCTTGTCCTCCGGGCCGGGCAGCACGCGGATCAGCTTGCGCAGGAAAAGGTCGCCCGAGGCGAGCAGGAAGAAGAGGAGGATGACGGTGACCATCCCGCCGGCGGTGAAGTCGGTCGCCTGGCTGAACATCCGCTCGCCGAGGCTCTCGGTCTGCACCTCGACCTTGCGGGACTCCTCTCCGGAGCCCACCCGCGTCATCTTCTCCACCTGCCGGGTGGCCTTGCTCATCGTCTGGACCGGCTCCTTGAAACCGGCGAGCTTGCGCTCCAGCCGGCGGAGCTGCCGCGGCGCCTGCTGCGCCCATTCGTACGCCGGATCGGCCAGCTCGTAGACCCCCACCCCCAGCGAGCCGAGGAGGGCCAGGATCACCAGGCCGGCGCCGAGGCCGTACGGGAGGTGCAGCTTCTTCAGCGCCCGCACCACCGGGCTCAGCAGGAAGCTCAGGAGGAGGGCGAGCACGACGGGGAGGAAAAGCTCCCGGGCGATGGCGAGCGTGTAGAAGACGGCGAGGACGAACAGGCCGGTGAGCGCGATCGACCGGACGTCGAACGGTCCCTGCATCATCTCGCGGAGCTTGTGGACGGGGGGAGGCGGCTCTTCCTCGGAAGGCTCCGCCCGGTACGGCTCGATCATGACACTCCCTCGACGGGCCGCGGCCGGACCCGCCGAAGCGGCGGACCGGCGCGGGGCTCGGGTCATTCTACCTGCGCCCGCCGCTCCGGTCCCAGGCGCCGGGCGGGCGGTCCCGGCGGAGCCCTCTCGAAGACGTAGACCGTCTGGCGGTTGCCGCGCCAGCGGTTCAGCGCCACCGTGGTGGCCTCCTCGCCGAAGCGGGCGCGCAGACGGTAGCTCCGGAGCAGGAGCGGGCTCTTCGCCAGATCGACGGCCGGCCGGCGCGACTTCTTGAGCTGGCCGACGACCAGGAAACGCGGGAGGGCGCTCCGCGCGGTCAGGGCGGCTTCGAGCCGGGGCCAGTTGCTCTGCTGAGGCGGCTCCGGCAACCTCCGGAGCTCGGCGGGGGCGAAGGCCAACTCGTGCAGCAAGAGCGCCCGCCCGCCGGGCACGGGATGCGCCACCAGCCAATCGATCGCCTCGACCCGCGCGTCGACCAGGCCCGCCCGCTCCCAGGCCCAGGCGGTGAGCGGCGGCCCGAACAGACCGGCGACCAGCAGCACCGCTCCGGCGTCCACCCAGACCGGGCGGGAGAAACGCTCGCGGAGGCGGGCGAAAAGGATCGCCACGGCCACGCAAGCGAGTGGCACCAGCGGCAGCAGGTTGCGGAAGGCCTGGAAGCTCTTCGAGAGGTAGAGCAGCAGGCAGAGGGAGAAGGAGAGAAGCCAGCCCACCACCACCTGCACCAGGCGCCGGTCGCGCAGGCCGACCGCCACCCCGATCGCCACCAGGACCAGGAAAGTCACTCCGAGCTCCGGGTGCTCATAGGAGAAGCTCCACTCGGCGCGCACGACCGCCTGGTGCCAGAGCGGCGGCGTCCAATCACGCATCTTGTAGAGCCGGTTCTGGTGGAGGATCGCGGCGAGGACCTCCCCGGTGTGCAAGACCACCGCCGGCATGGCGAGCACCAGGCCGGCCACCGCGCCAACCGCTCCGAGGGCCAGGCACCGCAGGCGTTCCCTGCCGCCTCTCTCCCCGCAGACGACCGGCAGGAAGGCGCCCGAGGCGGCGAGCAGCGCCGGGTACTTGGCGGCCGACGCGAGGCCGGCCAGCAACCCCATCGCCAGGGTCGCGCGGCCGGGCCGCGGCGAGAGGGCGATGCGAGGCGCCAGGTAGAAACAGGCCAGGACGAAGAGGGCCGCCCAGGGATCGACCATGGCGATGGCGCCGCGCAGGACCAGCGGCGGCGCCAGGGAGGCGAGGAAGGTGGCGAAGAGCCCGGCCGGCGCCCCGAGGAGCCTGCGGGCATAGAGGCCGGTCAGGAGGACGATCAGCAGGCCGACCAGGAAGCTCAGAAAACGTCCGGCGAAAATCAGCGCGAAGGGACCCACGACGTCGTACAGGCGGCCCACCGTGAGCTCTTCGCGGAACGTGCGGCCCGCGTGCCACTGCGGATGGAGCGGGGCATAGAGGCGTGCCACCGCCGCCACCGTGGTGCCCGGCAGGGTGGGATACAGGTACGAGCGCAGCTCCCACTCCCCGGCGCGCAACATTTCGGCCACCGGGCGGAGCAGGTACCCCTCGTCCCCGTAATTCGTATAGGGCTGGCCGGCGGTCAGCGAAGGCGCCCGGAGCAGGGCGGCGAGCAGCAGGATCGCCAGACCGGCCAGGAGGTGCCCTCTGCGTAAGTCCTCGGCCACTTGCACATCATCTGCGTTTTATTGCTCTCTTTGCAACCCCTCTCCGCCCTCCACCGCCACCAGTTCCGTAAACAGCCAGAGCTGCTCGATCTGGCCGCGCACCAGGTTCGAGGCGGTGACGCCGAGCAGGCGGACCGGGCGCGCCGCCGCGTCGGTCTTGCGCAGGAGGTCGCGGGCGGCGGCGGCGATCGGGCCGGCGGAGCAAACCGGGAAGGTGAAGGTGCGCGAGCGGGTCAGGGTGGTGAAGTCGTCGTAGCGCACCTTGAGGGTGACGGTGCAGGTGGCGAGCTCGCGGCGGGCGAGACCGGTGGCCACCTCGACCGCCATGCGGCCGAGCTCCTCGTCCATCAAGGCGAAATCGCGCAGGTCGACCGTATAGGTGCTCTCCGTGCCCAGGCTCTTGCGCTCCTGGTGGGTCTCCACCGGCCGGTCGTCGAGGCCGCGGGCGAACTCCCAGAGCAGGCGGCCGTGCTTCAGGCCGAAGCGGTCGAGCAGGTTCTCCACCGGACGGGCGCGCAGGTCGGCCACGGTCTGGATGCCCATCTCCGCGAGAGCGCGCTCGGTGGCCGGCCCGACGCCGTGCAGCCGGCGCACGGGGAGCGGATCGAGAAACGCCTGGACCTTGCGCGGCGGTACCACGGTCAGGCCGTCCGGCTTGTGGAAGTCCGAGGCGATCTTGGCGATCAGGCGGTTCGGCCCCACCCCGACGGAGACCGTGAGCCCCCGCTCCTCGCGCACCCGGCGGCGGATCTCCTTCGCCACCGCCGTGGCGGTCCCCCAGGCGCCGAGGTGGTCGGTGACGTCCAGATAGGCCTCGTCGATCGAGACCGCCTGGACGAGGGGGGTGATCTCGCGGTAGATGGCGAAGATCTTCTCCGATTCGCGGCTGTAGCGGCGGAAATCGGGGGGGATGAAGACCAGGTGCGGGCAGAGCCGCACGGCGCGCGAGGAGGGCATCGCCGAATGGACGCCGAAGGCGCGCGCCTCGTAACTGGCGGCGGCGATCACGCCCCGCCCCTCGGGCCGGCCGCCGATCACCACCGGCAAGCCGCGCAGCGCCGGATCGTCCCGCATGTGGACCGCGGCATAGAAGCAATCCATGTCGCAATGAAGGACTCGGCGAGGCGCCGCGGCCTCGTCCAAGGGCTGGTCCAAACCTGTCACCCGTTGAGCTTAACCCGCCATCGGCCTTGCTGGAATGCGCCGGGGAGGAAAGGTAGAATGCACGCCGGCCTCTGTCCCCGCCGGCCACCGGGCCGGATCGAGAACCTGAATGCTTTGCAGCCTTCTTTCTTGGCGCCCCTCGCGGACCCCCGGCGTCCATCGGCTCCTGCTGCCTGCGCTCTTCGCGGTGGCCGGGCTCGGCGGAGCCCATTGCGGTCCGCGCGAGGGGGTCGAGACGAAGGCCG
>Ga0062379_10000024_pt1 | contig 22476 bp, 17 predicted proteins | sample DOMMetBare2Fresh_2_FD_59484 | JGI IMG/M metagenome (GOLD analysis project Ga0062379, IMG submission 59484) | Wetland sediment microbial communities from St. Louis River estuary, USA, under dissolved organic matter induced mercury methylation -... | ecosystem: Environmental > Aquatic >...
GCCTACGATCGGGCCCACCCCGGAGTGCTCGACACTCCCCTGGGCCGGAAGCTCCGGGTCGCGTTCGGTCTGGACCATGAGCCCCTCCCGGCGCGTCCAGTCCCTGCGCCCGGCGCGGAGGCCTTGAGCGGCCGCGAAATCGAAGTCCTGCGGGCAGTGGCGAGCGGCCTGTCGAACGCCGAGGCCGGGAAGAAGCTCTACCTCTCACCCTTCACCGTCAAGAAGCACCTGGAGAACATCTACGGCAAGCTCGGCGTGCGCAACCGCACCGAGGCGATCGGCAAGGCGCAGGCGCTCGGCTGGCTGTGAGCCAAGACATGCAACGCGAAATCACCACCTGGCACCTGGAGCTCACCGATCCCAAGGACTTCCGCCCTGCCCGGCCACGCCACGAGCTGCGGATCGAGCGGGCGGAGATCCCCTCTCCCGAGCTGAGCCGGTTTCTCTATACCGCCGTCGGCGGCGACTTCTTCTGGGTGGATCGCCTCGGCTGGAGCCGGGCCGAGTGGACGGCCTGGCTGGAGCGCCCGGGGATCGAGACGTGGATCGGTTCCGTCACCGGCACTCCGGTGGGCTATTTCGAGCTGGAGCGGCAGGCGGAGGGCTCCTGCGAGGTCACCTGCTTCGGCCTGCTGCCGCACTTCGTCGGCCGGGGGCTCGGCGGCGCGCTGCTCGGCGCAGCCGTCGAGAAGGCCTGGGAGGGCGGGGCCCGCCGCGTCTGGCTCCACACCTGCTCGCTCGACAGCCGGGCCGCCCTGCCGGCCTACCAGGCGCGCGGCCTCCGCATCTTCGCGACCGAAACCACCGTCCGCGACCTGCCGGATACGCCTCCCGGCCCCTGGCCGGGCGCAGACCGGGCGCGGCCAGAATAGGCCGCTGAATACGCCGTCCGGCGGATGTGGCTACGCCGGCTCTCCTCCTACTCTGGAGATCGAACAGGGGGCGATCGAGCCCCCGACAAAAACCGGGAGGAGAGCCACATGAAAGCCAACAGACTTTTCCAGATCATCTCGATCTCGACGTTGTCCTTCGCGTTCGCCGCGGTGCTGTGCGCCACCCCCGCTTCGGCCCAGATGCAGGCGGGTGACTGGGAGGCCGGCTTCGGCCTCGGTGGGACCAAGCTCGACTCGGACCTCGCCGATACCTCCGGCAACGGCTTCCGCGCCGAGGTCCGCGGCGGCTACTTCTTCACCGATGCCTTCGAGCTGGAAGCGCAGGTGCAGCGGTCGGACGCTTACTTCGATTCGACGATCGACACGGCGACGCTGAACGCCGTCTACAACTTCAACACCGCCGGCCGGGCCGTCCCCTACGTCCTCGCGGGCGTCGGCGGCGCCAAGCTCGACGACTTCGATTGGGATTTCCTGCCGGGTGAGGACAACGATCCCGACAACGGCGAAGGCCTCGCCTACCAGGCGGCGGTCGGTACGCGCCTCTTCTTCCGCCCGAACGGCACCGTGGCCGCGCGCTTCGAGGTCTCCAGCCTGTGGGAAGACACCCTCGACGAAACCCACCGGCACACCAGCTACACCGCCGGGCTGGTGTGGCGGATCCGCTGAGCCCCTCACCCCCTGGCCCCCTCTCCCATCCCCACCCAACCGGCCGGGAGAGGGGGAATGTTCCTGAACGAGAAGGTGCTTGATCTGGCCGCGGCAAACCCCGCCCGCGTCCCCCTCGCCCGGTGGAAGGGAGGGGATGGGAGAGGGGCCAGGGGTGAGGGGCCCAAGGCCGGCCGAATGACGGGAGCTGCCATGAACGCAAACCAGCCATCGATCCCCAGCACCAATCAGCGGCCAGACCTGACCTCTCCGCTTCGCGCCCTCGCCGCGGAATTCGAGGAGACCCCCCGCCGCGCCTGCCGGCTCGTCGAAGGCCTCTCGGCCCGGGACTGGGTCCTCCGTCCTGCTCCGGAGAGCTGGTCGATCAGCGAGCAGATCGTCCACCTCAACCTCGCTTCGCGGGCCTGGCTGCCGGTGATCGAGGAGGCGATCTCGCGGGGGCGCACCGAAGGTCTTCGGGGCGATGGCCCCTATCATCGCGACTTCCTCGGCTGGATGCTCGCCCGCCTCGTCGAGCCGCCGGTGCGCCTGCACATCAAGACGCGCGAAGAGCTCGTGCCGGTCCGCCTCGGAACCGCGGTCCGCGCTCTGCGGGTCTTCGCGGGGTGGCAGGACCGTTTTCTCGCCGCTCTCTCGGCGGCGGAGGGGCTGGCGCTCGACCGGATCGAGGTCGCGTCGCCGTATGATCCACGGCTGCGATTCAATCTCTATTCGTTCCTGTGCACCATCCCGGCCCACCAGCGGCGCCATCTGTGGCTCGCCGAGCGGACCCGGATGATCCTGGCGGGAGCCGATGCGCTGGAGGTGGCCCTGTGACCGACGACGTGTTCGAGGCCCGGGGGATCACCAAGGTCTACCGCATGGGCGAGGTCGAGGTCCATGCCCTGCGCGGGATCGATCTCACCCTGTCGTGCTGGAAGCGATCGAGCGCGTCTGCCGCGAGTTGGGGACGTCGGTCGTGGTGATCACCCACAACGCCGCCATCGCCGCCATGGCCGACCGCGTCGTGGCGCTCCACGACGGCCGCATTTCGGACGAGCGGCGCAACGCGGAGCGCCGCGCGCCAGCCGGCGCTCAACGACCTGTTCCTGCGCCGGGGACGGCGCCTGGATGGGCTCGGGGGTGACCGCGATCTACGTGGACATGTTCCGCTTTCCGGTCCTCGCCTATCACCTGGCACCGTACCGGATCGGCCAGGCGCTCGCCGTGGCCCTGGTGGGAGCGGTCCTCGGTGCCCTGGGCGCCGTGCGGCGGGTCGCGGCCCTGCCGCCGGCCGAGGCGATGCGCCCCGAGGCGCCGGCCGCTTACAGCCGCACGTTGCTCGAACGGATCGGTCTCGGCCGCTTCCTTTCCGCGCCGTCGCGCATGATCCTGCGCAACCTGAGCCGCAAGCCGCTGCGCACGGCGGTGGGCGTCTTCGGTATCGCGATCGGCGGCGCGCTGATCATCCTCGGCGCCTCGCTGCGCGACGCGGTCTGGGCGTTGATGGACGAGCAGTTCGCTCTTCTCCAGCGGCAGGACGCGACGACCCTGGAGCCGATCCTGCTTCCGGAGCAGGGGCTGGTCCTTTCGACTGCGCTCGCCGAGCTGTTGGACGTTCACCCCGGCGACGTGGTGACCGTGGAGGTCCTCGAAGGAGCGCGGCCGGTGCGCCAGGTGCCCGTGGTGCGGTTGATCGATCAGCACATGGGGACGGCGGCCTATCTGCGGCTCGACGCCGTCCAGCGCCTGGTGGGGAGAGACCGCGCGCTCTCCGGGGCCGCCTTGCAGGTCGAGCCCTCGCGCTCCGATGCCCTTTTCCGCCGGTTGAAAGAGATGCCGCGGGTGGCCGCGGTCTCCCGCAAGGCGGCGTTCATCGAGAGCTTCCGCACCAATTTCGCGGCGAACCTGGAGATCGTCGTCACCTTCACGACGCTGTTCGCGACGATCATCGCGATCGGAGTGGTCTACAACACCGCGCGCATTTCCCTCGCCGAGCGGGCCTGGGAGCTGGCGAGCCTGCGGGTGCTCGGCTTCCGGCGCTCCGAGATCTCTTACATTTTCCTGGGTGAGCTGGCCGTCGTGACAGTGCTCTCCCTGCCGTTCGTCTTCCTGCTGGGCTATGGCCTGGCCGTTTTCGCCATGCAGTCGTTCACCACCGAGCTGTACCGTTTTCCGGTCGCCCTCACCCATCAATCGTTCGCACGGGCGGGGCTGACCGTGATCCTGGCCTCCCTGGCGTCGGGTCTCGTCGTCCGCCGCCAGCTCGACCGGCTCGATCTCATCGCGGTCCTGAAGACCCGGGAGTGATCCGTCATGAAAATCTCCAAGAAGATCGTCCTCTCTGCCGTTGCCGCGGCCCTGATTGCAAGGAGGGGGTGGAGGTGCAGGGACGGGAGAGGGGCGCCTGACTCAGTCGACTGAAGCCGGCCGGTAGAGCACCCAGGCGAGGCGATCGATCTCGCTCTGGATTTCGGCGATGCGCGTCTGCCGGCGCCGGACGTCCTCCTCCTGCTCCTGGAGAAAGCGCGCGAGGGCGAGCAGGCCGGCTTCGCTGCGCGGCAGCTCCAGAGAGATGTCCGCGAGCGATCCAGGCAGATCGTCCAGGAGGCGGGCCAGAAGCGCCGCGACCTCCTCTTTCTGCCGTACGGCCTCGCCCACGCGCGCCACCACCTCTCGCCGCACCCGGATCTCGAAGCCGCCGGCCTTGGCCCCACGGAGGTCGCGTTCCAAAGCAGCTTCTTCGATCTCGACGAGGGACGCCGGGAGCTTGAGCAGGGCGAGGTGCTCGACCTCCGGATGCTCGCGCCTGAACCGCCCGGCGAGCGTACGCACCGGAATCTCGATCCGAGCCCCGATGCGAAAACCGTCCTCTTCGAGGGCCACCAGCTCCCGCCACAACCCGTGCCGTTCCTTTTCCAACTGCACGAACGGCTCTTGCTTCGCCGCGGAGATCCGTTTCACCGGAATGGCCCTGATGTCGTCCGGGTAGACGTCCTCCTTCATCGACCGCTTCTCAGCGTGGAGCCAACGCTGGATCGGTTCGCTGAGCGCGAGCGCGCAGAGATACCAGTCCGAAAAACTTCGCGAGAGCTTGGTGTCGTGGTCGCTGCTCAGAGCCGATCTCGCCTTGGCGATGGAGCGGTTTTCCACCTCGGCGAGGGCGGCCCAGCGGACGGCCACCCGAACTTTGTCGGGAACCCGGAGAAAGCCGCCCAGGGACCCGTCGTCGACGGCGACGCCGGTAAAGCCCCCGAACAGGATCTTCGGTGTTCCAAATAGCTCCGGGAATGTGGGGCGACTGACCCGAGCGGGGCAGCGCGTGTGCTCGCCATATTCGAGCCATTGAATGCTGCCGAGGCCTCCCCGCCTCACTTCGCGGGAATCCAGGTAAGGTTGCGTGTGGATGGTGTCGGCGCGGTCTGCGACCAGGTCGTCGCGTCCGAACACCCGATGCCGGATCCGCTTTCCTTCCGCGCCGAGATCCTCGATGAGCTCTTCCCCGAAACAGGCGGGGTCGTAGCTCGGTGGCACAAGAACGATCTGACCTTCGCTCAGCTTTTCATTCGAGTGCAGCACCATGCCTTTCGAGACATAGCAGATCTCCTCGAGGCGCACGGTCTTGTCGAGGTCGAGCGTCACTTGCTCGCGGGCGCGGAAGATCCGCTCCGGGTCCGCCTCCGTCTGCAAGGCCTCGGCGAGCGGCACGGCGAGGATCTCTCCCCGGTCGTCGCGCCGGGTGGCGATGGCGCGGCGGACGCGGTGCTCCGGTGCCGGCACGCCGCGCGAGAAGGAAAAGACGAGGTTGTCCTGCCACTTTGCATCCTCGAACAGCTTGAGCCCGCGGGTCACCAGGATGTCGTGAAGTGTCGCCTCCCGGAGCAGAAGCTCGCGGAGCTTTTCGGCGTAGGGGGCGGTGGCCAGCGATTCGATCGTCACCAGACAACAGCGGGCCTCCGGCCGGTCGGCGAGCAGCCGGTGGTACTGCTCGACGAACGGAACGTAGAGGTCCCATTTCTGGTGGCGGGTCGAGAACCACTCCTGATTCTCCAGCCGACGCCGGTAGGCGGCCCAGGCGGGAGCGTCCTCGTCGGCCCGCACGTACGGCGGGTTGCCCACCAGGACATCGAAGCCGGCGGCGAACGGACCCGTCCGCGCCTTGATCTGCTCGGCCGCCGCGCGGTCCTTGCCGAGAAGGAAGAGGGACGTCTCCGACACTTCGCCGAGCTTCTGCGTGACGATCAGCGAGTCCTCGCAATAGATACGGAATCGGTCGACCACCAGGGTGATGCCTTCGTCCTTGGCTTGTTTGAGAAGGTCGAGGACCTGGATCAACAGGTTCGTCTCCGCGAGATAACAGGCGAAGGGGTTGATTTCGAGACCGTAGAGCGAGCGCTGCACCTCTTCGAGCGCCGGCCGGAGCTTCGCTTTCGGGATGCGGCCGTCCCGGTTGCGGAACGCATCGAGCAGGCGCCGGCAGGCCTCGACCAGGAAGCTCCCGGAGCCGCAGGCAAGATCGGCGATCCGGCGGCCGGCGAGATCGCCGCCGCGCCAGCCGGCGAGATCCAGCATGTGGGTCACCAGCGTCTTCGGCGTGTAGTAGCGGCCCTGTTCGTGTTTGCCCTCTTCGAGGTAGCGGCCGTAGACGGCGCCGATGATGTCGGTGTCGATGCCTTCGAGGTTGAACGCGTTGAGGACGAGCAGGGCGCGCAGCAGCATCTTGTCGTCCATCCGGTACCAGTCGAACAGCTCGGAGGCACCATAGAAGTGGACGTACACGTTCTGCGCGCACTCGTAGGCCATGCGGGTCAGGTACTCGTAGGAGCGGCCCGAGGCGTAGTCGAGATATTGCGGCACCCGCTCTTTCCAGAGGATCAACCCGCCGTCGGAGAGCTTGCGCCGGAACAGCCCCTTGTCCTCGCAGATGCGGACGAGCAGCAGGCGGATGATGTAGACGTAGGCCGTCTGGCGCGCGAACTCGCGCCGGAACTCGGCCTCCGGCAGGCCGACGAGGGCGCTCGACGAGACCCGCTGCGCCCAGGTCTGGTAGGCCTCCGCCGCGCGCAGCGTGGCGCGGAATTCCTCTTCGAGCTGCTGGATGGCCGCATAGTCCTCGATCGCCCGCCGTCCCACTTTGCGCAGCGCCTCTTCCAGGCCCTGCAGGATCTTGCGCCTGCCGGTCGACGCGCCGTTCCTGGGCGCACCCTTTCGCGGTTCCGGCGGCGGGTTGGATGACGGGGCGAGGGGGAGCTGTGCCGCCGGCTCTGCCGCCGGCCCGTTCGAGGCCTTGACCTGGGGCTCGAGGGCTTCCAGCCAGGCGGCCACCTTCTCGTCGAGATCCTCCAGGCGCGGACGCCGGCACCACTCGTCGAGCGGTGCGAGGAGGAGCGTCTCGAACTCCTCCTTCGTCAGCTCGAAGCTGGTCTGGCGCAGAGCCACGTCCTGGCGCAGACGCGCCGATGCCTTGGCCGGAGCCAGCTCGGCCCGCGCTTCCTCGTGCGTGCGGTGGCGGGCGAGCACTTCGTCGAGCTGGTGCAGCACGTCTTCCGCGAATTGTTCGATCAGGTCGCGCAGCGACGCCACCAGGCTTTCGGGTGCCTGCCGGACATCGACCGCTTGTTGGCGCCAGACCCTTTCGTAGTAGGCGAGCAATTCCGCCTCGACGTCCTGGGTGCTGCCGCGGCGGGAGAGGGCTTTCTGGACGCGCTCGATCCCTTCGGCGCCGAGCAGCGGGGTGGCGAGCGACCGCTCGGTGAGCTCGCGGGCGTGGGTGAACGCGAAGCGGGAGAAACGCTTCCAGAGGGCACGGAGGGCGAGCCGTTGATCGAGCGCGGCGCCTGCCAGCGCGGCCCGCGCGAGCCCATGCAGGTCGATCTGAATCAGGCGGGTCGCTCCCTCGCTGCCGAACTCCCAGGCTTCGAGCCGCCACCCGTTGCAGAGGAGGCCCGCGCGAGAGTGCACCGCCCCGGCCAGGACATACCGGCGGAGCTGCTCGACGGGGGACTCCTCCTCGGCTCCCTTGCGCTGCCGGCGCTCGAAGTCGCGCACCGAGGTGGACTTGTCCTCGACCAGAAACACGGGCAACGGCCCGAGAAACTCGTCGACCCGGACGGTGAAGTCGGGTCGGTCGAGGCCGTCGGTGAGCGCCTGGTTGTAGGAGTAGTCCCCGTCGCGGTAACCGAGGGCTTCGAGGATCTGGCGGGTCAGGGCGTCGACCACCGGCTGCTCGTCCGCCGCCGCACCGCCCGCCGCCCGCTGGTCGAGGTAGTCGGCGAGTGCCACCCGCCGCCCGCTCACCGGGATCTCCCAGCGGGTGAGCAGCAAGCGCAAGTGCTCGACGAACCCGGAGAACGCCTCGTGCTCGACCTGGTGCTCACGAGCGAGCTCGAGGATTTCCGGGAGAGGTGTCTGCATGACGACGAGTGAGTCTATCCTGAAGTCGAGGCTGGCGGACCCGGGGGCGGCCGTTTTTGTGCGCCCGGCCCCTGGCAACGGATGAGGCTGATAGACTTCCTTCGCGATGTTGACCCGCCTGCGCGTCCAGGGATTCAAGAACCTGCTGGACATTGACGTCCGCTTCGGCTCCTTCACCTGCATCGCGGGTCGCAACGCCGTCGGCAAGTCCAACCTGTTCGACGCCGTCCGCTTCCTTCACCTTCTGACACAGCATCCGATCATGGATGCGGTGAAGCAGCTCCGGGAGACCAAAGGGAGGGCGCCGGAACCGCGATCTCTATTCACGGCCTTCGGCGGCTTCCGTGCCCCGGAGATGCGGTTCACCGCCGAGATCGTCATCGGGCGCGACGTCCAGGACGACTTCGGGGTGAAGGCGACGGCGGCCATCTCGACCTTGCGCTACACCGTCGCCTTTCGCCTCGCCAGCGACGACGGCTTCGAACGCCTGGAGCTGGCCGAGGAAGCGCTCCTGCCGATCAAGCTGGACGAGGCGCGGCGAGATCTGGGCTTCCCGGCACACAAGGCATTCAAGGATTCGGCGATCCAGGGCCGCCGCGTGGGCGAGTTCGTTTCCACGCACCGGGAGGCCGAGGGCGGTCCTCAGATCAAAGTCCATCAGGAAGGGCACGGTGGCAGGACCGTTCCGGCTCCCAAGTCTTCACGAACAGTCCTGGGGGGTATGGCCTCTGGCGACTTCCCGACCATTCTCGCGGCTCATCGCGAGATGGAGTCGTGGAACACCCTCCTTCTGGAGCCTTCCGCGATGCGGGCTCCTTCCTTTTACTCTGATTCCCGGTTCATCGACGCGCGAGGCGCCAATCTGCCCGCGGCCATCCAGCGGTTGCGCCAGGGTGAGGCCCGGCTTGGCCGAATCTATGCAGAGCTGGCGAACCGGCTCTCGGTTCTGATCGATGATATCCACGAGCTGCGGATCAAGGATGATCCAAGGACGGAGACGCTGACGCTCGAGATCCGGGGCCGGGATGGGGTCTTTCATCCCGCCAGCTCGCTCTCGGACGGAACGCTTCGATTTCTCGTCCTGGCTGCACTGGCCCAGGATCCTGAAGCGCGGGGGGTGCTCTGTCTGGAAGAGCCGGAGAATGGCATCCACCCCGAGCGGATCCCTGCCATGGTACGCCTCCTGCGCGACATTGCCGTCGACCCGGAGTATCCCGTGGGAGAGGACAATCCCCTGCGGCAGGTGGTGGTCAACACACATTCCCCTCTGATCGTGGAGAACGTCGGTCCCCGCGACCTGATCTACATCGACGAACAGAGAGTCACCCTGGATGGATACCATGGAACGGCCGCGGTGCTCCGTGTTCCTGAACGGTCGTGGCGTGGCCGAGCTCAGGCGAAAAGTCTGCGGCTCGGCGCGGGGCAAATGAATGCCTATCTCTCGGCAAGCCGCTCCGGCAATGAACAACTCTGGCTGGATTTCGATGAAAGGCCTGAGCGGAATTGAGACCACCGCTCGCCTGCACTCTCGCCGGAGACGGAGTGTCCGACCGTTCCTTGCGCGCTGTTCTCGCCTGGGTCCTGAGCGACCTCCCGATCCTTGGAGGCCGCGGCTTCGTCATCCAGGTCGCAAGCCCTCGAGCGAATCTCCGCGAAAGGCTCGAGGTGGCCGTGAGGCGGTACCCCTGCGACGTTCTGTTCGTTCACCGAGATGCTGAGAGGGAACCCAAGGAGAAGCGGCTGGAAGAAATTCGTGACGCGGCCGCGGCGGTTGGTGTCCCGGCTTTCGTTCCGGTGGTCCCGGTTCGCATGACCGAGGCCTGGCTTCTGATCGACGAAAAGGCAATCCGCCGAGCCGCCGGCAACCCGCATGGCCAAGCCCCCTTACCCCTCCCCAAGGCTGCGAAGCTGGAGAGCGTGGCTGACCCCAAGGATGCTCTTCGGACGTGCCTGATTCAGGCGTCCGAGAAAACCGGCCGCCGCCTGCGGCAGTTCGAACGGGATCTGCCAGAGTGTGTCCAGCGAGTTGCCGAGCTGATCCCCGACTTTTCGCCCCTGCGGCAGCTCCCGGCGTTCCAAGGCTTTGAACAGGAAGCTCGCAGGGTCTTGACCGGGCTAACGACCTCCCCCGGTGCCTGAAGCCGGGGGAGGCAAGTGACAGTCGGTGCCTATTTGACCAGCGCCGCGATCTTCGCCTCTGCCTCCGCGTGGAGGGTGGGCGGTGCGCCGAAGAAGGTGGCGGCGGTGCGTCCTTGGGTGTCGAACAGGAGGAGGGTCGGGACCGCGGAGACGTCGCCCAGGGCGCGGATGGTCTCTGGGGTTCCCATCGTCCAGACGAAGGGGAGGCCGAGCTCTTTCGCCAGCTTGCGGACGTCGGCTTCTTTGGATTCGACGGCGACGGTGACCACGGCGAGCCGGTCGCCGTGCTTCTTTTTCACCTCGCCCAGCCAGGCGAGCGTCGGCCGGCAGGGTGGGCACCAGGTGGCCCAGATCTCCACCAGGACGGCGCGGCCGGCGAGATCTTCGCGGGTGAGCGTTTTCCCGTCGAGATCGGTGAAGGTGATCGCGGGGAGCGCGGGGATCTGGGTGGGCTCGGCGGAGGCGGCGCCTGCTTGCGCTTCGGTCTTCCGGCCGGCGAGGATCAGATCGATCATCCGCGTGAGATCCTTGAGGAAGCGCTCCTGGCTTGCGGCGTTCTTCACCCAGGGTGCATACCGCCCGCCCTGGCCCCCACCGGAACCATAGAAACCGAAATCGTTGGGCGTGGCGACGAGCACGTCGTCGACGAAGATCGCGGGATACCGGGTGATGCCGAAACGGCGGGCCAGCTCCGAGTCTCCGGAGTTCTCGACGACGAAACGGGCCTTGCCTCCGAAGGAGTGAACGACGTTCTGTGCCAGCAGACCTGCTGGATCAGAAAGGTTTCACGTGTAGGGCCAGCGGATCAGCGTGACCGCGACCTGTGGTGCCGGCCGCGGGGCCTCGGGTTTCGCGGGCTCAAGAGCCGCGAAGTAGCGCGGCAGCACGTCGGTGGCGAGGAGCGAGGCACCGGCGGGGCTCGTCCCTGGCGGCGCCTTCGCCACCTCGGCTTGCGCCAGCTCGAGGAACAGCTCGCCGAGGCTGTGATCGATTCCGTCCTCTTTCAGGCGGTCGGCAAGTTCCTCGAGCTTCCGGGCGAGCGCATCGGCGGCGAGAGGCGGCGGGGCTGCCGGGCGCAGCGGCGCGAAGAGCTGCTCCGCCTGCAGATAGCGCAACAGCGCGCCATAGCGCAGGCCGGCCGCGTCCAGCTCGCGCGCCTCCTTGAGCGTCGAGCTGGCGGTGATGAATTCGCCGTGGTGGTCGATCGAGAGGGGAGGCCGGTAGACCGCGACCATGTCGTTTTCCAGCGCCTCCAGCTCGGGGAGGATCGACCGCAGTGGTGGCGCCTTGCGGCCGGCCGGCAGGGAGAACGTCCGGCAGAAGGCCGCGGCCTCCCGCTGCCCCGTGGCGTCCCCGAGATAGTAGAAGCCCTGGTCGGCCATCGTGTTGTGGGCGTAGTCGAGGCTGGCCTGGTAGTAGCCGCGCACCTGGGCGCGCGCCGCCTCCCCGATCGCCCGCGGGGCCGCGGGCACGCCGTCGAACGCCGCGGGCGAGGGAGCGGCGAGGTCGTCGTGCAGCACGGTCCCCAGCCGTTTCCATTCCGCATCCATGCTGGCCATGTCCTGGGCCTGTGCCTCCGGGATCCCGTTCAGGTAGGCCGCGGACGCGACGTTGGCGTGCAGGTTGACGAGGCGTTGCAGGGCGAGCTGCCGCCGGCCCTGGCGCAGATCGTCCTCGGCGCGCTGGAGGACCGGCGCGTTGGTCTGCCGGATCTCGGGAGAGCTGCCCGCGAGGAGAGCCGAAGCCCGCGAGATCTCCGCGGTGAGCGGATCCGGCGGCGGGTCCGCTCCGTGGCAGGCGAGCGGAGCGAAGAGAAGGGCGAGGAGAGCCGGGAGCACCCCGGCCGGGAGGGTTGGAGCGCTGCTTGTTCGAGCACGCGGCATCATGCGGCATAGCATGCCACAACGGATGCGGGTGCCTCCCTCGGACGGTTTCACCGCACCGCCTCCTGCAAGAACGCCACGACGTCCCGCTTGAGCTTCTGGTGGTCGGCGGCGCGGATGTACATCATGTGGCCGGCTTCGTAGTTGGTGATCCGGATGTGGTCGCGAAGCTCGGGGGGAAGGCCCAGGTGGTCGACGGTGTAGACAGAGTCGTAGTAGGGCGTCGCGAGGTCGTAGTAGCCGGCGGTGATCAGCACCCGCAGGTCGGGATTGCGCACCATGGCCTGGCGGAGAAATTCGGCCATGTTGAGATACTGGTTCTCGAAGTCCTCGAAGCTCCACGGCTGGACCTTCCGGCTCAAGTATTCGTAGACCAGATCCTCCTTGAAGCCGAGCTCACGCCGGATGTAGTCGTTGAGCGCCGCCACATACGGGCCTCCCACGGACGCCGAGGCCGGGTCGTACTCGAAGCTCTCGCCCACGGAATCGAGGTCGTGGCCGATGAAGCGGGTGTCGAGGCGGCCCACGGTCTTCCCCTCGGCGCGGAGCAGCTCCTTGACGAACCGGTAGATGTCGATCCGCAGGTTGGTGCCCTCCACGTACGCGGGCGAGAGGCCGGAGTAGCGGGCGACTTGCGCCGCGACCGCCTTGCGCCGCTCGGGGGAGAGCCGGTCTCCTTCGTGGAGGGCCAGCGCGTACTCGGTCCGCGAGTACTCCTCCACCTCGTGGAGCAGCGCCGGCAGGTCACGGCTCTGCAGATCGGCCGGCAGCTTCTTGTGATACCAGGCCGTGGCCGCGTAGGTGGGGAGGTGGATGACGTAGGGCATGTCGTTGCCCGTGTGGAACTCCTGGTTCTGCCAGTTGAGGACGGACGAGACGAGCACGAGGCCGTTGAGCTGCAGGCCGTAGCGCTCGTCCATGTAGCGCGCCAGGCCGGCGGCTCGGGTGGTGCCGTAGCTCTCGCCGGCGATCAGCTTGGGAGAGGCCCAGCGCTCGTTGCGCGTCACCCACAGGCGGATCGTCTCGGCGACCGACTCCACGTCCTGCCGCACGCCGTGGAACTGCTTGGGGTCCTGCCCCGGCGCGGTGCGGCTGTAGCCGGTGTCGACCGGATCGATGAACACCAGGTCGGTGACGTCGAGGATCGACAGGTCGTTGTCCACCAGGCGGCCGGGTGGCTTCAGGGACATCCCCTCGGGATCGCGCTCCACCCGCTTCGGTCCGAACGCGCCCATGTGCACCCAGACCGAGGCCGAGCCCGGGCCACCATTGAAGGAGAAGGTCACCGGCCGCGTCGCCGGGTCCTTCACACCGTCCCGGGTATAGGCGATGGTGAAGACCGTCGCCTTGGGCGTGCCGTCGTCATCCTTGAGGACGATCGTGCCGGCCGTGGCGGTGTAGGCGATCTTCTGGCCGTCCAGGGTGATGGTGTGCTGGGTCCGCGAGGACTTCTCCTCGGGTGCCGGCTTCGTGGCCTCGGTCCTCTTGGCGTCCTGGGTGCTCTGCGGGGAGGCCACCGGTGCCTGAGCCGGCGACTGGGCCTTCAGGGGGGCGGCGAGGCAGAGGACCAGAGTGATCGCGCACAGGGGAATCCAATGGCGGGCTCTCTCGGGCATGACGGGCTCCTCGGGATGGCAGGGTCGGTCGATGACGCTCTTCTACGGAGAACGGGCGGCGGAGTTTCCGGGGCATCGTACTGCAAGGCTCGCCGAAGCAGCGCCCCCTCCCAAGGGAGCCGCGCAGACGAAAGAGGGGGGCGTGCTCACGGCACGCCCCCCGGGGCTCGAGGGATCAGACGGCAGGCTCGGTACCCGGCGAGACCGCGGCACCCGGCGCGGTTCCAGAAGTCTCACCACGGCGCGTCTTCGCCGCGCCGACCGTCTTGTTCTTGCGGGCGCGGGCAGGAGCCACCTTGAAATGGACGAGGCGCTCGTTCCGGGGACCCAGGACCCCCCGGGCCAACGCGCGCAGCGACAGCGAAGACTCCCTCCCCCGCAGGAACGCCGCGGTGAGCCGTTGGGTGACCTCCTGCCGCAAGGCGGTGAGCTCTTCCTGGCGCGCCTTGAGGCCCTTGATCTCTTCCAACGTCTCCTGCAGCTCCAGGCTGTCGCGCTCGAGGAGCCGCTTCTCCTCCGGCAGGCATCTCGCCACCGCTTCGACCAAAGACTCCCCATGCCGGATGAAATCCGCCTGTGAGGTGATCGTCGACATGGCACGTCCTCCTTTCTCTACCCGGCCACCTGGCCGGGGGGCTGCGAGCCGCCGAGGCCATGGCCGGCCGCGGCTCCCTCGCAAGTCATCGGTTGGAACCGGCCCGCGGCCCGCTCCGGCTTCTGCACGTCCTGCTGCGTATCCATACTGCGTCTCCTTTCAAGCTCCGGCACCGTCATTGGCACCGGATGCGCCAGAGTCTACGGGAAGGGAGAGGGGCGTGTCTAGACTTTTCAGGCAACATTCTGCATTTTCATGTTTATCGGCCGTGATGGATGTCCCGATCCGGACGAATCGGTGCCGGGAGCTTTCGACGCCTCGGATCGCCACTCCGTGCTGTGACCCTCGGGTCAAGTGGCCTGACCCCCGGGTCCAATGGATTCACGGGCGGGTCAAGCCGGTCGACCGTGGGTCCAGTGAGCTGACCCTTGGGTCGATGGGCGTCACCGGCGGGTCAAGCCGGGCAACCGGCGGGTCGAGTGGATGGACCCGGGGGCCGGCTGGAGCCAACGGGCACTGAAGCCGGGTTCCCGGCGGTTTCGGCCATTCCTCGGCTCGGCGGCTCGGGCCTCCGGGCCGACCCGTGCGGTAGACTACCGATTGTCATGAACCTCTCCGAGCTCACTCCCCGGGAATACCATGCCCGGCGCGAGCAGGCGCTCCACGCGGAGCGGCCTGGAGGATGCGCTGGAGCGCAATGTCGACCTGCGGCCTCGCGTGGGCGCCGTGGCGCGGGCAACCATAACCGGGTCCGGACTCGCGGCCGTCAGACCTCGAAGACCTTCCCCGCCCAGGCCAGCTCCACCCGCACGTCTCCCGCCGCCTCGCGGGCTTCCTGGAGGGAGACCTGCGGATCGAGGGTCGGCCAGACGTGGGTCAGGGCGAGCTGGCGCACGCCGGCGCGGCGGGCGAGGTCGCCGGCCTGGCGCGCCGAGAGGTGGACCGGCGCGCCCATCGCGGCGTCCTGATAGGTCGCCTCGCAGACGAACAGGCCGGCGCCGCGGGCGAGGTCCGCGAGATCGACCGCCGGGCCGGTGTCGGCCGAGTAGACGAGCACGGCGCCGTCCGCTTCGGCGCGGAGGGCCAGGGTCTCGACCGGATGCGCGGTACGGGCACAGCGGACTCGGACGCCGAGGACGTCGGCCTCGCCGCCGTCCTGCAACGGGTGGAAGTCGAACGCCTCGTCCATCTTGAGGACCCCGGCGCCATGGGGATCGAGGAAGCGCGGCAGGACCTCCCAGACCTCGCGCGGCGCCCAGAGCGGCTTGCGCAGGGGGCGTCCCGCGAGCTGGAAGCGGAGCGCCACGAGGAGGGTCAGGAGGTCGGCGCAGTGGTCGGCGTGGACGTGGCTGACGACGATCCCGTCGAGCCGCTCCAGGGAGACGATCCGCTGCACGGCGGCCATCGTGCCGGAGCCGGCATCGATCCAGATCCGCGCCTCTCCCTGCTCGAGCAGGAAGCCGCTGCAGGGGTTGTCGGGGACCGGGTAGCCCCCCGAGCTGCCGAGGACGTGCAGACGCATCAAGGACCTCCTGAAACACAGGATATCGCAAGATTGACACCCGCCGATCTGCCGGGATATCAAACGCGCATGCGCCGAACCTTCCTTCTGTCCGCTCCGCTCCTCGCTCTCGCCTCGACCGTCCTGGCCGCCCTGCCGCTCGCGGCGGCCGGGCAGATCGATCCCTCGCTCCTCGCCGGCATGAAGGCGCGCGCCATCGGGCCGGCCACCATGAGCGGCCGCGTCACCTCCATCGAGGGGGTCGAATCCAATCCCGACCTGCTCTATGTCGGCGCGGCCAACGGCGGCGTCTGGAAGTCCACCAACGGCGGCCTCACCTGGGACCCGGTCTTCGACGGCCAGAAGGTGGCGTCGGTCGGCGCGGTGGCCGTCTTCCAGGCGAATCCGGACGTCGTCTGGGTGGGCACGGGGGAAGGCAACGTGCGCAACAGCGTCTCGGTCGGGTGGGGCGTCTACCGCTCGCTCGACGGCGGGCGGACCTGGAAGCACCTCGGGCTGGAGAAGACCGAGCACGTCACGCGCATCGTCCTCCACCCCACGAACCCTGATATCGCCTGGGTGGCCGCCCTCGGGCAGCTCTGGGGGGAGAACGCCGAGCGCGGCGTGTTCAAGACCGAGGACGGTGGGCGCACCTGGAAGAAGGTCCTCTACGCCGACGAGCGGACCGGCGCCGCCGACCTGGTGCTCGATCCCGCCAACCCGAACAAGCTCTTCGCGGCCCTCTGGGAGCACCGGCGTCAGCCGTGGTTCTTCCGCTCCGGCGGCCCCGGCTCCGGCCTCTATGGGACCATGGACGGCGGCGCGTCCTGGAAACGCTTCACCGAGGACGACGGCCTGCCCGCGGGCGACCTGGGCCGGATCGGCATCGCCATCTCGCGCTCCAACCCGGAGGTCGTCTACGCGCTCGTCGAGGCGACGAAGAGCGCCCTCCTCCGTTCCGACGACGGCGGGCGCAGCTGGAAGACGGTCAACGACGATCCGCGCACCGCCGACCGCCCGTTCTATTACGCCGACGTCCGGGTCGATCCCGCCTGGCCGAACCGGGTCTACAACGTCGCGACGCGCCTCTCCGTCTCGAACGATGGCGGCAAGAGCTTCGAGTCGATCAATACCCGGACCCACGGCGACTACCATGCGTTGTGGATCGATCCCGGCGATCCGCGGTTTCTGGTCGCCGGCAACGACGGCGGGCTCGCGATCAGCCGGGACCGCGGCCGGACCTGGTACTTCCCGCCGAACCTGCCGCTCGCCCAGTACTACCACGTCGCCGTGGACGGCGAGATCCCGTACAACGTCTACGGCGGCCTCCAGGACAACGGCTCCTGGCGCGGCCCGTCCGAGGTGCAGGACGACAACGGCATCCGCAATCTGCACTGGACCCGCGTCGGCGGCGGCGACGGTTTCGACACCCAGCCGGACCCGCAGGATTCCCAGATCGGGTACTCGATGGCGCAGGGCGGGGAGCTGCTGCGCTGGAATCTGCGCACCGGGGAGATGAAGGAGATCCAGCCGCCGGAGCCGCCACCGGGCGACGGGCACGAGAAGCTCCGCTTCAATTGGAACGCCGGGCTCGCCGTCGATCCATTCACGCCGGGCACCATCTACTACGGCAGCCAGTACGTCCACCGGTCGACCGACCGCGGCGAGACGTGGACGATCGTGAGCCCGGACCTGACGACCGACAATCCGGAGTGGCAGAAGCAGGCGGAGAGCGGCGGCTTGACGCCGGACGTCACCGCGGCGGAAAACTTCACGGCGATCCTGGCGATCGCGCCGAGCCCGGTCCGGAAGGGCGTGCTCTGGGTGGGCACGGACGACGGCCGGGTGCATGTGACGCAGGACGGCGGCGCCACCTGGCAGAGCGTGGAGAAGAACCTTCCGGGCGTGCCGGCCAACACCTGGGTGCCGCACATCCGCCCGTCGCGCTTCGATCCCGCGAGCGCCTTCGTGGTGCTGGACAACCACCGGCGCTCCGACTGGACGCCCTACGTCTATCGCACAAACGACTGGGGGAAGAGCTGGGCGAGCCTGGCGACCAAGGACCTGGATGGCTGGGCCCTCGCGATCGAGCAGGACCCGGTGGACAAGGACCTCCTCTTCCTCGGCACCGAATTCGGCCTCTACGTCTCGACCGACGGCGGCAGGCGGTGGCTGCGCTGGACGCACGGCCTGCCCACCACGGCGGTGACCGACCTGGTGATCCATCCGCGCGAGCAGGACCTGGTGATCGCGACGCACGGGCGAGGGCTCTACGTCCTCGACGGCGTCACGCCGCTACGCCACCTGACGCCGGAGACGCTGGCCGAGCCGCTCCATCTCTACTCCTCGACGCCCGGCCGCCAGGACCATCGCGAGATTGGCAATGGCAACACCCGGTCCGGTGCCGGTGATTTCCGCGGCGAGAACCCGCCGTATGGCACACAGCTCACCTATTCATTGAATCTCCCGGGCCTGCCGCTGGCGGACGGCGAGGCCGAGCGCGCCCGCAAGGAGGCGCAGCGGGCGGCGGCCCGGACCGCCACGAAGCCGGGGGAGGGGGATGACGAGGAGAAGGAGCCACGCGTCGAGATCCGGATCGAAGACACGTCCGGCCATCTGATCCGCAAGCTCGACGGCCCCGCCCGGCTGGGGATCAACCGCGCCACCTGGGATCTCGGCCGCACGATCTTCCCGCAGCCACCCGCGGAAGCACGAGGTCCGCGGGAGCGCGAGGACGGTCCGCCGGTGCCGCCCGGCACCTACCGGGTCGTCCTCAAATACAAAGACCACACGGCGCAGGGAACCGCGCAGGTGCTGCCCGCGCCGTTCACGCAGAACACCGCCGAGGACTGGCAGGCGCGGGAGGTCGCGTTCGAGCGGATCAAGACCGTCCAGACGGCCCTGGCCGCGGCGATCGACCGGATCAACGGAGCGCGGGCCGACCTGGACCTCGTGAAGAAGAAGCTCGACGCCGCGGACAAGGCGCGGCGCACAGCCGGGGAGGAGGAGAAAGAGGACCCGCACCGCGATCTGAAAAAGGCGGCGAAGGGGCTCCGGGCACAGCTCGACGCCACCGAAAAGAAGATCTACATCCCTCCGGGAACCAAGGGGATCGTAGACGAGAGCGGCACCGCCTTCGAGCAGATCCAGAGCGTCCGCAGCTCCCTCGAGTCCTCCTGGGACCCGCCGAACGCCACCCAGCGCGCCGATCTCGACGCGGCCGAAGGAACGGCCAAAGCCGCCCTGGACGAGGTCAACCGCCTGTGGGCCGAGGACGTGGCCGCCTTCCGCAAGCTGGTCGACGGCGCGCGGATCGAGCTGCTCCCCCTCCCCTAGCCCCTCAAACCGCGATACAGATCTTCCCGAAGTGCCCGCCCGCCGCCATCAGCTCGAAGGCGGCGCGGGCGTCTTCGAACGGGAAGGTGCGATCGATCACCGGGCGCAGCGCATGTTGCGTGATCGCCCGGTTCATCGCTTCGAACCCCTCGCGGTGGCCGACCAGAATCCCCTGGAGCCGCACCTGCTGCATGAAGACCAGGGCGAGCGACACCTGGGCCACGAGCCCCGCCAGATTGCCGATCAGGCAGACCGTCCCGCCGAGGCGCACGGAGCGCAGCGACTGCTCCAGCGTTCCCGCGCCGCCGACCTCGACCACCAGATCGACCCCGGCGCCGCCGGTCAGCTCGCGCACCGCGCCGCTCCACTCCGGCTTCTGCCGATAGTTGATCAACCCGGCGGCGCCGAGCTGCCGCGCCCGTTCGAGCTTCTCGTCGCTGCTCGACGTGATGAGCGCACGCACGCCGAGGAGCTGCGCGAGCTGCAAGGCGAAGAGGGAGACGCCGCCGGTCCCTTGCAGGAGCACGGTGTCGCCGGCGGTGAGCCGGCCGTGGGTGACCAGCGCGCTCCAGGCGGTCAGGCCGGCGCAAGGGAGCGTCGCCGCCTCTTCGTCGGTGAGATGTGGCGGCACCGGCACCACGCCGTCCTCGTGGAGGACCACCAGCTCGGCGAGCATGCCGTCGAGCGGCCCGCCGAGCGTCGAGCGCAGCTTCTCGCGGTTGGGCTCGCCGGCGAGCCAGCGCTGCGCGAAGATGCCGCAGACGCGGTCCCCGGGCTTCACCCGCGTCACGCCCTCGCCCACGGCGACGACCTCGCCGGCGCCGTCCGAGCAGGGGATGAGCGGCAGCTTCTGCTTCGGGTTGTACGTCCCCTGGACGGTCAGCAGGTCGCGGTAGTTGAGCGCGGCGGCGCGCACGCGGATCAGCACCTGGCCGGGGCCGGGTTGCGGGTCCAGCCGCTCGGCGAGCCGCAGATTCGCGAGGCCGAAGCCGCCCGGGATCTCCCAGGCTCTCATGCGCCGAGGGCCTTCCGCATCTTGTCCAGCAGCTCGCGGGCGGCGGCTGCGTCGAGCGTCTGCGCCGGCCAGAGGACGCCCAGCCCCTCGCGGCCGAATTTGGGGATGACGTGGAAGTGTACGTGCATCACCACCTGGTGCGCGTCCGGTCCGTTGTTCTGGAGGACGTTGTAGTCGGTGCAGCCGGTCGCCTGCAGGACCGCACGGCAGATCCGCGGCAGCACCCGGCCGATGGCGGCGGAGGCCTCGTCCGAGAGCTGGTGGAGATGGGCCTTGCGCTCCTTGGGGATGACCAGCGTATGGCCGTCCGAGAGCGGGTTGATGTCGAGGAAGGCGAGGACGTGCTCGTCCTCGTACACCTTGTAGCTCGGGATCTCGCCGGCGAGGATCTTGTCGAAGATGGTGGGTTGATGGTCGCTCATGGCCCGTATTCTAGCGGCACCCGCGAGGGAAGGAGGCACCCGGGTGCGGGAGCGCGCAAGGCGTTCGTCCCGGTGATTTGTAACGACCTCTTGACATGGGGAACAAAGCCGCTATCTTTGATCTGTGGATATGAACGCCGCCCCCGACCAACCTCCAGGTCCCCGCGGTAGCCGGCCGTATCCGGCTGCTCGAAGCGGGTCTGCGGGCCGTGCCGTCTCTTCCGGCGTCCCCCCCACCCACCTGCCTGCTGCCACGGCGCAAATGGATGCGTCGCGGCATCGCATTTCAGGCTGAAGAACCGGCCATGAACGCCGTGCCCTTCGGGGCTTACCCACCGGGTGACGTCACCGGGTGGGCCGCCGCTCAGCAGAGCGGTGATCCGATCCCATCCATCTCTCCTTTCCAACCAAGGGAGCGTGACATGAAGCAGGAGGCGTACGCCTCGCCCATGGAGGACCCGATCGCTCGGCGCGATGACATCTGCGCCGTCTTCGGCGAGACCTACGACCCCGCCCGCTGGAGCGACTGGCGGTGGCAGATGCGCCACCGCCTGACCCGTCTCGATCAGCTCGAAAAGCTCTTCCGGCTGACCGACTCGGAGCGCCGCGGGTTGCTGTTGGCGAGCGAGAAGTTTTCGGTCGCCATCACCCCACACTTCGCAGCCCTGCTCGATCCCGGCGATCCGGCCTGCCCGCTGCGCCTGCAAGTGATGCCGGTCGAAAAGGAGCTCCTGGTGAGCCCCGGCGACATGGCCGATCCATGCGGCGAAGACCACGCGAGCGTCGTCGAAGGGCTGGTGCACCGCTATCCGGACCGCGTCCTCTTCCTCGTCCTCGACACCTGCGCCGCCTATTGCCGCTATTGCACGCGGAGCCGCCTCGTGAGCCAGGGCGAGCTCGAGCCGCTGGGCCGCCGCGTCGAAGCGGCGCTCGCCTATCTCCAGCAGCACACCGAGGTGCGCGACGTGCTCCTCTCGGGCGGCGATCCGCTCCTCATGTCGGACGCGACGCTCGACCGGCTCCTGGGGCGCCTGCGCGCCATCCCACATCTCAAGTTTCTGCGCATCGGCACGCGCATCCCCGGCTTCCTGCCGCAACGGATCACGCCCGAGCTGGTCGCCGTGCTGCGCCGCCACCGCGTCTGGCTCTCGGTGCATTTCTGCCACGCCGACGAGCTCACCCCCGAGGTCGAAGAGGCGTGCGACCGCCTCGCCGACGGCGGCATCCCGCTCGGTTGCCAGACGGTGCTCTTGCGCGGTGTGAACGATTCTGTCGAAACGTTGCGTGATCTGTTTCACCGGCTGCTGGAGCTGCGGGTGCGGCCGTACTACCTCTATCAGTGCGATCCCGTGCTCGGCACCGGCCATCTGCGCACCTCGCTCGACACCGGCATGCGCCTGATGTCCGCGCTGCGCGGCCACACCACCGGCTATGCGCTGCCCACCTTCGTGGTCGACGCGCCGGGCGGCGGCGGCAAGGTTCCGCTCCTCGCCTCTTCGATCGTCGGCCACGAGGCCGGCGCCTGGACGTTACGCAACTGGGCGGGCTCCGACTACACCTACGTCGATCCTCCCGCCGATCGTTGGACCGAGCGGTGAGCGCACCGATGCGACCGTTGCGCCTCGCCCTCTGTTACGACCAGAAGGAGGACTATCTCGCCCAGGGGCTCACCGCCGAGGAGGTGATGGAGCTCGACGACGAGGAGACGATCGCCGGGATCGCCGGGGCCCTGGAGAGCCTCGGCCACTCCGTGGAGCGGGTGGGCCGGGGCGCGGAGCTGGCGAAACGCCTGGCGGCGGGCGAGCGGTGGGACCTGGTGTTCAACATCGCCGAAGGGCTGCGCGGCCGCTCGCGGGAGGCGCAAGTCCCCGCCCTCTGCGAGATGTTCGACCAGCCGTACACGTTTTCCGATCCGTTGACCTGTGCGGTGACCCTGGACAAGCCGCTGGCCAAGCGTGTGGTGCGCGATCACGGATTGCCGACCGCGCCGTTCGCCGTGGTCGAGCAGCCGGGCGAT
>Ga0062379_10000027_pt1 | contig 22061 bp, 15 predicted proteins | sample DOMMetBare2Fresh_2_FD_59484 | JGI IMG/M metagenome (GOLD analysis project Ga0062379, IMG submission 59484) | Wetland sediment microbial communities from St. Louis River estuary, USA, under dissolved organic matter induced mercury methylation -... | ecosystem: Environmental > Aquatic >...
CCCCTCACCCCCTGGCCCCCTCTCCCATCCCCTCCCACCCTGCCGGGAGAGGGGGAACGTTGCCGGATCCGCCGTGACTCTCCCGGATAGGCGTTGTCCCCGGCAAGTCCGTCTTCTCGATCGGTGGGGATGGTCAAAGAAGCTGAATCTGCGTCCCCCCTCTCCCGGCGGAAGGGAGGGGATGGGAGAGGGGCCGGGGGTGAGGGCCCACTTGCGCATTTCGCGAAAGAACCGCTTGCACCATCAAAGTATTGAATCCGGAAATTTGGATCGCGTCCGTTTTTCTGGATGGAGCCGCCTCAAAGTGCGGGAAAATCGGGGTTTGAGGCGGGTTCAAAAATGCGTTGCGATGGCACAGAAAGTGCTATTCCCGAAGGAGACCAGGGTATTGGTCTCCCGATGAACGTCAGATCTCTTCGACTCGCCGTCTCGCTGCTGCTGGCGCTCGCCGCCGTGGCACTCAGTGGTTGGAGCGTCTACCGCAAGGTACAGTCGTTCCAGCCGCTGGGCTTCGAGGCGTCCGCCACCGGGGCCGGCGTGCAGGTGCTCCAGGTGACCGATGCGGGGACGGGGCTCAAGCCGGGCGATCAGATCCTGATCATCGCGGGGAAAGGGGAGGTCTCCGGGGCGGGTGTTCTGGCGCAAAACCTGCGCGAGAGCCCGGAGAGCACGCTGACCGTCCTGCGGGGGCTCGACCCGGTGCTGGTGCAGTACGAGCGCCCGCCGCTGGACGTCGACATCCCGTATCTGATCCTGGCCTTGATCGGCGCCACCTACCTGCTGATCGGCCTGTACACGCTGCTGCGGCAGGGGACGGCGCAGGGCTTCCTGTTCTACCTCTGGTGCCTCGCCTCGGCGCTCCTCTACCTGGTGACCCCGACGCCCACGGCGCTCGGCGGGGCCGACACGCTCTACCGCGCCCTCCACGTGGGAGACAAGGTGGCGCGGGTCCTGCTGCCGGCGCTCACCCTGCACCTGTTCCTGATCTTCCCGGTGGCGCCGCGTGCGGCCTGGGTGCGGCGCCTTCTGCCGTTCCTCTATCTGCCTGGCGTCGCGCTCCTCACCCTGGAGCTCGACCTCGCGCTCACCGGGGGGCACTGGCTGTTCGGCCGGCCGCTGCCCGGGCGGTTGTTCCTCCTCGACCGGATCGAGCTGACGCTCCTGGCGGTCTTCGCCGTGGCGGCGGTGGCGGTCCTCGGCTGGCGCCTGGCCCAGGGGCGGGCGTGGGAGCAGCGGCGGCAGATGCAGTGGGTGGCGTTCGGCCTGGGCGGCGGCTACCTGCCGTTCCTCCTGCTCTACGGCCTGCCGGCCATCGCCGGCCTGCGCGGACCCGAGGTGATCACCGTCCTGGCGGTGCTGCCGCTCGGGCTCGTGCCGCTGACCTTCTCCTACGCGATCCTGCGCTACAAGCTGTGGGACATTGAGGTGATCGTCCGCGACACGATCTCGCTGACCCTCACACTGCTCCTCGGGATCCTCGGTTTCTCGCTGATCAACCTGGCGATCTCGCGCGGCCTCGCGCCGGACCTGGTGGTGGCGCGCAACCTCCTGATGTTCGTGGCCGGGCTCTCCATCGCCGGCCTGCTGGTGCCGACGCGCAAGGGGATCACCTCGGCTCTCGAGCGCTTCCAGTACCGCGGTGCGTTCGGCAAGCGGCGCGCCCTCTCCGACTTCGGCCGCGAGCTTCTCCATGAGCGCGACCTCGGCCGCCTGTGCACCAACCTGCTCCGCCAGATCGAGGACGGCGTCGAGCTCGAGAAGGCGAACCTCTGGCTCGCCCAGGGGGATGCGCTGGTGGCGGTGCGCGTCGAGGGGACGGCGCCGGAGCGCCTCACCTATGGCGTGCTCGGCGACGTGTGGCAGCGCGACGTGATCCGCCTCTCCGGCGTGGCCCTCCCCATGGAGCCGCCCTCGGCGGAGCAGCGCCTGTTCGCCGCCGGCTATCGCTACGCCTTCCCGCTCACCCTGCGCGGCCGGTCGATCGGCCTCGCGCTGACCGGGTTCAAGCTGGAGCAGGCGCCGCTCAACAGCGACGACACCGAGCTGATCCGCCACCTGCTCGACCAGGCGGCGCTGGCGATCGAGAACGCCCAGCTCATGGGGCAGCTCCACCTGCGGCTGGAAGAGGTGCAGAGCCTCCAGCGGTATACCGAGGGGATCTTCGAGTCCTCGCCCGCCGGCATCGCGGTGCTCGATCCGGAGCAGCGGATCGCTTCCGCCAACGCGGCGTTCGCCGCTCTGGCCGGCCTGGAGCGGCCGGCGTTCCTCGGCCGCAAGCTCGCGGACGTCCTGCCGGTGACGCCGCTGCCCTCGCCCGGCGAGCTGCCGCGCGAGGTGCGCTGGAAGAGCCCCTCCGGTGAAGAGCGGAGCCTTCAGGTGAGCCTGGCGGCGTTCGCCGGCGGCCTGTGCGGGCGCGAGGACCTGCGGGTCCTCGTGGTGCACGACGTCACCGAGCGGGTCGCCATGGAAAAGGCCATGCAGGAGAACGAGCGGCTGGCCGCCCTCGGCATGCTGGCGGCCGGCGTCGCGCACGAGGTCAACACGCCGATCACCGGAATTTCCAGCTACGCCCAGATGCTTCTCGCCGACACGCCCGAGAGCGATCCGCACTACGACATCCTGAAGAAGGTGGAGCGGCAGACCTTCCGCGCGGCGCGCATCGTCAACAACCTCCTGGAGCTGGCGCGCCAGCGGCAGAACGAGAGCCGCCCGGTGGCGGTGATCCCGCTGCTGCGCGAAAGCATCGAGCTGCTCGCCGACCGGCTGGAAAAGCGGCGGGTCGAGGTGGCCTGGGAGCTGCCCGAGGGCGCCACGGACGACGACCTGCTGGTCTTCGGCTGCGACGGCGAGCTGCAGCAGGTGTTCACCAACCTGCTGCTCAACGCGTTCGACGCGGTGGCGGGTCCCACCGCTGCCGAGCGATCGGGCAACGGGCGCTGTCCGGGGCGGATCGACATTGCGCTGGCGGCGGCCGAGGGCCGGCTCACCGTGCGCATCCAGGACAACGGACCGGGCATTCCGCCGGAGAAGCTGGAGGCGGTCTTCCAACCGTTCTACTCCACCAAGCTCAACCGGGGAGGCACCGGGCTCGGGCTGTCGATCAGCTCGGAGATCGTGCGCCGCCACGGCGGAGCGCTGCGCGCCGAGAGCCGCCCCGGCGAGGGAGCCTGTTTCGTCGTGGAGCTTCCCCGCCATGGCGAGACGCCCGCATGAACATCCTGATCGTCGATGACGAAGAGGTCCTGCAGGACGTTCTGACGGTCCTCATCCGCAAAGAAGGGCATCACACCGTCTCGGCCTGGTCCGGCGAAGAGGCGATCGAGATCCTGGATCGCGAGGAGATCGACCTGGTCCTCCTCGACCTGATGCTCCCCGGCATGCACGGCATGCAGGTGCTGCGCGAGATCCGGCAGCGCTGGCCCGAGCAGGTGGTGGTCGTGATCACCGCCTACTCCTCGATCGAGAGCGCCATCGAGGCGATGCGCGAGGGGGCGTTCCACTACATCCCGAAGCCGTTCAAGAACGAAGAGGTCCTGCTCACCGTCCACAAAGGGCTGGAGCAGCGCAGCCTCACGATGGAGAACCAGTCGCTGCGCGAGCAGCTCCGCCAGCGCTTCGGGTTCGACAACATCATCGGCAAGAGCAAGCCGATGCAGCAGGTCTACGACCTGATCCGCCTCGCCGCGCCGTCCAAGAGCAACATCCTGATCCTGGGCGAGAGCGGCACCGGCAAGGAGCTGGTGGCGAAGGCGATCCATCATCATTCGCGGCGGGCGAGCGGACCGTTCGTCACGGTCAACTCGGGCTCGATGCCGGCGGACCTCCTGGAGAGCAACCTTTTCGGGCACATGCGCGGCGCCTTCACCGGCGCCATCGCCAGCAAGAAAGGGCTGTTCGAGATCGCCAACAACGGCTCCATCTTCTTCGACGAGATCGGCAACATCCCTCTCGACACCCAGTCGAAGCTGCTCCGGGTGATCCAGGAGAAGGAATTCATGCGGCTGGGCGGCATCGAAACGATCAAGGTGGACGTGCGGATCGTCGCCGCCACCAATGCCGACCTGGAGGCCGCGGTGCAGCAGGGGCTGTTCCGCGAGGACCTGTTCTACCGGCTGAACGTGATCGTCGTCACCCTGCCGCCGCTGCGCAAGCGGAGCGAGGACATTCCGCTCCTCGCCCAGCACTTCCTGGCGCATTTCGCGCGCGAGAACGAGAAGCCGATCCGCCAGATCGCCTCGCGCGCCATGCAGGTGCTGCTCGACTATCACTGGCCGGGCAACGTCCGCGAGCTGGAGAACGTCATCGAGCGGGCCGTGGTCCTCTCGACCGGCGAGCTGCTCGACGTGGACCTCCTGCCGCCGTCGGTGCGCGCCCCTGAATCGGCCGGTCTGCCGCCGCCGGCCCTGCCGGCCAACGGCATCGCATTCAAGGACGCGGTCAGCGAGTACGAGCGGCAGATCATCATCAAGGCGCTCCAGGCCTGCGGCGGCGTGCAGAAACGTGCCGCCGAGCTGCTGCAGGTCAAGCCCACCACCCTCCACGAGATGATGAAGCGGCTCAACATCTCGTCGGAGAGCGTCGCTTCCACCTGACCGTGCACGGGTCGGGTTTTTCATCGTTCCCGGCGCATTGCCGGGGTCCGGGAGATTGTCCTGTCATGCTCCGCAAGGCTTTCCTGCTCCTCTCCATTCTCCTTCTGACCTCTTCGCTCCCGGGCGCCGCCGCGGCGGTGGAGACGTCCGGCCCTGCCGGTCTGATCGCTCCTCTGTCCCGCGGCGAGGTCCTCGATCTGCCGGCCGTCGACGGCAAGGTGCCGCGGCCGGATGCGTTTCTCGGCTATCCGCTCGGCGCCCGCTTCACCTCCTGGGACCGCATGCTGGAGTACATCGATGCGGTCGCCGCCGTGTCGCCGCGCGTCCGGGTCGCCGAATACGGCCGTACCGCGGAGGGCCGGCCGCTCCGGCTGGTGACCCTCGCGACGCCGGAGAACCTGGCCCGCCTCGACGAGATCCGGCGCGACCACCTGCGTCTCGCCGAGCCGGCCGGAGTCCCCGAACGCGAGCGGGAGAAGCTGATCCAGAAGCTCCCCGCGATCGTCTGGCTGGCGTATGGAGTCCATGGCAACGAGTCCTCCTCCGCCGAGGCGGCGCTCGCCACGATCTATCTCCTCGCCGCCGGGCAGGGCGAGGCCGAAGAGCTCTTGCGCAACACGGTCGTCCTGATCGATCCGCTGGTCAATCCGGACGGCCGCGAGCGCTATGTGAATTCCTTCCGCCAGCGCGTGGGGGATGCGCCGAACCCGAACCGGGCCGCGGCCGAGCACTGGGAGCCCTGGCCGGGCGGCCGGCCGAACCATTACCTGATCGATCTGAACCGCGACTGGGCCTGGATGAGCCAGCAGGAGACGCGCCAGCGCATCGCCCTCTACCGCACCTGGGAGCCGCACGTCTACGTGGACTTCCACGAGATGGGGAGCGAGTCGAGCTACTTCTTCCCGCCGGCCGCCGATCCGGTCCATCCGCGGATCGACCGCCGGGTGGTCGCCTGGCTCGAGACCTTCGGCCGCGGCAACGCCGAGGCGTTCGACCGCATGGGCTGGGTCTATTTCAAAGGCGAGAACTACGACCTCTTCTATCCCGGCTATGGCGATTCCTACCCGAGCCTGCGCGGTGCCGTGGGGATGACCTACGAGATGGCCGGCGGCGGGCGCGGCGGCCTGGCCATCGCGCTCCCGGACGGCAGCGTCCTGACCCTGGCCGACCGGGTGGCCCGCCACCTGACGACCTCCCTCGCCACCCTGCGCACCGCGGCGCGCAACGCCCAGAAGCTGCGGCAGGACTTCGTGGCCACCCGCCTGCGCGCCGGGGCCCCGGGGCGGGTCTATCTCTGGTCGGCCGACCAGCAGGAGGCGCGGTCGCTGGCCGAGCTGCTGGCGCTCCACGGCGTGCGGATCAGCCAGCTCGCCCAGGCCGAGGAGGTGCCGGCGCGCCGCCTGACCGGCGGCGAGGAGGCGCCGCGGCGCTTCGCGGCGGGGACCTACGCGGTCTCCACGGCGCAGCCGCTGGGCAACCTGGTCGATGCGCTCCTGGAGCTCGACTCCCCCATGGACGAGCCGTTCCTCGAACGGCAGCGCCGGCGGCTGGAGGCGAACCTGGACCCCGAGTTCTACGACATCACCGCCTGGTCGCTGCCGCTCGCCTACAACGTGGATACCTGGGTCGCCTCGCGCGAGCCCGCCGGCATGCGCCCGCTCGGCGAGCCGGTGGCCGGGCTGCGCGGCGACGGCCGCCTCGGCTGGCTGGTGCCGCCGCAGGGGCTCGGCTCCTACCGGCTCGCGGCCGAGCTGCGGCGGCGCGGGGTGTCGCAGCGCATCGCCCTCTCCGCCTTCACCGGCCCGGCGGGGAGCTATCCGGCCGGCACGCTGTTCATCCCGCGGCTCGGTAATCCCGACGACCTGAAAGACCTGTTGCAGGGCCTGCTGGTGGCGGACGAGCTCACGGCCGAAGGTGTCGCCGCCTCCTGGGAGATCCAGGGGATCTCGCTCGGCTCCAACAACATGCCGGCGGTGCGGCCGGTGCGGATCGGCCTGGTGAGCGGCGAGGGGGTCGATTCCACCTCCTTCGGCTTCCTCTGGTCGCTCCTCGACCAACAGGCCGGCATCCCGCACGACCGGGTCGACGTGGCGACGCTGCGGCAGATCGATCTGGCCGATTTCGACGTCCTGGTGCTGCCGAGCGGCAGCTACGAAGACCGGGTCGGCGAGAAGGGGCGCGCCGCGCTCGACGCCTGGGTCAAGGGAGGCGGCGTGCTCGTCGCCGTGGGAGAAGCGATCGAGTGGCTGAAAGAGCACGACCTGAGCGCGGTGAAAGGCTGGGAGCCGCCGAAGGCCGACGAGAAGAAGGGAGACGCCGGGGAAGATCCCGAGACGCCCGACAGCTCGGTCGAGAAGGAGCTCGCCGGGAGGCCGATCTTCACCCCCGGCGCCGTCCTCGCCACCCAGATGCAGCCCCTCCATCCCCTGACCGCCGGCCTCGCCACCGCGCCGCCGGTCCTCTACGAGGGGTCCACCGTCTGGAAGCCGTTCGGCGATCCGCGCAAGGACGTGCTGGTGGCCCTCGACGAGAATCCCGTCCTCGCCGGCTTCGCCTGGCCCGAAGCCGAAGAGCGCCTGGCCGGCGCGCTCCTGGTCGGCATGGAGCCCCGCGGCTCCGGAGCCCTCGTCCTCTTCGCGCAAGACCCCGCCTACCGCCTGTTCTGGCGGGCGACCACGCCGATCTTCCTGAACGCGGTGCTGTTCGGTCCGAGCATGGGGGTGGGTGGGCGGTTTTGAGGCCCACCCGGTCGTGGTAGGGTTGCTCTCCAGAAGAAACTGCACGATGAGCAGCCCTCCGTCCCCGTCCCCGTCGCCGGTTCGCCGCCTGCCGCCGACCACGCCGTCTCTTCTCGACGACGCGGCGCGGCCCTATTTCCTTTGGTGGACGGACGCCACCGTCGGCCGTCTCAAGGAACATCTCGCCTCGGCCGATCCGGAAGAGCGCGCATATTGGATGGGTTCCCTTCTACGCGAGGCCAACACCCGGGACATCTGGCTCTTCGTCCAGCCCGACGAGATCCGTGCGCTCTGGCCTCGTCTGATCCGCTACCTGGGGCGCTCTCGCCAGATGTGGGCCTGGTTGCTGGAGCTCCCTCCGCCCGAGTGGCCGCCGTTGAGCCAGATCCGTGCACGTGATGCGGACATGCGAGCCCTCGTCGGGCGTCTCCCCGGCGCGGCCGAGGAAGCGGGGATCGCGGTCAAGCTGCAGCGCGACGTGGGGCACCTCGTGCGCGCACAGCTCGAGAAGGGTGGAAGCAGCATCGAAGTCGATGTCGTCCACGAGCCCGTCGCCGACCTCGCGGCGCCACCACCACCAATCGAGGGGATCGTCATCGAATCCCTCACCGACCTCCGCGCGAACAAGCTGACCTGCATCCTCTCGCGCTCCGAGCCCCGCGATCTCGTCGACCTCTATTTCCTCGACAAGGCGGGATTTCCGCCCGAGCAGGATCTCGAGATCGCCCTGCGCAAAGATGCCGGGATCGATCCGGGCGTGCTGGCCTGGCTCCTCGCCCAGTTCCCGACACGCCCCCTGCCGGAGATGCTCGAACCTCTCTCCTCCGATGAGTTGGAGAAGTTTCGGGACGACCTGGCAGAAAGACTGCGGCGCAGCGTCGTCTGAGGGCAGCACTCCTCTCCTCCACCCGGTCTGCCGAGACGCCCGACGGCTCGCCTCGTGACCCGAAGGGTTCACTACCTGGAAGACCTGCGGCGTCCCGCTCGAAGGAAAACAAAATCCGGGCCAGAGTGTCTATACAACCGAACCTGCATGAATCGAACAGGAGGTTCGGATGTTCTGTCAGAACTGTGCACAGCCCCTTTCTGAGGGGACTTTGAGCTGCGCCGCCTGCGGCTTTACGGTCGCGGTCCCCGCGAGCCGGCCTTCGGCCGAGGAGATGACGAGAAAAGCAACGCAGCAGGCAAAGGAGGCGGTCGGGAGTGCCCGGAAGGCTTTCGGCGTTCTGGCGTTGAACCCCGTGGGAGGCCTCCGTCCTGCGTTCGAGAGCCTCCTTCCCCTGCAGGCGCTGCAGGCCGGGATCGTCTTCGCCCTTGCCTTTGCCCTCTGTTTTGCGGTCGGAGCCCGGCAGATGCTCGGGGGCTCGTTACTGTGGGCCGGGATCGGGAGCTCCTGGCTGGTTTTCGTCCTCAAGCTGATGTTCGTCGGTCTTGTCCTCGTCCTGTGCATGGCCGGAGCGCAGTTCCTGGCGCGCAAGGCATTCCGCGGCTCCGGGAGCTTCGCGGGTGACCTGTTCATCTCGGCGATCTCCCTTCTGCCTCTTGGCCTCCTCTCCCTTCTGGCTGCCCTGGTCAGCCAGGCCAACGTCGAAGTGATCCTGATCGCCGGAGTGGTGGCCCTCTGTTTCTGCGTGCTGATCCTCTACACCGGCTGCCGGGAGGTCTCGAAGATCAGCGAGCCATGGGCGTCGCTGGCCGTGCCCCTGATCCTCCTGGCCAGCGGCTGGCTGTCCAACGTCGTGCTCACGGCCCTGATGTGATGGCGATGTGTTCGAGATCGTTGCCCACCGAGGTGTCGAGGATCCCCCGGGCCGGGCGCCGGTCAGGCATCGGGGAGGATGTCCTGGTCAGCCCATGCATCGACATCGGCACGGAAGCGGCCAGGGTCGATGGTGGGCGCGTTCTTGAAGACGGCAACCGTCGCCGCCGTCACGAACCGATGGCGGCGCAACGGGGTGAGCTCTCTCACCGGTACGCCGTTGCGGGTGACGATGAAGGATTCCCCCTGATCGAGCCGTCGCATGATCTCGCCGCTTTTGTTGCGGAACTCGCGATAGAGTCCGCCATTTTTTGACGGTAGCACGCCATGCGACATGCTCGCAAGTCCCGGGCGAGGCAGGCGCTCCGGGCTCAAACCGCCTCGGCCCGCTCCAGCACGCGCAGAAAGTTCTCCCCCAGGATCAACCGCACCCCGGCCTTGTCCACGCCCCGTTGCAGGAGGGCGTCGGTGAGGGCGGGGAAGCGGGAGGGGTCTTCGAAGCCCTTCAGGGTGTCGGGGATGCCGTCGAAGTCCGTGCCGATGCCGACGTGTTCCTCGCCGCCGATCTCGATGAGGTGGAGGAGGTGGTCCACCAGGCGGTCGATGGGGACCTCGGGGAGGGGATGATCGACGAAGAGGCGGGCGCGTTCCTGCCAGTGTTTGCCGGGATCGGCCATGTAGGCCTCCTCGGACTCCAGGAGCGTGGGGAGGACGAGCGGGATGCGCTCGCGGTCGGCCTGGCGGGCGGCCGGATCGAGGAAGGCGGCGTAGCTGTTGGCCATGACGACGCCTCCCTTGCGGGCGATCTCGCGGATCAGGGGGTCGGGCAGGTTGCGGGGGTGGTCGCAGAGGGCGCGGGCCGAGGAGTGGCTGGCGATCACCGGCACTTTGGAGACGTCGAGGACGTGGAGCACCGCGTCGTCCGAGACGTGCGAGACGTCGGGGAGGATCCGGCGCTTGTTGAGCTCGCGGACGATTTGCTGCCCTTCGGGGGAGAGACCGCCATGGGCCGGTGCATCGGTGCCGGCGTCGCACCACTCGTGGGTGGCGTTGTGGGTCAGGGTCACGTAGCGGACGCCGAGCTTGACGCAGGCGTCCAGAGTGCCGGGGACGGTCAGCGGCCGGCCGTTCTCCAGGCCGATCAGCACGCCGATCCTGCCGCGCCAGGCGGCCCGGCGGAGGTCCTCGGCGGTGGTGACGATCTCCATCGTCCCGGCCAGCGGCTCCAGCGCTCTTTCGGTGGCGGCATGGAGCGCCAGGGCGTGCCGCCATCCCTTCTCGGGCGTGAGCGACGGGGGGACGTAGAGGGCGAAGACGACGCCGTCCACGCCACCCTTGCGCAGGCGCGGCAGGTCCACGTGGCGGTCCGCGAGAGGGGCTCCCAGGTCGGCGGGGGCCTCCCAGAGGCGGGTGGGGACGTCGGTGTGGCCGTCGAGGACGAAGCAGTCGTCGTGGAAGCTCATGGCAGGGAAGAGAATAGTTCAGCGCGGGTTTTTGTTGACCCTCTCGCGGGCGGCCTTGTCAAGAGGCCGCTCATCGTTTAGGCTTCCGGGTTCCTGGAGCCGCTTTCAGACCCGTTCCCTCATGACCGGGGAACACTACGAAGCAAGGATCGAGCCGTGAAGAAAGACATCCACCCGACTCTGCACATGGTGACCGTGCACTGCGCGTGCGGCAACACCTTCGAGACCCACTCCACCAGCGACGAGGTCCGCCTCGAGATCTGCAGTGCCTGCCACCCGTTCTTCTCGGGCAAGCAGAAGCTGGTCGACACCGCCGGCCGCGTCGAGCGCTTCAAGCGCCGCTACAATCAGACCAGCCAGGCCAGCGCCTAGCCTCCGCCGGACCAGGGTCCGCAGTGCTCCGAGAGGCGCTCCCCCCCGGGAGCGCCTCCTGACCGAGAACACCTGAGGTCCGCGCCATGATCGAGAAACTCGCCCAACTGGAAAAGACCCACGAGGAGCTGACCCAACGGCTCGCCGATCCGTCGGTGCTGACCGACCGGAAGGCCTACACGGAGACCAACAAGGCGCTGGCGGAGATCGGCCCGGTGGTCGAGCTGTACCGCGAATACAAGCGGTTGCGGCAGCAGGGCGCCGAGACCGAGGAGATGCTCTCCGGTCTCTCCAAGGACGACGAGCTGTGGGAGATGGCCCGCGAGGAGCGCGAGCAGCTCGCCGCCCGGATCGCCGGCCTCGAAGAGAAGCTCCGCGTCGAGCTGATGCCGAAGGACCCCAACGACCAGCGCAACGTGGTCCTGGAGATCCGCGCCGGCACCGGCGGCGACGAGGCGACCCTCTTCGCCGCCGAGCTGTTCCGCATGTACAGCCGCTACGCCGAGCGGCAAGGCTGGCGGATCGAGATCATCGACCTCTCCGAGTCCGAGCTGGGCGGCACCAAGGAGGTCTCGGCGATCGTCGAGGGGCGGGGCGCCTACAGCCGGCTCAAGTACGAAGGGGGAGTCCACCGCGTGCAGCGGGTCCCCGCGACCGAGGCCGCCGGCCGCATCCACACCTCGGCGGTCACCGTCGCCGTCCTCCCCGAGGCGGACGACGTGGAGGTCGAGGTGGACGAGAAGGACCTGCGGATCGACCGCTTCTGCGCCTCCGGCCCCGGCGGCCAGGGGGTCAACACCACCTACTCCGCGGTCCGCCTGACCCATATCCCGAGCGGCCTGGTGGTGAGCTGCCAGGACGAGCGGAGCCAGATCAAGAACAAGGCGAAGGCGCTCCGCGTGCTCAAGGCGCGGCTGCTGGAGATCGAGCGCGAGAAGGCGGACTCGGCGGTCGCCGAGGAGCGCCGGCGCATGGTGGGCTCCGGCGACCGCTCGGAGAAGATCCGCACCTACAACTTCCCGCAGAGCCGGGTGACCGACCACCGCATCGGTCTGTCGATCCATCAGCTCCCCATCATCATGGAGGGGGACCTGGATGCCCTGATCGAGCCCTTGACCACGCACTTCCAGGCCCAGAAGATGGAAGAGGCGGCGCGGGCGTACTGAGGTTGTCCACCAAGGACGAGGAGGTCACGATGAACCGGAAGGCGAGCTTCGGGCTCGGTCTCGCGGGATGTCTCCTGCTGACCGGGTGTTTCGACGTGGAGCAGTCGCTGGTCCTCCAGAAGGACCTCTCCGGCAAGGCCGGCTTCTCCATGAAGGTGAACCTGGAGCCGATGGTCACCATGATGCTCATGATGCAGCGCTCCATGGAGGGGAAGGAGGGGGAGCCCACCGCGGCGGAGATCGAGCAGGCCAGGAAGGACTTCCTGGCCAACAAGACGACCTCCGAGACCAAGCCCGATCCGGAGAAGGAGAAGGCGGAGCTGGCGAAGAGCCTCCCTCCCGGCGTCAAGCTGCTCGACAGCAACTTCAAGGACGAGGGCTTGCAGTTCCTGGGCGCCTTCACGCTGGGCTTCGACGACGTCCACAAGCTCAAGCAGGTCCGGCTCTCCGAGCCCAAGCCGGCGGAGGGTGAGGCGGCGGCTGGACCTCCGGGGCCGGAGAACCCGTTCGACACCCCGTTCGGCGATCTGGAGATCACCGAGGAGGGGAACACCATCCTGCTCACCACCAAGGCGAAGAACCCCCTCGAAGAGCAGAAGCAGGAGATGGGCGGCGAAGGTGGGGTGGACCCGGCGATGGAGGCGCAGCTCGAGCAGGCGTTCAAGGGGCTGCGGATCGCCTGGAAGATCGAGGCGCCGTTCCAGGTGCTGGAGAGCAACGCGCACCGCAAGGAAGGGAAGGCGCTGATCTGGGAGTACACCCTCGACTCGCTGAAGGCGATGGACCCCAAGAAGGCGGCCGAGGGAATTCGCGTCAAGTACAAGAAGGGGTAGAGGCGGAAGAAACGTCTCTCGGCGCACCGGCGAATCTCGCACCTGCGTTACACTGCGCAAGAGGAGGGGCGCCGATGGACGACGATCTGGCAGGCTTCGGGGAGCTTCCGCGCGAGCCCGGAGCGGTGTGGCAGGTGGAGCACTTCTCTGTCCCCCGGTGGGAGGAGGCGGAGGGCGAGCCCGGCCAGGCTACGGCGTGGGCCGCCTTCGCTCTCGACCTGCTCACCGGCGAGCTGGGGATGTCCGGAGTCGCCGCCCAGCCGGAGGGACGTCTCGCCGCCGCCTCCCTGCCGGCTCTGGCACAGCGGACCGGCTACCGTCCCGCGCGCATTCAAGTGACCGATCTGGAAGTGGCCGAAGCGATCCGGCGGGCCTTGGAGTCCGCCGGCGCCGCCGAGACCGAGGTGGAGCTGCGCGACGACCTGTTCGAGCTGCGAACCGCCTTTGAAGCGTTCCGCGAGCTGATGGACGCCGGAGCGGCCGGCCAGGAGGTCCTCCTCCGCTTCTGCGCGGAGACCCTGCTCGATGCCGGGCGGTACGCCGAAGCCGCCGAGGTGCTCCAGGAGCTTTTGCGGACCACCCGGCCGGGCCCGCGAGACGCCGAAAAGGAAATCAAGTAGCCGGCAAAGAGAACTCTTCTCTTTTCTCTGGATCGTTTATCGGCTACTCTTGGCGGCATGGCGCGACGCCTCCGGCCGCCTCGAACCTCTCTGTCGTCTCCGCCGGCTCTTTCATCCGTCCCTCTCACGACGTACCGCGAGCGAGTGGAGGAGGGCCGGCGGGGGGAAGCCCGTGAAGAGTCTTTCTATCCGTTCCTGGGGACGTTGCTCGAAGCCATGGCGGTCCGCCTGGGGCGGCCGGAGGTGCGCGCCATGGTCATCCCGCGCAAGACGGACGCCTGTCTCCTCGATCTGCAAATCCGCGACGGTCCCCACGCGATCCTCGGGTACGTGGAGGCGAAACGGCCGGGTACCGACCTCGACCGGGCCGAAGAGTCGCCGCAGGTCCGGCGCTACCGGCAGACGTTTCCGAACCTCTTCCTGACCAACTTTTCCGAGATCCGTCTCTTCCGCCGCGGTGCGCGGGTGGGGGCGGTCCGGCTCGACGGGCCGGGGGGCGAAGAGGGGCTCCTCGGTCTGCTCGGCGATTTTCTGGCCTTCCGGTCGCCGCCGTCGCTGGACAGCGCGGCGCTGGCGGTCGCCCTGGCCGGCCGGGCGCGCGTCCTCGCGGCGCGGATCGGGCAGCGGCTCGAACGGGAGCTGGCCGGCGGTACGGCGTCGCGCCTCTCCGGCTTCTACCAGGCCTTCCGGCAGTACCTGCTCTCCCGGCTCGCCGTCCACGAGTTCGCCGACCTCTACGCCCAGACCATTGCCTACGGCCTGCTGGCCGCCCGCTGGGAAAACCCGGGGCTGACCTTCGACCGCCGCGGAGCGTTCGACAGGGTGCCCCTTGCGAGCGGCATCCTGCGCGATGTCTTCTGCTTCATCGCGATGGGATCGATGCCGCCGGAGATCGAATGGATCGTGGACGACCTGGTGGACCTGCTGAGCCGGTCGACGCTCCCGGACTTCAGCCGCCTGCGCCCGGCGGAGCCGACGGTGCTGGCGGGAAAGAATCCCCTCCTCCACTTCTACGAGACGTTCCTCCGCGCCTACGATCCCGGGCTGCGGAAACGCCGCGGCGTCTTCTATACGCCGCTCCCGGTCATCTCCTACATCGTCCGCTCGGTGGACCTTCTGCTGCGCCACCGGCTGGGATGGCCGTTGGGTCTCGCCGATGCCGGAGTGCGGCTGCTCGATCCGGCCGCGGGTACCATGACCTTCGTCGCGGAGGCGTGCCGCCGTGCCGCCGCCACCTGCCGCAAGGAGCGCGGCGGAGCGGCGGTGCCGGCTCTCGTGCGCGACCACCTGCTCCCGCACTTCATCGGCTTCGAGCTGATGATGGCACCCTATGCCATCGGCCACCTCCAGATGAGCATGGCGCTCGCCTCCCTCGGTCACCGGCCGGGCGAAGGCGAGCGGGTCCATCTCTATCTGACCGACGCCCTCCACCACGAGAAGACCGCGCAGACCACTCTTCCCGGTGTCGATGCGCTGGCCCACGAATCGCAGGCGGCGGACCTCATCAAAGAGGACGCGCCGGTCAACGTGGTGATCGGCAATCCCCCCTGGGCCGGGCACTCGGCGAACCCCGACGCGGCCTACAACAAGCTTCTGGACGGGTACCGGCTCGCGGACGGACGCACCGACGAGGGGTACTTCCGGGTGGACGGCGAGGGGCTCGCGGAGCGCAATCCGAAATGGCTGCGCGACGACTACGTGAAGTTCCTCCGCTTCGCCCAGTGGAAGATCGACGAGAACGGCGAGGGGATCGTCGGGCTGGTGACCAATCACGGATGGCTCGACGGCGCCACGTTCCGCGGCATGCGCCGGTCTCTCCTGCGCACGTTCGACGAGGTCTACGTCCTCGACCTGCACGGCAACCGGCGGCGGCGGGAGGTCTGTCCGGGCCAGCCGGGGCCGGACGCGAATGTGTTCGGCATCGAGCAGGGGGTGGCGATCGTCCTGCTGGTCAAGAAACCGGGCCTGGCCCGCAAGGTGTTCCGGGCCGACCTGCGGGGCAACCGGGCCTACAAGCTCCGCTGGCTGGCCGGCCAGACCGTGGAGTCGACCCTCTGGGCCGAGGTGGAGCCGGGAGGGCCGTCCTGGCTCATCATGCGGGGCGATGCGGACCTCGAAGCGGCATACGGCCGGGGCCTGCCGCTGCCGCGGATCTTCGACGTCCACTCGGCGGGCCTGATGACCGGGCGGGACGCCCTGGTGACCGGCGTGGACCCGGCGCGGCTCCGCCGGCGGGTCGAGGAGCTGCGCCGGGAGCTCCTGCGCGGCGAGGCCGGAGACCGGCAGACGATCGACGCCTGGCGGCTGACGCCGGAACGCCTGCGGCGGGCGCGTGCGGACACCGCCTGGGCGGACCGCTTCACGACGTTCCTCGCCCGTCCCTTCGACGAGCGGCACCTCTTCGCCGCCGAGTGGGCGCTGGAGCGTCCCCGCGAAGCCGTCCTCCGCCACCTGCGGCAGCCGGGCAACCTGGCGCTCGTCGTGCCGCGGCAGCACAAGGAAGAGGCGGGAGCGCTGGTGACCGCCGGGCTCGCCGGCCACAAGGCGGTCTCCGCGCACGACGTCAATTCCGTCTTTCCGCTCTGGCGCGAGCCGGCCGGAGCCCTCGGCGGCGGGCGGACGCCGAATCTGACTCTCCACGTGCGACGCCTCCTCGCGGAGCTGTATGGCGAGGAGCCGGCGCCGGAGGAGGTCCTGGCCTGTGTCTACGCGGTGCTCTGGACGCCCACCTACCGGGAGCGCTACGCGGACTTCCTCCGGCGGGACTTTCCGCGCATCCCGTTTCCGCCCGGGCGGCAGGCCTTCGACCGCCTGGCCGCTCTCGGCAAGGAGCTGATCGATCTCCACCTCCTCCGCGATCCGCGCCTCGCCGGCTCCCCGGTCCGTTTCGTGGGCGACGGCGAGCGTCCACTCGCCAAGGGACGGCGCGCGCGCATCTATCAGATGAAGGAGGCGCGGGTTCTGCTGGATGGCGAAGCCCTCGCGTTCGAAGGGATCGAAAATCCGGTCTGGGAGCGCCGGATCGGTGGCTACCAGGTCCTCGACCGCTGGCTCGCCGCCCGCGCCGGCTACCGGCTCGGATCGGAGGAGATCGAGAGGTTCCGCCGGATCGTCGCGGCGCTGGACCGGACGCGGGAGGTGGAGCGGCGGCTCGACGAGGCGTTCAGCGTCTGACCGGTTTCCGCTGCGGCTTGGCGGTCCATGGATCGTCCGGCCAGGCGTGCTTGGGGTAGCGGCCTTGCAGCTCCTTGCGGACCTGCGGATAGGTGTTTTCCCAGAAGCTCCGCAAGTCGTGGGTAACCTGTTGCGGCCGGTGGTTGGGCGCGAGGAGGTGCATCAGGACGGGGATCCGGCCGGCGGCGAGGCGCGGTGTCTCGGCGAGGCCGAACAGCTCCTGGATGCGCGCGGCGAGAACGGGCGGGCGGCCGGGCTCGTACGCGACCTGGATGCGGCTGCCGCTGGGCACCTCCAGCCGTTCGGGGGCCTCGCGTTCCAGGGTCTGGAGCTGCTCCCAGGAGAGGGCGCCGCGCAGGACGTCGAGGAGCGGTGCCCGGCGCAGGTCGGCGAAAGAGCGCCTGCCGGCGGCGAGAGCGGGGAGGAGGGCGATCAGATCGTCGGCCTCGAAGGCGGGCAGGCCGAGCTCGGGCATCCAGTCGCGCAGGCACCGCACCCGGGCGAGGAAGCCGGCGACCTCCGGAGCGTCGAGGGAAAGCGCGCGGTCGAGCTGTCCGGCGGCGGCGCCGATCAGGACCGTCTCGGAATCGGCGGGCGGGGGCGGCACGTCGGCTTCGGAAAGGACCAGGTCCTCGAAGCGAGTCCGCTTCCAGGCGACGACCCGCTCCCGGCCGGGATCGAATTCGACCTCCACGAGGGTCCGCAGGGCCTCGGCCGGGAGCCAGGCGGGATCGACCTCGGAGGCGAGGCGGACGAGGGTTTCGGCCGGCGAGCCGCCGCGCCCCCGATCCAATGAACCGTCCAGATCGATCGCCAGGAACAGCTCCGCCTCCAGGACCGTGCTCTCCTCGGCGAGGCGGACGCCCCGGCCGCCGACCAGGACCGCGCGGGGGCTCCGCGGCTCGCGGCGCCGCGCCACGCGGTCCGGATAGGCGGCGAGAAGGGCACGCAGCAGCGCATCGTCGCGGTCCTCCTTCCGTCCGGCGGAAGAGGGCAGCTCCCGTTTCGCCATCTCCGCGAGCTGGTCCCGCGCCTGGAGGACGAAGCGGGCGGCTCCGGCGTTGAGGTCCGGACCGGACCGGTCGCGGCGCTCGAAGGCTTCGAGGGCATCCAGGCGGTCGAGGAGGTCCGAGCGGGAGGAGCGGCGCGGGCCGGCGCCCCGCGGCGTGCGCGGAAAGGGATCCCGTTCGGCGAGGAGCGCGGCGAGGAGCGCCGCTTCCCGCGGATGGCCGAGGCGGTGTCCTTCCAGGAGCAGCCGGGCGAGGCGCGGGTGGACCGGCAGGCGGGCCATGGCGGCTCCGGTCGGCGTCAGCCCGTGCGGGCCGGTGGCGCCCAGCCGGCGGAGGAGATCGGTGGCGGCCGTCAACGCCGCCGGCTCGGGAGCTTCGAACCAGTCGAAGGCGGCGAGATCTCCCTCCCCCCAGGCGAGGAGCTGGAGGGCCGGCCCGGCGAGATCGACCCGCCGGATCTCGGGCGTCTCCCGTTCCGGCAGGGCCGGATGCTCCCATTCTCCCCAGAGGCGCAGGCAGAGCCCCGGCGCCTGGCGTCCGGCACGCCCCGCCCTCTGGTCCGCCGAGGCGCGGCTCACCTTGCCCAGCTCCAGCCGGTCGAGCCCGGTCGCCGGGTCGTAGCGCAGCCGCCGCACCAGCCCGCCGTCCACCACCGCCGTCACCCCGTCCACGGTGATGGAGGTCTCGGCGACGTTCGTGGCCAGCACGACCTTGCGGCGGTCGAGAGGGCGGAGCACCGCGTCCTGGCGGTCGGCCGGGAGATCGCCATAGAGCGGCAGAACGGTGAGCCCCCGCTCGGCGGCGAGAGACGACAGCGCCTCGCCCGCCCGCTGGATCTCGCCGACCCCGGGGAGGAAGACGAGGACGTCGCCGGGGCTCCGGTCGAGCGCCCGGCGCACCGCGGCGGCGATCCTCACCTGGAGAGGAGTCTCGCCCTCCCGCCGGCCCGGGCTCGGTTCGAGACGGGGATCGAGATAGTCGATCTCCACCGGATGAAGCCGTCCCCGGCTCTCGATCACCCGGGCGCCGCCCAGATAATCCGCGATCGGTCCCGGATCGACCGTCGCCGACATGGCGAGCAGGCGAAGGTCCGGGCGCACCTCGCGTTGCACCCGCCGCGCCATGGCGAGCGACAGATCGGTCTGCAGGTTGCGCTCATGGATCTCGTCGAACAGGACGGCGCCGGCCTCCTCCAGGAACGGATCGGCCTGGAGCATCTGGACGAGAATGCCCTCCGTCACCACCAGGATGCGGGTCGAGGGTCCGGAGCGCCGGTCGAAGCGCACCTGGTAGCCCACCTCGCCGCCGAGCGTCCAGCCATTCTCCTCGGCCATTCGGCGGGCCGCGGCCCGTGCCGCGATGCGCCGCGGCTCCAGCATCACGATCCGCCGCTCCCCGGCGATCCCCGCGGCGAGCAACGCCGGCGGCACCCGCGTCGTCTTCCCCGCGCCGGTGGGGGCGACGAGCACGGCGGACGGCCCGGAGCGCAGGGTGTCCACGAGCTCGGGGAGGACTTCGTCGATGGGGAGGGGGGATTTCACGCCTGCAGCCGACGGCGTTTCATTTGAGCAGGCTGATGATGTGTCGCGCCAGATGGTCTTTGATTTCTCGATGGCGGGGGACAGGCTGAGAAATTCCGGTGACCGGATTGCGGTACCAGTCGTGCTTGCCTCCATGGCGAACCAGGATGCAACCCATTCCCTGGATCGTCTTGATCAGGTCCGCTCTCTTCACGAGACCTTGAGCTCCCCAACCCGGCGGATCCCTGGAATCTCGCCGCTCGTGAGATCCTCATACAGTTCCTTCAGGTGCTCCTTGAGATCGTCCAGACTCTCCCCCTGCGTCCAGTAGTCCGGATACTCTTGAAGGTATCCGAGCCAGCCATCCCCCTCTTCCCAGTAGACGATGTTGACCCTTTGCATGGAAAAACCTCCAACTTGGCGGATGCTAGCATGTCCGGCAAGGCTCACTCTGCCCCAGACCTCCGATTGGGAGGGGGCTTCAAAGCCGGCGGCGGGGCGGCGTTCAGAGCACCCCCACCCACCCCAGCACCGTCAGCACGATGAGCGTCAGCGAGAGGAGGCTCACCACGATGGCGATCCCCCAGGCGAGGAGGTTGTGGAGCGGGGTGTTCACGTGCTCGCCCATCAGCTCGCGGTCGTTCACCAGGCGGAGGATGGCGAAGAGCTCGACGGGGAGGAGGAGGCCGTTCAGGACGTAGACGCCGATGAGGACCTGGATCAGGGGGAGCCCCGGGATGAGCGCCACGCCCGCGCCGAGGACGATCAGCCCGGTGAAGAGGCCCATGAAGACCGGCGCCTCCTCCCACGAGCGCGAGACCCCCCGCTCGACCCCGGCGGCCTCGCTGATCATGTAGGTCGTGGCGACGGGCAGCACCCCGGCGGCCAGGAGAGAGGCTCCCAGGAGGCCGAGGGCGAAGAGCTCGTGGGCCCAGCGGCCGGCGATCGGTTCCAGGGCTCGCGCGGCGTCCGCCGCCGTTTCGACGGTGATGCCGCGCGGAAAGAGGGTCGCCGCGGTGGCGATGACGATGAAGGCGGCGACGATGCCGCCGAAGACCGTGCCGGCGATGACGTCGAAGCGGGTGTACCGGTAGTCGGCCGGCGTCACCCCTTTCTCCACGACCGACGACTGGACGTAGAGCTGCATGTAGGGGGAGATCGTGGTGCCGATGAGGGCGATGAGCACGTAGAGGTAGCCCACCTCGGCCCGCACGTGCGGGACCGCGGTCTGCCGCAGCACCTCACTCCAGTCCGGCCGTGCCAGGAAGGCGGCGCCGATGTAGGCGAGGAAGGCGAAGGAGAGGACGAGGAAAATCCGCTCCACCCAGCCATAGGAGCCGCGGGTGATGAGCAGCCAGACGAGGACGGCCGCGAGCGGCACGGCGATGTAGCGGCTCACCCCGAACAGCTCGGCCGCCGCGGCGATGCCGATGAACTCGGAGACGATGATCCCCGCGTTCGCCACCAGCAGGGTCAGCAGGATGAGGGCGGTCGTCCGGATCGAGAAGCTCTCGCGGATCAGGTCCGAGAACCCCTTGCCGGTGACCGCGCCCATCCGCGCGCTCATCTCCTGGACGATGCCGACGCAGAGCGTCACCAGCACCAGCGCCCAGAGGAGGGTGTAGCCGTAGGAGGCCCCCGCCGAGGCGTAGGTGGCGATGCCGCCGGCGTCGTTGCCCGCGGCGGCGGCCAGCAGGCCGGGGCCGAGGGCCCGCAGATAGGGCCAGAACCGCCGGCTTTTCATGCGGCAAACCCCCGGGCGCCGCGCCGTTGCCAGACGTCGGGGAGGAGGACGGCGAGCGCGTCGTCCACGGTCACGATGCCGATGATCTGGTGCGTCTCGTCGTCGAGCACGGGCACGGCGAGCAGGTTGTACTCGGCGAGCACCCGCGCCGCGTCCTCGGCGCGGTCGTTGGGGCCGACGGTCGGCACGTCCTCGTCCATCAGCTCCGCCAGCAGGGTTGCCGGGTCGGCGAGGATCAGGTTGCGCAGCCGCACGATCCCCTGGAGGACGCCCGGGCCGTCCGGCGCCACGGCGTAGACGGCGAGGAGCGGATCGGGCACCTCCTCCATGGCGCGGATCGCCGCCAGGGCATCCCCCACCGTGGCAGTCGCCGCCACCCGCACGAAGTCGGTGGTCATGATGCGGCCGGCGCTGTCCTCGTCGAAGGCGAGGTGGGTCTGGACGTCGGCGGCCTCCTCGGGCTCCATGCGGGAGAGGAGCTGCTCGGCCACCTCTTCGTCGAGGCCGTCGAGCACGTCGGCGGCGGCGGCCGGGGTCATCTCTTCGAGGATGTCGGCGGCGCGCTCCTGGTCCATCCCTTCCAGCAGGTCGGCGAGGCGCTCGTCGCTCACCTCCTCGAGGGTCTCGGCGGCGGTCTCCTCGTCGAGCGCGGCGACGATCTCGGCGCTCTCGCGGAAGGAGAGGGCGTCGACGATGCGCGCGAGGTCGACCGGGTTCAGCTCGGCGAGGCGGTCGTAGGAGACCTTGAGCTGCACCGGAGCGGCGGAGGCGAGATACTGGACGTCGGACCAGTCGATGATCTGGCGCCCGACGATGCGCCCGGCGAGGGCGCGCGGTCCGAGGCGGCGCAGCAGGGCGCGGGCGCTGATGTCGACGCCGACGACGCGGAAGGTCCCCTCGACGCGGGTGAGCTGGATGTCGTTGACCCGGACGATGCGCCGGCCGGTGATGTCGATGAGCTGGTGGTCGAGCACGTCGCGGCGCAGCAGGACCTCGCCGTCGCGGCGGGTGAACGGCTTGAGGTCGACGACGGAGGAGGAGAGGCGCGTCGAGCCGTTCAGGTCCTGGAG
>Ga0062379_10000029_pt1 | contig 21723 bp, 17 predicted proteins | sample DOMMetBare2Fresh_2_FD_59484 | JGI IMG/M metagenome (GOLD analysis project Ga0062379, IMG submission 59484) | Wetland sediment microbial communities from St. Louis River estuary, USA, under dissolved organic matter induced mercury methylation -... | ecosystem: Environmental > Aquatic >...
TTCATTCCGCCTGCTGCGAAGGCGGTGTCCATCAACGTCACCATTGCCCGTACGGGTGGCACCGGGTACCTGAGCCTCTTTCCCTCCGGCGTTGCGACCCCGCCGATCGTTGCGACCCTCACCTTCAAGGGTGGGGACATCGTCTCGAATGCCGCCATCGTCCCACTGGGCACCGATGGCGGTGCAACGGCCTTGGTCGTCGGCGCCGGCGCCGATCTCATCATCGACATGAACGGCTACTTCGGCGGCGCACCCTTGCAGACGTTGACGTGGAGAGGGGCCTGGAGCAGCACGGCTTCGTATGGAGTGGGTGACCTCGTCTCATACGCCGGGTCGAGTTGGGTCAGCCGCTCCCCGAGCAATCAGGGAATCACGCCTTCCAGTGGAAGCTCCGCATGGAACCTGGTGGCGCAGAAAGGGGAAAGTGGCCCCCAGGGGCCGGCGGGTCCGCAAGGTCCGTCAGGCCCTCAAGGGCCGGCGGACGTTTCACCCTGGCAACTCAGCAGCGGGGTTCTGACCTACGGAGGATCCATCGGGCTCGGCGGCGGGAATGTCCTGGTCGACGCGGAACGAGGGCTCGTGAGCCGAGGGGGAGCCAAGGTGATCACAGGCTCCGCTGGCGGCACCTTCAAATTTGTCGCCGGTGGCTCAAATTACGATATCGCACAGTTCTTGGACTCGGCCAACGCTCAAAAGGTTGTCATCGACCACGCAGGCGGGATCAAATTCACCAATCAGAAGATCTGCAGCATCTTCGTCGGCAATGTCTGGCGAGACAACCTTCTGGTTCCATCGTCATGGACGGCTGCGACATGCAACCGGCTGAGGTCGACGCTCGGAGCCAGCGGCTATCAGTTGGGTTGCATCTTCGAGAACGACTTCTCCTACGGACCGGTCGGCAGCGGGATTCCAACCCCCAACTGCGGCTGGTGAAATCCGGGACCGGAAAATATAACCGGCGCGGCACCAAGAATCTCACGGCGGTTCTCTAGAGTGGCTCGCGGGCGGGAGACGGTTTCCCGCCCGCGAGCTGCGAGAGGAGGACATCGCCATGGACGCGCAAGCCCGAACCACCACCCCGTATTCGGTTCTCGACCGGCTGGTGCTGCGCATCGATTCCGCCGTGCGCGCTGCGAAGACCCCTGAGCAAAGAGCGGCCGGCGCCGCGGCGGCCATCCGTCCGTTCCTCGGACATCCCCGGCTCCTCGAGCCGTTCCAGTGCGAGCCGGACCCTGAGCGCTACCGGCAGCACGTTCTCCATGTCGCCCCGGATGGTCTCTACTCCGTCGTGGCCCTCGTCTGGCTTCCCGGCCAGCAGACCTCGGTCCACGATCACCTGGCCTGGTGCGCCTTCGGTGTCCATCGCGGGTGCGAGCGGGAGGACCACATGGAGGTGATCGAGGAGGCCGCGGAGCCCTGGCTGCGCCCCATCGGCAGCGTGACCAACCGGGTCGGCGCCGTCTCCGCCCTCGTCCCTCCGGGCGACATCCACAGCGTGAGCAATCCGGGCCCCGGGATGGCGATCTCGATCCACGTCTACGGGGTCAACGTCCTGGAGGCCGGCACCAGCATCCGCCGCCGCTACGAGCTTCCGGTGCGGACCGAGGAGCCCGCAGCCTGCGCCGCGGCCTCGGGGGGCTGACGTGGATCAGAAGGAGGTCGGCCAGAGGCGAGCCGTGTGGAGCACGTGAAGGATCTCGATGGTCTCCTCCTTCACGCGATAGGGAATGATGAAGGGATCCCTGGGGATCACCAACTCCCGGGTCCCGGGGACCCGCCCCTTCCGGCCCATGAGAGGATGGCGTGCCAAGTGGTCGACGGACTTCTGAATCCGGTCCACCACACGCCGGGCCGCCATGGGGCGACTCTGGGCGATGCGGTCAGCGATCTCGTCCAGGGCCTGGAGGGCGGTGCGCGTCCACCTAACGCGCATTCAGCCATTTGGCAAAGACAGCCGCCACCTCGTCGTCGTCGGCGAACTCTCCTGCATCCGCTTGGCGAATCCCTTCCTCAATCTGGCGAATCTGCCGCTCCTGGATTTCCAGGTAGGATCTGATCGCGTCCGCCGCCATTTCGGAGGACGAGATCTCCGCCATCTTGGCGATCTCCTCCAGCCGGCCCTTGAGTGGGCTCGGCAGCTCGACAGTCATGGTGGTCGTGGCGGCCCTCTTCATTGGCGCAGTCCTCTTGACCAGGAAAGGTTAGCACGGCTGCACGGCTCAAGTCGGCATGGGGATGATTGGTAGCGTCACCGCCTCACCCTCTCTCCGCTCCTGCGGATCTACCCCGGTGGACCGCAGGAAAGGAGAGAGCTTGAGAACCAAGAGAGAACACCTCAGATCGCTGGCCGCCGGTTGCACCGCCCTGCTTCTGGCGGGTGCTCTGACTGCCCAGCCATCCACCGACGTCAAGAGCTGGCCGGTGACGGCCACCACCTGGACGCCCGAGGCGGCGCCCGGCCCCGAGAGCGCGGCGGTGTCCGAGCCGCTTCCCTTCATCGGGATCGCGCCGTGCCGGCTGGCCGACACCCGCCGGAGCGACCTCCCCACCGGGTACGGAGTCCCCCAGATGGCCGCGGGGAGCCCGCGCCCTTTCATCGTGACCGGGCGGCCCCACTGCCTCATTCCGTCCACGGCCCAGGCCGTCTCGCTCAACGTCACCGTGATCCGCCCGACGGCCACCGGCTACCTCAGCGTCTATCCCACCGGCCTGGCGGCGCCGCCGACCGTGGCGACGCTCACCTTCCAGCGGGACGCAGTCCTGGCGAATGCCGCCATCGTGGCGTTGGGGAGCGACGGGGGAGCCACGGTCCTCGTCGCGGGCGCGAATGCAGACGTCGTCATCGACGTGAATGGCTACTTCGCCCCGGCCCCTCCGACCTGGCAGCCCGGCGATGGGGGGCGCCTCTACACCTCCGGTGGAATCATCCTCGGCCGGGATCTCTGGATCGGCAACAATGACCAGAACTCCGATCCCTTCTGGATTGAGAGGTACAACAGCGGCCCCAACAAGTCGGAGCTGCGTGTCAACGTCGGCGACGACACGCAGGCCGAGGACAAGTTTGCCGTGGGCAGCTACTTCTCCGGAGACGGGCTCTGGAAGCCGAGGCTCGTGGTCCAGACCGACGGCAAGGTGGGCATCGGCACCGCCAACCCGCAGGAGACACTCCAGATCGAGGGGCGGGTGAAGGCGACCTCCCTCCTCGCGGGCGACGTCCTGTTCAATCAGGACGGTCAACCGGTCTGGCGGCTGTGGGCTGATGCGACGGGTGTCTTCCTGCGGAACCTGGGGACCGGAAAGACCTACACGGTCCCCTTGCAGGAAGTGGGGGCCGCGAGCCCGTAGGCACCGGGGCGATTCACCTGCACAGCAGCGGCCGGGCGAGCGCACCACAGGGTTGAGGTAGGATTCTCTCCCGGCCGCCCCGGTCCCCCCGGGGCGGCCTTCCGCGGGAGAGATCTGGATGAAAACCCTGAAGAGCTATGTCTGCGGGCGCTGGCACGAAGCGGCGTCCGGTTTCGCGCCCCTGGTGGATCCGACGACCGAAGAGGTGCTGGCGCAGGCCTCCAGCGACGGGATCGACTTCGCCGCCGTCCTCGACCATGCCCGCGAGAGCGGCGGGCCGGAGCTGCGCTCCCTGAGCTTCGCCCAGCGCGGCGCCCTGCTCAAGGATATGTCCAAAGGCTTGCGCGACCACCGGGATGAATTGCTCGACCTCTCCCGCCAGAACAATGGCACCACCAAGACCGACGGCTCCTTCGACGTCGACGGTGCGAGCGGCACCCTGTCCTACTACGCCGCCCTCGCGAAGTCGCTGGGCGACCGCCGCACGCTGGTCGAAGGGGAGGGCGTGCAGCTCGCCAAGACCGAGGGCTTCTGGGCGCAGCACGTCCTGGTGCCGCGGCGTGGAGTGGCGGTTCATGTCAACGCCTTCAACTTCCCGGCCTGGGGCTTCGCGGAGAAGGCCGCCTGCGCCCTCCTCGCCGGCATGCCGGTGATCACCAAGCCGGCCACCGCCACCGCCCTGACCACCGAGCGCTGCATCGAGCTGATCGTCGCCGCCGGCATCCTCCCCGAAGGAGCCCTGCAACTGATCGCCGGCGGGACCGGCGACCTGCTCGACCACCTCGGACCGCAAGACGTCCTGGCCTTCACCGGCTCGGCCGACACCGCCCGGAAGCTGCGCCACCGGCCGAGCCTCCAGAGGGCCAACACCCGCGTCAACGTCGAAGCCGACAGCCTGAACGCCGCCGTGCTCGCCCCCGACGTGGAGGCGGACGAGAGCAGCGCCACCTTCGGCCTGTTCCTCAAGGACGTCGTCCGCGAGATCACCCAGAAGGCCGGCCAGAAGTGCACCGCGGTGCGGCGCATCCTCGTCCCCGCCGACCGGATCGGCCCCGTCCAGGACGCTCTGATCGCCCGCCTCGGCGCCGTGGTGACCGGCAATCCCGCGGCGGATGGCGTCACCATGGGGCCGCTCGCCACGGCACAGCAGCTCCGCGACGCCGAGGAGGGGGTCGCCGAGCTCCGGCGCACGGCCGAGCTCATCCACGGCACCGGCCGGCGGACCGGCGGCGCGGGAGCGCCGGAGGGCAAAGGCTTCTTCTTCGCTCCGGCCCTTCTCCGCGCCGAGGACGCGCGGCACGCCGGAGCCGTCCACGAGCGGGAGGTCTTCGGCCCGGTCGCCACCCTCCTCCCCTACGATGCGAGCGCCGTCACCGCCGCCGAGGTCGTGGCTCTGGGTGGCGGCATCCTGGTCACCTCCGTCTACAGCAACGATGCCGGCTGGGTGGGCGAGTACCTGACGAGCGGAGGCGGAGCGGCCGGCCGCGTCTACCTCGGCTCCGACGCCTCGGCGGCCGACGCGCCCGGCTCCGGAGCCGCCCTGCCGCAAGCCCTCCATGGAGGCCCCGGCCGCGCCGGAGGAGGCGAAGAGCTGGGAGGCCTGGTGGGAGTGAAGCTCTACTTGCAGAGGGTCGCCGTGCAGGGCAGCAAGACCCTGGTCAACGAGGTCACCGGAGCCGGCGCATGAGCTCCGATCCCAACCTTGCCGCGGGACAGGACCGCGCGCTGCGCGACCATCTCCTGGAGCTGCTGAATTCCCGCAGCGCCCATCTCGACTTCGACAAAGCCGTCGGAGGCCTGCCCGCCGGTCTGCGCGGCCGGAAGGCTCCCGGCCTCCCCCACACCGTCTGGCAGCTCGTCGAGCACCTGCGCATCGCCCAGCTCGACATCCTCGACTTCAGCCGCGACCCCGGCTACCAGGAGCTGCCGTTCCCGGACGGCTACTGGCCCGCCACCGAGGCGCCGCCCTCCGAAGAAGCCTGGGAGCAGAGCGTCGAAGCCTTCCGCCGCGACCTCCAGGCGATGAAGGACCTCGTCGCCGATCCCCGGACCGACCTCTTCGCGAAGATCCCCTGGGGGAGCGGCCAGACCATCCTGCGCGAGGCCATGCTGGTGGCCGACCACAACGCCTACCACCTGGGGCAGATCGTTCTGGTGCGGCAGGGACTGGGGGCCTGGTAGGAGCAGCGGTCTCCGATTTGATCGGACCGATCGGACCGATCCGTCCAATCGGTCCGATCTTCCACGAGGTTGAAAAAAGGGGCCGGCCCTGCCCGGCCCCCTCTTCCTGGTGAACGGAGAGGCTAGATCACCTCTTCGTACATCGGCTCGTCCGGCTGGCTGGCCTGGTAGTAGGTCACCTTCGCCGTGCGGGTCGCGTCGTCGAGATCGAGGATCACGAAGCCGTGATCGTAGACGGGACCGGCCACGCCGAGCTGTACCTGCTTCCCCGGGTTCCTGGGATCGTCCACCAGCTCGGGGAGCGGGCTGACGTTCTTGATCGGATCGTAGGGGCTCGGATCGAGGAACGAGGGGATGGCGCCGTGGCCGATGCAGCGCCCCTTGTCGAGGCCGGCGAAGGGCTTGTAGATGCAGAGGTTGTGCTCGTGCCCCCAGAACCAGGCGGGCACGTCGCCGGCGGCCTCGAGCTTCTGCCAGCTCGCCTGGAGCTTCGGATTGATCGCACCCTGGCTGGGACCGCTCCCTGTCTTGCCGATCGAGCTGAAGGCCGAGAAGAGCTGGTGGTGCGAGAGGAGGATCGTGCGGCCGCCGGCCTGCGAGAAACGGCGGACCTTGTCGACGTGCCACGCCTCCTCTTGCGGATCCAGGTAGGTCACGTTGCCGGTCACGTTGAACGGATCGTTGTCGTGCAGCCCCGTGTCCATGCCGAGGAGCTGCCATTTGGAGGAGCGCAGGGCGAAGTAGCTCGCCTTCTGCGCCCAGCCCGCGTCGAACGGCGGGATGGGATTGAGCTGCGGCAGCAGGCCGTAGAAACCGGCGCCGCCGGAATAGACGTCGTGGTTGCCGCACAGGTTGTAGACCGGGACCTGGCCGGAGCTCCGGGCGAACACGCGGTCGACGGGCGAGAGGAAGTATTTCTGGCATTCGTCCGGAGTGCCCGCGTAGTAGATGTCACCGAGGTGGATCACGACGTCGGGGTCGTGCGCCTTCACCTGCTGGAGGAGGGCCACGGCGTCCTCGGTCCCCGTCCCCCAGTCCGCCACCAGGGCGATGCGGGCATCGGCGGGGAGGCGATTGATCACGAAGTCGTCCATGCTCGAGTATCTGACGTACGGGATCTGGCCCTTCGAGCCGTCGAGGCCGAAATACTGGACGTACTTGGTGACCGACTGCGCCCAGGCCGGATCGCAGGTGCTGAACTTGAGGTCGTCTTCGAGCTGCGCGGCTCTCGCCGTGTCGCCTTTGGCCCGGGCGAGAAGGATTTTCGCGGCGATCGCCGCGCAGTCCTTGATCGTCTGGCCGATCGATTCCGGCTGGACGGCGCCGTCCGCGACCGGCACCGGCGCGGTCGCTTCCGGCGCCTCGCCGCTCTGTTCGATCTCGGCGGCGACCTCGGCCGCGGCCTGGATCACGGGATGCTCCACGGTGGGACGCTGCACCTCCCCGGACGCGGACTCGGGGCGGACGACGCCGTTGCGCTCGTCGATCGTTTGCGCGACGTCCTCGGCGAGGCTCTGGAACAGCGACCCCATGCCGGTCGAATGTGTCTTGATGTGTGTCACGGTCGTGTGTCTCCTCAGTACGTCTTCAGAAATTCGATCAGGTCCCACTTCTCGGCGTCGGTCAGATCCGTTCCGTAGAGGTGGCCGCTGTTGGCGTTGCCGGCCACGGTGGTGTCGAGCAGCCACCCCACCGCCTCGGCCTCCTTGCCCTCGGTGATGAATCCCATCTTGACCGGATCGTAGACGTCGTACCCTTTCCAGAAGCGGGTGGGGCGCTTGTCGGCGGTCTGCAGCAGATCCCAGAGCGTCGGTACCGAGCCGTTGTGGAGATACGGCGCACGCGCCCAGGTGCCGTCGATCGGCAGGTTGGCGTAGCCGTTCGTCTTGCTGTAGGAATCGAAGACGAAGGGGGGCTCCTTGATCGAATGGAACGCGGTCACCAACCCCTGGGTGAACGATTCCAGCCGGTGCGAGTCGGTCCCGATCTCGCCGATTTCCGTGACCTGGCCCACCTTCGGCGCACCGAAGGCGTGGCAGTCCGCGCAGCGGCTCTGGAAGAGCGCCCAGCCCTTCTGGGCGCGGGCCTCATCCACCGGGAAGGGGAATTTGGGCGGCGGCAGTTGCAGCACGTAGCTGGTGACCTTTTCGAAATGGCTCTCCAGCACCGAATCGGGCGTGGCACCGACGGCCATGGCCGCGGCGTAGTTCCGCTCGTTGATGTTGTCGTTGTTGCCGTCCCAGTGCAGGTGCATCCCCACCCGCGCCTTCTGGTTCCAGATCGCCGGCAGGTCGACGGTGCCGATCGTGCCGTCGTCCGGCAGGTGGAAGACCGTGATCTTGGTCGGGTTGAACGTGTCGGTACGCCCGCGTCCCTGCGGCGGCCGGGTCTTCTGCCAGGAGTAGGCGGACGCCTGCATGGCGAGGCCCGACTTGGTGAAGGGGATGATCGCGTAGCGGTAGACCTTGGACTGGAACCAGCTCAGGTCCTTCTTTTCCTCGATCTTGGCGAGCACGGCGTCCGCCGTGAAGCGCGGATCGGCGGAGCAGTTGTAGAGGAACCATTGGAACGCTTCGAGGTCGAGCGTGTGGGCCGGGCCGCCGAGAGCGAGCTGCTGCGGTCCGCCCGGGGTGGTGCGATAGCCGTTGGTATGGCAGAGGGCGCAGTTCGGCTCGACGCTCGGGTAACCGATCTGCCGGCGCGCAAAGCCCACCGGTACGTCCTTGCCGGGCTCGAAGAGGATGCCCAGCGAAGCCCATCCACCCTTGCCCGGCAGCATCTCGGGGCAGATGTCGGGCATCACGTCGAACACGTATTCGGGGACGCGGTTCGCCATGCTGAGCCCGATGGCGGCGTACTTGAACTGCTCGGCCGGATCGTCATAGTTGGTGTCGGGCTCGGCCTTGATCAGGTTGACGTAGATCCCGTAGCCGAGAAGGCCGGCGGCGACGAGGGCCACCACCGCGAGCGCCAGGTCGAGCGGCGAGCGGAGGACGCGGCCGACGTCCGCGAGCAGCCGGCGGAGCGTGGCCATCAGGTTCGCGAGGCCCAGCTTGTACGCGCCGGGCATCCCGCGGTGCAGGAAGATCGCGAGCGCCAGCGCCAGCACTCCCTCGCCGAGGAAGAAGAGGCGGCTCGGCCCCGTCAGATCCCAGCGCGCGATCTGGACGAGCCAGAAAATGGAGAGTGCGGCGCGGGCACCGACCGCGAGCCAGGCGTAGACGCGCAGGCGGACCGGGTCCGCGGCGGCCGGCAGCGAGAAGATTCCGATTTGCAGCAGGAGGAGCGCCGCGTTGCCCAGCCAGACGTAGTTGAACGGCACGAGCGAGGTCTGGAGCCACTGCGCGACCAGGTCCGGCGCGAGCAGGGTCGGAATCGCGAAGAGGACCTCGACGAACACGGTGAGCCAGAGAACCCAGCGGAAGCGGGTCAGGTCCTTGGGGCTCGCCGGCTCCACGGCCGGCTCGGTCGCCGCGGGTGCGGCCGCGCCGGAGCCGCGGAAGCCGAAGGTCAGGAGAATGAGGAAGATGACGCAGAAGACGCCGTCCATCATCCAGAAGCCCTGGATCGGTCCGGGGAGGTTCCAGCGCGAGTTCTGCCAGAGCCAGAACGACGCGGCCATGCCGCGGCCGACCACCGACAGCCAGGCGTACAGCTTGTAGCGGACGGGGTCCTTGCCGGCCGGGACGTAGAAGATCGTGGCGATCGCCAGCATCAGGCCCGCGTTGGCGAGCCAGGCGTACGACAAGGCGGACGAGCCCGGCCCCAGCACCGCGGCGAAGGTGTCGGGCTGGAAGATCGCCGGCAGGATGAAGCCGAGGTTGGCCAGCACCCCCAGGAACGTGAGACGGCGGAACCACTGCAGCCACTGATTCATGATCGATTCCTCCTTGAGCGCTGCTTGGGTCAGGCCTGCGCGGTCTTCTCGAGGTGCTCGAGGATCAACGGGTACGTGTCCTTCGCCGCGTTCTGGCCGAAGATGCAGTCGATGTGCCCATAGTTCGGAATGACGAACCGGTCATACAGCGCGGGTCCGTTCTTCGCGCTGAGCACGTCGAGGGTCACCTTCGTGCTGTCCGGCCGGTAGCACCGGTTCTCGGCCCCGTGAATGAACCGGATCGGCAGGGAGAGCCGTTCCAGGTGCGGCATGTAGACGTCCTTGCCGTCGTGGTCGACGACCTGCTTCTTGCGGACCATGAGCGCCAGGTGCTCGAACGTCGAGATGTTGCCGACGCCGAACAGCTCGTGGAGGTTGTCGTGGATCCGCTCGCCGAGCTGCTGGTGCTGGTAGAGCAGGGAATACAGGAAGGTGATCCGGTGGCAGACCGGGTTGTGGCACTCCTGGTCCTTGGGCGCCGGAGCGAGCTTCAGGACCTTGTCGAAGAGATGGCTCTTCCATCCCGAGGTCGACGAGGTGAACGCGGTGAGCGTATCAACGCCCAGGGCGTCGAGCAGCTGGGGCATGTGGAGGCCACTCTTGATCTCGGCGCCGGTGCCGGCGAGGAGGTTGGTGGCGATCTGCGAGCAGACGATCGACCGCACACCCTGGAGGCCGGCCAGCATGGACATGAAGAACGTGTTCGAGCCGTAGCAATGCACCACCGCCTGGATCGTCGGCGCGCCGGTGATCTGGCGCACCAGCGCCACCGCCTCCGGATGATCGATCGAGGCGATCTGATCACCGTTCGACTGCTGCTGGCTCGCCGGCAAGGCGATGCTGACGCGGAAGTCGAGCAGCCAGCAGTCATACCCGTTGTTGTAGAGGTATTCGAGGAGGTTCGTCTCCGGCAGGTCGGTCGAGAAGATCCCGCTCGACACGCCGGCTCCGTGGACCAGCAGCACCGGCCCCTTGGCTCCCCCCTGATAACGGGTCAGCAGGAGGTCGACGCCGTCGCTGGTGCGGAACGGATGCAGCTCCGGAGCGCCGACGTTCAGCGGGCGCTTCTTGCGCGGTGCGGCGTCCGGATTGAAATACTGGTTCGGCACGAAGACGCCGCCGTAGGCCTCGAACAGGACGCCGGCGAAGAAGGTGCCGAAGCGGGCGAGCCCCTCGACCTGCGTCTTCAGGTCCGGCGCATTGGTCACCTTCATCGTGGTCATCTGCTTCGCGAAGTCGAGCGGCTCGATGTGCAGGATGCCCTTGCCGAGCACCGGAGCGCTCGCGTCCGCGCCGTCGTAGACCGTGACGTAGAGGGTGGTCGTCTGCGGCCACGCCTGGAGGATGAAAGAGTCGTCCACCCGCTTGAAGCCTTCGAACCAGTAGGCCTTGCCTTCCACCGAATCGAGCTTCATGCGATAGATCATGTTGCGGACGTCGACGCCCTTCGGGTTGTCCACGAAGAGGTTGAACGTCCCCTCGGCGACGGTGAGCGCCTCCGCCGACAGCGCCCGCGAGGCGACCGTGCCGACGATGAACGCCTTGTGCTCCGGGTTCTCGATCATCGCGTTCAGGTCGTCCGACTGGATGGTCAGCGTGAACTCCATGGCCGAGCCGGCTTCCTTGCCCTGATCGTAGCCGCGCTGGTAGTCGTCCTTGACCACCGTCGAGAAATACCCCTTCATCGTCTCGGTGAACTTGATCCCCGGCACCGTCGACGGCACCGCGACCTGGCGGGGCTTGGAAGGGAGGGTCTCGTCGACCACCCAGCCGCGTTCCTTGCAGAGGAGGTGCATGGACCGCTCGGCGAGGGCCGAGATGGTGAAGAGGGGGTTGACCCCGAGGCTCAGCGGAACGACCGCGCCGTCGCTCACGTACAGGTTGTCGTAGACCGCGTCGCCGGAGGCGCCGCTGAACACCTGCCCCTTGTGGTTGACCACGCCGGTCCGCGCGTCCTCGCCCATGCAGCAGCCGCCGAGGGGATGGACGGAGATCAGGCTGTCGGAGAGCGGCTTGGTCCAGATCGGATCCTTGACGTAGAAACCGCCGAGCGCCTCGCTCGCCTGCTTCAGCGTGTCGTTGACCTTCTGGAAGATCGCTTCCTTGCCGACCTCGGGCCAGTCGATGCGGAGGCGGTTGTCCTTGAGGACGAGCTGCCCCTCGGCGCCGTCGTGGGACATGACGAGGTAGGTCTGCGTGTTGTCCACCGCCCCGTGGTAGGAGCCGAGGACGAGGCTCTTGGCGGACCGCAACCGCTCCATCAGCTTCGCCGTCGCGGTGTCCGCCAACTGCGCGCCGATGGTGTCGGCGAGCGCGGCGAACGAGAGGGGCAACATCGGCGCGAGCGCGCCGGGGATCGAGCCTTCTTCGATCACGAAGCCTTCGCGGACGTCCTTGGTGTCGCGCAGGTCGATGATGCCGGTGATGCACGGCCCGACCGGCGGCAGCTCACCCGGCTTGTGGGTGCCGAAACCGATCCCGTGGATCGGGTGGGTGCCGTCGAACGCGAAGGCGAGCACGTCGCCGTTGCCGGAGAACCGGGCGCCGACCTGGTCGGAGAGGGGGAGCCCGTTGAGCTGCGACCGGAGCAGGATCTCGGACGAGCCGAGCGTCCCGGCGGAGACGATCACCACGTCGGCGGTGACGAAGAGCTGCGGCGCGTTGAACTTGCTCCGCCCTTCGCCGAGCAGCTCGAAGTGCACCACCCAGCGCCCGTCGCGCCGCTCCAGCGAGCTCACGGAGACCTCGGTGTAGATCTCGGCTCCGTAGTTCCAGGCGTCCGGGAGGTAGTTCATCAGCGTCGTGTTCTTCGCCCAGTGGTTGCAGCCGGAGACGCAGTCGCCGCAATTGATGCAAGCCTTCTGCGGCACGCCGGCCGGGGAGAGGCCGTCCTTGAACGTCACGTTGATCGGCGGGCGGTAGAACTCCTTACCCTTGCCGATCGAGTTGGCGCTGAATTCCAGGGCGCTCAGCTTGGCGAGCGTGGGGTAGCTGTCCGGATAGGGGTTCGGGCGCAGCATCGCCTCCGCCGCCTTGTACCCCGCCTCAACCAGGGTCGGCAGGTCGGCGATCACCTGGGCCGGCCAGCGCGGATCGGCCCAGACCCCGGGGACGGCGCGCAGCGAGACGTTGGCATTGATCAGCGAGGTGCCACCCAGGCCGCAACCCACCACGGCATTGATGTACTTGTTGACGTGGAAGTCGAACATCCCCAGGCGCGAACCGATGCGGCCATCGGGCGTGTTGAGCTGCAGCTCCTCCATGGCCTGGACTTCGGTGTCCGGGTACTCCCCGGGCTGCCGCTCGCGGCCGCGTTCGAGCAGGCACACTTTCTGGCCGGCGCGGGCGAGCCGCGAAGCCGCGATCCCTCCGCCGTATCCCGAGCCGATGACGACGGCGGTGTAATGCTCCTGCATGTTCTGAATGGGCGATGACAGGCGTGGCATGGAGGCTCCTCCGCTCTAAATGGGTCGATGAGCTGCTTCGAGGCTTGCCAAGCAAGAGCCCTGCCGCCCCGGATGGGCGGGCCGCATCGACTCCATGCGATTGAAAAGAAAGGGCCGGGGCGGCCGGGAGCAGCCGGCGTGCCCGCCGGAAGGTGTGTCGGCGACATGTCGGCCGTGTGACCGACATGTCGAAAAGCTGGCAGGGGCTGTGGCGGGTCACGGTAGCTCCCCGGCCCGGTGGCCAGACGATCAGGAGATCGCGGAAGAGTCTAGCACGAGCGATCGCGAGGGCGGACACCCCTCTGGCGTGTATGATTTCGCGACGAGCCGGACCCCGGAGAGGAGGAGACCATTCGATGATTCCCGTCAAGCCCCATATCGCCGAGCGCGCCTGGATCAAAGGCATGGATCAGTACGAGGCGCTGTACCGCCGGTCGGTCGAGGACCCCGCAGGCTTCTGGAAGGAACAGTCGCAGATCATCGATTGGTTTCATGAGCCGCGCGGCATCATGGACGTGGACATGGACGAGGTCGACTTCGCCTGGTTCTCCGGCGGGCGCCTGAACGCCTGCTACAACTGCGTCGACCGCCATCTGGCCACGCAGGGGGAAAAGACCGCCATCATCTGGGCCGGCGATGAGCCGGGTGAGTACCGCTACATCACCTACCGCGAGCTCAAGCACAACACCGCGCGCATCGCCAACGTCCTCCTGAGCCTCGGTGTGCGCAAGGGCGATCGCGTGTGCGTCTACCTGCCGATGATCCCGGAGCTCGCCTACACCATGCTCGCCTGCGCCCGCATCGGCGCGGTCCACTCGGTGGTCTTCGCCGGCTTCTCCGCGGAATCGCTGCGCGGCCGCATCCTCGACGCCGGTGCCAAGCTCGTGGTCACCGCCAACGAAGGGCTGCGCGGCGGCAAGCGCATCCCGCTCAAGGCGACGGTGGACCAGGCGATCGAGGGGCTGAGCGTCGTGGAAAAGGTGCTGGTCGCCCGCCGCACCGACAAGGACGTCCCGATGAAGCAGGGGCGGGACCTCTGGCTGGAGGAGGAGACCCACAAGCAGCGCTCCACCTGCCCGCTCGAATGGATGTCCGCCGAGGACCCCCTCTTCACCCTCTACACCTCCGGGTCCACCGGCCGTCCGAAAGGGGTGCTCCACACCACCGCCGGCTACATGGTCTACGCCGCCGTCACCCACAAGTACATCTTCGACTACCACCCGGACGACGTGTACATGTGCGCGGCGGACATCGGCTGGATCACCGGCCACACCTACATCCTCTATGGGCCGCTCGCCAACGGCGCGACCACGGTGATGTTCGAATCGGTCCCGACCTATCCGGACCCCGGGCGGTACTGGCGGATCGTCGACGACCTCAAGGTGAACATCTTCTACACGGCGCCGACGGCGATCCGCGCCATCGCCCGGGCCGGCGACGAGTGGGTGACCCGCTACAGCCGTGAATCGCTGCGGGTGCTGGGCTCGGTCGGCGAGCCGATCAACCCCGAGATCTGGACCTGGTACCACGACGTGGTGGGCGCCGGCCGCTGCGCGGTGGTGGACACCTGGTGGCAGACCGAGACCGGCGGCATCCTGATCACGCCGCTCCCCGGCGTCACTCCCTGCAAGCCGGGCTCGGCCACCCTGCCGTTCTTCGGCGTGCGGCCGGTGATCGTCGACGACCAGGGGAAGGAGCTCCCCGGCAACGGCGTGGCGGGAAACCTCTGCCTGCGCGGCACCTGGCCGGGGCAGGCACGGACGATCTACGGCGACCACCGGCGCTTCAAGGAGACGTACTTTTCCCAGTTCCCCGGCCTCTACTTCACCGGCGACGGTTGCCGGCGCGACGAGGACGGCTACTACTGGATCACCGGCCGGGTGGACGACGTGCTCAACGTGGCGGGCCACAGGCTCGGCACCGCGGAGATCGAGAGCGCCCTGGTGGCGCATCCGGCGGTGGCCGAGGCGGCGGTGGTCGGCTTCCCGCATGACATCAAGGGAACGGGCATCTTCGCCTATGTCCACATTACGGCGGAGTACGAGAGCTGGGACGAGGAAGAGCTGGTCGGTGCGCTCAAGGAGAAGGTGCGGCAGGTGATCGGCCCGATCGCCGCGCCGGACCGCATCCAGATCACCCGCGGGTTGCCCAAGACACGGTCCGGAAAGATCATGCGGCGCATCCTCCGGAAGATCGCCGCGGGCGAGTACGGCGAGCTCGGAGACGTGACGACGCTCGCCGATCCCGGGGTGGTGGACAAGCTGGTGGAGGACCATCGGTCGAAGCACGCGAGGTGAGAGAGGCCCTCACCCCCACGATGGAGCTGCGGCCCCCTCAGAACATCCCGAGCTGCAACCTTGCCGCCTCCGACATCATCGAGGGGTTCCAGACCGGATCCCAGACCAGCTCGATCTCGGCGGAGGCGACACCGGGGACCTCTTCGATCTTCTTCTGGACTTCCCCGGGGAGGGAGCCGGCGACGGGGCAGGCGGGAGAGGTCAGGGTCATCTTGACGTGGACGGCCCCCTCTTCCTTCACCTCGACGTCGTAGATGAGGCCGAGCTCGTAGATGTTGACCGGGATCTCCGGATCGAAGACGGTCTTCAGGGCCTCCACGATGCCGTTCTCGACGTCCAGGGGGATGGCTTCCAGGGTGTCCTGCTGCGGGTCCGACATGGCGTTCTCCTTCGTTCCGTGGATCATTCCGTCGAGACGGGCTGGTCTTTCTGTGCCAGCGCGGCTTCCAGCGTGTGCCAGGCGAGGGTGGCGCATTTGACGCGGATCGGGAACTCGCGCACGCCGGTGAAGACGGCGAGCTTGCCGAGGTCCGCGGGGTCGCCCTCGCCGCGGGTGACCAGCTCGTGGAATCCGTGGAAGAGGGTGTGCGCCTCCTCGACCGTCTTGCCGCGCAGGGCCTCGGTCATCAGCGAGGCCGACGCGGTCGAGATGGCGCAGCCGGCGCCCTCGAACCGGATCCCCTGGACCCGGCCGTCCTCGACGCGGAGATGGACCTGGATCCGGTCGCCGCAGAGCGGATTGTGTCCTACGGCGTGGCGGTTGGCGTCGGAGAGCGGCCCGAAGTTGCGGGGCCGCCGGTTGTGGTCGAGGATGACCTCCTGATAGAGGTCGCGCAGGTCGTCGCTCATCCGTGGTCTACCCTTCTCCCAGGAAGATCTCGCGCACCCGCCGCAGGCCGGTGACGAGAGCCTCTACGTCTTCAGGTGTGTTGTAGAGCCCGAACGAAGCCCGGGTGGTGGCCGGAACGCCGAAGCGGTCCATGATCGGCTGCGCGCAGTGGTGCCCGGCGCGGACGGCGATCCCCTCGCGGTCGAGGATGGTCCCCACGTCGTGCGGATGGATGCCGTCGAGGGTGAAGGAGACGACCGCGGCCTTGCGCGGCGCGGTGCCGATCAGGCGCACCTCGGGGATCTCGGCGAGCCGCTCGGTCAGGAGGGTCAGCAGCTCTCCCTCCCAGGCGGCGATGGCGGAGCGGCCGAGCCCGGTCACGTAGTCGAGCGCCGCCGCCAGCGCCACCGCTCCCTCGATGAACGGCGTGCCGGCCTCGAAGCGATGCGGTGGCTCCTGGTAGGTGGTCTTTTCGAACGTCACCCGCATCACCATGCCACCGCCGCCCTGCCAGGGAGGCATGGCCGCGAGCAGCTCCCGTCGCCCCCAGAGCACGCCGATGCCGCTCGGCCCGTAGACTTTGTGGCCGGAGAAGGCGTAGAAGTCGCAGCCGAGCTCCTGCACGTCCACTTCGAGGTGGGGCACGGCCTGCGCGCCGTCCACCAGGAGGAGCGCTCCGGCCGCGTGCGCCAGATCGGCGATCTCGCGCACCGGCAGGATGGTGCCGAGAGCGTTGGAGATGTGGGCCACCGCCACCAGCCGGGTGCGCTCGGTGAGGCGCCGCGCGAGCTCCTCCAGGAGGACCTCGCCGCGGTCGTCGACCGGCACCACCCGGAGGTGGGCGCCGCGCTCGGCGCAGAGCATCTGCCAGGGGAGGATGTTCGAGTGGTGCTCCAGCTCGGTGATCAGGATCTCGTCGCCCGCGTTGACGTTGTGCCGCCCCCAGCTCTGGGCGACCAGGTTGATCGCCTCGGTGGCGCCGCGGACGAAGACGATCTCCTCCGCGCGCGGCGCGCCGAGGAAGCGCTGCACGGTGACCCGGGCGCGCTCGTACGCCTCGGTCGCCCGGGTCGTCAGGGTGTGGACGCCGCGGCCGACGTTGGCGTAGGAGGTGGCGTAGAACGACGCCAGGGCGTCGATCACCGCCCGCGGCTTCTGGGTGGTCGCCGCGTTGTCCAGGTAGACCAGGGGCTTGCCGTGGATGCGCTGGGCGAGGATGGGGAAGTCGTCCCGCACCCGGTCCAGGTCGAAGCCGGGAACCGGGCCGGACTCTTCGGGTACCTGGACCGCCGCCGCGATGCGAGCCATGACCGCCTCCTACACCGCCTGCCGGACGACCTCGCCCTGGGGCAGGCGGGAGAACAGGAATTCTTCGAGATCGCGGCGCACCGGCTCCAGCTTGATCCGCTCCACGACGTCGCTCGCGAAGGCGTAGGTCAGCAGGCTGCGCGCCGCCTCCGCGCCGATGCCGCGCGAGCGGAGGTAGAAGATGGCGTCTTCGTCGAGCTGGCCGACGGTCGAGCCGTGGGTGCACTTCACGTCGTCGGCGAAGATCTCGAGCTGCGGGTTCGAGTTGGCGATCGCCTCGGAGGAGAGCAGGAGGTTGCGGTTCGACTGCTTCGCGTCGGTCTTCTGGGCGCCCTTGTGCACGTAGATGAGCCCGTTGAACACCGCCCGCGCCTTTCCGTCCAGCACGCCCTTGTACAGCTCGTGGCTGGCGCAATGGGGCTTGGCGTGCTCCACGCGCATGTGGGTGTCCATGAGCTGCCGTCCCTCGGCGACGTAGAGGCCGTTCAGGATGCAGTCGATCCCCTCGCCGTTGAGCACCGCGATGACGTCGTTGCGCACCAGCGAGCCGCCGATCGAGATGGAGTGGGACGACGGCGCCGCCCGGCGCTCCCCTTCGATCTGGAAGGTCGCCAGGTGGAACGCCTCGCGGCTCTCCCGCTGCAGCTTGTAGTGATCGATCACCGACGACGGCCCGGCGGCCATCTCGGTGACGGGGCAGGTCAGATAGGCCCCCTCGCCGGCATAGGTCTCGACCAGGGTCACCTGGCTGTTCTCGCCCGCCACGATCAGGGTGCGCGGGAAGGAGTACGTGTCACCACCCGAGGACCAGAAGACGAGGTGGATGGGCGCTTCGAGCACCGCGCCGCGCGGCAGGAGGACGCAGGCGCCGTCGGCGAGGAACGCCGTGGCGAGCGCCAGGAACGGCTGGTCCTTCGCCGTCTCGTTCAGTTGATCCTTCACCTGGGCGAGCTGGCCGAGACGGGGGAGGACCTGGTCCGGCGCGACCGCCAGAGCGTTCGCCAGGTTGGTCACCACCACGCCCTCGGGCAGCGAGCCGGCCTGCGACAGCCTGGCGGAGAAGCGGCCGTCGACGAAGACGAGCCGGGCGGCGGCCGGGAACAGGTGCGGCGCGAGGAGCGCGGGATCGAGCGCGTCCGGATCGCTCTCCGGACGGACGAACGTGCCGCGGGCGACGGGCGCCACGTTGGTGAAGCGCCAGTCTTCCTGCCGCAGCGTCGGGAAGCCGAGGGCGGCGAAGCGCTCGATGCCGCGCCGCCGCAGCGCCTGGAGCGCGGCCGGCTCGTCCACCGGCCGCCCGGCCAGGAACCGTGCGTGCTCGGCCAGCCAGGGCGCGACGGTCTCGCCCGCACCGGCGGTGTGCCGCGGATGAACAGGGGCGACGGATTCCATCACAGCCATGGCCGTCCCCTCACGCTCCGACCGGCTGGGTGGCGGCCGGCACGGCCACCTCCTGCTCCAGCCAGGCGTAGCCCTTCTCTTCCAGCTCCAGGGCGAGCTCCTTGCCGCCGGAGCGGACGATCCGCCCGTCGACCAGGACGTGCACGAAGTCGGGCACGATGTAGTTGAGCAGCCGCTGGTAGTGGGTGATCAGCAGGAAGCTGCGGTCCGGGCTGCGCAGCAGGTTGACCCCCTCGGCGACGATGCGCAGGGCGTCGATGTCGAGCCCCGAGTCGGTCTCGTCGAGAATGGCGAGGCGCGGCTCCAGGACCGCCATGTGGAAGATCTCGTTGCGCTTCTTCTCGCCGCCCGAAAACCCTTCGTTGACCGGCCGGTTGAGCAGCGAGTCGTCCATCTGCACCCACTTCATCTTCTGGCGCACCAGGGTGAGGAAGTCCAGGGCGTCCATCTCGGGAAGGCCGCGGTACTTGCGCACGGCGTTGAGCGCGGCCTTGAGGAAGTAGGTATTGCTCACCCCGGGGATCTCGACGGGATATTGGAAGGCCATGAAGACCCCCTCGCGCGCCCGGTCCTCGGGGTCCATCTCCAGGAGGTCCTTGCCGTCGAGGATCGCCTCGCCGGCGGTCACCTCGTAGCTCTCCTCGCCGGCCAGCACCCGCGCCAGCGTGCTCTTGCCGGAGCCGTTCGGCCCCATGATCGCGTGCACCTCGCCGTGGCGGATGTCCAGGTCGATCCCGCGCAGGATCTCGTTGCCGTCCACCGACGCGTGCAGGTTCTTGATCTTCAACATATCGGTTCTCTTCGTTTCCGGAGTGGTTGGAGGAAAGCTCAGCCGACGCTCCCCTCGAGGTTCACGGCGAGCAGCTTCTGGGCCTCCACGGCGAACTCCATGGGGAGCTCGCGGAAGACTTCCTTGCAGAAGCCGTTGACGATCATCGAGACCGCGTCCTCGGTGGAGATGCCGCGCTGGTTGCAATAGAAGATCTGGTCTTCGCCGATCTTCGAGGTGGTCGCCTCGTGCTCCATGCGGGCGGTCGGATTCTGCACGTCGATGTACGGAAAGGTATGGGCGCCGCACTGGTCGCCGATCAGCATGGAATCGCACTGCGAGAAGTTGCGCGCGCCGTCGGCTCCCTTGAGGATCTTCACCTGGCCGCGGTAGGTGTTCTGCCCGTGGCCGGCCGAGATCCCTTTCGAGACGATGGTGCTCGTCGTGTCCTTGCCGATGTGGATCATCTTCGTGCCGGTGTCCGCCTGCTGCCATCCCTTGGTCAAGGCCACCGAATAGAACTCGCCGACCGAAGCGTCCCCTTTCAGGATGACGCTCGGGTACTTCCAGGTGATCGCCGAGCCGGTCTCCACCTGCGTCCAGGAGATCTTGGCGCGCGCGCCGTCGCACTTGCCGCGCTTGGTCACGAAGTTGTAGATGCCGCCCTTGCCGTTCTCGTCGCCCGGATACCAGTTCTGGACGGTCGAATACTTGATCGTCCCGCCGGCCAGCGCGACCAGCTCGACCACTGCGGCATGGAGCTGGTTCTCGTCGCGCATCGGCGCCGTGCAGCCTTCGAGGTAGGAGACGTAGGCCCCCTCGTCGGCGATGATCAGCGTCCGCTCGAACTGGCCGGAGTTCTTGGCGTTGATCCGGAAATAGGTCGACAGCTCCATCGGGCAGCGCACTCCCTTGGGCACGTAGACGAACGAGCCGTCGGAGAAGACCGCCGAGTTGAGCGTGGCGAAGAAGTTGTCCGTGTAGGGGACGACCGAGCCGAGGTACTTCTGCACCAGATCGGGATGGTTCTTCACCGCCTCGGAGAAGGAGCAGAAGATGATCCCCACCTCGTGGAGCTTCTCCTTGAACGTGGTCGCCACCGAGACGCTGTCGAACACCGCGTCGACCGCGATGCCGGCCAGGAATTCCTGCTCTTTCAGCGGGATGCCCAGCTTCGCGTAGGTCGCGAGGATCTCGGGATCGATCTCCTCCAGGCTCTTCGGCCCATCGCCCTTCTTCTTGGGACCCGCCCAATAGCTGATCGACTGGTAGTCGATCGGCGGATAGTGGATGTTGGCCCACGCCGGCTCGTGCATCGTCAGCCAGTGCCGGAAGGCCTTGAGGCGCCACTCGAGCATCCATTCCGGCTCGTCCTTCTTGGCGGAGATGAGCCGGACGGTGTCCTCGGAGAGGCCGGGCGGCACGATCTCCTGCTCGACGTCGGTGACGAAGCCGAACTTGTATTCCTGGCTGGCGAATTGCTCGATGGTGCTGGTGGACGTCGTTTCCATGATCCCCTCGTATCTTCTCGTCGTCGTTACGACGCTGCGGTCTTCGTCTCGAGAAGCTCCGGACGGAAGGCGGAGGCCGGCGCCGGGCGCCGGCCCAGCGTGACCAGCTTCGGCTCCGGCACCTCGGTCATCTCGGCGAGCGAGATCCCCGCCAGCGCCTCGCGGAGCGCCGTGTTGATCCGGTGCCAGCGTCCGCGCACCGCGCAGACCGGCGAGTGCTCGCACCCGCTCTGGTCGTCGATGCACTCGGTGATGGCGATCGGCCCTTCCAGAGCCGCAACCACCTCCGCCATCGAGATCTCCTCGGGCGGACGCGACAGGCTGTACCCCCCCTTGACCCCGCGATGCGAAGCGAGCAGGCCCTCGCGGACGAGGACCTTCAGAATCTTGCTCACCATCGGCAGCGGCAGATGCGTCTCCGCCGCCAGCTCCGGAGCATTCACCTGCCGCTCGGGAGCACCCGACAGGTGGGTCAGGAGGACGATGCCGTAGTCGGTCTGCTTCGTGATGCGGATCATACAGAGGAGGAAACAGGACTGAGCCGGTCCTGATTCCCGGATGGTAGCCGGGGGGAGGGCGCTTGTCAACGCGCCTCCCCCTGGAGCTCAGTGCCTCAGTGCCCGCCCGTCCCCGCGAGTGCCTTCACGATCTCGCCCACCACGGCCTTGGCGTCGCCGAACAGCATGTAGGTGTGGTCGGCGAAGTAGAGCTCGTTCTCGATGCCGGCGAAGCCGGGGTTCATCGAGCGCTTGATGGCGA
>Ga0062379_10000030_pt1 | contig 21551 bp, 13 predicted proteins | sample DOMMetBare2Fresh_2_FD_59484 | JGI IMG/M metagenome (GOLD analysis project Ga0062379, IMG submission 59484) | Wetland sediment microbial communities from St. Louis River estuary, USA, under dissolved organic matter induced mercury methylation -... | ecosystem: Environmental > Aquatic >...
GCCGCCGGTCTCTCGGCGTGCGCATCGCGCTGATCTGGGAGGTCGTCACCGGCGGCCTGATCGAGCTGTGGGCGCACAAGCTGCGCTCGGTCCTCACCCTGACGCTCCTCATGCTCGGCGTCTTCGCCCTGGTGGTGATGACTTCGGTGCTCGACGGCGTCAAAGACAAGGTTTCGACCGGTTTCGCGGGGATGAGCTGGGACGGCACGCTCTACCTGACCCCCAAGCGGGCGAAGACCTCCGAAGAGCAGAAGCGCTTCGCCCTGAGCAGCGGGTTGCGCTACGAGGATCTCGCGCGGATCACCGCTCCGCACCCGCGGGTGCTGGGGTTCTCGCCCCGTGCCACGCGGCGGAGCGTCGTGCGGGTGGCGGACGGCGGCGAGCGCATCTTCGTCAACGGCGTCACCGCCCAGTATTCGTTCCTCATGGACCGTCCCGTGGGTCTCGGCCGCGGGATCACCGAAGACGACCAGCGGCGGCACTCGACGGTGGCGGTGGTGGGTGCGACGCTCGCCGCGAAGCTCTTCGGCGGCAGCGATCCGGTGGGGCGTGACCTGGTGATCGAAGGCGTGCCCTTTCGCATCGTCGGCGTGCTGGCGAGCGGTCAGATTTTCAACGACGAGCTGTACCAGGACGCCAACGGCGTGCTCATCCCGCTCGAAACCTACATGGACCGCCTGGACACCGAGCACCAGCTCACCCTGGTGGCGGTGAAGATGCGGTCGACCGCGGACCTGGACGAGGTCTCCGCCACGATGCTCGCCCGCGCCCGGCAGGCCCACCACGGCATCGAGGACGTGGAGGTCAAGGACCTGGACAGCGAGCTGGCGCGCGCCTCCGGTGATTTTCAGCAACAGATGCACGGCTGGGCCGTGGTGCTGTTCAGCCTGGCCGGCACGGTGCTCCTGGTGGGCGGCGTCGGCGTGCTGTCGGTGATGCTCATCTCGTTTTCCGACCGGCGCTACGAGATCGGCCTGCGCAAGGCGATCGGCGCCGACGATCACCAGATCCTGATGCAGTTCCTCCTCGAAGCCCTGGTGCTCGCCGCCCTCGGCGCCACGGTCGGCACGCTCGCCGGCAGCGCCCTCTGCCGCGCCCTCTCCGACAAGTTCCCCTGGGGCCTCGTGGTCAACCCCTACGGCCTCGCCGCCGCCTGGGGCATCGCCCTCGTCCTCGCCGTCACCTTCGGCCTCTACCCCGCCATCCGCGCGGCGCGGCTGTCGCCGATGGAGGCGATGCGGTAGGGGGGGCCCTGAGGCGAAACCCCCTCTCCAGCCGGAGAGGGGGCACGATTCTGGAAAAGTCAGCAGGGGCCGTTGAGCGGAGCGTAGACGGTGTTGAACGAGCTGCCACAGGTGACGTTCGGGTCCAGCGGTCTGTTTCCGAACAACCCGCTGGCCCCGAAGTAGAGGAACCCGGCGACGTTGGCGTACGCCCAGGTGGAGCCTTCCACCGTGGACTGGTTGACCTTCACCGTCCCCCCTCCGAAACCGGGAGCCCCGGACTGGACCCCGATGCCCGTCGTCCCCTGCCCCACCAGGGACGAGCCCACGATGGTGACGTTGGCTCCCAACAGCACGATGGCCCCGTCCACGAACGACGCATTGAGCGCCTTGGACTTCGTATTGCGGATCTCGGGCTGGAGCCCGCTCCCGCCGGAGACGTAGATCCCGAAGGCCTGGGAGCCGGAGCCCGTGGCACCTACGGTGATCTGGCTGTTCGAGATCTGGGGGGTGAACGTCGCCCCCGTGGTGCTGGTGAGGACAATGCCTTCCGCATACGCCCCGCTCGCGGGATTGAGCGGCGCCTGGACGCGCAGCCGGTCGAGGATGGCGCTCGAATTCTCGGCACGGAGCCCGCGGTGCAAGCCGATGGCGGAACCCTCGGTCACGATCGAGACGTCCTGGAGGATCGGGCTGCTGTCCTGAATGCTGATGCCGGTCGAGACCGCCGTCGCCACCGTGTCCCACGTGCATTGGGCCCGGACCGAGACCTCGACGAGCTGAGCGTTGGCGCCCAGGGCGATGCCCGAGGCGCGAACCGGCGTCTGGACGTCCACATGGATCCGCGAGAGGCGCACGTCGCCGCTCTGCACATGGATGCCACGGCCCCCATTGTTGCTGCACCGGTTCTCGACCGTCAGCTCGCGCACCTCGGCATGCACGCCGGCAGGAGCCGTGACCGTCGCGCCCGTCCCGGTGTCCGCCAGGATCGACGTGACCACCGTGACCCCGCGGCCGGAGCCTTCGATGTCAACGTAGTCCCGCAGCACGAGCGAGAGCACTCCGATGTCGAACGTCCCCGGCTCGATCTTCACGAGCCAGCGGTTGGCCGGCCCCGGAGCCGGAATGGCGGCCAAGGCATTGATGAGATTCGTACCATTGACCAGGGGAGCACCGGCGCCCCCCACGATCACGGTGCGGACATACGGAGGGGTCTGCGCAGCCAGAGGAAGGGCGGCCAGGAACAGAGCGGCCAGGATGGTTGATCTCTTCACAGCTACTTTCATCGCGACTCTCCTTTTATTCGCCAACTCTACCAGGCCGAGCAGGCGAGGAGAAGCGCGCGCGACGCTATCGCGGCACGCGATAAGCTTAACGAGGTCCGGGTTAAGCCTATCGAGGTCCGGGTTAAGCCTATCGAGGCCGGGCTAAGCTTAACGCGGGCCGGGCTAAGCCTAACTTGGTCCGCGTTAGCGTTAACTCGCCTAGGGTTAGCCTTACCGCGCCCGAGTTTACGGCAAACCGGCACGGGTTAACGCTAACGCGCCCCGAGTCAACGCCAGCCCGCGATCACCGCGAGGCTCCCTCGCCTTCCAGCCCCTCGGTAGAGGGGAGGAGGGGGGAGGAGTCGCAGCTCGCAACGTTGAGATACACTCCTTCCCTCATGGACGACCGATGAGCCTCCCGGCTTTGGATTCAATGGTGCAAGACGTCAGGTTCGGCTTGCGCCTGTTGGGTAGACGGCCGCTCGAAACGGCGCTCATCATCGCGGTTCTCGCGTTGGGAGCAGGCCTCTCGACCGCCATGTTCAGCATCGTCTGGGGGACGATCCTCCGCGGTCTTCCTTTCGAAAACTCGAAGAGCTTGGTGCGGATTGAGGCTATCACTCCCGAAGAGACGGTCACGCCGTTGTCCTCGGACTACCTGTCTTGGCGCGCTCGCCACGGCTCGTTCGAGGGAATGGCGGCCTGGCTGGGCAGCAGCTTCAACTTGAGCGGTGCCGGGCTCACGGCCGAGCGCGTCAATGGCGCCTTCGTCTCGGCCGACACCTTCCGGCTGATTCAGGTTGCGCCCGTTTTGGGAAGGGATTTTCATCAGGACGACGAAAGGCCGAACGCGCCCGCCGTCGCCCTCCTCAGCACCGAGCTGTGGAAAAAACTCTTCGGAGGAGATCCGAAGGTCCTGGGCCGGCTGATCGAGCTCAATGGTTTGCCGGCCCGGGTGGTCGGAGTCATGCCGGAGGGGCTGGGTTTTCCCTTGCGCCAGGAAATCTGGGTGCCACTCCAGATCGATCCCGCGCCGAAGCCGGGGACGCAACCGTACCACATCCAGGTTTTCGGCAAGTTGAAGGAAGGCGTCGCCCGCCGCCAAGCGGCCGCCGAGCTCTCGGCAACCACCGCCCCGCGGCCCGAAACAGAGGCTGAGGAGACCATCCGGGTGACCCCGTATGTCGAGGCCTACACGGCGGACCTGCAACCGATCGCCTATCTCCTCCTGGCGGCCTCGATCGGCTTGCTTCTCGTGGTGTGTGCCAATGTGGCCGGCCTGCTGACGGCCCAGATGATTCACCGGCTCCCCGAGCTTGCCGTGCGCGGCGCTCTGGGAGCGACACGCGGCCGTCTCCAGGCCCAGCTTTTCATCGAAACGACGATCTTGGCGTTGATCGGTTCGGCGGCCGGTCTGCCCCTGGCCGGCGTCGTGATCCGGGCCTATGCGGAATCGCAGTGGGGTGAAAACCGCTCGTTCTGGATGGACGTCCGCCTCGACACACCAACCATCCTCTACACGCTGGTGATCGCCCTCCTCGTGAGCGCGCTGTCCTCACTGATACCAGCGTTGCGGGTCACCGGCCCGCGCCTCCATGAGATCCTGCAGCGAGGGGCCGGCAAGGGCACGACCAACCCGCCCGGCCTCTTCAGCCGGGCCAGCCTGACGGTCCAACTCGCCGTGTCGTTCGCGCTGCTCGCCGCGACGGGCCTGCTGACGGCGAGCCTGGCGAATACACATCGCCGCCATCTGGGGTTTGCGCCCGAGAAGGTGCTCACGGCGCAGTTGCTCGTACCGTACGCCACCTACCCGGAATCTCAGCAACAACTCGGCTTTTTCGACAGCCTTGAACAACGGCTTGAAGGAGCGTCGGGGCCGGGCTCCGTGGCTTTCGCCTCGGCTCTACCCGCGAGCACCGCGGACGAGGCGACGGTCGAGCTCGAAGGGAGCACCGCCCCTCCCGGCAGTCCGGTTCCCTATCTGGTCGTCTCCCACGGCTATTTCCCCCTCCTGCGGGTCTCCGCGCTTCAGGGGCGGCTTTTCGACACCAGCGACGGGGATGGCGATCATCGGACAGCTATCGTCAACCAGCGTTTCGTCCGCAGATTTTTTCCCACCCGTTCACCCGTCGGTGCCCGTTTTCGCTTCGTGACCTCGCGGCCCGGCCCGTGGCGCACGATCGTCGGCGTGGTGCCCGACATCCTCCTCGGGGACAGCTCAACGCGCCGCCCGGAAGGTGTCTATGTCTCGATCCAGCAAGCGCCATCGACCTGGATGGCGGTCCTGGTGCGCACACCGCAGCCCCCGGAGAGCTTCCACCCGATGTTGCGGCAGGCCGTGGCCGCCATCGACCGGGATGTTCCGGTGTTCTGGATCCGCACCCTGAAGGAGAACGGCGACCTCCTGGGCTTGCCCGTCCGAACCATGAGCCGGGCGTTCGCGGTGTTCGCATTCGTCGCCTTCGTTCTCTCACTGGTTGGAGCCTACGGTGTGACGGCAAGGGACGTGGCAAGCCGTGCGCGGGAGCTCGCGATCCGGCTCGCCTTGGGGGGAACGCGGAAAGATTTGATTCGACTGATCGTCGCGAAGGCCGTACCGCAAGTGATCGCCGGCATCGTGCTGGGCGCATTGCTGAGCAGATGGACCGCGCGGTTTCTGGAATCTTTTCTCTTCGGTGTCCAGCCGGGCGACTTGACCCTCCTGGCGGGCATCGGATGCGCCTTCCTCCTGGCAGCTCTCGCGGCCTGCCTCAGCCCTGCCGTAAAAACTCTCGGAGCGCAGCCTGCCGAAACACTCCGTGAGGGATAGGGGCACAAAAGAAAACAGCCCCGACGTCCTGCTACTCCTTGACCAGCTCGACGCCCAGCTCGCCGAGGACCGGCTCGATCCGGACGACGAACGAGCGCAGCTTGTCGCTGCCGTAGAGAAGCCCGATCAGCTCGCCGTCGGCGGAGAGGACCGGTCCTCCGGCGTCGCCGGCGGAGGGCAGGATCGAGGTGACGACTTCGCGGTCGTTGGCCTGGATGACCATCCCTTCGACGATCCCCGAGGCGCTGCCGACCAGCCGGACCGTGTCGCCGGGTGCGACCGTCCGGGCTACGCCGCGGATCGTGCCGAGCGTCGGGATCTCGAAGTCGGCGCCCACACCCGCATCGAGCTTCACGAGAGCGCCCGATTTGAAGCGATCCTTTCCGGTGCGCTCCAGCACGCCGACCCGGTCCTCCTCCGTCCCTCCGGCGGGCTGCACGATGGTTGCTCCCAGGGGCTCGTCCAGCACGAAGGGGAGGGTCAGGAGATACCGCTGGCCGTCACGGTCCTGTACGACACAGCAGAGGCTCCCGTAGGTCCCTCCCAGAGAACCGAGGCTCGCGCCCGGTTGCAGGGGCCGAAAACGCCGATGCTCCCACTGATGGGGAGGCACCAGGACGCGGATCGAGGAGCGTTCGGGCACACCGAGGCGGAGATTCTGGCTGCGCGTCTCGACGACCTGCTCGCGGATCTGGTCGTACTGAAGGAGCGCCTCCTCGGCGCGCCGCCGCTCGGTGTCCGCCTTCGCCTTCTGCTCCCGGGCATCCGCCAGGGCCTCCTGGGCCTGCGTCAAGGCCTGCTTGGCGCGGTAGGTGCTCCAGATCGAGAGGAGCAGGAGCGCGGTGGAGATCGCGGCGAGAGTCCGGAAGAGGCGGGTCGACCAGGTCTTGTCCTCGGCGCGGCGGCGCTCGGCTTCGGCGAGCTGTTGCGCCTGCTCGAGCTCGCGCTTCCGCACCTCCTCTTCGCGCCGCTTCCCGTCCTCGATCGCGGCCCGGCTGGCCTGGACCAGCGCCGGCAGCTCCGGATGGTAGCCGAGCAGGGAGGCCGAGGCGCTCCCCAGCCAGCGCTCGGCCTCCTGGAGCTGGGCCTCGTCGAGGAGACCGCCCCGTTTTTCCAGACGGAGCCATTCATCGACCAGCGATTCGAGGCGGCGGCGCATGGCGATCTCGGCGCGCTCCTCCTCCAGCCAGTCGACCAGCTTCGGCCAGTTGCGCACCAGCGCTTCGTGAGCCACCTCGACCTGGTCGTCGGCCGGCGTCCCGGGCGTCTCGCCGTGGGTGAGCCGCAGGAGGCGGGCGCCGATGAGCTTGTCGAGGACGCGGTCGACCCGGCCCGGATCTTCGCCGCCGCGGTAGAGATCGGCCCGCCGCACCCGGCTGCTCATCACCTCCAGGCCTTCGCTCGGGCGCACCATGCGCAGCAGCAGGCGCCGCGCAGTGACCTGCTCTTCGGGGATCAGCGACGCATAGAGCTCGTCGGCGGTACGGGCGAGGGCCAGCCGGCCGCCGCCGAGGCGGCGGTAGGCCTGCCAGGTCACCCGGTTGCGTTCCCGGCTCTCCCACAGCTTCAAGAGGGTGAATTGCAGCAGGGGCAGCCCCGCCGGCTCGCCGAGGATGTCGCGCAGCAAGGCATCCACCACGCCGTCTTCGAATTTGAGCCCGGCGAGCTCGGCCGGACGGACGATGGCCTCACGCAGCTCGGCCGCGGAGAGCGGCGTCACCCGCACCTCGGCGTTCTCGAACAGCTCCTGAAAACGGCCGAGCCGCGCCACCCGGCTCTCGTAATCGCTGCGCAGGGTGACGAGCAGGGTGTGCCGGACGCCGGACGCCTCGACGAGCGCGCTCAAGGCATCGGCGAAGGCCTGGCGCACCGGCTCCTCGTCGCAGAGGGTGAACAGCTCTTCGAGCTGGTCCACCACCAGCACGGCAGGCTGGCCGGCCGTGCCCTGCGCCGCCACCAGCTCCACCACGGATCCGGGATTTTCGCGCAGCCGCACCACACGGGAGGCCACCTCGGCGCTGTCGGTGCCGGCCGGCGACAAGGCGCGGGCCAGATTGACCAAGGGCTCCGAGCCCGGCACCAGGGTCGGCAGATAGAGCCAGGAGGCGCTCCCGGCCACCGCTCCCCCTTTGAGGGAGGCCAGCACGCCGCCCAACATCACGGACGACTTGCCGCTGCCCGAGCTGCCGACCGCGGCGAGGAACCGTTCCGCCGCCAGCCGGTCCAGCATGCTCTGCACCAGCCGCTGGCGGCCGAAGAAGACGTTGAACCGGCTCTCCCGGAAGGCATCGAGACCGACGTAGGGGCAGGCCGCGTCGTCGAGCTCCGGCGCCAGCTCCGGATCGAGCTCGTCGAGCGTGCCATCCACCACCGTGCGGTCGGCCCGGAAGAGAAAGGTCACCCAGTAGTCGAGGATGCTCTGGGCTTCCCAACGGTCGTCCTCCTCGTCGAGCAGGGCGCCGGTGGCCTGCCCGCGGCGGAGGAACGCCAGGACCGCGGCCTGGAGCTCCCCGGCCGCGGAGATCTCGCGCTGCCGTTTCAGGAGCTCGGCATGGGCGACCCGCAGAGCGGCGAGCGACGGGAAGCGGACGTCCGCCTCGGCGGACGGCACAGGAGCGGTCATGATTCGATCCTCTCGAGAAGCGAGGTCAGCGGGTCGGCCACCTTGTCGAGCTCATCGCACTGGTCCATCAGCAGGACGTCGACCTGATGGAACCGCGTCGACGCCTCGCGGCGGACGCTGCGGAAGCAGAGCCGCGCCCGGTCGAGGTCTTTGGCGGCGACGGCGGCGTCCATCCGCTCCGCCTGCTGGCGCAGTGGCGCGGCCCAGGGCTCGGCGCTCGCGAACATCGGCTGGAGCGTCGAGCGGGCCTGCGTCCAGGACTCCTCGACGCCGTCGGCCGTGCCGTCCCAGGTCTCCTCCGTGAGCCGCAGCTCCTGCTCGGCCACCTGCCAGCGGTCGTGGTCCGCGACCAGGCCGGCCAGCGCCTGGCCGAGGCGGGTGAAGGCGTCCATGCCGCCCGCGAAGACCTCCACCTTGTCCTGGTCGAGCTGCAGCGTGCGCATCCGTTCGAGCACCACCGCCATCTCCGCGGTCAGCTCGGCGAGCGGCAGGTCGCGCGCCACGTCGTTCAGCCGGGTGTTGATCTCCGACGGCCGCGTCGTCAACACGCGCTTGAGCAGGGAGACCGTGCGCTGGAGGCTCTTCGGCTCCCGGGTTTCGAGCGCCGTGCCGAGAGCCGCGAGAGCGGGCTCGAGATCGCGCCCGACCCAGGCGAGCTCTCCAGCCGGGACGAGGGCCTGCTCCACGATGCGCCCGAGGTCGGCGATGGTGCTGCGCAGCGTCGTCTCGTGCTCCCGCAGGTTCTCGGCGGCCAGCTCGTCGTCCGGAAACCGCTTCGCCTCCTGGAGGACGCGGTCGTAGACGTGGAGCTGCAGCGTATGGAGCAGGTCGTGGACCTTCTTGTAGCCGCCGACGGTGCCGATCCGGTCGCAGACCCGCTTCAAGTGGATGCCGGACGCCACCAAGGCATCGCGGACCTCCGGTTCCTGCATCAGGTCTTCGAGCGCCACGAGCCCGCGGCGGACCGGCTCCCCCTGGACGGGCCCGGACGCCGGTGCCGTCGCGGCGATGGCGCGCAGCAGCTTCGCGAGCTCCTCCTCTCGCTGCGACGGGACCGTGAAATCGGCATAGGTCAGCGCGCGAATCCGGAGTGGAAGCTCGGACGGCTCGAGCAGCAGAGGGAGGAGCTTGCGCCCCTCGGTCAGGGCGAGCAGGCTCTCGAAGGCGGTCCACCGGCTCCGCACCCAGTCGGGCGTCAAGACCGCCAGGACGAAACGGCTGTTCACCACCGCGGTTTCCATGGATACGGCGCTGTACTCGCCGATGGCGAAGTCATCGCTGTCGACCAGGACTCGCACCCCCTCGGCCCGCAGGCGCGGCACCAGGTAGCTCTGCACCCACTCCTGGTCCTTGTGGCTGTAGCTGACGAAAACGTCGTAGGAGGACGGAGAGCCCGGTTCTGTCCCGGCCGGAGATGGAGAGGCGTCCATGATGGTCGTCGGCCGTCGCTCAGGTCAACACGCAAGCGGCTGCGACAATTATAGACGGCCGGTCGCGGAATCTTCCGCCGCTCAGGAGCCCGGCTTGGCCGGCCAGCGCACGAAGAATCCGTCCGCCCAGATGATGTCCTTGTCGAAGTCGTCCTCCGGAAAACTTCCGACGGTGTAGTCGGTGGTCGAAAAGGAACCATCCCGTCCCGGGCTGCGGATGGACATGACCTGCTGCGCCAGGGGGTTTTCCACGTTCAGGTAGAGCTCGTACGGATGGCCCCATCCGTCCAGCTCGGGGACGGCCTCCAGGTATTGGGGGACGAGGAGCGTCGTGAGGTCCGCCCGGGAGATCCGGAGGTACTTCTCCATGCTGACGCTCTGCGTCTGTCCCGCCGCGGCGGCTCCGACCTGGTCGGTCAGCCAACTGAACATGGCGGTGCCGAGGTTCCGGACGTCGGCCACCGTCCGCTTCTGGGCTTCGACGTCCCGCTGCCTCTGCCCCTGCCCCGTCATTTCCTGCGCCATGTCCTTCACGGCCCCCACGACGCCACCCGCGGCCGCCGGAGCCTGTGGCTCCGCGGGCTGTGCCGCGAGGACGCTCGCCCGCTGATAGGTCTCCGCCTTCCCCGCGGAGCTGGTGAAGATCGCCTTCTCGCCGGTGATCGAGACGAAGAAGACCTCGGTCGTATTGCTCCCCATCACGGTGGCGTCCACCTTGAGCCGCCCGTCGTCCAGGCGTTTCCAGGTACCGCTGAGCGAAACCGAGCCATCGTTGAAGATCGCGGTCCCGTCCTCGAAATACTCCGACCACCCCTTGCCGTCCACCGCCTGCCAGCGGCCGAGGATGGGGTCCTTCGTCTTGCCGCAGGCGGTGAAGACGAGGACGGCGAGGCAGAGGGTGAGCAGGATGGGGGGTTTTCGCATGTTCATCGGGCGCTCCAGACGGGTCGGCGATCGGGAGGGAGGATAGCACGGCAGGTCTAACCGAACTTCTCCGCGAGACCGCCGGGGAACCGGGCGAGGACCTGCTTCACCAGCCCCTGCAAAGGCTCCAGATCGGCAATCTCGTTGAACCAGCACTGGTAGCGGGTGGTCTGCCGCCAGGCCGAGTACACGTCGAAATCCTCCCGGCCGGCGCTCTCGATCAGGGCATCGGTATGCAACAACGCCTGCTCTCCGGCCTCGGCCAGGGATCGCCCCTTGCGCTCGGCCATCAAGGGCGCAAGCAGATACAGCTCCGCAAGATTCGAGTAGGCCCAGGTGCGGACCTTGCAATCCTGTGCGCAGACGTCCTGCATCGAGAGGACGTACGCCGTCGTCCAGAGATCCTCCAGGTCGCCCTTGGCCTTCTCCTCGCGCGGCTCCCGCCGAAGGCGCTTCAAAAGCAGCACCAGAGAAAGATATTGCACCAGGGCCCAACTGCTGCCACGGTCGAGCTCGAAGGCCTCCCAGTACCGTTCGCGGGAGCTTCTCAGAAGCTCGACGGCCACGGCCGTCTCGCCAATCCTGTGCCGGACCTCCGCTTCCCGTTTCTCCGTGCTGGCCAGCAAGCCGCAAACTTCGCACCGCTCGGCCACTTCGATCTGTACTCTTTCGAACCGCACCTTCGCCTTGCCGATCTTCTCCAGGACGGCCTCCAGGTCGCGTTGCGGCGATTCTTGCCGGATCAGTGCGTCGGCGTGATTCATCGCGGCATCGATACAGCCGCGGACCCGTTTGATTTGAATTCTGGGAAGCTGCTGGTCGAAATCCTCCGGCAGCGCAACGTAGGCGGTCAGGCTCGCCCAGTCGTGCGTACTCTGGAGCTGCGAGTAGAGCCGCCGCCGCAGATCGTAGAGGAGCCGGCGCGGGTCCGTACACCAGAGCAGGCCCTCGTACAGCACTTCGACGAGGTGTACCGATCCCGGGAACGACAGCGGGAACTGCCCCGCGACGACGATCGGAATTCCCGCTTCGTGCAGGGCATGGGCGATGCTCGATCCGGCGCCGGCCACCGATCCGACATTGGCACCGTCGCAGCTCGCCAGGGTCACGACCGCCGGCTGCGAGAGCTCGCGGCTGTCCGGTTTCCTCGCCGCACGCAGGGCGGTGGCCAGCCGCGGGCCGCTCACATAGTCCACGTCGTCCGGATTGCGCGCATCGTGAAGAGCCAGGTAGAAGCGGTTGTCGTACGCCTCCTCCTTCTGGAGACCGTGCGCCAGGATGTGGACATGCGTAAAGCACTCGGACGAGCAGGCGTCTTCGATCGCCTTCAAGGAGGCTCCGGGAAGGAACCGGAGATATTCGGCAACCTGGCTTTCCTTCCTCTTTTCGTCCTCAGTCCCCGGCGGATTGAACTTCAACTTGATCCATGGATCGATCACCTTTCGTAACGCCTGCAGATGGCTCTCCAGTGGGATCGTTGTCTTCTCGCTCGCGGGCGCGGCCGATGCAAAGAGGATGCGCGGCTTCAGGGGCCAGTCGAACGGCTCGCCGGCGACGCGGCGAACCTCGCGGGTCAGGCAGATCGGCATCTGCGGCTGCAACAGAAGGGGTTGACCCGATCCCGGCAAGCCGTTCGCGGAGAGCGCCAGCTCGAACGGAAGGAGCGCGAGCTCGGAGGCGGAAAGAATCAGGCGCAGATGCGTCAGATGGTCTCCGCCCGTCTCTCCCTTGTTCGCTTCGGCGGCCAGACCCGGAATCTTCGCCAGGATCTCCCCCATCACCTCTCCCGTGTCCTTCAATTGGAAGAGGCGTGATTTCTCGCCATCCTTGCCATCCTTGTAGTTCAAGGAGCTCAGGCGGTGCAGGAGCTGGTTGTGCTCGAAGGGCATGTTCACGGTGACCGCGCCATGGTTCTGGCACAGCGCCATATACGGCGTCAACGGCGACAGGAGCTGGTTGTGGGAGGGCCCGTGGCGCAGCAGCTCGAGAGTGATCGTCCGCATGATGTCCGCTTCCTTGTCAACTGCGCGTGAATTCGGCAACCGGAGACGAGAGAAGATCCGCGGCGGCAAGATCGAGATGGTGCAAGGCTCCCTGCGTCCCGGCACCGCTCATCCGGAAGGCCACGACCGTCAGGCGCCGCTGGACGAGATTTGGAAAGGCGTCCAGGTCGGCCATCTTTCCCGACTCGAACGTGCGAAAGACCTCGCCGAATCTCTCCTTGTCCTCGAGCACGTCGCGGTCGAGCCGGATCAGGCGGACCCAGGTGCCGCTGTTGAAGTACCAGCCGCTCCTCTTGCGCCGGCGCAGGGCCCGCTCGAGGTGGGTATGACCGGCCACCAGGAAATCGACATCACCGACGAGCTCGTCGAGCTCCCGGAAGACGGCGTCCTCGGCGTCCAGATCGAAGCTGCGGTCCTTGGCGAGATCCTCGAGCGCTTCGCGCAGGACCTCCGGCCGGCTCTCCCCCCGGAAGAGCTTCCCGGCGGCGCCCCAGGCTCCGAGGTAGCCCTCGCGTTGATCGCTCGTGACGAGAGCCATGGGATCGACGCCGCGGCGCATCCGCTCTTCGGCCGCCCGCAGAAGCTCCGCGGCGTACCGCTCACGGTCGATCTCGACGAACGGACCTTCCCGGCGCACGGCCGGCGCCTCCGGCCCGGCCGGCTCGTCCCCTGCGCCGAGCAGGCCGGTGGCACGCCGGAGCTGGTCCCAGGCCAATCGCCGCGCCGTGGCACCGACCGCTCCGACCTTGTCGCGCTGGTCGGGCGCCAGGGCGAGGAGAGCCGGCACGACCGCCTCGACCTCCGGCTTGAGCAGATCGATGAACGGGTATTTGCTCTTCAGAGCGTTCATCACGTCGATCACGAGCTGCGTCCCCGCGTTGGGAATCCAGCTCTCGACGGCCCTCCCCTGCACGATGTCGCGGCCGATCCGCCGGATTTTTTCGTGATCCGTCACGTTCCAGGTATCAACCTCGTTGCCATGGACACAGAGGATCTCCGCCTTGCCGACCCGGCAGCGAAACCCCGCGCCGTCGAAGGTGAGGACGATCCGCGCGCAGGCGGCCTCTTTGCCGTCGCTGAGGATCTCCAGAAGACGGGCCCGTACCCAGGGGAGCGCGAGCTCCACGTCGTGGTTCCCCAGATTGATGACCAGGCAGCGATTCTTCGTCGCGGCAAACTGCTGCAAGGCCCTCCAGACCGGCTTGAAGCTGGAATCGCCGGCGATGCGGTTCAGCTTGGCGACCGCGCCCAGGGGATCGAAATGCCGGGCCGGCGCCTCCGCGAGAAAATCCACGAGATCGCCGTTGATCACCAGGGCGACCCTCTTCTCCGGGGAGGTGGTCCGCAGATGCAGGATCAGCCGCTCCGCCTCTTTCCCGGCGTTGAAGATCTGGAAGCCGGGCATTCCTCCGAGGTGCAGATCGGAGATGACGTACAGCTCGTCGAATTCGGGAACGCTGCCTGCCGGAATGGACATGGGTCCTCTCCCCCCTGCCTTCACCTCTTGAGTGACTTGCGGAACACTATCATGGAGGGGCACCCGAAGCAACCGCGGGGTGTGGTATTTTCGGCCCAGCTCGAAAGGAAACGCCATGGGCAAACAGGACCCCCGCGTCGACGCCTACATCGAAAAAGCCGCCGAGTTCGCGCGGCCGATCCTGCTCCACCTCCGGGCGGTCGTGCATGCCGGATGTCCCGAGGTCGAGGAGACCATCAAATGGGGGTTTCCTCATTTCGACTACAAGGGGATCTTCTGCAGCATGGCGGCCTTCAAGGAACATTGCGCCTTCGGCTTCTGGAAGGGGTCGCTCCTCGCGGCGCGGTATCCGGACCTGGCGCATTCCGAGGAGGCCATGGGCCAGCTCGGCCGTATCACCTCCCTCGCGGACCTGCCGGACGAAGAGTCCCTGATCCGCTACGTCCGCGAGGCCGCGGAGCTGAACGACCAGAAGGTCAAGGCTCCGGCCCGCGCGAAGCCCAAGGTGGAGAAGACGCTCACGGTGCCCGAGGACCTGCAGGAGGCCCTCCAGGCCGACCCGGCGGCCCGCGCGACCTTCGAAGGTTTCAACTACAGCAACAAAAAGGAATACGTCGAATGGCTGACCGAGGCCAAGAGCGAGGAGACCCGCAAGAAGCGCCTCGCGACCGCCCTCGAATGGATGGCCGAAGGGAAGATCAGAAACTGGAAGTACGTCAAGAAGTGACGGCCCGGCCGGCGCTTCCCCGACTGCGTCGAGCACGGGCACGTGATCGACAAGCCGGTCTGCGGCTGCGACGGCAAGAGCTACGGCAACGCCTGCCTGGCCGCAGTCGCGGGCGTCAACGTCCAGCATGAAGGGAATTGCGCGCCGGCACCGGCCGGCTGATGAGGGTCGCGGGGAGAGGACGAGTGGCGGGAAGTCCCGCCGCGCCGGATCCCGGAGGGCGGCGCGGCGAGCTGTAGCTGGCGTCTCGCGGACTACTCGTAGGTGCCGCCTAGTAGCAGCAGGAGCAGTAGGCCGGGCAGACCATACCCGGTTGGTAACGGCAACTGCCGGGCTGCTCCTGGCAACTATAGCCTTCACCGCCCTGGCAGAAGGGGCCGCTACAGAATGAGTACTGATACACCCACTGGCCACCGATGCACTTGTACCGATCCTTCGGGGTCGACACCCCATCCACGCAGCCGCAGATGGGGCCGACGAACACGGTCTTGAGCTGCCCTTCGGTGCACACGGCGGACTGCGCAGCCGGCACCTGGACCTGTAAGACCGCCGCAAGCAGAAGCAAGGTAACAGCGAGCCGGACTAGAGCCGTCGATCTTCTCATCGCCTCTCCTTTGACGAAATGGCGGCTCCGGAGGAGCCTCCATGAGACAAGGGTGCGTCGAGCCGGCAAAGCCGAGCCCTACTGAAGGCGCTCATCGCCGGCTCCTCCTTCGCCTGCGAAGACGGTAGAGCATCTTCCCCTAGCCTGGGGAAAGGAGAGGGTGGCAGCATGTCTTTCGCCAGCGCCATGCGCCATTCAATGGCGCGGCGTCTGAATTCCATGCGCGATCGTCTTGATCTTGCCTGCGGCAGCGTCGCCGCGAACGCGTCCTGGAGCGGGCCTCGCCGCGCCAGACCCCGGAGGGGTGGCGCGGCGGGCCGCAAGGTGGCGTCACGGCGGCCCTTGGCAGAAGGGCCCGGCGCAGAAGGAGTACTGATACACCCACTGGCCACCGATGCACTTGTACCGATCCTTCGGAGTCGTCATCCCATCATCGCAGCCGCAGACGGGGCCGACGAAGACGGTCTTGAACTGTCCCTCGATGCACTCGGCAGACTGCGCGGCCGGCACCTGGACCTGGAAGACCGCCGCAAGCAGAAGCACGACAACCGCGAGCCGTACGAGAGCCGTCGATCTCTTCATCGCTTCTCCTTCACGAAAGGGTAGCTCAGCAAGAGCGCCCATAAGCAAGAGGTGCGACGAGCCGGCAAAACCGAGCCGCGGCTCAGGAGCTGGAGCTTCGATTCGTCGACCCGGTGCGAGCAGCGCTTGCGGGAACGAAGATTGAACGTTGGTCTCCGGCGGACGCCCATGCCGGGCGCAGGCGACATTGTGTTTCGCAACATGGGCGTACAGCGGCCGCTCCTGGACATGGTCGAGAAGCGCCGCGAGCGCTTTGGTCGCAATGCCCTTGCCCCAGTCTCGGGGAGCCGGCCGAGAAGTGGAGCCCGGTATCTACGGCGGCGGGATCTCCGGCAGGCGCCGCAGGGTCTCGATGTAGCGCTGCATGTCGAATTCCGTCCGGCGGAACACGGACTGCGTGAATTCCCGGGCGATGAGGAATCCGATCATCCGCCGGATGTACTCGGGGGAATAGCCGGCTTCGAGCAGCCGCTCGACCGTCTCCCGGGTTTCCGGCGGGTCGTTGTCGGCGATCTGTTGGTTGACCATCTCCAGGAGCGCGGCATGCAGGACCGGATCATTGCGGGCCGCGGCCTCCCCGATGGGCGGCTGGTACTCCGCGCCGAGCGCCGAACGGCGGTCTTCGTCGAAGCTCTTCGCCTCCCGGTAGCTCGTCAGCTCGGAGAACCCCCGTTGGAGCAAGTAGTCGAGGAAGCGGTCGGGGGAGGAGGGGAGAGAGGGGTGGTCTCCGAACGCCAGTGCGATCTCGGCGTCGGCGGCCTCCAGGGCCGCCTGCTTGTCCGGGAGCTGCCCTCTCTGCCGGTGCACCACCCACCGGACGCGCACCGCGTCCTTCCCAAGGACCTGGCACGTGATGGTCGGGAAGAACCCATAGCCGTCATCGGCGGCACCTGCGACGTACGCAAGGCCCGAAATCGGGCGCTTCTTGGCCTTTCTGCGGATCTTCATGACCGGAAGAGGATATACCGGAACAGGCCGTGGTGTGTTCGGTGAATCCAGCTCGCGTGAGCGCCGCCTCACGCCGCCGGCCGCCATGGCTTTGACGCCGTACCTCGTGCGAGACATCAGCCCGGTGCCCAGCCCCTGGCGCCGGAGTGAGCCGCCGCGGCACCGAGATCACGACGAGACCGGCTCTACGGCCACGTCGCCGCGAACGCGTCCTGGAGCGGGCCTTCCGTGCTCCGGTTGAGGTCGCTCGGCACGAGGTCGGCGGCGAAGCTCGAAAAGGCGATGACGGCGCCGTTGGCACTGATCGAGGGGTCCAGGCAGGGGCCGTTGGCTGGCTGGTCCGGCCCGGCGAGGGAACGGCTCACGAGGGTGACGATGCCGGTCTGGCGGTCGAAGCGGAAGACGCTCTGGGGGATGGTGCCGCTGCCGCCGGCGAGGTCCCCCGAGCGGCTCAGGAAGACGACGAAGCGGCCGTCCGTGCTGATCACCGGAGAAAAGGCGCCCAGCGACGGAGTCCGCGTCGCGCTGCCCACCCGGCTCACGAGGACGTTCTCCCCCGTCTCCCGGTCGTGGAGGAAGACGTCTCTCGAAGAGCTGCCATCCTGCTGGCCGGGCACCAGGTCGCCGGCCGTGCTCGTGAAGACGAGATAGCGGCTGTCGGCCGAGAACCCGGGCAGGATCACGAGCCCGTCGACCGGAGTCGCCGAGAAGCCGGCCTGGCGGCTCACGAATTGGGAGACGCCGGTCGTCCGGTCCCACAGGAAGAGGTCGTAGCTGCTGCTCAGGAAGGCGATGAAACGGCCGTCCGCGGAGAGGACCGGAAGAAGCCCTCCCCGCACTCCGGCCGCGTCGTCATCGTGGCTGACCAGGACCGTCGTTCCGGCGAGCCGGTCGAAGAGGAAGACGTTCTTGTACGCGGAGACCGCTCCGGCCACGAGGTCGGTGGAGCCGCTGGTGAAGGCCAGGAAGCGGCCGGAGGCGTCCAGCGCAGGCTGGCTGGATTCTCCGTCGCCTGTCGTGGCCGCCGTGCCCAGGGCCCGGCTCGCGAGGAGCGTCGTGCCGGTCGCCCTCTCCCAGAGGAACACGTCGGACAGGTAGATCGCGTTCCCCTCCGTCTGCCCCGCCACCAGCCCGTCCCCGTGGCTTTCGAAGGCCACGACCGCGCCGTCGGCGCTGACCACCGGGTTGGCGCCCGTGCCGGCGGTGGACGGCGAGGCGGGCGTGTGGCTCACCAGGGCCGTGGCGCCGGTCTCGCGGTCCCAGAGGAAGACGTCCGGCGAGGCCTCCTCCGTGTCCACCTGGCCGGCCACCACGTCCGGAGCCGTGCTCACGTAGGCGACGAAGCGCCCGTCCGCGCTGATCCGGGGATTGGACGCCGCGCCGGAGGCGGGGATGCCGGGCGCGGCGGCCGAGCGGCTCACCAGGAGCAGCGCACCGGTGGCGCGGTCGGCGAGGTAGACGTCGGAGGCGCGGTTCCTGTCCCGCGTACCGGGCAGCAGATCGGGCGCGGTGCTCGTGAAGACCACGTAGCGTCCATCCGCGCTCACGCCGCTCGCGCGGCTCTCTCCGCCCGGCGTGGCGGACGGCCGGGCCGGATCACGCCGGGAGAGCAGCGTGCGCTCCCCTGTCCGGCCCTGGAGCACCACGTCGAGGAGGCCGTTGGCATCGCGCGCACCGGCTGTCAGACCGGTGGCAAGCGTCTGAAAGACGATCCACTTGCCGTCGGTGGAGAGGAGGGCCCGCAGGGACACCGGAGGACCACCCGGAAAGGGCGCCGCCGTGGTCTCCGAAGCCGCGGCGTAGCTCAGCAGAGACGCGTCCCCCGTGCGCCGGTCCCACACGAAGAGGTCGAACGCCTCGTTGTCGTCCGTGACACCCGGCACGACGTCCGTCGCCAGGCTCTCGAAAAGCGCGGTGTTGCCGTCGCCGCTCAGCCCCGCGGACCACGAGCCGGCATTGGCCGTCGCCGTGGCCGACCCGTCCGCTCCGCTCACCAGGGTGATCCGCCCCGTGGACCGGGAGAAGAGGAAGACACCTGGCTGGCCCGAGACTCCGGTCTGTCCGGCCACGAGGTTCGCGGAGGTGCTGGTGAAGAGCACGGAACCGCCGTCCGCGCTCGGGAATCCGAAGTTGGAGCTCCCATCCCCCGCGATCGTGGGTGACGAGACGGCGCGGCTCACCAGCGCGTTCTTCCCTGTCGCCCGCTCATAGAGGAACACGTTGGACGCGGACACCGGGCCACTCATGCCCGGGACCAGGTTCTTCGCCGTGCTCGCATAGACGACGAACCGGCCGTCCGGAGTGATCCTGGGCTGGTCGATGGGCGACACGGCGCCGTTGCCCGCGGCCGGGGAGGAGGCGGCGTGGTCGACCAGGACCGTCTTGCCGGTCGACCGGTCGAAGAGGAACACGTTCACGGAGCGGCTGTCCGTCGTCTCCCCCTGGCCCGGCGCCAGATCCGGAGCGCTGCTGTAGAAGGTGACGTAGCGGCCGTCCGCGGAGAGCGCAGGGAGGGATGAGCGGATCGTCTGGAATTGCGCGACCGCGGCCGAGCGGGTGATCAGCCGGACCTCCCCGGTGCGCCGTTCCCAGAGGAAGAGGTTTTCGAGCCCCGTGCTCGTCTGGGCCGTGAGCTCGCGGGAGGCGCTCACGAAGGCCACCCACCGGCCGTCTGCGCTGATCACGGCGCCCCCGATGCTCCCGTTCGTCGCCGCCGTCCTGGCGCCCCGCTTGTGGCTGATCAGCTCCGTCCTCCCGGTCACCCGGTCGTAGAGGAAGAAGTCCCATCCCCCGAGGTCGGCCTGTCCGGGCACCAGGTCGGAGGCCAGGCTCACGAAAACCACGAAGCGGCCGTCCGCGCTGATCGCAGTCCCCGTCGACAGATTGCCGGCCGTCCGCGCCTCGTCCTCCACGCTCTGGCTGACGAGGATCGTCTTGCCCGTCACCCGGTCGTGGAGGAACACGTCGTTGACGCCGTTCTCGTCCACGATCCCCGGCAGCAGGTTGGGAGCCTCGCTCGAAAACAGAGCCCACCGCCCATCCGCCGAGAGAGCCGCCACCCGGCTCCGCCCGCTGGCCGTGCCGGAAGCCAGGTTCGCGGGGACCGAAGACAGAAGCTTCACCTCCGCCGCCGAGGCGGGGAGGGAGAGAGCGAGGGCGAGGACTACACACGGAACGAAGGAAAAGCGCATAGGGATCTCCTGGACGGCGGCGATTCTACCCCGTCTTCGGAGGAGTGTCGGCGGGAGCGGGTTCATTTCGGGGCTCCGCGCGCCGGGGCCGGGGCAGTGTTCCTTCGCAAAATTTCACGCGGCGGAGCCTGCCCCAGCCCGGCTTGCGGAGTCCGAGGATGAACGTTGGTCTCCGGCGGTACGTACTAGACTCGTAGAAGAGATGAATACGGAGGTCCCATGCGCACGCAGATCTTTCTCGCGGCATCCATTGCGGCCCTGGCGGTTCTGACAAGCTGGAACCCGCCGGTCGGCGCCGACGGCCCACAAGCCGTCACCGTCACGAATTTTCCCGAGGTTCAGCAGGTCAGCGGACGCGTCGTCGTCAGCGAGCCGATTCCGCAGACGCGGTTGGAAACGAAGAAGGCGCTGGTAACGCCTGCCGAGCGTTCGGACACCAGCCAACTGACCGATGCCGGGACGATCGACACCGCCGGCTTCACGCACGTGACGCTGAGCCTCACCGGGATCCTGCAGGGCAACCCCCAGGGGGGAACCGTAGGCGTCCTGCTCGTGCCCGACGTCCCGGAGGTCACGACGGCATTGCGGACCTATGGAGTCCTGCAGCTCGAGCTCGGCGTGGAAGCGTCTGTCAGCACGTCGAAGGCGGGCCTGTTCAGCTCCCAACCCACGACGTTCCGGCTTGCCTTCCCGCGCTACCGGGTCCTGCTCTACAACGCCGCGCAGAAATCCGCCGAGGCGACGGTATACGCCTATCTCAGCACTTCGTAGCGCCAGCGGCTGACCGATACCGCTCAGGTTTTTCTCGGCATCCTTGAGCCAGGTGGCCGGGCACTTACCGTCTCGTCCGTCCGGCTTGGGAGGAGATCGACCTCCGAGCCGCAGGCATCGACACCAGTCAGCGAGCCAGCCACGATGGTAATGGGGAGCTCGACGGCAGTAAGGGCTCGTCACAAGAATAATCTAGGCTGATCTTTCACCGCCCCCGGGCACCCGGCTCCTCTCGATCCGCCATGATTGACAGTCCTGGCTCGGGACGTCCGGCCTCTGGGACCTCGGGGAAGGCTCCGGCCTCCTCTCGAAGTCTTTCTTCTCTCGCTTCGCGCGTTCCCTCGGCGTACTCGATCTCCTCGGCCCACTGCTCCTCTTCCGGCGTCAGCGTGCCATCGAGCTTCGCCTTGTCCAGCAATCTCTTCGCTTCTGCGAGCGCCTGCCCATCCTCCCCCAGCGCGGCGCGATCGAGTGCCCAGAGCGCCGAAATGAGGAACTCGCGGTTGCTCGTCGTGGCGTCCCACTCGAAGGCCTGGCGGAGCGCCTCGACCACGTCGCGCCCGGTCGCGGTCCGCCAACGGATCATCATGGCGGGGCCGGACGTCGCGCCGAGCAGGCCGTCGCGCTCGAACCGCAACTGCTCCACGCTTCCGCCGGGCACGGGGAGAACCCCCACCGCCAGGCCGATGCCCGTCTCCCACAGGTGGACGGGCTCGCCTCGGCCGCCGGACGACGCGAGCAGGCCTCCGCCGGGCAGGAAGGCCAGAGCGGAAGGAGGCTGATCGTGACCGGACAGCACGAGCGGCGATCGCTCCCTGGTCCGGGACCAGACCAGGACGTTCAAGTCAGCCTTCCCCTCCGCCAGCTGCGCTCCGTCCTCGGAGAAGACCACGGACCGGGCTCCGTTGGCGTCCCTCCTCCGGAACTTCTCGTCCTTCGATCCCGTCGCGGCGTTCCAGACCGAGACCCAGGGA
>Ga0062379_10000031_pt1 | contig 21162 bp, 16 predicted proteins | sample DOMMetBare2Fresh_2_FD_59484 | JGI IMG/M metagenome (GOLD analysis project Ga0062379, IMG submission 59484) | Wetland sediment microbial communities from St. Louis River estuary, USA, under dissolved organic matter induced mercury methylation -... | ecosystem: Environmental > Aquatic >...
GGCGCAGGTCGACTTCGTCCGCTTCCTCCTCTCCTGGCAGCGGGCCGATCCCGACGGGCACGCCGAGGGCGCGGACAGCCTGGCGGCGCTGGTCGCGCAGCTCGAAGGGTTCGAAGCAGCGGCGGCGGCCTGGGAAGGGGAGATCCTGCCGGCGCGGATGAAGGAGTACGATCCGTCCTGGCTCGACGCCCTCTCGCTCGCCGGCCGCTTCGTCTGGGGGCGCGCCCTGGCGCCGGACGTTTCCGCGGCGCGCAAGACCGGTCCGGTGCGCTCGACGCCGATCGCCCTCCTCGGCCGGCAACGCCTGCGCCACTGGCGCGAGGCCGCACCGCCGCCGCCCGCGGATCTCGATCTCTCGGCCGGCGCACGGTCCGTCCACGACTTCCTGCAAGGTCACGGGGCATCTTTCTTCGGCGAGATCGCCGACGGCGCGGGGCTCCTCCACACCCAGGTCGAGATGGCTCTCGCCGAGCTGGTCGCCTGGGGTCTGGTGACGTCGGACAGCTTCACCGGCCTGCGGGCGCTCCTCGTGCCGGCCCACAAGCGGCCGTCGGTCGACCGGTCGGGAACGCGCCGCTCCGCCTCTCCCGCGATCTTCGGCATGGAGAACGCCGGCCGCTGGTCGCTGCTCCGTCCGGCGGGGCCGCCGGTCGCCGGTGACGGTCCATCGTCCGAGGCCGTGGAGACCATCGCCCGCACTCTCCTGCTGCGCTATGGCGTGGTCTTCCGGCGGCTGCTGGAGCGCGAGACGCTGCTCCCCCCCTGGCGCGACGTGCAGGGCGTGTTGCGGCGGCTGGAAGCGCGGGGGGAGATCCGCGGCGGCCGGTTCGTCGACGGCTTCTCGGGCGAGCAGTACGCGCTGCCGGACGCGGTGGGCCGCTTGCGCGCCGTGCGCAAGGAGCCGAAGAAGGGGACGCTGGTCTCGGTGAGCGCCGCCGATCCGCTCAACCTGGTGGGGATCGCGACGCCGGGCGACAAGCTGGCCGCGCTCCCCGGCAACCGTCTCCTCTGGCGCGACGGCGAGCCCATCGCGGTCCTCGAAGGGCGCGAGCCCCGCTTCCTGGTCGACCTCGACCCCGCCACCCGCTGGCAGGCCCGGAACGCCCTCGTCCGCCGGAGCGTGGCGCCGAAGCTCAAGGCCTACCTGGGGCGGTCGGCGTAGGGTTCTCTCGTTGGACCAACCACGCAGCTCGACCTGCCCGGGGTACGTCTTCTTGTAGACTTCGCCGGGATGACTGTGAACCCAACGCCGGCACAAGCTCGAGTGCTCGAGCTCGCTCACCGTCAGGAGATCGAGGAGGAAGAGGCCGCCCGCTTTTTTCGCGAGCTCCGTGAGACTCTGCGCCACCGCGGCTTCAGCGACCAGGGGCGGTCCGCGAGCCTCTTTGAATATCTGGATCGGCGGCGCGAGGGAGTCCGGGAGGGCGACGAACAGAGGGTCGTGGATTCTCTGGTCCGCCAGCTCCTGGGGGTCCTGGGTTATGGGGGCGCGGAAGCCACCTATAACGAGCCCCGGCCGGGTGCAGGAGAGCGCGCCGTCCCCGACTGGACGGTGCGGGCGCCCGAGTACCTGGGGGCGGTGCCGGTCTTCCTCGTGGAAGACAAGTCCACGGCCCTCCGCGACTTTCATCAGATCCGGCGGGGGCGCGAGACCAACGAGGAATCTCCTCTCGACCAGCTCCGCCGTTATGTGCTGAACGGTGCCGTGCACGGACGGATCGGCATGATCTGCAACGGCTGGCGCCTGGAGGCCTGGCAATTCGCCGGAAACGACGGGGATACCCGGCTGCTCGATGTGGACCTCCATGAGCTGGCGCGAGCCGCCGAATCCGAACCCGAGGAGGCGTTCCCGGGCGCCCAGACGCCGGCATTACGAACCCTCTGGGACCGCTTTTCTCACACCGCTTTCTTGCGCGCCCGGGAGCTTCGCAGTTTCTTCCAGGAGCTCCCGCCCCCTCCGGCCGGCTGGTCCGGCAACGTGCTCTCGTATCACGAGCACTTGTGGAAGCACGACGCCATCGACGTCGGCGCCGCGCCGGAGACTCTCGTCAAGGCGCTGCGCGGCCTGATCGAGATCTTCGCCGGCGACGTTCTGCACCAGCTCGCCGAGGCCTTGCGCCGTTTCCGTGCCTGGCAGGATCGGCGCCGGGACATGGAGAAGCGCTCCCGCCTGCCCCGCCTCCTCCAGCCGGTCGCGCTCCGGGAGCCGAGCTTCACCTTGGGCAAGGAGGAGTTCGAGGCGCAGTTCCTGGTCCCGCTCGGGGAGTGGTGCAGGAATCCGCGGCCGGAGGACGTCAAGGAACAGATCGCCGAGTGGATCGAGCTCCTCGAACCTTACGTCCGCACGGCCAACGGCTCCCCCGCTCCGGCGGAACAGATGACTCTGGCGGCTCAGGCCCCCGCGAAGCAGACAGCGGCACGGACGCGCGATGCCGCCGAGGCGAGAAAGCGGGAGATCCTGGGAGCGCTCACCCGGCAGCTCGAGGCTCTCACCCACGAGGCGCTCGACGAGCACTCGGCTCTCCGGCAGCTCGACGACGATCACCGGCCGAGCATCCGGGTCGGAGAGGCGTACCGCGTCTGGCGGCAGAGGGTTTCGTCGAGCATCCTGGTCGGCGAGCCGGAAGAGACGTTGCAACAGGAGTTCGCCCGGCAGACGGCGTACGTCTATGTCATCCGTCTCCTCCTGGTCCGCATCTGCGAGGACAAGGGCCTGTTCCGCCGCAAGCTCTCCGATGGAGGCCTGGTCCTCTGGGAGGACCAGGCAAATCAGTTTCTCGACTATGCATCCGGCCGGTCCTACGACTACCTCACGCGCATGGCCTACGAGTGCGCCCAGAACGTCTACGTCCATTTCTATGGCGCCTCCGAGCTGTTCGACTGGTACCGGATGGACGACAAGATGCTTCTGCGGGCACTCCTCGTCCTCAACGCGTTCGATCTTTCGCGGATCGACACGGACATCATCGGAGCGGTCTACGGCCGGTATCTGAAGGAAGGCAAGCACGAGCAAGGCCGGTATTACACGCCCAAGCCTCTCGTGAAGGCGATGCTCGACTTGGTGGGGTATCAGGGCGAGCCGATCGTCGGCCGCCGGATCGCCGACCTCGCCTGCGGCTCCGGCAGCTTCCTGGTGGAGGCTTGCCGCCGGCTGCTGGAGCAGTACCGGGATCGCGACGGCACCATTCCCAGAGCGAAGCTCGCTCCGGCCCTGGAAGACGTCCAGCGCTCCCTCTGGGGTCTCGAGCTCAACCCCTTCGCCTGTTATCTCGCGGAGACCAACCTGTTGATCCAGGTCCTCGACCTGATCCGGCAGTCGCGGGACCACGGCATCCATCTGGCCGTCGATCGCTTCCGCATCTATTGCACCGATTCTCTCCTCGTCGATCAGGCGATCACACAGGCGACCGGCGCCACGCTATACCTCCTCGGCCAGGACCGCGCGACGGCCGAGCTGCTCAAGGCCAGGGCCTCTTCCTTCGAGGACGGGTTCGACTATCTCGTCGGCAACCCGCCCTACGTGCGCGCGGACGAGGAAGGGACGCCCTTCCAGGCGTACCGCCGACGGCTCGAACGGGAGGAATGGTTCACGACGCGCCACCTCAAGTGGGATCTCTACGTGCCCTTCGTGGAGCAGTACCACCGGCTGCTGAGCGAACGCCCAGAGGCCCGGTGCTGCCTGGTCACGATCGAATCCATTGCCAATGCGCCGTATGCCGAAAAGCTGCGCGAGCTCCTGCTCGGCAAGGCCATCCTGCATGACGTCCTTTTCGCGAAGGGATTGCGCCTCTTCGAGGACGCCGCCTGGCAAGACAACGTGGTCTTCTGCTTTTCCCGTGGGGAACCGGCTGAAGGGCACCCGATCCATCGCTGGACGGCGAGAAAAGAAGCGGACGGCGCGCTACGGCTGCACGCGCTGGACGAGATGGTCCAGCAGGTGACGGCTGCGGACGCCTTCTTGAGCGTCCGGCCGCGGATCGAGCTGAGCCTGAAGGACACCCTGCCTCTGGGTGAGATCTGTTATGTCACCAAGGGAATGGTGCTCCATTCGAATGAGCGATTGAAGGAGCGGGATATCGTTTTCGTGCCACCTTCCTATGATCCGTCGCGCTTCGGTGAGGAGCTCGTGGAGGAGCTCGGCGCGGAGGGTCGAAGAGTCCGCCACAAGAGCTTCGTGCGCGAGGACCTCATCGCGGAGCATCCGGACGAGATCCATGTGCGCCCGTATCTCGACTCCCGGCAGGTGTTGCGCGGCGGCATCGGCCACCTGCGATGGCTCGAGTACGGACCTCACACCCGGTGCCCCGCCCGGGTGAGCCGGCCGACGTTTCCGGAGCTCTACGACCGCCCCAAGATCGTCTTCGGCGCTTTCGTCGGCGTCGCCGTCGACACCGGGGAGATGGACGGCTTCGCGGTGGTGCCCCATACCGTGCGTCTCGCCATTCTCTGGAACCGGCTCTCCGGCATCGAGAACCGTGCGCTCGGAGCCGCCAGAGAACAGATTGCGAGCGCGGAGCAAAGTGCCAGGACCTCAGCGGGCTTTTCGGAATGGTATTTGTGCGCTCTGGCGCTCAGCGAGCCGATCCAGACCTGGATGTACTCCCGCAAACGTTCCATGAAGGACGACGTCTATCCAGAGGACATCAAAGAGATCCCCATCAAGGCTCTCCCACCCCGCAAGCAGGAGCCCTTCATCCGGCTCGAAAAGGAACGCCATCGTCTCTGGCGAGAGCTGATCCAGGAGGAAGAGGAGGGTTTCGAAACCGGTTCCAGGATCCGGATTCCCGTCCACCGCCTGGCCGCCCGGTTCCGCCGCGAGCACCCGGAGATCGACCATCTCGCGCTGTTCCAGATCCCGTGCTCGGTGCTGGAGCTCGCCGAGGCCGCCTACGAACAGGATCTCCGGCGGGCGCGCGCCGCAGGCACCGAGATCGTGATCAAGAGGGAGGTCATCGCCCGTGTGGGCGAGGGCATCACCGCCAAGGAACGGGTCGCGGAGCTCTTCGCCCGCTACTTTCGCGACCTCCCCGGGACCTTCGCCTCCCGACAGGCGGCCGATTCCCTGCCGCGCACCGAGAAAGGGCTTCTGGCGCTCGCCGGCTACCTCGATGCGCAGGAGGAAGGCGTGCGGCGCCGCCGGGCCCGGATCGCGGAAATCCAGGCCGAGATCGACCGGCTGGCGTGGAAGCTCTACCGTCCCGAGGAGTGAGCCCGTAGCTCAGAGCCCCGCCACCAGCTCCCCGAACCGCTCGAGGTCGACATTGCCGCCTGAGAGAACCACCCCCACCCGCCGGCCGGCGGTGTCGGGGATCTTGCCGTGGAGCAGCGCGGCGAAGCCCGCCGCTCCACCGGGCTCGACGATGATCTTCATCCGGGTCGCGGCGAGCGCCATGGCGTGGCGCAGCTCGAGATCGCTGACCGTGAGGACTCCGGCGGTCAGGGCGCGCACGATGTCCAGGGTGCGCTGCGCCACGGCGACGGTCTGCAAGGAATCCGCGATGGTCTTCGGTGGCGGGATGGTCACCACCTCCCCGCGCTCCACCGAGAGCTGCATGTCGTTGCCGGCCTCCGGCTCGACGCCGTAGACGCGGATCTCCGGCAGGAGCGACCGGGCGGCGATCGCGACACCGGAGAGGAGGCCGCCGCCGGCGCACGGGGTGACGATCACGTCGAGGTCCGGCGCATCTTCCAGCAGCTCGAGCGCCAGGGTCCCCTGGCCGGCGATGACCCCGTCGTCGTCGAAGGAGGGGACGACCACCGGCCCTTCCTCCTCGGCGATCCGGCGGGCGATGGCCTCGCGGTCCTCGCCCGCGGCGCGATTGTAGAAGACGACGCGCGCGCCGTAGCCGCGGGTGGCCGCGAGCTTCAAGGCCGGCGCGTCATTGGGCATGACGATCGTGGCCCGGAGACCCAGCTCGCGGGCGGCGAGGGCGATCGCCTGCCCGTGGTTGCCCGACGAGAAGGCGACGACCCCGCGGGCGCGCTCCTCCGGCGTCAGTTGAGTGAGGCGTGAAAACGCTCCGCGTGCCTTGAAAGCACCGGCGCGCTGGAACAGCTCGCACTTGAAAAAGGCGCGGCAGCCGAGCCGCTCATCGATCGCCCGCGAGGTGAGGACCGGAGTCCGGTGCACCCAGGAGGCGATCCGCTCGCGCGCCGCCAGGACGTCGTCGAATTGAACGGTGAGCCGAGGGGTGGTGGTCATGGCGGCTCATGGTAACCCGATCCCCAACAAAACGGGCGCCCCGAAGGGCGCCCGTCACACACACGGAGAACACACGGAGAAACGACGAAAAGCGGCGAGGTCACTCGCGATCGGGCCGGACCAGCAGGCCGGGGCCGCGCTCGAGGCGTTGCAGGACGCTCGCGACGAGCGAGAGGAGCTCCAGGGTGGTGATGTCCTGCTCGGTGGCGTCGGCGAGCATCGCGAGAGCGGCCATGGCCTCGCGCTCCACACCCAGCGAGCGGAAGGTCGCCACCATCTCGGCCACGAGACGGCGCACCTCGGTCTTTTTGCCGAGCCGCAGGCAGACGCCCGCGAGATCGAGGGTGATGATGGCGGCCTGGTAGCCGAGGCCGGCGGCGTCGAGATCGCTGCGCACTTCGCGGAACAGCTCCTCGGCGCGCGGCAGGTCGCCCAGCCCCGCGGCGATCTTGCCCTCGATGCTGCGCAGCTTGACCCACTCGTGGGGACCGGCATAGCGGTTGTAGAGCTGCCGCATCCCGTGGAGCTGGCGGCGCGCCTCTTCGAACTCGCCGAGCTCGACGCGGAAGAGGAGGATGTTGTGGAGCGTGCGGAAGGTGAGGCGCGGGTCGCGGTCGCGGTCGATCGCCGAGAGCCCCTGGGAGAGGATCTGGAGACCCTCCTCCGCATTGCCCGTATAGCCGGTATAGAGGCCCTTCATCACCAGGACGCGGCCGGCGTCGTGAGGCGCACCGAGCCGCCGGTAGAGCGCATGCGCCGTGTCCAGCATCTGGAAGGCCTCGGCGAACCGCCGCTGATCGCAGAAGAGCGAGGCGGAGAGGTCGGCCAGGCGGGCCAGCAGCTGCTCCGAGCCGGTCCCTTCGTCTTGCAGCTCCAGAGCGTGCACCATGGCGGTCTCGGCCTGCGCCAGATCGTCATTGGCCCGCCAGGCATTGGCCAGCTCGGCCCAGGCCCGGGCGCGCAGATCGGCGGTCTCCCGCGCTCCCCGCTCGGCCGTGTCGAGCCGCTCGGCGGCGTCCCGTGCCAGCACCGCCAGCCGCAGCATGTCGGCCGGCTGGTGCCGCAGGTCGCGGCTCTGCTCCAGGAGGGCGGTGCAGAGGCTCCAGGTCCAGAAGCCGGTCTCGACAGGGAGATCGCCGCCGCGCAGCAGGCGCCGGATCTTGGCGCCGACGTCCTCGCGGAGGACCATCCGCTCCTCCCGCCAGAAGAGCGCCTTGGCGTACGCCGCGGAGATCGCCGCGTCATACGCGGCGTCCTCTTCCGGTGTCAGCTCCACCTCGTTCTCGCCGGTCAGGAACATGGCGGAGGCGAGCGGCCCCAGGCTCTCCCGGCAGCTCGCGCATCCGCCCAGCAGGTGGGTCAGAACGCCCTTGCCGTCCCCGCTGGGGAGGAGACCGAAAAGAAAGGCCTCCAAGGTCGCACGGTCAGGATGTTCGGTCATGTGATTCTCCTTCCAGAAAGAAAACAAAGAAACAAAAGATCCTGTCTGAGCCCTCTCCTCGAGCTAATTCCCGTTGCCGGGCGGGGACGACGGAGGCGGCAGGGTCCCTCCGTTGGGGTCGAGCCCCATGCCCTTGTCCATGTTCATCGCGGACCAGATGGCCACCGTCGCTCCGTCCTCGGCGCCGGCTCGGGCGCCCGCGTCCTCCCCGGCCCACAGGCCGGAGAACCAGAGGGCTCCACGATCGAGCCAACCGAGCTCCTCGGCGGCGGCCGGGGAGGCTCCGGCGGCCCCCAGGGTGCCGGCGACCACCAGAGCGGCAAGACCACGGCGAACGATTCGGAGCTCCATACCATTTCTCCTTCGCGCCCACGGCGCGGATCGGGCCTCGACTCCAGACATGAAAGGTTCACCTACAAAGTCCAGGTGCGTCGAGATCCCGAAACCGTGTCACCCTCCGGTGCCCGCGCTGCTCACTCTGTGAGCAACCGGCGCCGCGGAACGCGCAAGCCCTGCGCTTGCCGAGGATACCATGACCGATGGTACCGTTTACATCCCTCCTTTACAGCTTCACTACAGCGTTCTTGCGCCGCAACTGAAGGACCCGGACGTCCGGATCGGCCAGCACGCGCCCGGGCTCGAAGGGGCAGACGATCCGCATCTCCTTCGCCTCGCCGGGACCAAGGACGACCGGCGCCGTCCGGGCGTCGCGATAGCCGGCCAGCGGCTTGCCCTCCTCGGTGAAGCGGTCGCCGGTGGCCGCCGCCACCACGACCGGCATGCGGCCGGTGCCGGTGTTCTTCACCGTCACCACCACCTCCCATCCCGCCCCGCTCTTCGCCTTGCGCGCGCCGCTCAGCTCGTACTGGGGGACGACGACCTCGTGGAACCATTGCTTCACGAAAGCGTCATAGGCCACCGGATCGGGCGCGAACGGCCGCATCGAGGCGGTGAAGTCCTGCAGCACCGGGTGGTCCGGCTTCTCACCCCAGTCGGCGATGAACTTCTGCAGACCGGCCAGGGCGCGGTCCCGCCCCATCAGATCCAGGAGCATCCAGAAGACCCAGCCTCCCTTGTCGTAGGTGACCGTGGTGTCGCCCGAGCGCGAGCCGTCGATCCAGATGAGTGCCTTTTCGGCATCCACCCGCCGCTCGTCGCCATAGCGCTCCTCGATCCGCTTGGCGAACTCCATGCGCGCCCGCGGCCCCTTCACCTGCTCCAGAAGGAGCAACGTCGAAAAGTGGGACATCCCCTCCGACAGGATGTTGCCGCCCGGCCCCTTGCCGGGAGTCAGCAGGTTCCCCCACCACTGGTGGGCGCTCTCGTGGGCGGTGACCACGAAGACCGCGTCGGCCTTGGCGTCGCTCTTGGTCAGGAAGCCGATCCCTTCCGAGAAGGTGATGTTGGTCGGGAACCCCTGGGCATAGGTGGCCAGGTTGGGGAACTCGGAGAGCTTCAGCTCGCGCCACGGGTAGGGATGGAACCATACCGAGTACCAGTGCCGCGCCGCGTCGAGCGCCGTGCTCATCTCGTCGATGTTGTAGGTGTGCTCGGGATGGTAGTAGAGGGCCGTCCCCTTCCCCCGCCGCTCCTGCCAGCGCCCGGCCACCACGTTGAAGAAACGGATCGGCCGGTCGCTCTCCCACACCGACGTCGCGAGCCCCTTCTCCACCTTCCGGGAGGTCCGGGTCCCCACCGAGTTCCAGGTGTACTCGGCCGGACCGGTGATGCGGATGCGGGTCGTATAGGAGCGGTTGAGGCCGAAGGCCGAGTCGGTCTTCCCCTGGTAGAAATCGGGGGGATAGTCGCGCGGCTCGTAGTCGTTCTCGTCCTCCTTGCGCCCGAGCTCCTCGACGTACCCGATCACCGGCGTGAAGCTCGGTGTGAAGCTGGTCAGGACCACACCCGCGGGGAGGATGAACTCACTGGTCCCGCCGCCGTTCCTGGTGACCCCCTCGGGGAAGACGCCGTCGAGCTGGAAGCCGAGCCGCAGGTGGGCGCCCGGCGGGAACGGCCGTGGCGGTGTGAAGACGTAGAGACCGGCCCGGTTGTCCGGCTCGTAGGGCTTGCCGTCGAGCGTCCACTTGACGTTCTTGAAATGAGGGCCGGCGGTCAGGGCGAAGCGGGGCAGCGGAGCGTCGCGGTCGTTGACCAGCTCGTAGGTCCCCTGGTTGCTGAACCAGCGGCGCTCGGGCTCGAAATGCAGGTCGAGATCGACGTGGGAGAGAGCTGGCTGCGGCGCGTCGAGCCAGGTGGCCAGGTTCTTCTTCCAGTAGTCCCGTCCCTTCTTCTCGTAGGCCTTCCCCTGGAAGCCGTCCTCCACGGCGAGCCAGAGCGTGATGCCACAGAGGAGGGGCACCAGGGCGAGGGGTGAGAGCCGCAAGGCCAGGCGGCCGATCTGCCGCGGCGCCAGGCGGTGGAAGGTGACGATCGCGTCGCGCTGGCGGCGCTGGAAGGCGCCCACCGCGATCACCGTGAACAGGACCGCCGCACCCAGGGCCATGAGACGGTTGAGCACCAGGGCGCGGGCGTCGAGCTGGAACCGGCCCATGTCCGACCAGGCGAGCGCCCCCCAGAGCGGCCAGTTGCCGACCCAGTTGACCTCCCCGATGATCAGCTTGTACGAGGTGAAGAACACCACCGCCAGGCCGACGGCATAGGTGGCGTAGCGCTGGCCGGTCACGGCACGGACCGCCAGGATGAACGAGGTCCAGAGGAGGAACGTGGGAGTGAGCAGGAGCCCCCAGACGAGAACGAACGGCCAGAGGTCGAGCCCGACCTTCCCCTGCACCAGGAGGGCGATGGCGCAGCCGATGAACGTGGCGGCCACCATGAAGAGGCCCACCACGCTGTTCGCCAGCGACTTGCCGAAGAGGAGCGAGGCGGTGCGGATCGGCGTGGCATAGAGGATCGACGCACAGCCCGACCCCTGGTCGCGCTCGATCGATTCGACCGTATAGAACATCAGCAGCAGGACGAGCAGGAAGGAGAGAACACCGCTCGTCCCCACCGCGAGCTGGCCCGGGGTCAGCAGCAGGCGCGTGCCGAACGGGCCGAGCTGCACCAGGCTGTCCCCCAGGGCCTCCAGGAGGATCAGGGCGGCGAACAGATACAGCCCCGGCGACGCCAGCAGGTTGCGCAGCTCGGTGCGCGCGATGCGCCAGGTGCCGGCGAAGAACCCGGTGGGAACGATGCGCATGCCCAGGGCGGAGAGGGGGCCCGGGACCGTCTCCTCACGGGCGCCGAGGAGTGGGGCCCCGGCCACCGCGGCCACGCCCTGCGGACCGGCTTGGCGGACCCGCTCCCGCTCGGCGCGGGAGAGCCGGGCGCCGCGCAGGCTCCGGGCGACGTGCAGTTGCGCCATCGCCACCCCGAACAGCCCCAGCGCCGCGAACACCACCCGCGAGATTACGAAGGGGAGGTCGAAACCGATCGGCGTGCTGTTGTAGAAGCGGGCGCCGCGGTCGAGCTTGATCCAGGTCTGGTTCAGCCAGCGGAACCCCGCCGGGTCGAGCCACATGAGCAGACGGTCGATCCACAGAGGGAGCCAGGTGGGCGCCCAGTTCCACAGGAAAAAGCCACAGGCGAGCAGGATGGCGATCGGGAAGAGGAAGACCGCCAGCGGCCGGCGGAACCGCTCGCCGAGCCAGAACGAGACACCGGCGACGAAGAGCAGCATCGGCATCCCGAAAACGAGGGCGGGCCGCAGATAGCTCGCGACGAAGAACGGACCGCGGACCTCCACCGCGTCCGCGTTCGGGATCACGTGGTTGAACAGCACCATGAACAGCAGATGCCCCAGGAGGGCGAGCAGGAAGCCGCTGAAGACGGCCAGGAACTTCCCCCAGACGTATTCGCCGGGGCTGAGCAGCGTGGAATGGAGCAGCTCGCCGACGCGGCTCTCGTCATCCCGCACCACCGTCGTGCCGGCGGCGATCGAGAGGAAAAAGCCGTGCGCCGAGCAGATCAGGATCGTCAGGATGAAGGCGACGCTGAACTCCGAGGTGATCCAGGCCCGCTGCCCGCCGACCGAGGAGTCGCCGGAGGCGATCTGCATGTTGCCCGTCGACATCCCCCAGCTCATCAGGAAGACGAGGAGAAGGAGGAACCAGAAGAGAGGGCGCCTCAGGGTGAACGCCAGCTCGAGGCCATAGACCGAGCGGGCGCGTCCAAAGCCGCTCACTGTGCCGCTCCGGCCACCATTGCCGCGCGTTCCGGCGCCTCTTCCAGGGAAGTGCCCGCCGCGTCCTGCATGAGGAGGAGATAGGCGTCTTCGAGCGTCGCCGGCACCGCCTCGAAACCCTCCGGAGTGGCGCCGGACGGCTCATAGATCCGCACCCGGTGCCGCCCCTCGACCAGCACGGCCTGCGTCACCCGCAGGCGCCGGCGGACCTCCTCCAGCTCCTCGCGCGCCACCCGCCCTTCGAAGATCTTGCCGCGGAGCCGCGACTGCGCTTCGTTCGGCGAGGTCTGGGCCACCAGCCGCCCCTGGCGGATCACCACGAAACGGGGGCAGAGCACGTTCACGTCCTCCACGATGTGGGTCGAGAGAAGGACGATGCGGTCCTCCGCCAGCTCGGTCAGGATGCGGTAGAAGCGGAGCCGCTCCTCGGGATCGAGGCCCGCCGTCGGCTCGTCCACGATGATCAACCGCGGATTGCCGGCGACCGCCTGCGCGATGCCGAGGCGCTGGCGCATGCCGCCCGAATAGGTCTTGACCCGCCGTTTCGCCGCGTAGGTCAGATTCACCCGCTCCAGAAGCTCGGCGACCAGCCGCTTCATCCCCTGCGGCGCTTCCACCCCCTTGAGCTCCAGGAGATGGGTGAGCATCTTCTCGCCGGTCAGATGGGGGTAGAACCCGAAGTCCTGCGGCAGATAGCCGAGGCGCCGCCAGACCGCCTGGGGGTTCGCCAGAATGTCCTCGTCATCCAGGGTCACCCCGCCGGAGGTGGGCTCCATCAAACCGGCCAGGATGCGCATCAAGGTCGTCTTGCCGGCGCCGTTCGGGCCGAGCAGGCCGAACATCCCCGGCGGGACGTCGAGGTTGATCCCCTGGAGGGCGGTGACGGGACCGGGATAGATTTTGACGAGGTTGCGGATCTTCAACATAGGGCTTGGATCCCTTCGGGTGCGGGTGGGAAGAGGGCCGGGCCCCTTGCCCGGTTCCGCAGTTCAATACGCGAGGATGCCACGAAGGTTACACGGCGCGGAATCCCCCGGGCCATCCGCCGGCCCGGCATACCGCCCCTGTCACCGCCCCCGGAAGCTCGGCGCCTCGGCCGCCGGGGTCCTCCAGTGGGCCTTGACGTAGCTCCGGAGCACCGCCGGGGCTCCGAGGTCCACCGTGCCTTTCCGGACCTCGTCCTCCAGATCGAGCCACACCTCCAGCATCTGTTCCCGTGCCAGGGCGCTGCTGCCCTCCTCGTTGACCACGTTGGCCAGCTCGGTGCGCGCCCGCCGGCACACCTCGATCGCCTCCTCCTTCTGCCCCCTGCGGAGATGAAAGCCCAGCAGGTAGACCAGGTCCAGGAAGAAATCCTTCACGAACCCGTGCTCGAGATCGCCCGCGATCACCTCCTCCAGGAGGCTTTCCGCCCTCCCGAACCGCTTCAGGTGCTCGAGGATGCGGGCTTCCGTGAACCTTCGACGGATCTGGATCAGCGGCTCCCGGAATTGCTCATGCAGCCCTTGGATCTCCTTGAGCCGGAACAGCGCCTCCTGCGGCGCACCCAGGTTGACAAGCGCATGCATTCGGATTCCTTCTGTAAAGACCATCAGGCGGGGATTGTTGGGCGGGATCAGCTCGACCGCCTGCTCCACGACGCGCAGGCTCTCGGCAGGATCCGGATCGACCAAAATATAGGCGAGTTGCGCCAGGGTCCTGCTCAAAAGAGGGGTCTCAGCCACCGCCTCGAAAAGCTTGGCGGCACTCCACAGGATACCCTTGGCTTCCTCTCCGTTGCCAAGGTCGTCCTCGAGAGCACCTCTCACCGCGAGCACTTTCCCTTCCGCGACGCCGTTCCGCGTCCCCTTCCTGGCATACTCCAATCCCCTCTCCAGAACCTCGCGGGCCGCATCCCACTTCGCCTGCCGTCGCCGGGCATTCGCCATCTCCGTACAACCTGCGGCGCACAGGTCATTTTTCAACTCAACCGAGTAGCGCTCGCCGGGTAGCTGCACGGCCGCCAGAAACGCGAGATAGAAAATCTCTTCGCTCTCGGCCGGTGCCGCCACCGTATCCCCCTCCTCGAGAAGCACCTGAACGAACGTCGCGGTGTGGAGCGCACGAGAGAGGCGGACCTTGTCCCTCCTCGCCTTGGGGCTCAGCTCCCGCACCTCCATCCAGGCGGCCCGGGCCTCCACCCACTCTTCCAGGCGGGCTCGCTCCATCTTGTACAGATCGACCACCGGTTGCAGTGGTCTCGCGACGGAAAAGGTGCCGGCGGCCTCTCGCGCGGCGATCACGCGGATGGTGCGCAGAAGGCACTTCCGGCAGGCGAACAGGTGCGCCGCGACCGCCTCCGCTTCGGCGGGCGACATCTGGCCGCCAAACGCCCTGCGCAACCCTTCCAAGGTCGCATGCGATTCGTCGAACATTTGAGAGACTCCTTCACGGAACCAAAAACGGCCGTGAATTAGTGAATCGTGGAAAAAGCGTCCCTAGTATAAACAGAAAGGGCGGGGACGCAACCTGCGCAACCCCGCCGTCAACGGTCAGACGGCTAACCGAGAGGGTCTGCGCCGCCGCCGCCGTCCGTGTTCGCGGGCGGCGGCGTGGTGAAGCCCCCCAAGGGGTCCCAACCGCCGCCGCCGTCGGGGGTCGAGGTGGAGGATGCGATGAGATAGAGCACCAGCAGAATCAGGCGAAACATGCGTTTCCCTTCAGGGACGGGTGGTCTCGACGAGCCTCATTGCCCGTCGAGAAAAGGTGTCCCTTGGGCCGGAGTCTCCGCCTTCCCTGGAACGGGGGCAAGCTCTTGCCGTGGACGAAAACGTGCTCGAAATTCCTGCCTGACCGCGGAACGGTTGCGTGTGCGCCCTCTGCGCCCGGGTGACCCCGGGTGACGTCGAGGACTGCCACCGCCGGACGCACCCTGCTATTCTGTGGAGCCCCGCCGGGGGGGCCCGCTCGTGCCACCACCGGTCTCCAAGGAGGAGCCATGCAACCTTCAGTCCCCATCTCCGGACGTCCCTACCGCCCCCTGGCCGCGCTGCTCGCCGCCGCCGTCCTCGCCACCGTCTGCCTCCCGGCCCGCGCGGAGACCGCCACCGCGCCCGACCCCACCTGGACCCGGAAGGTCGAGAGCTGGCAGAAGGAGCGCAACGCGAGCCTGATGGAAGAGGACAGTTGGCTCACCCTGGTCGGCCTCTTCTGGCTGCACGAAGGGGAGAACCCCTTCGGCAGCGATCCGGGCAACGTGGTCATCCTGCCGGAAGGAAAAGCCCCGGCCGTGGCCGGCGTGCTCTACCGCGAAGGGGAGAAGGTCCGCGTCCGCGTGGCACCCGGAGCGGCGGTGACCTCCGCGGGCCAGCCGGTCACCGAGCTCGCCCTCGCCTCCGACACCGGCGGTGAGCCCACCGTCCTGGAGCTCGGCACGCTCTCCTTCTACGTCATCCAGCGCGGCGACAAGGTCGGCGTCCGCATCAAGGACAAGGCGAGCCCGGTCCGCCTGGCGTTCCATGGCCTCGACTTCTATCCGATCCGCCCCGAATGGCACATCGACGCCCGTTTCGAGCCCTACGATCCGCCGAAGAAGGTGGCGATCCCCAACGTCCTCGGCCAGGTCTCGGAGTCCGATTCACCGGGAGCCGTGGTCTTCGACTGGCAGGGCAAGACCTACCGCTTCGACGCCCTGGGCTCGGTGAAAGACGGCCTCTCCACCATCTTCGCCGACGCGACGAACGGCCACGAGACCTACGGTGCCGGCCGCTTCCTCGACCTCGGCCCGGTCGCCAACGGCAAGATCGAAGTCGACTTCAACACCGCCTACAACCCCCCCTGCGCCTTCACCGCCTTCGCCACCTGCCCGCTGCCTCCGAAAGACAACAAGCTGACCCTCGCGGTGACCGCGGGGGAGCGGAAGTTCGGGGAGGGGCATCACTGAGGGGGGCGTGCCCCGCAAAGGCCTGAAAACACGAGGGGTGAGGGGGGTTGTACACCACGCCGTCAATTTACGGCGTAAAATGACGGCATGGTGATCAACCCGGTCTACCAGCGGATCACGGTGGCACCGAAGAGCAGCTTCTTCCTCTTCGGTGCTCGCGGCGTCGGCAAGAGTACCTGGGCACGCGAGACCTTCGCGGGCGCCCACCGCTTCGACCTCCTCGACGAGGGGCTTTTTCAGAGTTTCCTGGCCGATCCGGCTCTGTTCGGAGCCGAGCTGCGGACGCTCGAGCCGGAGACTTGGGTGGTGGTCGACGAGGTACAGCGGATTCCCGGACTCCTGAACGAGGTTCATCGCGCGATCGAGGAGCTGCGGCTGCGCTTCGCGCTGCTCGGATCGAGCGCCCGGAAACTCAAGACCGCGGGGACCAACCTCCTGGCGGGCCGGGCTCTCTGGCGCACGATGTACCCCTTCGTGCCGCAAGAGCTGGGCGCCTCCTTCGACCTCGAGAGCACCCTGCAGTTCGGCAGCATCCCTCTTGTCGTGGCGGCCGAGGATCGAGCTGCGACCTTGGCGGCCTATGTCCAGCTCTATCTCCGGGAAGAGATCCGGGGCGAAGCGCTGGTACGGAATCTTCCGGGCTTCGTCCGCTTCCTCCCGATCGCCGCCCTCGCTCACGGCCAAGTGGTCAACGTCTCCAGCATCGCCCGCGATGCGGGTACCGCGCGGTCGACCGTCCAGGGCTATCTCGAGATCCTGGAGGACACCCTTCTCGCCTGGCCGCTCGCGGCGTTCGAGACCCGCCTGCGAGTGCGGGAACGAAAGCACCCGAAGCTCTACTGGATCGATCCCGGCCTGGTGCGCGCGGTGAAAAAACAGACCGGCACCGTGTCATCCGAAGAGGCGGGGCCCTTGTTCGAAGGCTGGATCCACACCCTGCTCCGCGCCTATGGCGAGACAGGCTCTCTGTACGACGAGATCGCCTACTGGGCACCGTCCGAAGCACAGTCGGTCGAGGTCGATTTTCTCCTCCAGCGGGGCGGCGAGCACCTGGCCCTCGAAGTGAAATCCGGAACGCGCTTCGCGCCCACCTGGCTGGCCGGCCTCAAAGCGATCGGCGACCTGCCACGGCTCGTGCGGCGGGTCCTGGTCTACACCGGCACCCGCGAGCTGCGCACTCCGGAAGGAATCGAGGTCTGGCCCCTCGACAAGCTCCTCGCGGCGCTTGCGGAGGGGACGCTCTGGCCTTGAGATTGCACTACGCTGACGACGATCCAGCTTACGTTACCCACCGAGGTCTTCGCAGCCATGCGCCGAGCGCCGTGGTCCGTGAGATCGAGGTCCGTGGCGCTTCCGATCCGGCGGTTCATGCACTCGCTGAAGCTTCCTGGCTTCGCGAGGTCGAGACACCTCGGGTCTCCTATGGAGCCGAGGGCATCGCCTTACCGAGCGGAGTCGATCGCCAGCGGACGCTTTGGCGGGAGCGACACTACTTTCCGGCCGCTCTGCCGTTCTTGCTCCTTGAGATCCTGGAAGATCCTTTCCAGGTCATAGTCGAAACGAGCAGCATGCTCCTCACGAACTTTTCGGACCTCTTCGACGATCGGGTCATTCCACATGAGATCATTCTCCCATCAATTCTTCAGGGGTGCAGATGGTCGGTGGCTCGTACCCTGCTGCGCGGCATATCTCTCCGACGGCTTTTTGCATCCGCGCGTTGGCGATGTGTTTGCAGTTCCACGTCAGCAAGTAATCCATCCCGTGAATAGTGGCGATCGCAATATGCGTCGCATCTTCTGCGGCTCGAGCCGGGATCATGCCTCGGCGCATAAGCTGTTTTGCGAGATCGAGAGCCGTCTCGTTGATCGCGAGGAGAGGAATCTCTGCCAGAAGGTCCAGCCTTCTCTGAGCCATGTCCCGGTCGCCTGCTGCCGCTTCTCGAACGACGATCTGAGACGTAAAGAGATCGAAGGACGGCCGCCTCTGCAGCCACCACTCTTCGGTCAGTTGCTGGTGGGCAGCGACAATCAGATCCCGACTCAACCTGGCGGCCAGGTAGCTCACAATCGTGGTCTCGACGTAAACTCTGTCTTTCAAATGGCTTGAGCCTCCTCACGCAGCGGTCAGTCTAACAGACGCGCGTCCCCTCGTCACCGGACCTGGACCAAGGCCACCTTCCACGTCCCCATCCGTCCACCGGGGGAGGCCAAACTCGTCCCCTTCCCCGTCGCCGGCATCGTCTCGGGTCCCTTCGGTATCTTCCGGGAGAACACAAAGGACCGAACCGTGGGCTGACGCAGCCCTCTGGACCTCAACTGGTGGACCTGCCTCCCCGAAGAGGTCATCGGCCTGGACCTCCAGGAGATGCGGAACATCCACCTCCGCCTGAAGCCAACTCCCTGGATCGCCAGCGATTGGGGGGGACCGGTGAACGGGCTCCTCCGACGCCTGCCAGCCGCCGATCCCGGCAACCGCGGCAGCTCGGCGGCGTACACGGACCGAGATAGCGGCAAACCGGCGGAGTTAGCCGTTAACAGGACCGAGATAGCCGTTAACAGGACCGAGATAGCCGTTAACCGGGCCGGATAGCGGTAAACCGGACGAGTTAACGGCTATGCGCGGCCGTTTAGCCGTTAGCGGGCCGGGATAGCGGTTGAAAACGGCCGCACTCACTCCCGCCCGGGAGAGGGGCGGCGCCCCCCGGCCCCGATCTTGCAGCTCGCCTCCTCCCATGACCGCTCCCAACAGCTCCCAGTGGATCCTCCAGCTCGTCTGGCTCTTCGTCCTCGCCATCCCGATTGCCTGCGTGGCGTGGACGGTGACGCATGAGGAGGTGTTTCGCGAGCCGCGGGAGTATTGCGCCCGGCGCTCTCAGGAGGCGGGCCCGTTGGTGGCGCGCAAGTTCTTCTACCTCTTCACCTGCGAGTACTGCTTCAGCCATTGGGTCACGGTGGTCTTCCTGGTGGTGACCCGCTACCGGCTTCTGCTCGACGATTGGCGCGGCTATCTGATCTCGTTCTTCGCGCTGGTCGCCGTGGCGAACTTCTACATCAGCGCCTTCGCACGCCTCCGCCAGGAGGTCAAATCCGAGAAGCTCGATGCGCAGCGGAAGGAGAAGGTTCTGGAAAGAGTCGAGCAACGAGCGGAAGAAGAAGCTGCGCCATGCCGGTGACGGTCAGCTCTCGTTTGCGCTGAGCTCCTCGCCGGTCTCCGCTTCGACGGCGGCCAGCAGCTCCAGGGCGTGGTCGGCATCTTTTGGGTGGACGGCCAGGCGGTTGAGGGCGAGCGGCTGGCCCGAGAGGAGGTCGAGCGGAGGGAAACGCTCCTCCATCACGCAGGCTTCGATGTCGTGCGACTCCAGGAGCGTCCGCGCCAGATGGGCTTCCCAGGGAGTGGGAAAGCGGGCGACCGTCACCAGGTCGGGCTCGGCGGCCGGCTCCTCTTCCTCCGTGGCCTCTTCTTTCCAGGTGGCACCACAGAGGCGGCAGATCCAGCGGCTCCTCGGCCACCCTTCGTAGTCGACGTTGGTGGTCCGGCACTGCGGGCAGCGCGGCTCGCGCGCATCCTCCTCGGTCACCAGGTAGAGCTCGGAGAGGGGGTTTTCTTGCGCCAGGAGCTCGCAGGCCCGCGCCGCCTCTTCTTCACGGACCTGCAGCTTGACGCCGCCCACCACGCCGCCGCCGTAGAGGCTGCCGACGTTCTCGTCCGCGATCACGGCTTCGATGCCTTCCGCCAGCAAGCGCGCCTGCGCCAGGCGCGCCTCCCAGGCGGCGGTGAAGGTCGCCACGGTGGTCAGCTTCTCGAGAGTCCAGTCCATGGCGGCGTCACGGCATCTGATCCAATGGACCGATCAGGAACCGAACTCCGGTGTAGAGCGCCACGAACAGGAGCACCGTGACGAGCGCCCACGAGATCCCCGCCACCCGGTTCCAGCGGTACGAGACGATCAGGAAGACGCCGATCGCGCTGAGGAGCGCGAAGAGGGTGAAGAGAAGGGTGGGGACCTCCATGGTGCCGCGATCTTACCGCGGACGCGGGTGGTCCAGGAGATTCGGCTCATGCGCCGAGCTGGGGCATCACCTCCCGCAGGCCGTCCGCCAGGCGGCGCCCGAGGATCTGCCCGACCTTCTCCTGGACCACCGGACCTGCCGCTTCGACCAGAGCCGCCAGGGCTTGCGGGGAGCGGACGATGCTTCCGGCCACGCCCGCGGCCTGCAGCAGCTCGTCGCTGAACGACCGCAGATGCCCGACGGGCACCGGGCCTCCGAAGACCTCGAAGCCCTCGGCCGTCCGCTCACCGGCCTGGAAGAGGGCGTCGCGGCCGATGGCCGGCCAGACGGCGAGGAAGAGGAGCGCGACGTCCCGGAAGCGGAAAACGGCCTCGGGATGGTCGCCGTGCTCACGCCCCTCCCAGACCCGGTAGAGAGCGTGGCCGTTCTCCTCCAGGCGCACGGTCCACGGTCCCATGCTTTCTCCCTCGGCGGAAAAGAAGGCTTCGTCCTGCCGGTGCAGGACGTCGAGATAATCGCCCCGAAAGGCATTGACGGGCTGGGACGCAGGGGGCTCGGCGCTGGCCATGTCGCATCTCCTCCCCGGCCACGGAGTGCGCAGGCGCAACCGGCCGGGTGTCGGGTTGCGCGCATCACGGGAATGTTGCCGCCAACGGCAACGAAACAGGTCGTGTGATTTCTATCGCAGAGAAGTTGGACCAGTCAACCCGTCATTTCCGCTGCACCGCCGATTGTCCGGATGGGCTCTCTGTTGTAGACTCTTTCCGTCATGAACGAAGAGATCAAGCGGCTCCTGAATGTGCTGAGGACCGCCATGAAGATCCTCGACATCACCAACCGGGAGGTCGAGAAGAAGCTCGGGTTGAGCTATGGATATCTGAGCCGCCTCTTCGCCGGAGCGATCGAGCTCAAGATCGAGCACGTCCTCGACATCTGCGGCGCCGTCGGCCTGCGCCCGGCGGAGTTCTTCCATCTCGCCTATCCGCGCGTCCCCGTCCCCGGAACCCCCGCGGCGACCAAGCTGCGCGACGTGCTCCAGGGGTTCCATCCGGCGGGAGGAGACGGCGAGGAGGCCGAGCTGGCCCTCACCGGGCTGTCGCACGAGGAGGTCGAGCAGATGATGGTCGCCTCGCTGCGCAAGCTGCTCGCGGACCTGGGCCGGGGGTGAGGGCCTCCTCCTCAGTGCTCCGCCGGATGCCCCAGAATCCCGATCAGCTCCTCCTGATGCTTCGCCAGCTCGTCCGGCGTCCGGGCTTCGAGGACCAGGCGCAGGAAGGGCTCGGTGTTCGACGGGCGGACATTGGCCCACCAGTCCGGATAACTCAGGGTGATGCCGTCCAGGTAGTCGATGGTGGCGCCGGCGTAGCGCTTCGCCAGCTCGTCCATCTTCCCCTGCTTGTCCTC